>WNGJ01000176.1_pt1 | contig 52342 bp, 95 predicted proteins | sample 5400611 | NCBI WGS metagenome assembly WNGJ01 (sample SAMN13153375, study PRJNA577476) | soil metagenome | isolation source: 40 cm soil or saprolite under Garry oak tree replicate 1 | place: USA:California | collected 2016-06-15 | reverse complement strand
CAGGTAAATGCGTCGGGGCATAGAGATATCCCGTCACATCGCCGCTCGGTTGGCTGGTGGGCCAGACCACAATTAGCGCGAGGTTCGTGGGATTGGTCTCGTTGAAGCGCTGCAGATACCCAATGATTGTCGGATCGATGAACGTGCCAGGCCCGAGCGTGCCAAACCCCGCCACCTCATAATCCGTCCCATTGGTGATGTTGTGAAACCGCAAGGTCTTGAAGTTCCCGACGGTCATCGTCGTGAAGGGAGAGACGCAATCCACCTTCACATCATCCATCATTAGCTGTGGGATGGAGGACGTAAGCCCGAGTGTGGGATGGCCGGATATCTGGGGTCGCAGATATACCGCGGGATAGATCAGTTGAACCAGGTTGCCCGACTTGGCACCGAGCCTCCAGGTATACCGTGCGGTATAGTTCGTTAAGGGAGCGATCTGCTGGAACGTATTAATGACGCCACGTGGAATGAGGCTCGCTGTATTTGCTTGCCCAAAGATTTGGGTTTGGCGTTCGAGATAGCGCTCATCGGAAATCGTGAGGTCCCACCCCGCGACATCCGCGGCGAGGTTGATATCCGTCAGCCGCCCCACCGACATGGTTGAGTAACTAGCCGTCGAATCCAGGGACGAGCGGAACCGCGTCAACCGACCCAGGAGTTGTAACCGTCCCGAGCTGTTCGTCAGGTGGGCGGTGAACGTTGAATTGATATCCAAGACTGAGAGTTTCCAAGGTTGGGACTCGACGCGCCCTTCCGGCGCACGGACCAATTGGCCACCGAGGATTGGTGGGGCGCGGAGTTGCGAGGTCTGGAGAGTGAAATCGATTGCGCCCGTTGTCGTCTGGACACCGGCCCCAAAGATGTCGATGCGATAGCGGATTCTCCCGCTCATAGGATGCGAGACATCTAGGGAGTCCGAAACCCGGACTGGTTCGCCACGAGGATCGCTGCCCGCAGCACTTCTTGGAACCCCGGATCTCGGGCGACGGCAAAGGCCGTCAAGGGCGAGACTTTTGACATATCCAGCGTCACTGCTCCTCCCGCCATTCGTGAACCACTAATCCCCCCGCCAGAGGCATCAGCACCCACCGTACCAATCCCACCTCCACCTATGGTCCCCTTGAAAATCGAGCCAAAGAATTGCCCCAAGGCATAGCTGAGGACTTGTTCGAAGACGCGCTTCATCAAGCCCTGCATATCGCTGAAGCCATTCATGATGGCCTGGGCAAGGTCCCGCCCGATCCGATCTCCCCAGCGTTGCGCCAGCCGATTGGTTTCGGCAAGATCACGATCAAAGATCCGCTGGCCTTCGGCAATGACGCGGTCGATTTCGCGGCCCGCATTATCCACCACATCCCGAAATGCCTTGGATTCCAGGGCACGCCCCGCTTCCGTGGAATTGATAAAGTTGACATATGCTTGCGCGGCAGCATCCATTCGGGGCTGGAGTTTATCTAGCCGATCAGCCATCTGTTCCAATTCGTCATTCTGACGAGCCGTGACTTCCACGGCATGCTCGACATGATCATTCCACTTCTCTTGCGCCCGCGCCATTTCATTGGTGAGCGTCGCGATTTGCCGATTCAGGGCTTCCCGAATCCCCACATCCGTGCTCTCTGCTCCCCCGATGAGACTCTGGAAGAATTCCTTCCCAATCTGCTTCGCCCGCTCGAAGAATGAGGGATCATCCCGGAGCCGCTCAAGTTCGGAGATTTGGATTTGGAGCGAGGTAACTTTCGCATGCTCGCCCAGTTTATCGAGTTCTTTAGTGAGGGCTTTGGTCGCCTCGCTATCAGCCGTGGCCTCCGCACTCATGAGTTGGAAGGCTTCCGTAATCGCCACGATCCCTGCCAGCACACCGATGGCAATCGCCGAGCCCCCAGAGAACAGCAATAGACTTTCGGTCAAGAGCCCCATGCCATGGCTGGCACCTACCGTTTGGGCGGCGATGCCCCCAAGGGCCATTTCCATCCGCCGAATCCCGCGCTCAGACCCTGTAGCGAAAATTCCCGCTTGCTCTACCCCCTCATAGAAGGTGCGGTTTCCCGCCGTGGCGGTTGTTGTGGTGTTCTGGAAGTTTTGCAGCGAAGTCGTGGCTTGATTAAACCCCGTCTGAAATTGCCCGACATCCGCCGTTAACTTGACGACCACATCCCCCAAGTCAGCCATGCGCTTCCTCTTTCCGCCGCGCGGCGATCTTCGCCATTACCCGCTGATACGGCTCTTCATCCAGCGTCGCCGTCACTCCGAGCAACTTGTCAAACACCGCATTCTCCTCAACAATCACTGGTGCTTCCCGTCCTAAGAGCTTATCCACCGTCAATACGGTATCTGTAAAGGGGGCGAGGAAATGCATGACCATCCACGCACACTGTTCTTGGACGTGCGTATCCCGCCAGCGATAGCCCTCAGAGAGTTCGAGGAATTCGCGCGGGGTTAGACGCCAGAAGGAATCGGGCGCGAGGGCGAGCGGGCCAAAGGCGAGTTGGCGGATCTGCTCCCAGTCCCAGGCGCCAGCGGAGGGTCCGACTTTACTTCCTTGGGCTTCTCAGGGAATGCCGCCCGTAACGCCGACCCGACCGCTTCGAGCACCTCTGGGAGATTCGCCGGATCGACCCACCGCCCCACCTGAGCCACCGTCGGGGGGTCATCATGATCTTGGAGCAGTGCCCAGATCAAGAGTTGGGTCACCCGCAAAGAGGGGGGCGTTTCCTTCAGCCGCTCAAGCAGACTGCTCCACGTTTGGCCTCGATCTTCCACCGCCGCCATAGCCCCGAGCGTACAGCGGAGTTGCCACTCCCGACCCCCCAAGGTAAGTGGGACCGCCCGCACGGCGGTCATGAAGTCCTCGTGATCGCACCCGTGCCGACAAGTTCCAGTGTGCCCACAATGGACTTATCCGTGGGCAAGGAGTGCTCGAACTTCGTCACCTTACCATTGCCGACCCAGAGTCGCGCGGTCTTGGATGTCGTCGCCGCGACGCTCACCCGCACGGACAATGGCGCCGACGCGGTGAGTTGTACGGCAAAGATTTTCTGCCCAGCGCCGGTCGAGATGTAGTTGACTTTCCCGGCGACTTTCCAGTCCCGAATCCCCAGCAGATTCTCCATCCAACCAGAGGAATCGTGACTCGTGACATCAATCGTCTTGCCATTGACGGTCAGCGTCACATCCTGCAATTCCGCTACGCGCGTCATGGAACTGGTGGCTTGTGCAAGGTTGGTGCTGGCGTAGAGTGCGCCAGCCCGTCCCGTGAGTGCTGCGGTCGCCATACTACCCTCCCTGTCTGCTTACGATGTCCGCGACCGGATAGCCGCGAAATTGACGGCCACCGAAGGGCGATTGGTGTTGTCGAATCCCAGACTCAGCGGCTCGCCCTGCCGCCGAATATGCACATAGCGCCACGCCGGAGAGCCGATGCTCTTATTCATCACGGTCTCCAGCGAGGTCATCACGTCATTCAATTTCTTCCGCGCTTGGGCATAGGCCGAGCTCCCAGCCAGGTTGATCGGCCCGCGCACCCGGACCTGAAAGGTCGGGCGCTCCAGGGACTGCGTGCTGATTTCCTGTTGCGGGAAGCCTCCCGTTTCGGTGATGGTGATGATCGCATCGGGGGTCGCTGGCTCATACCCAAGTCCTAGACTCCACTTCGCGGTTGAGCCAGTGACGGCCACCCCTTGGGTAACCAAATAGTTGCCCAGCTCCGGAAGCAACATTTAGACCGCTCTCCGTGCGCGACGATTTGATGCTTGCTCTTTGGGCGTGGCCCAGCGGCAATTCCCCGGCTCATAATTCCCGTCACCATTGATACGATCAATGCTCGTCCCGATGGGACGCTCGCCCATATCCGCTAAGAACTTCTCAAAGCTTGTTGTCCATGCTTCGCATACCACGATGCCGCGCCTCCCATATCGCTCATAGTTGGGCACGGTCGGATTGCTGCATCGCTGTAGCATGTTATTCCAAGTTCGATAGGTCGGCGTATGGTGCCCGACCTTGGCGTGTCCATGTGTCGTGGGGTCCTGACGGTGTAGCGCCATGAGTTCGCGCTTAAGACACCCACAGGATCGCGTATCTCTGTTTCGCAGATACATGGTACGGAACCATCCCCATTCGCCGCAATCGCACCTACAGAACCACTGCGTGGCCCCGTGCCATCCTGGACGATGTGCGGCGGTTACGGTTAGCCGACCGAACCGTTGACCATGCAAGTTGAGCATTTAGCTCACCCCAACGCTCGGACTTTTGCTTTCAGTCCTATTTCAAGACGTTCAACCAGACGACCAGCAGCTTCCTTGAACGGGGTCTCCAAAAACTTCCAAGAACCCACGCGCGCCCAATGCTTATAGGACTTTCCTTGGGGAGAGAGCCCACCAGTCTTTCCAGCCCGCGGGTTCTCATGCACCAGCAATGCATAGGCACTTGCCGCCCCGCCGTAGGCTAAGACCACGGTGGTCTCGGTTCCATTCAGCACCGGTGGTTCCACATAGCCGCTCTCCCGCAGGACGCCAGTATCGACCGGGACATAGTGCTCCTTGGAATCCGCCATGATCTCCTCACCCACCTCGAACAACGTCGCCGCGAGCCCCTGCTGCGCCTGTGGCCCCAAGGCCTGTAATGCCTGGATAATCTCGGCCGTCCCTTGGACCACGATGGCCATTATCCACCATAGAGCAGGAGACGGGTATGATGGCCGACGCGATCATCCATCTGGCGTTGCACATCCAAGATGCGAAACGTGGTCCCCTGATACAAGAACTTGGACCGGGGGTCGATGTTCGCCGTCGTCGCGAGCCAGGCCCGATGCGTCGGCGTCACACTTTGCCCATCGCGCGTGAAATCCATATGTAGGGCCCGCGTCAGTCGGAGTCGGTACGTTGTGGCCTGCGTCGTGTAAGTATAGGCTCCTGAACCATCCGTCGAATACCGACGGAACGGGGTAATCGCTACTGTCGCAGGCATCAAATCCAGAAACCGCGCTTGCAAACTCACGTCGTGAGCCCCGTGGAGACGGTCCCTTCAATGCCTACCGGTGCCCCAGGGCGCGTCATCATCCCGCGTGTAAAGACGGGCTGTACCCGATCGGTATCCTGCACATAAACGGTCTTTTGCCCCGAACTCATGGCTGGCATAATCCCTGTGACCCCACGCCGGATGCCCAGCATCCGATAACAGGCGGCGGCTTCACGATAATTCTTCGGCTTCTCGCCCCCGATTGAGAGGTCGCCCACCCGAGTCTGCACGGCTTCGTTATCTGCCAGCGATTCGCAGATCCAGGATGCCGCCAGATAGATGTTGTTATTCTGCTGACTGAGGGCAAAGGCGAGTTCTTCATCGGCCCGCAGCGGCCGACTACTGGTCAGGTCATTGAGCAGGAGCCGCAGGGCATCCCGTCGCCCGGCGGAACTCGCTGTACTGGGGGCCCGCGTGTAGGTCCAGCTCATTTACGGCAGGGCGCACGTTTCGACACGGAGGCGTCGACCAGCGGCCGTTGTGAACTTGGTGGAACTGAATTTGATCCATGTTACTGGAACGTTGCCCGTTGAGATCGCCCGGCGGGCCGCGCTCGTACAGGTGGCTAAGAGCAGCGGGGCTGTGGAGGCCGAGGACAATGCCCCAAAGAGTTTGACCGTAAAGCCAGACGTGGCCACCGACGAGCCCTTCGCCGCCTGCAGCGTAAAGAGCTTATAGGCGCCTCCCAAGGACAACCAAGGCGAGGTGGATTTGGCGATCAACCAATTGGTCGTCGCCCCTTTGAAGGGGATACTTCCCGTCCCGACATGATCCATCCGCATCGGTTACTCCTTCTGCACCGGCGCTTCGATGAGCGGCAATAACGGGGCCATCATCGCCAGCCGATTGACGGGACGTTGCCCATCCGATGGGGGTGGCGCCACCGCCGTTTCTTCTCGAATCATCAGACTACGCTCTGTGCGATACACATCCTGTAGCGGCCCTTCGCCAGGGAAGTAGTTCTTCAGCACCCATTTGCTGTTCTGCTTGGCCCCGCGGCACTCGTGCAACGCTCGTTTGGCCGCCTCCAGATCCATCGTGGCGAGTTGCTCATCGTTCTGCAATCCCTCCACGGCGGCTTTGCGCATGTCCTCAGGAATCACGGCTTTGATCTTTGCCACGAGTTCGTGGAGTCCATCCCCACTCAGGAGTTGCAATGCCCCCTTGATTTGATATAACGCCCGCTTGGTGGTCTCATATTGATCCACCGCTTGCGCTTCGGAGAGTTCCAACTCTTCCATCCGCACGATCAACTTCTGGCGAACATGCATCTTGTTGTCGTAGCCGTAGAGATAGGCGCATTTCAAGAGCTCGGATTGCTGGGGCATGAGCACTTGGATACCGAGGCCCCGCGCAATGCCGATGAAGTATTCGACCGACGGTCGCTGCCAGCCGTATTCCGATTCCCCATGTACCCCGTCCATGGCCATATCGACGCCATAGAGCCCGATGGTCCGATAGCCTTGGAGAATCGCATGGGCGATCATCCAGGAAATCGAGTTGTTGTAGTATGCCTCTGGAGATAGCGGTTGCCCGGTGGGTAAGACGGCTCCCGTGAGTACCTGATCCAAGGGATAGGCTTCACTCATCGGGATCCGGTCATCATGTTCCCACATCCAAATCGGACAGATCGTCTGCTCAATCAACCACTTCGTGTGCTGGGGATCGCGAGCGCCTGGGTACTCGCCATCGGGCCCGGGCCAGTGCAATTGATACCAGCTGATTTGGCCTGAGGCAAAGGGATCGCCTTTGTCCTTCGGCCAGAAATTGGCCACGGTCGAATGGAGATCATTCAGCCCTTTGAAATCCCAATCGGGCTGCCCCCACGGCGCGGCGAAGTTGTGCTGCGTAAAGCCGAGGATCGCGCAATGATCTCGCGTGCGGGTCCAGGTCATGACAACGCCACCGTATTGACGATGAGGCCGAGCATCACAGAAACGAGCCGCTTCGTCGCGCCCGCCGCCGCACTGGTCAATGCCATCCCGATGATGTTGTTATTCACTGTCGTGGTCCGGACCGTTCCACCCAAGCGACTAGCCGTCGAGGCTGCCCCAGAGGTGCAGCGGAGCACATCGCCAATCGCGATGGCTTTCGTCGATGCTTCGATGGGCACGATGCCGGAATAGCGCACGCTAATGAGCTTGCCACCGCCCGTCGCGCCGTTCATCGCAACGCCGACCGCAATACGGCCGGAGGTCCCCGTGGTGTGCTTCACGTTGCCCGTGTTCATGAGCTTCACAACACGGTTCGCAATGATTGCCGCCGTCGAGTTGAACTTCAATTCTTCATTGAACGCCGGGGCGAGTGCCTGGCGTGTGAACTTCTGGAACCCCATAGGTCACCTCGAAAACGGGGGGGAGCGGGGCACCGCCTCCCCCAGCCGGTTACCGACTCCGCACCCGCTTCTTCCGCGGCTGAGGATCCTGCGCCCCCTCACCACGGTCTACGAATTTGGTGCGTTGCAGTTTCTCCACATCCACCTTATTGCGACCTAAGAGATCTGGGTCGAGGGATTCGCCCGCATGCACGTCCACACTCTGCTTCGTGCGGAAATCGTAATAGCGGAAATCCTTGACCGCGATCACGAGGCGACGCAGCTCGGCAAAAATTCGCCAAGCACTTTGGCGGTGACTGCATTGGCGAAGGCCGTCTCGCCTTCGATCCGCTCGACCTTCCGGAACAGGATCGGAATCCGCGCGATGGCGATCGGATAGGCGTTGTTCTCTGGAGTCGTCCAGATGAACGTGTAGCCCGCTGAGGGCACCATGAGGCCCGGGCCCGTAGGCGCATAGGTTAGGAGGGCATGGTTGCCCGCATTGAACGCGAATGTTCCAGTGGCGGCACCTTCGTTTGCGCTATTCGCCACTCCGAACAGCACATTGACCCGGCGCAGATCCAGTACGGACGCAATCAGGTCCTTCGTGACGATCGCTGTCTGCGTGTACTTGATCCGATCCAAGATGTCCGGATGATCCTGGAGCCGCTTGTAGGTGTTCGGGCCCAGCGTCAGATCGCTGGGGATCATCCCGGAGTTCTGCACCATCACATACCAGCGGCCGCGGATGTCCTCGATGGGTGTCGAGTTCACGTTGTCCCAAGTGATGCCGACCGGGGTATCGGCATTCCAGATCCCGGTGGCGAAGTATTTGGCGACGAAATCCAAGTCTTCACGGATGAGAATATCGCGGGTCACTTTCGCGACGGCGGCCCGTTCCAAATCCAGCGCCAGATCGACGTTCGCGGCGGTCTGATGGTCGATATCAAAGTGACTGGCCCAGACATCGCAGTAATAGGACGAGCTGGAGACGTTGAGGCCCGAGCCGGTCGATTCGGCCCCGGGGGCCCGCTTCGTTGCATCGGTGCGGAAGAAGTCTTCCTGCTTCCACACATAGTATTTGTTCGATTGCTTGTCCACTGGCACGTTGGGGAACACCATGCGCGCCACGCCAAAGACGGCCTCCTCCTGCATGATGGCGATGGACAAATTGGACAACGGTACATCTATGTGTACCTGTTGTGGGGATGGCAATGGCATCGCTTAGTCCTTTCCCGTCATCATGCGGTGGTCGCGAAACCGGCGTGAGTCAGCAGCATCGAGATGATCCGACGCCCGGTCCCCGCCGCAGCGGTGGTCATGGCATAGCCGATCACATACGAAGTCTTGGGCGCGGTCGAGACCTTGACCGTTCCCCCGAGACGCGAGGCAGTCGAAACCGCTCCTGAAGTCGGCGAGAGTACTGCGCCGAATGTCACCGCACCACTGGAAGCTTCGACCTTGGTCACCCCGAAGGTGCGAACGCTCACCATGGTCTGTGGAGAGGTCGTACCGCTCTGTTGGGCCACCCCAAGCGAGCGGTGGGCCAAATTGGTCGTGTGTTTGATCCCCGCGCCGGAGAACTTCACCAGCCGGTACTGAATGATCGGCACCGTTGCCAGCGCCGATACATCGAACAGCGGTATCTCGTAGGCCATGGCTAGCGCTCCTGATTCCGGTTACGGGTTTCCGCAACGTGGCGCTTATAGATCGCCCGGCCTTCGGGCGTATCCAGCACTTTGTTGTAGGCTTGGTGATAGGACAACTTCGTATCCTTGGCAGCCAATTCCTTGGCCATGAGATCGAGCTGCGCTTCGGGGCCAGCGAGACTATATTCGCCCCCGCCTCCAGCGCCTAGTTCCTTGAAGACGTAACTCTTTTCGAGATTCGTATTCCAGGCATCCAATTGATTCAGAAACTTCGTGAATCGCTTCTCCCCGATAGATTTCTCTACATCGTCAAGGAACTCTGCGAAGTCGTCCGCTGGGGCTCCGGGGAGATACTTCAAATCCGCCGCCCGTTTGACGAAGCGCTCCCGGCGACGCTGTTTGAAGATTTTCTCATTCTCCGCCTTCATAGCATCGGCTTCCTTCTGGGAAGCCTCCAGTTGCTTGCGGAGATCGTCGCGTGTCTTCTCCAACTCCTGCTGCGTCGCGTCATACTGGCGCTTCAGCGTTTCGGTATCCGAGGAGAGTGTTCCAGAGCCCTTCAAGTCAGCCAACTCCTTGGTGGCCCGATCACGCTCAACTTTGAGATCGGCAATTTCCTTTTGGAGGGCTTCCGTTGCTTGGGTATCCATCGATGCCTCTTTCTTCATGGACTTGGCCTTCATGGCCGCTTCATGTTCGGACTTTTTGTGATCTTCCCCGTCAATCGGACAGGGCGGACCTTCATCGGCACCGTCTTTGATGATATGCCGTTTGGCGATCACGATCATGGCATCTTGGTTGGCACCTTTGTCTACCAAGCCAATGGCGTCGATCCGCATCTTCCGTAGTTTCTTCGCCATCAGACCTCCACCCGCTCGGCAGCACCTTTGATCGAGAACATCGTCCGGTCACCTGCACGGACTTTAGCGAACGTCTCGGGGTCGAACTTGAATCCCACCCACCACGCCCCCTGGGGAGCGGTGTCGGCTTTGAGGCCCATGGCAGTAAGCTTATCGGGCGTCACCACTAGCGATTCAACGAGTTGCCCTTTGGCTACGTCATCGGTGGGATGCAAGTCAGTCCCCACACGAGAATGGAGGACGAAATCGTAGGCTGCGGGTTCGAGTTCATCCATGGTCACGATATCGCCTTGGAGGTCTTCGAGAATGTTCCCCGACGCGTCTTTGGCGACGGACGCCCAGCCGAACACGAGGCGTTGGGCTTCATCGACCTTGGCGATGACGAACTGCTTTGGAGACATGGATTCGACTTTTTTGTCCATCAGTGCATCCATGGCCAAGTAGTCCTTTTCGAGTTTTTCGACCGCTGCTTGAACCGCACCGCAATACGCTTTCGGGTTTTTCTTGCTGCTGTTCGCCTTGACACAAGCGGCGAAGTCCGCGTATCCGGCGAACGGAATACAACCTCCTCAGTGACAAAAGGGCCCGCCCCAACGAGGAGCGAGCCCTTCAGGTCCCACGATTTTTGGTCTCTCTAGGCTAGTAACATGGGGATTCTTGCAAAATGCGCAAGTCCCCACGACCTACGTGTAGCCCACGTCGGGCTTCATTTGGCATCACCTCCCTATATAGCGAGTCTCCGCTGATCCAATCCCCAACCGCCCTGTTCCTCCATTTTCCGATGTAGACAGCGATGGCACTGATCGCAAAGGACGCGCAGATCACTCAATTTCTCCCTTCCCAGGCGCCTATACGTCATGTGGTGGACTTGTACCGCCGCGCGAATCCGACACGCTTGGCACATATGTCCGTAGCGCTGGTATGCACGTTGGCATTTGCGCTGCCACGCTTCGCTGCGGTTGATGATGTATTCGTGATAGAAACTGCCATGGTAGGTACTACCGCAATGCGCGCAGTGATCTTCGGGACGCCAAAACATAAAAACCGCCTTTCCTATAAGGAACAAGCGGCCTTCCGTGGTGGCGATGCCAGCGCTTCGGTGGCCAAGTGATGTGAAGCCGTGGTGCCTGCGGCACTCTTCGGCGGGAAATCAATCCTTCAACAAACCGTCAATCGCTCGTGCCTCCTGAATAAGTCGCCACGAAGTTAATAATGAACTTTCCAATTCGTCAAGCACATCGGGACAGGTAAACCGTGGCTCTACCTGTTTGAATATCCGGTATGTCTCACGCACATGATCGCGTTGGCGTAGAGCACGTTTAACTACTTCTTCCAGTTTCCGGCCAACTCCCAAGTACTGCCTCTGCTTCAATGTCAAGTTACGTCGGAGTTGCTTTACTGGATAATCTGGATCAGGGGGTAGTTGAAGAGGTAAACTACGCCCCCCACCTGGGAGACGACGCCGAGGTCCGAGGCCACGGAGTCCGCTGGGACAACCCAACACTCGCTCCAAATGGGCATTGATCCCAGCCCAATTTATTGGTCGTTCACTCATAGGTGCCCCATCCGATTCAATAGTTAGGACGTAACATCCGTGGTTGCCCGTCGATCCTATGCATGGAACGGCGTGCGTATCGGCGGGCAGCACTCTCGCATTGCTGGACGATCTTCTCTCCCGTACCCAAATAGTCCCGTAAATGGTCCACGGCTTCTCGGTCCGCCCGTAGCGATAAGGGAGTCCATGAATGGGTGTGATCTGGCCCATCTGCATCCGTGTGAATCGTAAAATGTTTTTCGAGGGCATTAGCGCCCAGCGCATATGCGGTACGGAGCACGTCGGGATTCCCCAGAATATGATCGCTCCAGCCAATCTCGCGAGTGAAGGTTTTCCGGAGCGTGAGGATACATCTGAGGTTGGCATCGTTTGCATATGCCGGATAGGACAAACAGCAATGCATAATACAGACGGGTAATTCCCCTAGCCATTCAAGCGCCTGATAAATCTCCGGAATCGTGGATGCACCTGTACTCAACAAAACTGGCTTGCCCTTACTTGCAATCCGACGGATCAGGGACTGATGGGTGATGTCTCCTGACGCAACCTTCCAAGCTGCGACAAGTGGATCAAGTTCATCCACCAATTCTTCATCAAACGCCGACAGGAGGAATGCAATGCGATAAGCAGAAGCCTGTGCCGCCAGATGTTTCCATACCGCTAACGGGAAACTCGCCGTTGTCTCGAAATACTGCCGCTGCGTCCCGGAGGCTCCCCAGTAAGCAGGGGCATCTCCCGTCACCAGATATTCGGGTCGATATGCCTGCATCTTAATGGCATCTGCTCCAGCCATTGCCGCCGCACGAATTAAGTCGTCGGCCTTATTGGGATCACCGCCATGGTTCCCGCCGATCTCTGCAATAAGATAGGCCGAATGCTCCATGCCGATGAAGCGCCCCGCAATGGAGAAGGTCAGATGAGTACCAGCTTTCGGCTATGGTATTCCGCTAGGACTTCATCCACCATCGCATCTATCGGATATTGGGGAACATACCCGATCAGTTTGCCGATTTTCGTCAGATCCGGGGCGCGGCTTTCGATATCATCATATCCGTGTTCATAAGGCGGTGGTATCGTCTCGATAGGCGAGCTGGACCGGGCGCGGAACTTCACAATCTCCGCTAACTCACGCATGCTGTGATTCGCCACCCCTCCGATGTTCACCAGTTCTCCGACGGCTGAATCGCATTCCATGAGATCGGTTAATCCCCGCACCACATCGGCCACATGCCCAAACGTCCGACGTTGCGTTCCAGGGGCATATACTGTCAGCGGCTCCCCGCTCGACGCTTGACGACAGAACCGGGGAAGCACGAATCCCGCTTCTGGGCGTTGCCCTGGCCCCACGGTATTGAACACCCGTGTGACGATGAACGGCGCTTGCGCTTCCCGGATATAGGCAAACGCCAAGCACTCGGCGGCGGCTTTAGCGTAGGCATAACTCCATGACTGGACCGGGGAAGGCCCGACGAAGCTATCGTCCGTTTCCCGTGCAGGCGACCCGTTGCCCCGGCCATAGACGGCGCTCGTCGAAGTAAACAGCGTGCGTGTTTTCGTCTGGCCGGCAATCTGGAAGACCGTCTCCGCACTGCTCAAGGTCCCTGTCACGGTGCCCAGCAGATTGGGCATCACCTTGGCGAATCCCACCACGGCGGCGAGATGAAAGACTCCATCGTGCCGAGGGATGGTACGTTGCATCAGTGTGGGATCAGCAGCGGAGCCGTAGATATGCAAGACGCCACGGAGATCGCAGCGCCGCGGATCAATGGTCGTGACGTGATGATCATGGGCTAAGAGATAGCGAGCGAGATGCGTGCCGATAAAACCGCCCCCCCCCAGGACAAGATATCTCACATGTAGCTATGGGCTGCGAGGGCAATCATTCCAGCGATTAGACCGATAAACACCAATCGCAACCACCAAGGAGCCCACCATGCATAGGCTCCCACAAGCCATGAAATGTAACTGGCGCGCAGCCAATCTTCACCAAATCCTCGGATGGTGCGCAAATTCACACTGAGTCCCGCCAGTCAAGATATAGCAGCCCTTGCTCTGCTGTCGCGACATCACCCTTGGCCTGATATTCTAAAATCTTATGCCACTCATCCGCGAGTCGCGTCATCGGACTCGGCGCGGGGCGATTCCAGATTCGCACCGTCCGAGAGAGCCCGTGATCGATTAAGACCTTGAGCATCGTCAGGAATGCGCGTGGTTGATGATACGCGGACGTAATGATCGTCATGTCATTCCCAGAGCGGAGGGCAAGGGCGCGTTCCGCTTCGTCGCGTGTGTTCTCACCGTGCAAAGAGATGGCATCACTCGGAGTCATCGCGAACCGGAGACGCTGATCCATCGGCGGTTCATCCCACCCCGAGAGAATGACCGCAGTCCCCCGAGACTCGTCGGGCACCAGCACACGGGCGAGCAAGAACTCGCGTTCCGTCGCGCCGGCGTACATCTCCGCGATCGCCCAGTCCTCAGGCGTGTCCAGGTCCACACCTTCCGCTCCCTCGACGATAATCGGTAACCCGCGCTCCACAGGCCACGCGCCGTCCACCAGAAACTCACGCCGGATGGCTGTACAGCCGCCCGTCACTTTCCAGCATGGAGCCATTTGTTCCCGAGGTTTCCGCGGCGTCCCGATTCTCGCATGACGATCATCCTTTACCGTCAAGGCGATGGGGTGCCCTGCAAGTGCATCCAAACACCGTTGGATCGTCGTGCGGCGAAGAAACGGTGAGGTACATTGCAAGACACCCACGATCGCATAGGGTTCACGACCCTGTTCGGCTTCGAGCACGGTGCGATAGACCACGGGTTCCCAGGTATGCACGCCCGGCGCTGTGGGAAGTTGCGGTTCTGGGATGACCACGGCTCCCAGCGCGTAGGCTTGCCCTGCAATCTCCAGATCATCGGTCACGACCACGACATCCCCTAACCCCTGAGCAGTCGTGAGTGTGTATTGCAGGGGAGATTTCCCGTTGAGCGGACGGATCGCTTTGCGCGGAATCCCGACTGACCCGCCCCGAGCGGGAATGACGAGCAGTGTACCACTCACAGTCGCACTCCGACCACCTTGGCTTTCTTCGGTGCGACACTCAAGATGTTATCCACATCCTCAGCGCCATATTGTCGCTCGCTCTGCACCACCTGTAAGACCTTAAAGAGTGACCCGCCATGCGCGATGATCGGGATGCCGCGACCTTCAGCCACGCCGCACCAGTATTCCAGGGCCGGGCGTCCACTCAAGGGCTCGCCATCGAATAATCCCATATCCGCACCGTAGAAATGGATTTCCTCAAAGGCCGACGAGAGTGTGAGTGCACAGGCCAGCATCCAGTCAAAACTTCCCGCATGATAGCGGCCGTGGGACACCATGGCCTCGACATGCTCCTTGGGATATTCAATGCTCCGGCTGATTTCCGGCCAAGGCTCTCCCCACACATAGACGGGGATACCCATGAGGTCCAACGCGCGGACGTGTTCCTTGAATCCGCGCTGCCCATAATGTTTGAGGAGCCACGCCCGTCGGTGGAGTTCAAACCAGCGATGGAACGAAAAACCTTTCTTGCTATCCTGCTCCTGAAGCACGTTGTATTTGCTACCGTACATCGCATTCATCGACCACAGTTCCCAACCCGGTTTATGATAGGGAACCTTGTCCTTGGACTGGCTCAACCGCCCACCGACGATGGCGAGATTCACGAGGATTCCTTGAAGGAAAGGGTAACCGCACAGCGACAATTGTGTGCTATAATACCTTCAGCGATGTACCATCCGCCACCTGTCTGGAGGTTGTAGACATGACCCGAAAAATCACGACGCTCAACTCGGATGATCTTGTCCAAGATTATCTCGCTGGGATATCGACCAACCAACTCGCCATACGAGAGCAGGTCAGCCGAAATGTCATTGACCGTATCCTGCGGGAGCACGGCATTACCATGCGATCCCAAAGTGATGCCGAGCGGCTCAAGTGGTCGCATATGACTACAGATCAACGATGCAGGCAAACCGTCGCCGCCCATAGTGCAACCCGTGGTAGTCGGCGCACACTGGAATCGTTGTGTATCAGAGCCTTGGAAATCCAACGCCTCGGTCAACAAACCTGGTATGAAATCGAAGTCGGAGGATGGCTCAAAGCGCAGGGAATCGGCACTATCCCCCAACAAGCTGTGGGCCCTTACAATTGCGATTTGGGAGCCTTTCCCGTCGCCGTGGAAATCTTCGGCGGCAATTGGCATTTCAACGGTTCGCATCTGCGACGCCTGCCACAGCGTGTCCGCTACTTCTTCGATGCTGGTTGGCATCAGACCATCATTGTCATCAATCGTACTCACCCGCTGCGCGAACAGGTCGCAGATGACATCGCAGGATTCATCAAGCGTGCTCGCCGCCATCCAACCGCAACTCGTGAGTATTGGATGATTGGGGGTAGTGGAAAGCTGCTTACCTCCTGCCGTGCGGATGATGACAAGTTGTCCCTGATACCATCGTTTACTCTGGGCCGCAATCCCATAACGGGACGCTACGAGCGTATCTCCCGGAAAGCATAGGGGATGTGCTGGCGGATACTGCAATGGCCCAACATCAGACTGAAACGGCTCCCCAAGGGCGACGCCATCAGGATTCTGGTCTGGGATCGCTTCGCAGATCGGACACAGCCGATCATCCTCCGTCACAATCCAATCACGACGGGTGCGCTGAGGGTCTAAGAGTTTCTGCTCCACCGCACTGGCCCACAAGGCGTCCTGCCCGGCACTCATCGCACGAATGGATTCCGTCCGCGCAATCGCGCTCGCGCGAATATTCAGGAGCCGGCGCGCGTAGGCATCAGCCAATGCGTCGGCACGCCCTACGGAGGTATCCTGATCCAGCAGGGATTGCCGATAGTTCTCTACGGCTTGAGCATAGCGATCCGTCAGGCCAATGTTCGCACGGAGTCGGCGGCCCATCTGATCGGGTGTCAATCCATCCGTGAAGCCCTGACGCAGGATCAGCCGAATCGCATCTTGACTCGCATTGGCGATATCGCGCACTGCATCGGCCACGATCGTATCCACGGCATCGAGCGCGAAAGGATTGGTGCGGTCGAACGCGAACTGGATTTGCACACTGGGCGGGAACTGCTCGCCCGTCAATCCGCCCACCTCCACGACACCTGCAAGGATGGCATCCTGCATCGGTGGCGTCAATAATTCTTGGAGCCGCTGCCACAATTCGATCGCCGTCGGATGGGCCCCCTGCAAGAGGTCCGCGATCGTGGTCGGGGTGAGTTCATCACGGAGTGCGGCAATCGCGTCAAGGAACGCACGTCGCAGTTTGGGGGCGAGCTGATCCGCCAAGGCCAGCAGATCATCAACGAAAGACTTCGCAATCGTAATGGTCATCGGATCTGGTGCCATATCCATCGACCGCCCTCGATGACCGTCTCAGTGACGAGATACCCGTAGAGCCGCTGCCGATAGTCATTCCAGGAGAACCCGTTGTAGTCGAACAAGCGCTCATAGGCGTAACTCGTGATCTGCACCCCAACCAAACGGATCACGGGTTTACGAAAATCCTTTGCAATCCAGGGACCGCGCGAGAGGACATTGAGTCCGAACCCCGCGCCGTATTCTGCCAAGCGATCGTGATGCAGAAAGATCCCTATACCTTGTGCGGAAGCCGTCTGCACTCCAGTGAGTAGCACCAGACCGACGATCAGACTACGCATCGGCCAATAATGCCATCAGGATCATGGTCTCCTCTTCCTCCTGATCTGGTTCCCATGGAACCCGGAATTCTTGGGTAAACGGTTCTTGCAGCTCGGCCACCGCAGATTCATTGACCGTGAACCAGTCCCGCCCGATGGGCCGACGCTGCAACCAGCGCGGGGGCTTCTCCATGGACCGCTTGCGTCCCAACCCACCACCAAAGATTGGCGGAGCACCACCGATGGGCGGCACAGGCTCGATGACCACTTCATCCACAGTGAACGCGTCAACGTCGGTGATGGCGCCAAAAGCAGTCTGTTGCGCTTGGGCGCTTTCATCGATCGCAACGGCATCCCCCACTGCTATACTACCATTGGGATTCGGCTGCTCGGCCATTCCGCCAACATCAACTGCGACTAAGGGTAAGATCCCAGCAATCACTTCGCCCAGTACTTCGGCATCAGTGAAACTGACGGGGACGAGAATGGTGATGCTTTCTGCTAGCGCTTCACCATCCGTATCCGAGATGGCAAAGCCACCACCTTGCTGGTTGGCGACTGCACTTTCATCGAATGTGATGGTCTCACGTACAGCCACGGGAACATTGAGACTACCCACTTCGCCGAGGCCGCCAGCATCAACGCCGACGACCAATGCCACGACAGCAGCTTGATCCGTGACGACAAAACCGATGATTGCTACATCACTAACAACAAAGATTTCGCTATCTGAGACTTGATAAACGAGGAGGAGACTCATATCAGCACGACCCAACCCACCACGCTTTGATCCAACAGACTCACGCTCGTAACCGTAAAACCAGACTTAGGCGTGATGGCATACTTTAAGGTCCCAATGGTGCCGAGGAGATTCTGGGGCGCGAGTACGACGACCGCCCCTGCGGGAATCCGGGGGAGATTCACGGTCGCTTGCCCATTGACTAGGGTGAGTTGTCCGCGTCCACCGATCATGGCGGTCCATGCTCGAAACTGGGAAGATCAATATCCGTTGCCAGCACCGCAAGCCCTAAGACCGTCGCTTGATCCCCGACCGCTTGACTGAGAGCGGATTTCAAATCACCGAGCGTATACCCGTCCGTCAATTGGATCAGCACATCATAGACTTGGCCGCGGATCGTCACATCAACATCGGGCCCCCAGAATACGCAACTCGCCACATAAGCCAATTGACCGGGGAATAGCGGACTCCCCGCTGGGCGCAAGGCATGAACCACTGCGGTGGCCACTTCAGAAAGCCGTCACTTCCGCCCAAGATAAATCGAAGTAGATTGAGGACGCTGCAGCAGCCCCCAGTAGAACACGATTCTCTGCCTCGAAACCTTCATTCTGCACCCACACAAAGGGATGGGTTCCATTCACGTCATCAAAAACATCGGTCACTACGATATTGCGTTGGGCAGGATCGGTAAACGCTAGCGTCAACCATAGCGGCGTTTGGCTCACGGAACCGCCATCTTTGGTGAGCGTTCCGCCCGTCATCCCGGCGGCGGCTCCTGCGATGGTTACACCACGAAGGGCCAATGCCCCTGGGCTAACAGCCATGGAGGTGCGCTTTACTGATGCGGTAGGTGTCACCGTATTGGTCGTATCAACTGCAGAGAATGCCGTACAGCGAAACACATCAATGCTATCTTCAATGGCGGCGGTATGGACACCTGTCTGCAGCCATTTGATGAGAAATCGCGTCGGCACAATCAGATTGGTCGCATGCGTATTCCGTCCCTCGAACAGTCGCGAATTCGCGGCTTGCGTATTCGCTAGTGCGCATCGGTGATTCGCGCGATAATGTCCCAGCGTACCCCATTCCAATGGTTTGACGTGCACATGGACTGCACGGAAGACGCTGCCTCCCACTTCTGCAACCGTACCGCCGTTTCCTTGGATCTGTATAGCCATTTAGAGCCTCCGGAGACAGCGAACGAGTTTCATCGCATCCGGCACATCCAAGTGCAAGGAAATCTTCGGCCAGCCCTCCGCTGCACAACGGGCGATTTCGTGATCGAGCGCATCCGCCAGTTTGCTGGGATTCCAACGGTCAAGGCGAGGCCCATCCATTATGGGCAAGGCATCGACGCCTCCCGCCTGACGAATCACATGCGCCACATGACGCCGTGTGTTCATGCCCATGTCCATGCGATCGTCCATTTGCCGTAAATACGGGTTCCCTTGCCACCAGTCCAATTCTGGGCGCCAGGCCCTGCGGTAGGCTCGTTGGTTTGGCTCGTATTGAACCCGTAGATCGTAAAGCCCGTCCCCGCAACGATGTTACTCGCAAAGATCGCAAGCGTCTCTATCATGTGTTCGTCCGCGCTATGATCCGTCGTGGCAATTGGTCGCAACCATGCCTCAGCCAATGATCCGGCGACAATGCCAGCCTGCCCCGTGATGGCGAGACTGGCGTCACTCGCACCTGGGAAGGCTCCGAAATCCAACGTCCCCGTTCCAGTCGCCACTTAACTCGTCTGCCGATATTGGGTTTGGAAGGGCACGCGCCACTCTCCACGCAAGCCGAGATGATTCACAGAGATGATCGCCATACCGTTCAATGCCGCTGTTTGCAAACTCGGGACGGCGGTAGTCGGCGCGACATAGCGATAGATGCCGTTGGTCCCTGGATTATACGTCATCGCGAAGGTATTCAGCACGCGATTGGTTGAGCTTTGCGTCGTCTGCGATTTCCAGACGCTCACCGTCACATTTGGAGAATTGTTGAGATAACTGCCGGTCCCCATAGTGGAGCTTTGTAAGCCCGTGAGGGTGATGAGGATGTCATTGTGGATATACCACGCTTTCGCTGTCGCCACTGGATCCCCCTAGAGGATATTAGCCGTCCCGATCAAGTTACCATCTATTCCGCTCGCACCCACTAAATCAGGATCGATACTGGCCAGCCCAATGGCCAGTCCAGCCAACGATGGGACACCAAAGGAGGGATTGGGAATCTCCCCAAGCAAACCTGCCTCTGTATCGAGGCTGGCCAGCAAGGCACGAATCGCTTCGGTCACTGCCGCTTGGTCTGCTGCATTTGTGGCTAACAGCGCCACCGGCGTTTCGGCCAAGAGACCCTGTTCGGAACTGGTGACGACTTGCGCGGCGGAGGTCTTAGCAGTCTGGGCTTCGGCGATGTTGAAAGGTTCCACGCCGATCACAGATAGAATACTGCTGAGCGCTTCTGCGATACCGGGTGTTTCCGTTTCACTAAGGCCGAACGCTATGGTACTAGGTTCGGTGAGTATCCCGGAATCCGAGGCGACAATCGCTTTCCCACTAAACGGACTGGAGGCTTCCACCAACCCTGCGGAATCCCCAGCGGAAATGATCTGAGTCGCGACCGCGGATTCTCCGAGGATCACCCCTTCGGCAACTGGGCCGGTTTGGAAGGCGAATGCGGATTCCGTGAGGAGGAAGGGCATATCTTACTCGCTGACCTTGACCGCGGTCGTCAGGAGAAATTGCGGCGTGGACCAACTGGGGGTATCCGCGATTGCCGGAGTCTCCGAGGCGGAGACCGCCCCACCACTACCACTACCTGCTGCACGAATAACCGCCGCTATCAGCCCACCTTTCGCGATCGCTGTGGACATATTTATCACGGCGGTCTGACTTCCGGGGGCTGAGGTAAAAAACTTCTCCTCAGTAATGGCACCAGCTCCGGCTGGCGCTCCGACGAGCGTATAGCCGCTTCCCACACTCCCATCTGTATCGTTGGTGTTCCCATAGGCGATAATGGCTCCACTGGCGATCGTTGGCGTGAAACTGCCCGTTGTCACACTCGTCCCGCTCGTAGCGGTGCCAGTCCCAGAGACGCTATCAAAGAGCGCGGTGAGATCTTCGCCAGTATATTCAATCAGGATTACGCCAGCTTCCGTCACCGCCCCTGAAAAGGCTATACTGATTGTGGGGGACGATCCCCCGCCCACTACATTCGTCGCTCCGTAGATTTGTAGAAACCCGTCAGTCGGACGAGTTAATCGTCCCGCACCACAATCGACGTAAGTATTTGCTTGATCATCGGTAACGGAACTGATCGTGACATTGTTTTTCCAGAACACGCAGACAACGATCGCATCCCCAGCCGAGACTCCGGTATTGAATACCTTCGTGATAGGCGTGCCACTCAGAGCATAAGTCAACTCATCAGCGATTTGGATCCGGGAAATTGCCATGGCTCAGTCCGTTACTCCCGCAACCGCAGCGGCCACAGCGTCTATATCTGCGCCAGGATCGGTGCCGTCGTCGGCCAAGCCCTTATAGGTCGAGGCGACGCTCAGATGGTAGTCGCCTGCAGCTTCATTGACATATCCGATCGCGGCTTCGGTTGCCGCATAGAAACAATCGGCTTGATGCGATCCTCCAGCATCTCCAGCGAAGACTTCCCGATGGATGGTATTGTTTGTCGTGTAGGTTGTATAACAGGCGGCGCCTGTACCATCCGCGTCGCCGATGACGCCGTTGCTGCTGAAGCCATAGATATTGTTGCGCCCGATGTACCTATCACTGATCGCTCCAGCGAAGACTTGCTGACTGTGCAATGGACCGCTGGCCGCTCCCACTGTATTATGGACAAGTTGGAGACAGTTTACGCCCGTGATCTGGAATAGTTTGATCGCCCCACCAAGCAACGCACTCTGGCCACCGACATCAACAATCTTCTCTGCGACATTCTGCTCGATCCGCACTTTCGTCATATCCACAACGATCCCGGTGCTCGAATGATTCGTGAGCTGCCACGCGGAAGCGACGTTCGTGATTCGATTCTTCCGCATCCACACGTCGCGCGTCTCCGTATAGGGCGCTCCCGCGTTCTCTGATGCCGACCAGAACACGCAGGCATATCCAGCCTGCCCTTGCGCCCAGCAGTTCGTGAGGACGTTGCCCTCAATGAGAACACGGACGCCCATCTTCAGCTCTAATAGATTTTTCACGGACCAGCCGAGGCCAATCCAGCTCAATGGCTTGAAAAAATAATTGCGGGTGAATGTGATATCCGATGGTAACAATGAGGAATCCGAGGGATTCGCTCCCCCAATCATCACATTTTCGCCGGCCGCTTCGAGGTGACTATTGTGAATCTTGTATGGACCTGAGCCATTGTAGATAAGAATGGCTTGCGAATCCGCACCCAAGGCATGGATTTCGCTGACATAACCATCCACGAAGGCCATTCTAGCACCTCCGAGTTGCAGCGGTCGCGTCATCGAGAGTCCATTGCTAGGCCCAATCCCATCACGTCCCTGCAAATAACAGCGATCGAAGATGATGTCGTGTGGTTGATTGGCTGAACTGGTCGCATCACCCCCAAAGATCAGCGGGGCCCGACCAAAAGTATCCGTCATGGATGCCGGGACATCGGCATGCATGCCCACAAAGCGATAATGATGCACCGCCCCAGCCGTTTCAATTGTGGAGACCGAACTATTCAACATCCGGAGCGTGGGCATCACTCCAACATTCGCAGGCCCGACCCTAGTGCCAGCGGCAGGAAGGGAGTTAATGGCCGATGTGGTGATATAAATCCAGCCTGATCCGGTGCTTTTTACAGGCAGGGTAAACGGTCCCTGATAGACCGTCCCCGCATTCAACTGAATCACATCACCAAGTGCCGCACCATTCAACGCGGTCTGAAAAGATGCCGCATCAGTAGGTGTCCACGTCGTCCCCCCCGTGGGCAGGGTATACGTCGTATCCACGCTCGCCGGCAAAACGGGGTCGCAGAGATTAATGACCGGCGTTGGCTGACCGAGGACGACTGCTACATTGCGAACCACCTCACGACAGCGTAAGCGTGACGGTCAACGATGCGGTAGCCGCAGAAGTCTTGGTCAAGAGATTCGCCACCTTGCGATTCAAGAGCCGTTGCACCGCTGCGGTCGTCGCGATATTCGCGACCCCCCATTCCCACCAGGTGAAATTGGCCTGCGCGGTCGTAAACGTGCTCTTGAACTGCACTTGAGCGGCGGCAGCGACCGTCGATCCAGTCGTATGGGTCGGAAACCCCGCCGACATGATCTTGAAAATCTTGGAGCCCCCTTGGAGAGCTTTCTGGGTATTCACGGCAGCCGCACTGGAATTCCCGATCCCGAGTGCACACTTCGAGTTGAAGAAATGCTTTGCCGAGCCCGTGGAGGTCGAACCATTCCCGATGAATGCTTCCCAAAGTACAGAGGCACCTCCATAGACAAGAATGTTCCCGTGATCTTCCACGCGGCGCAGCAGACTCCCATCGCGATAATCACGAAGTTCGGCAATGGTGATACACTTCCATTTTGCCCCTTCGTGGCTCACACCCCCGATCCCCATACTGGCGCCCTCACGGACGGCGGAGCGTTCCCGATACTGCGTGGATAGCGTCATGATGTCTCTCCCGACGAGGTAGGGGTAATCGTGCCACCGATGAACTTGCCATCCGCATCCCGCTGAACGATCAATTGTTTCGGCGTTTGATCCTTCTCGATCACGTTTTGAATTGTCACCGCAGGCGGTTCCACGGTCACGACTGGTGCCTCCACGGTGATCTGCGGAGCCGCCACTTCGACCGTCGTCTTCTCCACCGTTACAAGTGGGGCCGGAACGACAACTGGGGCTGCCGCCTGAACGGTAATCTGCGGTGCGGCAACGGTGATCTCGGGTGCTACGACCGTCTTTTCCACCGTGACCTGGGGTGCAGGAATCACCAGTGGCGCGGACGCTTCCACCGTAATCTGCGATCCATCCACATGGACCACCGCTGGGGGTACCACGATTGGCGCAGCAGCCTCTACGGTAACTTGGGTCACCGGGGGGGCATCTTTGCTCACAGTGATCTGCGCACCCTCCACCGTCACGGGCGACGGAGTGACGGACACATTCCCTTCATGTACATGCAGATGAATATCTTGCTTCGCCGCTGGCTCTGGTTTCGCTTCTGGCTTTCCATTCGACTTCGGTGGTTCCTCTTTCGGAGCCGTAATTCCTTTCGGCTCGGGATTCGCCGCCGTAGCCCGATTGGTGGCAATCGCCGCCTGACTCCGTGCCGCTGCTTCCTGTGCCGCCAAGGCTTCTTCCTCCTGATCCTGCAACTCACGCTGCTGGAGTTCTTCTGGAGGCATCGTCGGCAAGTCGCCAAACTCTCGTAGTACGTTTTCAATCGCAGGATCTGGGAAGATCGGCATCCCTGCTTGCGACAGCTTAAGGATATAGTCGCCGATCTGCTGCAGATCCCGGCGTTGCACATCTCCATGTTTGAATTGTGGCGGATCTTCCGTGTCCATGCCGTTCAGCTCAAGCAGCCGCGGAATGGCATAGCGGTTAAGAGGTCCCGCCACCGCATCCAGCCACCCGGAGAGGGCGAGGTTGAAGAAGTCAATCTTCGTCTTCGCCATCGCGAACGAGCCCGTCTGATCATGGCCCTGAATCACGAAGTCCACCAAAACCGTCATCAGAATCCGCACATCGTAGCGGGTGATGATGGCCGACATGTCATATTGCTTCCCTCCGGCGGGGGATTTGAACTCGAAGTCGTAAAGCTTCTGGCCCTTCTCATCATAGGCCAAAGGCATGACCATACCCATGAGCTCATCGGTGCGGATGTTGACCGCCATCTTCGTGAAGGTATCCACGAGCGGATCGTTCTTGAGGATCATCTCAGCAGGGATCCACATGACGGGATAGCCAGCCGCTGTCCGTTCAGCCCCGATCGCTTCCAACTGTTCGAGGTATTTCTTGAAGTACCACGGACGATATGCGTTGCGTAATCCTGAGCGACCCTCGGGTGAATTCTTCAAGGTCTCCATGCGAAAGAGCAATGCTTTTTCCAATGGGATATAACGCAATTGGAAGTCTGGTGGCGGACGTTGCCACATCCCACGCAATTCCTGGGTGTCTGACTCGAATTCCCAGCGATACAGGGATTCGGGACTCCGCGTCGCGAATTTCTTCCACCCGATCTTGTTGTCTTTGTATTGCGAGTCGCCCGACTGCCGACGCTTATAGACAATCTCTGGATAATGGAACCCAAAGACGATCATATCATCGACGACTTCCCCAACTAATTCCTCGAAGGTATGTTCGGTGTCTGTGCGACATTGCTCAACGAAATCCGCCCGCGCATCCACCTTGTTGTGGGCCGATTCGGTGCGCCACTTGGCGGATTTAACGAGCAATTTGATGGCGGAACGTAAGGCTCCGATGGTCGGATCATTATCGGCCATCTCACGAAAGATCTTGCGGCCTTTTTCCTGCCGGAGTTCAGGGAGGAATTCTTCGTACAGTCGGCCGTAATACTGCGTGAGGCCTGTACGCCCGAGTTCAAGACCCACTAGGCGCCGGTCGGTGGGAAGTGGTTGCGCAGCAGGATCAGAGGGTTCTGGACGGACGGTAACGGGGATGCCAAGGCCCCCGCGTTCCGCAGCGCTGCCGCCACGTTCAGCGAGGGCGCGGGTAACAGCGGGCGCTTCTTTGGAGAGCTTTTTGCCGTTACGGGCCATGCGTTGTCATGTGCCGCCCCACTTCCGACCAGTGTTCCCCAAAGCGCCGAGTCCTACCCACTTACTCTGCTGCTCCACACCGACTGGCACCACCTGCGGCGTGGTGCGATCGAAGGCGTGCCAGGCAATGGCTAACGCCATCACACAGTCGTCAAAACAGCCTTCCGGGGCACTGTAGCGCACCCCCGTGCGCGTCGACTCAAACTCAAACGACCGGAGTTCGGACGCCAGAATCCCTTCAGGAAAATGCACGTCGTGCTGTTGTATTGCAACAGCCAAGCGTTCCATGATCGCCTGTTTCGAAGGGGCGGTCGTCAAAAACCCATGGATATTGCTGTGGCCTTTCTGGAGCAGTTGAACTGGTGCATCCCCGACGCCGTTCTGCTCGATCCACGCCGGCGTATTGCTGATGTGGGCTTGGATCTTGAGCATCGTCGGTTCCCAGTCCTCATGCCAGCGCTCTAACCGGCAGACATATCCCTCGTCGTCTAACGCAATGCCCACGGTATAGTCATGGGCCCGCGCTAAGTCCCAGCCCCAAATCTTCGGCGCCTTCTTCGAGAGTGGTGCCGTACACTGATCGATATGCTGGATGCCGAAGGGATTGCCCCCATCCTCACTCGGCTCTGCCGCATAGAGTTCTTGAAACACGGACTCGGGGAGTTGGGCTTTCGCATCTTCCACCTCGGCGAGCTGCAAGACGCCCGCTTCGACGGCATCTTTCCAAGTGAGCTTGGCGTAATGCATGTTCGGCGCACCACCTTCTGCCCGTCGGCAGAGCGCGTAGAACCAGTTCTTCCGTCCTTTCACATTGCCGATCAGGCGCACCGGACCCCTGGTCGCCGTGAGCGTTGAGCGCAGGGCGTGCCACGCTTCATCCCGGAGACGAGAGGCTTCATCCACCACGGCGGCATAGACATCTTCGCCATACAGCAAGTCTGGCTTCTCCCCCGTCTTGAACCAGAGGATCGCCCCATTGAGCAGTTTGAGGGTGAGGTCGGTTTCATTGGGTTCGATGATCTGACGGGGGATCGCATGGCGGAGCCGTTGGAAGGCCATCTTCGCCTGAGAGTGGGATGGTGCCACCCACCAGAAGTTCTGCCCGAGTTTTCCCTGGAGTGCTTGTTCAGTGAACCAGACGAGACAACCAACAGTTTTACCGGACTTCGTGGAGGCTTCGACCAAGGCGTAACGGGTGGGACAAAAGATCGCTTCATGTTGCTTGTTGTAAAGCCATGGCCTCACGTATTCAAGCGTCGTCGGCATCAGCCCCGAACTTCAGTGTGAAGGACGTGCCTGGAGGCGTACTGACGGGCTGGTTCGCTTTCCCGAAGCCGTACTCCACAAGAAAGCGGATGGCGTGGAGGCGATCGGACGGGGCGAGGGCTTTATTGGTGGCGATCTGTTCAGCTTCCTCCAACAATTTGGCGCGCTCCACAATCGCCTGTGCACGAAGCGTGAGCTCGAAGGAGTGGCGACCGGAGCGGCCCTTTTTCCCAGCCATTTTTTGAAGATAACTCCTTAAGGGATGCTGCGCACATCTTGGATCGTGTTCACTGATACCCCAGCACCCAACCCCACTACTATCCGTGAGATCAGAATGGATACGCCGCCCAATATCAAAGTGAGCGTGCCGAAGGTCGAGGCGAGTGCATTCGCGCCACTCAGAGCGCCGACCACATCGGCCGCTGCGTTGACACTGCCGCGCAACTGTACGGATCCGTTGGCATTGATGAAGCCGAGCAATTCCTGCACTTGCCCGTAAGTGGCAATCGTCCCGATCTGTGAATCAACTTCACTACCCCCGCTGACGTTATGCTGGATGTTCCAGACGCCCTTGGTGCGGTTGTCGAATAGAAAGCGCGTGCCGCTTGGATTGCCGATGACTAACGGGACGCTGAAGTTTGCCGCCTGACTGCCGCCGACATCCCAAAACCGCAAGTACATCCAACTATTGGCCATGCTCTTGGGATCAATGAAGTACGGCACGGAGAAGCTGTCCACATTCCGCGTGACCGCGATCGTCGTGGTAGTGATGTAGCTGGTCGGCGGCAGCGCGTTCGCCCCGTTACGCTCCAGCTGAAGGCCCCAGGCGTAGATACCCGACGTACCATCACCGGTGAAGGCGGTGCTCGTGTTCGCGTGGGCGGCGGTGTCATAGACGGCTGCTTTGAAGCTCACAGTCGTATCGGTGAGGGTCTTGCCCCACGCCGCTAACCAGAACAAGCCGTTGCCGAGTGGGATCACGGCAGACCCGACGGCCGTATACCCGCTCGCCCCTGCTACGGCGATTGTCCCAAGCACCAGGTCGGCGTACCATGCGGCGAAACCGGAGACACCGTCGAAACGAAATTGTAGCCCCGGGTAGCCATTGGCCTTAAAGAAGCCGGAGATGGCGACATATTCTCCTGCCGTCACTGTGATGGTCTGACTCACCTGATGAAAGGCGCTGCTCACGGCGGTGGGAATGAGGCTGCTCGCGGTCGTCGTCCCATCCGGCGCGACGGCAGCGTTGTTTGTCGCCGTCAGCAAATTGGTCGTCCAGGGCGCGGTCGCCAGCGCCTGCGATTGCAAGCAGCTATTCGTCGCGGCGGCTTCCAGCTTCAGATAGGGCTGGAGAATTCCAGACACGGGGTCCTTTAACCATTCCGTGCGCAAAATCCCCGTAGCCGCTGACCCCACCGTCAGATCATGCTTGAAATACGACGCCACACCAGTGCGGCTGAATGTCACCCGCTCCATGTTCCCACCAGGGCGGATATCAGTTAAAATCTTGAGTTTCCAAATGTCGGATAATGACGCTTGGGGCGTTGGCACTAATTGGTTTCCCGCAACGTCAATTCGACTTCTTGGTAGCCAAAGGTCACGCCCATATCCCGATCCATGGCGAGCTGGATAGGACTCAAGGGAGCAATCAGGTAGTACTTGTGTGCCCGTCCTGGGACATTCATGTCGGGATAATACGTGAGTTGATTGCCGCGCGAACCGGCTTTGATAAGGTCGATCAATCCCTGCTGATCGTAGCCGTAGCGCACCCGCACGATGGTTTCGTTGACCCCCACACCGATGGTGAAGTACTGGCGGTTCGTGAAGTCGAGGGAATCGGCGACAAAGACACTTTGGCGGTGGGCGGCGCGGATTTCCCGGAGCGGTTCCGCGAGGAGAAGCACCCGTTCAGTAATGGAATCGTTACTATCCGTCCACGTAAATGCCGCGTTGCCACGGACAAGCGCCATGCTTCATAATGGGAAACCTGGGGGATTTGTGCTAGCCCTGCGGCTCTCCGTGCTCAGGCACCCCAGACACTCCAGACGTACCGACGCCTGCCGTGGGCTCATCACAGGTCCAAATGAAAAATGCGCCATCCGCAGGCGACCACTCGGGGCGATTTTGGAAGAAGCGATTCGTCAGCGTCAAGAGATCGGGGTCCTGGTCGCGGTTGGGACTGGCTGAGCCCCCACCGCACACGGACAGCTTTCCGCAATGAAGCGTTGGAGAATCGCCCCACGTTCCTTGCGCTCAGGATCATTCTGCTTCCAGCCGGGGGCGTCTGAGAAATATTGGATCGCCGCCAATCGTACTCGGCACTGACAGTCATCATCTGAGGCGGCTAGGGCAGCTTGATTACGAGCGCCAGGTTTACCAGACCCTGCTCGACTACACCACGAAACAGAATGGCGCTCATGCTGTTCGCGTTAAGCGTCCCTACCATAGGCGGAATCAGATCCCGCCGAGCGCCACAGTTCCGCGGGGGATAGGTCGTCGCAAAGCGTTTGAGAATCGCAATCCGCGCATCGGCCCGGACTTCTGGAGTAAGGGAGACATCCCCTCGAATATTCCATTGGTCGATGATGTCCATCGCCGCCCCGAGTGGCAGCGGGCGACACGGAATGACGGTGCCATCCGCGCATTGGACTTTCACCCCATTGAGTAACTGTTCGACGATTGGCATGCGGAGTCCTTAGAAAGCGAAGTGGTGATGCGGTGGGCTGCCCACTGAGGGGGCGACCCGGTGAGACGAGGGATCAGCGGGGCGACGCTACGAAGCGCCGTCTATAGCAACATCATAGGGAATCCGGCGGGGTTGCGCTAGGCTTCTCCTGAGGCGGCCCCCGAACACCAAAATCTACAGCGTTACCCGAGACGTGGGCGCGATTTAGCGCATCGCATACGGTGCGCGCCTCCAGTTCGCTGAGGAAATGATAGCCCCGCTTTCCGTTGCCGACATACCAAGGCTCGGGACCCGTGATCGAATCGTCCACGTACCAGGGCCCCGCTGCTAACCGTTCGGCGGTTTGTTGTGAATGCGCGATGCTCTGCGTGCGATTGAACCACTCTTCGCCGCAGGTATCGCAGATGGCATGGGCTACCGACCTACAAGTTGGGCAACGTTCTGGGGAAGGCCCAGCCTCCCCACTCACCAGAACTCGTAATGCTTTTTGTACCTCGGCCGTCGCTTCCCGTAGCAATTCCTCGGCGCGAGGCTCATACCCAGTATGCCGTACAGACTCCTGACCCGCCTTGTGACTCGCTGCGCCGAAACGGGCAACGATTTCGTCGAGCTTCTCGTGCCCGAGGGGAGGCCCAGCCTCCAGCGCCGCCCCGCGGACTGTCTGAATGGTGCGCCATACGAACGCCGCAGCAGCTTCGACATGCGTTGGAAGCCAGCCAACCGCCAACCCCATCCGTAAAAGCGCCTCAGCCCCAGCTTCATACTCGGCGCGCGTTAATTGCACGTCAAACCAGCCTTGCTCGCTTGGGCCCTCGCTTGATGGCGCGGCTCCCGGAAGCGAAGCCCCCACAGGACCTGTCATGGCTGTATCACTCCGCCGCGAACGTGGCGATGCCAATTCATGCATTTCGGGCAGTTAAAAGAGTGCTCCGCAGTTAGCGCGCCGTCAGGGCCGATCTGCACTCCGTGGTCGGGGCGCAGCGTGAAGTTGGTCCCGCACGCTCCACAATTCACGATCCAGCGCTGTGGGTCACCGTCAGCGGCATCCATGTGCAGCACTTCCACGCGCTGCTCGGTCCCTTCACGGAAATACCAGATATTCGTCATGGCCTGGGCTCCTTGGGGTCCGGGGACGGCGCCGCCCCAAATGTTACATCCGTGTAATCACCATCATATCCCGCAGGACTCGCGGCCCACTGCCAGAGCGCCCACCAGCAAGGCAGCGTATGCCGAATCGCCCTCCAGCGGCTGGGGCGCGAATCCCAATCGCGCAGCCAGCGATACATCCAGAGCGGACTCACCGGAGGGCGCAATTTCCAGATTTCGCGCAGCCAGTTCATAGGGTTCCTCCAGCAGCCCGCACCACAGCCCCGCCTTGCTCGACGTACTTTAAGGCGTATCCCGATGCGCGGAGCGCCATTTTCGCTTCGGTGAATCCCGTTGCTTTCGCCCACTCCTTGCGATGCTCGTCGTAAAATCCGTGCGCGACTTTGCACAGCGGCACGAGCACCCCGAAGTCGGGCGCTCCTGTGGCTTGATGTTTCCCGACATGCGCGGGCGTATTCCCGCCCCAGCAGTTGTGCCAGAACCCACGATAGACTCGCGCCGCGTTGTGATTCAGGGACTCGTAAGGCGCGTCATACGACGATACCGCGCCCCGCATGATCCGCTCAGCCAGCATGCACGGATTCTCTGTCCAGATCCAGCGCCGATACTTGCGATCACGCTGCTCCGGGAAACTTGAGCCCCCGCGTTTCCGGTTAACCGCCTTCATGCGCGCACAGCCAGCACCTTCGCGGCGCGGCGATTTCGCGCACGGACGTGGAGCACGTCGCACCCATATTCCATCGGCCCCGTGCCATCATCCAGAATCGGAATGACGGTGCCGTACTCTGGCGTATAGACGAGGTACTTCATGGATCTAGCCTCTGGGGTGGAGAAAACGCACCGGACTTCGCGGGCGACAATAGGGCTTGCATGGGAATACATACCCCCGGATGTGTCCCCGCGCGGTAGGCGTTTTCGCATACGATGCCGCATTGCGAACAGCGCCGCTCGCTCGTTGGGATACTGCGGTCGAAGCTCCGCGTTTGCGGCTCGCCCGCTTTCCAACGGTGGGTTAGGGGGAGATCGTGCCCCGACACGCCCGGACTCACGCGAATCCCTCGTTTTTCTCGACCAAGAGCCACTTCCCATCTTGGCGCTGATACGTTTCCCCGTGCAGCGGGCCGAACAGCACGGCGCGCCAATCGTGGTCGGGGTCCTTGGCAGCTTCCTCCTCGGCGCGAGCGAAGTCCCAGAAGGCATCCTCGCGCACCATGTCCTGCGGCTCGCGATAGACTTCGCGCCCATCGCACGTCACGCAAGCATCGCCAAATCCCACGGCGATAATTTTCTCGGGATGCGCTTCAGCCAATATCGGCGGACAATTCGCGCACGGGTTCGGCTGACCGTCGAGCGGCGGCAACTTTTCCCAAGTACTCATCCGTTCCTCTGGGGTGGGGAAAACGCACCGCTACGCCAGCAATTCACCGCCGCGACCACAGGCCCGGGGATTTTTCGCTCGCCGGCGAGCCAGCGGTACATCGTGGACTGCTGTATCCCGAGACGGCGCGCGGCTTCGGATTGGGAGAGCGCGAGACGCTTCAGTGCGACCCGTAGTTGGCGGGGCGTCATGGGCGCACCATATTGGTTGCTTCGGACACCACTTTCTTGCCGGCGACTTTTCCATGAAGATAGACGGCGAACAATCCAACCTCGTGTGCCGCTTCGTTTGTAAGGTTGTGGTTCCGCGCCTGAGCAAAGGCTATCTCGTATATGGTGACACAGCCTTGACCACCCGGAGGGACTACTTGATGTCGGCTACAGCCTGTGACGCACTCCAGATAGCGCCCACTGGGGGATTCTTCGCATAGCCCGAAATGCCCGCAGTAATCACACCGAGCCTGCCGAACGCCGCTCATTCGTGAAACTCGCCAGCACTCGGGGCTATACGCGCTAAGTCAAACGTGGCGGCTCGTTCGGGGAACTCATTGCCATAGCACCGCGCGCACAGATCTACGACCTCAAGGCCAATCAGCGGATGATAGACAGCGTGCATACCACACGCGCACCGCCGCACGGCTTCCTTGGGTAGCGCCCCGTTTGTCATCCATTCGTGGACCATCGACTGATAGCGCTTCCGCTCCGGGCTACCTACGAAGCCATCGCATGGGCCTTGTGGCCCGCATGGAAAATCGAGACTCGCCACAACGATGGCTTCTTGCACGAAGTTGATCGCCCAGTTCGTCCACTCAGCGGTGCGAATCATATCAAGGCTCCAGTAAGGATACACTGGAAGCTACTGCCAATGGCAGTTATGTCAAGTGGGGGGAGATCGCGCCCCGACACGCCCGGAGTCACCGAATCGCTCCACTTAATTCGAGCAGTTGGGCGAGTTCCCCGACGCCATGCTCGTAGCTCTCACGTAGCTTGCGAACGACGAGCTGCACATCTTCGGCGGGGGCGACCCAATAACTGCCGTTGTCCCCCAAGATGAGCGCCCGCCCCGATGTAAACACCAGCGCCTTACAAGACGTAATGTCGCCGCTGCTCCATTCTGGGATGACGCCTATCAGTCCTTCACCGACCAGTTCTCGAATGCAGGCAATCGTATTAGAGGCGCTCATTGGGGCTCCTGGGGCGCTGGGACTCCAACTAGGGCCGTCCATTTCGCCACCATGGCTGCATGACCCGCGGCGGCTTCTGCTTCGGTGCTGTAGCGCTCACAGTCCAAGTCTCCAAGGTCTCCCTCCGAAGGGAATACCATCGTCTCAAAGATGAGCGGGGGCCCGTCGCCGAAGGAATGATCCATGCCCATCCAGACGGTGCTGATCCACTTCCCGTCGGGCAGCGTCGTGGCCGCCACGCGTTTGTAGGCGGGGTCTTTGAACTTTTCGCCCCAGACACGGATATCATTCGTAGTGGTTCCGTCGCGGAGATACCACTGATCGTATCGGCTCATTCGCCCCGTCCGAATCGGCACTCCCCGACACCAGCAGTATCCCGAGACGGGTTACCCAGAATACGGCGGGCGCGATTCGAGAGGATGCGATTCCGGATGGCGGCGTTCACGCGGGGCGACCCAAAACGCATACAAAGCCGATCGTATGATCTACCGACCCATGCGAGGCCGCATTGCGCCCACGGGGCACCAGGCCGGAATGGGAAATATACGGCTTCGGTAGTATTCGCCGAACGGTCGAGCGCTACGTCGATCACACAGCGCCGAGTTGTCAAATCGGGAACATACGGTTCGGGAACATACGGTTCAAAACTTTCAGTAAGCACCCGATCTTCCTGCTCTGCGATCAGCGTCAGCAAAAAATGGCCAATCATCGGTCCTCCGGGTTACGGCACTCGCCGCAGTAATTATCCGCATCGGTCCGCATATGACTGATCCAAGGCGTGCCGCAGCCCCGGCATAGGTCCTCGGGTTCCGCCAAATACGCATCCTCCGAGCTGGGACCGTACATCGCTTGATGGTACTCCACGATGCGGCGATCCGCGGCGACCTGCCGTTGCTCACGGAAATGCTGCTCGGCGCGGATATTCGATTCCTCGCACGCATCGCAGAACCGCATCAGCGAGACACCATGCGCACAGGTGGCTATTGCCATGGCCGGGGCTCTCCTTCGTTGGGATCAGCACCCTCAGTTTCCGGTAAGTCCCATTCGCCGCAGCGTAAACATTGGCCTTCGTAGGGAAAGTGTGACTCACTCCACAGATGCCCGAGTTGCCGACATTTACTGATCGCTTCTTGGAGCGAGTCGGAACAAGCTGGATCATCAGTGAGATGGAGATCTCGCCCACACTTGGTGCAAATTCCTTCGGTATTCCAGATGTGCGGCAGATACCAATGCGTCGTGTCAGGAACGTCAGGGCGCGCCAGACGATCAATCATAGTTCGCACGAGACTACCCGCAACCACTTTGAGATACTGGCGCCGCTCACCTTCGGGCTTCTCGTTATATGTCGTCACTGCGATTGACAGCAGAAGGCGCACATGTTCAATCGTCAGTTCTTCGCGCAAGGCGCTCATCATAGAACCTCTCCAGAACCACTCAGTGCTTCCCGTAATGCGCGCTTGTGCTTACAGAAGGCACGAATCGCCGCGCGATAGCCCCGTGTCTGCTCCACATGCGAAAAAGCGAAATCGGCCATCGCTTGAGCGGCATCGCGCAGTGCGATAATCTCATAAGCGGCCCCCAGCGAATCGTCCACGACTTGGTGCTCCAGTTTATAGGCGCGAGTACGCTGTTCGAGCGTCAATTTCGGCAATGACCGTGAGGGACCCGTTGGCAGATTCGAGGCGCTCACAGCGTCTCCGGGGAAAGGCCCGTCAACTGGGCGTGAAGAATCACCGACGCCACATCGCGGGGCAACCGGGGCTCGGCGAGATCAAATGCCGTCGGACCCATCGCGGCGCGCAGCAGGGCGGTAGCAGCATGGATGGCCGCCGCATTCGGCTCCGAGAGGCCTTCAATCGCGTGATTCAGTAGGCGCTCGACATCTTCCAAGTCGGCCCGGAGGCTTTCCTCACGCCACGCGACGAGTGCTTGCAGCGCATTCCGAATGTCGGCCAATGGGGGTTGCTGACTGTGCTGCTCTCGGTCTTGACTATGCAAAGAAGTCCCCGAACTCATGCCTATACTCCTTGGCTTCGCGCCACTTGCAACCGTCGCAGATATGCCACGAATGCTTCCCGCTGGGCGATTTGCTCAGGCCGTGCGCGGGCGCGAAAATCAGCCATGCGCCGCTCGTTCTGATCGGGGTGCGCGCGAGCAATCCCCGCCTCCGCTTCCCCTACTGCACGATACTGGGAGATTTCGCGCTCGGTATCCGCAATGTCTTGGGCGATCTCGTCATCGCTCACATGCGCCAACTCTGCGAGAATCTCAGGCGTAATCACCTCGGGATACCTCTTTTCGCTCACGCTCCCTCCCGCCGCCGCTCGTAATCGTCCGCCTTGGCTTCTTCTTCCTTCACCGCTTCGCGCCAAATCTCCACAATCTGTTCTTCGGTGAAGGCATAGCTCCATGCCTTGCTGAACAACTCGTATAGTTCTTCGGAGACCAAATCCTCGGGGCGGTTTCCAGGAATGTCGGACGGCGAGCATCCGGACGGCAAATCAGAATAGCGACTCATGCTGGTACCGCTGCTGGGGCGATCAGCGCACGCAGTCCGTCAATCTCTAAATGCGTCCACGTCACGCCGCTCCACATGCGCTCGAAATGCACTTGACTGAGCGACCGCCCAAGGAATTCACCGTAGCGGTGCGCGGGATAGTGCTCGACCAATACGAAGTCACCCAGCAGCCAGCCAGTCTCGCTCATCAACTTCGCAGCGAGTTTCTCAATCGTGTTGGTGATTGATGCCCCCGGATTGTCGCTACGCTCAGTCGCGATGACGACGGGCATGGGACCATCTCGGAGAATCACCAGATCAGTGACGACGGGACGATCAAACAGCCCCGCATAAGAAAACCCGTCGCGCCGATCCACGCGCCGCACATCCAGTTCCGTCAGCAGTTCCTCAACGGGATAGACTGAGGCCGCATCCACGGGGCGCTTGTGTTCAATCTCATACTGTGAGTGTGCCTGCGCTTGCTGGGGCGTCCGCGCCTTGTGCTTGTGGCAGGAGCAGCAGCGGCCATCTTCGCCGCGCTTCCGGCAAACGCATTTCGCTCCGCAGATCGGACATGCCATTGGGGACTCCAGGGGGTTCAGGGGACGCCTCTCACTGCCTGCCCCCCTACGTTAGCCTATCCCCCTTGACGTGTCAACCCCCTAAGCGTATAGTGTTCTTATGGAATGTAAACGCTGTCACGGAACTGGCAAGGAACCCGACTGGCGCGCCCTAGGGATGCGAGTTCGCACCGAGCGTGTTAACAAGGGATTGGGCCTCAGAGAAGTCGCCCGCGCCGTGCGGGTCAGCGCTTCATTTCTCTCCGATCTCGAGCTGGGGCACCGGTCGTGGGAAGGCACCAAAGCCCGCGCCGTGTTAACCATGCTCGGCGTTCGAGCGGTCGCATGAATTTCTGGCTCGTGGCCGTGCTCTTGGCGATAGGATTCCTCATGGGCTATTGCTGGAAACAGACGGAGAAACGATGAAGCCGACAAAAGTAATCGTTGCCCGGAAGCAAAGCGCCCCGGCGATATGCGAACGGTGCGGCGGCTTGCTCTATTGGTTCATCACTCCATCTCCACTTTCGCATTTGCCCTACGAAGAACTGGTACTCCAAAGGTGCCTTGCTGGGCATGTGACGCGGGGCGATGGCGTGTTACCAGGAGTGCCCGTCGAGGAGAATCCATGGTTGGACTGCGGGGGCACGTTCTGATGCGGCGCTTCGATCAGTGGTATCTCCGTGACGGAACGGTGACGAATGACATTCGCGTCTGGGGCGAAAAATTCGAGGACCCAGCCTACAAGCGCGTAGCTGACTGGATTGCGATCGCTACAGCACGGAAGCCGAAGCGGTGGCCGGACACGAGGCAATGGTGCAAAAGTGGCTGCTGGCCCCAGAGCATCCCGATGCCTGAAACTTCGTACATCGCATGGCGCATGAGCCGCGCAGGTTTTGGCCTGTATCATCTCACACAGGACAACAAGTTCACACTTTGTGGACGGAAACCGGACGGCTTGCTTTCAGTCTGGCGGGGCAAGAAACCGCCAGCCCCGGAACTTCAATGCGTCGTTTGCCGTGATGTGGATTCACGAGAACTGAGGAACCGATGACCAGCGTCACCCAGAGTTCGAGCGTCGCGGGGCTCGCCAAAGCGCTGCTGAAAGCGCAGGCCGCATTGCAACCAGCGGTGAAGGATTCCACGAACCCGTTCTTCAAGTCCAGTTACGCGGGGCTCGAATCCATTTGGAACGCCTGCCGCGCTGCGTTGCAATCGAACGGCCTTACGGTAACGCAGTTTCCCGGGTACTCGGTGGGCGACCCACCGTTCGCCACGCTGACGACCGTCCTCGTCCACGAGTCCGGGGAATGGATTGCGGGAACGGCGGGCGCGCCGTTGAAACAGTCGGATGCCCAAGGCGTGGGTTCTGCGCTGACCTATCTGCGGCGCTATGCGCTCGCGGCAGTCGTGGGCGTGGTAACTGAGGATGACGACGGCAATGCGGCAAGCGGAGCGAAGCGAGTGGAGCGTGGGGCTAAGTCCACTGCGCCTTCCAAGGGTAGCGCAGCGAGTCCGCCCAGCGCGGAGTCGGGCCCCACGTCTCCCCAGCGGATTACCGAACCCGATGAGTTTCCTACTAGAGATACGAAATGGACGGGCGGCGGAACCGTACAAGGCAAGTGCGTCCGCGAATGGGCACTCAATCAGCTCCGCGCAGTCGAGTCGGGGCAAGCACCCGTTCCCGATGAGTGGTTGGCGATTGTGAAGCTCGAACTCAAGGCGCGAGCCGCGAAGGTGGCCAGTGGAACGCCTTGACGAGTATCCCGAAGTCTTTCGGCGTACCGATCCGATGCCATGGGATGAGCCGGACGATTCGGCTGGAACGATTCTGTGGCCCTTCGGAGAACGCGCCGGCACACCACTCCAAGAATTTAGCTCGAATGCGCTCGTCAGAATGCGAAATGAAGTCGAGTTGAAAAACGGCCGGGGCGTATATTTCAAACCGTTACTCGACGCGATCGATGCAGTGCTTTTTGAAAGAGAAGGTTTGTAAGGTGCGGTTCGGTTGGGCTAGGTGGGGCCTGGTGTGGTCTGGCAATGCGGGGTGGGGCAAGGTGCGGTAAGGCATGGTGAAGTTCTCTCTAAGGGGGTTTTCTGAAAACGATCAAGGTTGAGATTCGTGGCGTGACGCCATTGCTGATTCACCGATTCGCAGAGCAAGCTGAACAGGCAAAAGCAACCCGCAAGCAGATGGTCAAGACCGCCGATCCGAGGGCTGAGGCAACCGCCAACGCCTATATCGCGCCCGACGGGACGTATTACTTCAACGCTTTCAGTATCGCCGGAGCGATGGGGAACGCTGGCTCGAACCACAAGATGCGTGGTAGCCGCAAGAGCTTGCGCTTCGTGGTTCCCTCAGCGGTGCGCGTCCCAACGGATGCTATTACGATCCTCAACGGCGACGGCCCTGCAAAATCCTTCGAGGTCGATTCCCGACCCGTCACGATCCCCGCCACCAAGGGCCGCGTCATGCGCCATCGCCCCCGGTTCGACAACTGGGGCGCCCGCTTCGAACTTCTCGTCAATGACGATTTGCTCGAAGTCGAGACAGCGCACCAGCTCCTGACAGAAGCCGGTGTAGGCATCGGCATTGGAGATTTTCGCCCCGAGAAGCGTGGCCCGTTCGGGACGTTCCGAGTCACGCTCTGGGAAGAGGTCGCGGGCTAGGAATGCGCGCCCATCATAAGCACTGGGCGGCCCCGCTCCCAGGAGAGCCCGACCCCGACTTGTTTTGGCCCCTGGGGGGTGGAAATACCACTGTCGGCACAGAGCCCGATAACTCACCCCCCAGCGTGGCCGTTGACACTTCGCGTGAAGCGGCGGCGCGCATCAAGCCGCACACCGCTCGCGTGCGGGAAGCGATTTACCTCTACATCGCTGTCGCCGGGGCGCGAGGCATGACCGCGGGCGAAATCGCCAATGGCACGGGGATCAATCCTTCGACGGTGCGCCCCCGGTTGCGCGAGCTCGAAGGGCATCCGAAATGGGCCCCGCTGCTGCCAGCGCGAATCGCGCGCACCGCTGAGAAGCGTCTCGGGATGCGCATTTACGTGGCTCTCTCGGGGGGTTCCTGAACATGACCCATACACCAGAAACTGAACAGCGCGAGCCAGATGACGGCGAGGACGAATTCGAGTGCTTCCACTGCGGGGGCGAAGGATGGGATGAGTGCGACGATCCGCTCGAATGCACCAAGGCGCACCACATCATCAAAAATCCCGATGGCTCGTATGCTGGGCAACTCTGCCGGTGCTCGTCTTGTGGCGGCTCCGGCCTCGCGAAAGACATGACAATCTGGTAACCTGCGGGACCTGAAAGGATAAGACCCCCCCATGGGCGAGCGGCTGTGCGAAGGATGTGCTGCTGGACAGCATTGTCGCTGCGGGATGCAGACGTGGTGCGAATGCGATTGCGATGGCACACCCGAATCGTGTCCCGAGGAATGCGCCTGCACCGCCCCGCCAGCCGAGGAGATATTCGAGGATGACTAGTTCGTTTCCAGAACGACTCGCGGCGCTTCGTGCAGAATGGGACGGACGCCAGAACTATGATCCCTATGCTGTCGATCCGTTCGTGGAGCGGCTATTCGCGCTCTGTCGTGACCTGAGCGGCAACATCAGCCCCTACATGGGATTCCTTCCGAGCGGCGCCGCAATGTACGGTCCTAAACATGCGATGCTGGAAATGCACGCGGCGATTTGGCGCGCCGAGCCGACAACAGAATGCGCGGGGCAGTCTTGGCGTGACTTTGCAGAGCGCTGTGATCGCGCACGCACAGATGCGGAACAGCGATTCGCCGAAGCAAAGAAACTGGCCGACGAATTACTCGCAGGGGTGGTATCTCCTCCCGTGGGAACCGAATGAAAATTGAGGCCACATGCCAAGCTTGCGGGGGGGCGCTGTGGACGGGGGACGAAGCGTTATCGCGAATCGCGCCCCCGCCCCCCAACGTCAAGGAAAGCGACCCGATAGTTTACGAGCATTATCATATCGGTTGCGCTCGTCGGCTTGGGTTGCTGCCTCCTCCCGTGGGAAACCCGTAATGAAAACCTTTAAGTACCGACTCTATCCGACCATTGCCCAAGTAATGGCGCTTGAATTGCAATTGTCCGAGGCGGCAAGACTCTACAACGCGGCCCTTGAAGAACGACGCGAGGCGTGGCGGATGCAGCGGAAGAGCATCGGGTTATACGAACAGGCCGCACAGCTCAAGGAGATTCGTGCATCAGGGGATTTGGCCATCCCAAGCCAGAGGGTGGCCAAGGACGTACTGCGGCGCGTGGACCGAGCCTTCCGGGCCTTCTTCCGACGGGTGAAGGCTGGTCAAGCTCCCGGCTATCCACGCTTCCGCTCAGCACGACGCTATGATTCCCTTACGTTTTCAGGAAAGACTCACTGGATCATCGCTGGTCGGGTTGCTTTGTTCGGTGTGGGACAGATCAAGTTAAAGTTGCATCGACCATTGGAAGGCAAGGTCAAGACGGTGACTGTCAAGCGCAATGCTGGCCGCTGGTTCGTCTGCTTCGCTAACGAAGTAAATACTGAAGCGCTACCCAGAAGCGGGGCTGCGATTGGCGTAGATGTAGGGCTCACGTCATTCGCCATGCTTTCCACTGGGGAGGCGGTTTCCAACCCTCGATACTTCGCGAGCGGTCAGGCGAGACTTCGCCTAGCGCAACGTCGCGTCGCACGCCGACACATGGGAAGCCATGGGCGGAAGAAGGCTGTACTTTCCCTTCATCGGATCTATGAGCACGTCCAGCAACAACGCAGGGATTTTCACCACAAGGTTTCCCGGTCGCTGGTCAACCGCTTTGATCTGATTGCCGTCGAGGACCTGAACGTAAAGGGTCTCGCTGGTGGAATGCTGGCGAAGTCCGTGCATGATGCCGGGTGGGGGCAGTTCCTGCGATTGCTGGCCGAGAAGGCTGAAAGCGCTGCTCGGACACTGATTGCGGTAAGTCCCGCCGGTACGTCGCAACAGTGCAGCGCATGTGGTCAGGTCGTGAAAAAGACGCTCGCCCAGCGGTGGCATTCTTGCCCCTGCGGTGCCGAATTGGACCGTGACCACAACGCAGCTCGTAACATCTTAGGCGCCGGGATGGCGCTTGTCGGCTCAACGTGGGCTGAAGCTAGGTCGAGCGTGCCGACAGAAGCGGACTGGGACCGTGATCCACAAACCCGTAGAGAACCATGGGGTTAGACCGCAATCCACTTCCAGACCTTGTAGGGCCCGGACGGGTTTCCGAGACGGGGCGTGCCGCGCGCGAATCGCCCCGTGCTGAAGTTCGGTGACATCTAGGGAGGCGAAAGTCCAAGCGGGGTGCAAATCCCCGCCCGTCCATAGTTGGTTTCCTGCGTCGCCCCTGCTGAGAGGGGCTTGGCTCTGACAACGTGCTAGCGGGCCAATCCGAAGGCGTTTAGGACGAACGGGGCCTCAAAACCCCGGCAGGAACTCGTCCAGACTTTGTAGGGCAAGCACCTAGCCCGAAATCGCAGCTACTGCCAGCGGGCGACGTGGCGAAGATCCTAGCTATGTGGCAGATGCTAGAACTGGCGCTTGCCCTACTTGACAGGTTCCGAAAATGGGTGAGAGTTCATAGTCGCGCCGACCGTCCCAAATGCGGTCAGCCGACGCGAAAATCAGGCGGTCACGGGCTTGCAGATGCCCCGATAGTGAGGAAAACCCTGTGTCCCGGTTCGGACCGCCGACCGGACCAGGATTTGGGCCTTGCTACCGGGGCATTCCTTTTTCGGTGGTCGGCGTTCTGATACCCGTTCGCCGCGGTCGAGGCGGTCAACCGAAACTCAACGGGAATGGACAGGATCGAGCAACGCGCGTTGAGCAATTCCAGGCTCTGCTTGGCAGCAACCTGGCCGGTCGTGGCGCTTTAGGATTGCTCGGTCGTATCGCGGCGCACGATTTTTGGTCGTTTGCGAAGTGCTCTCATAACACGACGGGGCCTTACCCTGCCACAAAGCCCGGAGAGCCTCAGGACGATGCGCTACCACCGCCTTGCCGACATTTCAGAGTCCGGCGTCTCCACGACCGGATAAAGCCGTGGCTTCTTCAGGAGGGAAGATGAGCTGGTTGAAACCGTACCTAAGAACGTGGTATCGAGCTTATCCTGAAGGCATCGCCCCAGTGCGTATGATCGCCCATTACGTGAAACCGCTTCTGAAAGCGCATCCCGAGGAACGGATAGCCGAAGAACTCGCCGCCTATCTGCGGAATACGCCGGCGCGCTACATCAATCTCGCCAAGTTCGCGGCGACGTTTGGTTCGTGGAGTCGCCCCGAGAAGCAGGAGCATCGCCCGTACTCACAATCAGTGGACGAAGCAGATCGAAAGGCTGGGATTTTACCATGAGCGACTGGCCGAAGTGTTCGCAAGAGAATTGTGACGATGACGCCACGGCTCGCGTGTTTTGGCCGGGGCGCGAACCGATCTGTTGCTGCACGATTCACACGATGAAAGCGCAAGGTGTCGGGCAAGCCATCGGCACCTACATTCACGCCGAGATTTTGAAGCCGGAAGACGTACTTCCGTGAACTTACCTGAACGCGTGCGGGCGATCCTCCGCACCATGGGGAATCCATGATACGACGCGAATTCCTCAAATTGCTAGAGCTCGTCACCGCCACCGCAGCGATTCCGTGGCCCGTGCGCCAACTCACCAGCCATATCGCGACCCGCATTGCGCGCCCTGGTGAACGCATCACCATCGTCATCCGCGACGGGCGCACGTCTCGCGCCGTGACATGGGACCCTGCGTTCAGGCTCGCTGGACCGATTTCGCCCAGCGGCAGCAAGCGCCGGTATGTCAACTTCGTTCGGGATACCGATGGGCATTGGGTTGAGGAATCTCGGACATGAACAACTACACAGGCGGGGCGATCCTCCGCTCTCTGGGAGACCCATGAAGCCGTATTATGAGTGCGACGGCATCACCATTTACCACGGAGATGCCCGCGATTTTCTACGGGTGCAGGCTACGGCGTTCGTGACCGATCCTCCTTACGCTATGGCCGAATCGCTGGACAAGGATCACGGCGACCTGCACCGATCCGGGAAGGCGCATTACCGCGCAGGGTTCGTAGATGACGCCGCCAATCTTGAGCGAGTGACGGTGCGCGTCATCGAACACTGGCTGACGGTGGTAGATGCTGGAGCGCTGACGTGCGCGCCGCTGAACATCTGGGCTTATCCGAAGGCGACCGATGTGGGATGTTTCTGGCGCCCCGCCGCGACAACGCACGGCCCGTGGGGGATGACAGTATTCACGCCAATTCTGTACTATGGGCGCGATTGGCGACGCGGCAAGGGACAGCATCCAACGGGCAAGCAGACGACAGAAGCAGCGCGCCAGAACGGCCATCCCTGCCCCAAGCCCATCAAGACATGGACATGGCTCGTGGAGAAAGTCTGTCACCCGGACGGCATCGTCCTCGATCCATTTATGGGCAGCGGCACCACGCTCGTCGCGGCCAAGAACTGCAACCGCCGAGCGATTGGCGTGGAGTTGGAGGAGCGGTACTGCGAAGTCGCCGCGCGGCGTCTAGATCAAGGCGTGCTAGAACTGAACGGATTGCCCGAAGTCCCGTTCGGGGCCATCTCGGAGGACCAGACCCCACCATGACCATATTTGGAATCGGCGTCGCCGTGGTAGTCGGTGCCGCATGGTCGCTGCTGACGATGCTATTCGCATTCCACTGTGGCTTCGTGTGGGGGCGCTATCGCATTTCTGCCTACCAGTTCTGGAAACAAGGACGGATTCCATGACTCCTGTAGCATCGTTACCCGCAGCAGGACGCGCCAAGTTGCGAATCGAATTGTGGGCTGGGAAAACGCTGGTCGCGGATTCGGAAGATAAACAGCTCTGGGCGAAAATCATGTTTCTCATCGGGGCAGCCCTCAAGGCGGTAGCCCCATGAGCCCTGTAACCCAAGCCGCCCGCGAGAGACTGGCCGAGTATCTCAAGACGCATACGATTCCGAACGAACCCCTGCCCCCGCGCCCCAGTATGCTCTGGCAACTGATCGACAATCTGATCCAAGCAGTTCGGGCCGAGCGCCCGGAAGATTCGCCCTTTTGATCCTCTCAAACGAACTGCGCACGGCGATGCTCGATGCCTATGAGCGTAGACTCGCTGGGTATCCGCGCCACGGGACGCTGTTGGAAGAAGCGCTGGAGTTGCTCCAGTTCGGGATGCCACGATTCCCACTGCCGCCCCGGAAGTTCACCTTTGCGGCTGGGCTAAAGCGTCCGAGCTGGAAGCATGACAAAGGCTCCCGCAGTTGATCAGTGCAGCAAACCTGTGACCAATATCGTACGTCGGGCGCACTGGCAGGGGGACTGGTATGGTGTCTGCGATTTCCACACCGCATGGGCGAAGGCCAAACTACCGTATCCCGATGTGGTATTCGTCTCTCCCAAAGCCTCTGAACCCATCACCCGATGCGTCTACGGGTTAACTTCCTAGCGTGAATACGCGAAAACCGATGGCTGGGACACGCTGGGGTCGCCTCACCGTGACCGCTAACTCTCGGCTAGGAAATAGCGGCCACCTCTCTTGGTTCTGCCGCTGCGATTGTGGAACCGAGAAGTGGATAGACGGGGGCGAAATCAGGAAAGGCGCTACCAAATCCTGCGGTTGTCTCAGAGCCAGTCCTAAGCGAGTTTGGAGTGATGCGGCCCTGGCTCGTATCCGCCGCGAGTATGCTGGCCCTGTCGCCCCTGACCGAAAACGACTAGCAGTAGAATTGGGCTGTCCTGTCACAAGCATCTCAAGAGTAGCTCATCAATTGGGTTTGGAATGGCCCTTGGATAAGAAGTGGCCTCAGCGACAGGCTACCAAGGACGCAGCTTCTTTACGCGCTCGGCAACGGGGTCATCCGGCTGCGCAGGGTTGCACCTATACTGGACATACGCATTCCGCTGAGACTCGCGCCAAGTTACGAGCAGCCTCTGACCACCGTTGCCACAATCCCTTTACACCAGAGACACGAACGAAACTGGCGCTAGCTGCCAGCCAGCGACTTAGGCGTGGAGGAAGATGGTATAACGGTCGAAGCAAGGTAGGACGCAGGGTCGATCTGGAGAACAGGTTCTTCCGCTCGCGATGGGAAGCGAACTATGCGCGGTTTCTCAACTTCCTGTTGTCGTCGGGAGCCATCAAGCGCTGGGCCTATGAACCCATCACCTTTTGGTTCAAGAACATCAAACGGGGATGCCGTTCCTATACTCCAGATTTCCGAGTAGACCGCCCCGACGATACAAGCTTCTATGTGGAGGTAAAGGGCTGGATGGACCCGAAGTCTAAGACCAAACTGGCGCGCATGGCCCGCTACTATCCCCACATTCCCATTACCCTCGTCGGGGCAACCGAATATAAGAAGTTGGCCAAGACATGGGGCACCCTACCGAACTGGGAATGAACGCGCTCGCGGGGACGCTGTTTCGGAATGACCGTCAGATCGCGAGATCACCGCGCGCCGAGTGGATGCGCACCCCGAAGTCGCGAAGGGCTTCATGTTAGTGCAAATTTCTCGCGTGGTCAGGTAAGGCGGGGCTTGGGTATGGTCCGGTGTGGCACGGCGTGGTGTGGTCGGGTCTGGCAAGGTTGAGTGTGGGTAGGGAAAAGGGCTATTCTCGGACGAGACCGGTCACCCGAGGATGTCCGGGCCGGCGGGTAAACCGGCTAGCTCTGAGTACCTACCTACATTTCCCCGACTCAGCGCCGCGCGGGCGATTTTCAATGTACGGGACACTTTCGAAAGAGAGAACCAATAATGACTCGGCTCGATACACTCGGCGATGGTCTCATTGTTGATATGGAGTTCACCCAAGATGTCGCGTTGGGGGGGATTTGGCACGTACTCAACTGCACGTTTCATCGCAAGGTGTATTGCCAGCGACCTGAGTCACGTTTTGAGTTATGCATTTTCCATGACGGTGGGCCGATTAGCGGTGTCTGCGGAGCCGTCCCATCTGGAGCAGAAACCGCATCGACAACGAATCAGCGCTCCGAGTCGCCGCTTGGAGTTGCTCAAGCGCCGGCGCCGCAGCAAGAAGGTATCCCAACTGGGTGCGCGATTCGTCTCTCCGTCCGGCGCGATAACTCGCCCAGTTACTCAGCAGGAACGTGAGGCACAGCAGAATGACGGCTACCGGCGCAGGATGAGGAGCGCTGAGATGGCTGCGAGGGGAATAGTCCAGCTCCGGGCGTGCCAAAAACTGCGGAGGCCCAAGAACCCGGGGCGATTCTTCTGCTGTTCGATATGCCATGCAGCCTCCGTTTGGAGGAGGAGACGGACGGTCTGAGTGAGTTGGATCGAATCCCCCCGCGCGCGCTGCTCGCAATTCTGGCCCCGTGCCTCAGCATTCATAAGCATGCCACGGCATGCGATCGTTTCGCCCGCCAGAGAGTCAAAGACGAGGCGCACCCCGACACGAAGGGTATCTGGGAGACGCAGGAATAGGCTCTCAGCGCGTTGGGAAGCCCGCTGGGCAGCCCCGGTAGCCCTAGCCAGATTGAGGGCTAAGACCCCGGAATCGCGCTGGAGCGTCTGTAGGCGCACCGTGAGGCCCTCTCGTGCGGTTCGCCAGTGGGAGGCGGAATCCTTCTGGGCGGTGAGGGCATCTTGGAGCCGGATCTCGGCATCGGTGGCTCGACTAGCCTGACAGGTCCCAAAGGCGAGACCGCCAACTGCCACTCCAGCGAGCAGGAGAACCAGCGGATCAATCTTCAGAAACTCTGCTTCTCAGAAGCGAGATAGCGCGAATAGCCGTAGGCACCACCGGCAGCGAGCAGCCCGAGGACGAGGCCGACTTTCGCTATCCCCGTACCCACGGCGATCAGCGACCCGGCGCCGGCACCAGCGACGATGAGTCCGATACGCTCAACCGCTTTGGCAATCAGTGCACTCGACATCCCTAGCCTCCTAGGTGTTTTCCCACTGGGCGATTTCACTCTTGCGCCGGGCGATGAGCCCCGGATCAACCACCCCCGCACTGTGTATCCACCGCTGAAGCTGGGCGGGGACACCGAGATAGTCTCCTGCGTTCAGGATACGCGCTAACGTCGATTGACGAAAGGCCATCGAGCCTACGTTAAACGCGAAACTCACCAGCGCATCAAACTGATACTGCACGAGCGGAACGGTAATCGCCGCATTCACTACCGCTTGCGCGGCCGCGAGATCCCGCTTCAGCAAATCCTCAGCGAGCGCTGGCGTGATGCCGTCTTTCCAATCCGTCGCCAGCACCTTGCCGCTGGACAACTCGTCTTTCGTAAGCAGATGCCCAGTTCCGATAGTTGGCAACGAAGCGGAGTCCCGATACATGGTTAGGACAGTCCCCTCACGCTGTTGAATCGCAGCAATCCCATCATCGCTGATGTTCATGGTTTCGCCGGCTCAGTGTCGATCTTCGCCAACAGCCACCCCGCCCCGCGGATGATGACGCCGACACACAATCCCAACAAGGGGACTTTGAGACTCGGGGGAAGGGGAAGGGCATTGACGCCGATATAGCCACCACTGGCCCCCGCCATCCCGATGACGGTATGCAGCAGTTTCTTCTGCGCAGGACTGAGCGTCATGGATGAGTCCAGCGTTCACATGGGTGGATTTCGGCCCAATTCCGGTGTTCTGGATCACGGCGATAAATCCCATAGACCGTGATTCGGGTTCCGACTTTAGGATGAGGCAAGGGAATCGCAGGAATGATCTCCACCACGAGGAACGCCGCGGTTGAGTCATGGAGTGCCGCACTATCGGTCACGAGCCGCACATGAAAGTCGGAGTCTGCCTCCAGTCGTGTATAGGCGACGATCCCCGTGACCATCACATGCGTATGCGTGTTGGTGCCGCTCCACAGCTTGGCAACCGTTGTGGGCCAGTAGGTTCGCATAGGGGCGATCTGGAGCAGCAACAAGAGGGCGATCATGGACGCCCACGCCGCAGATCGTCGCGAATCTCAATCAGCGTCTGCTCCATCAGGGCCACCGTGAGGGCGATTGTCGCGAGCGGCGTCGCGAGGTCATGCCGCGTTTTATCAATGTTCCCCATGATTTTCTCCTGGCGATCACGCGATTCTTTCGCCTCACCATCAATGTGTGTTTTGATCTCAGTGACCGCTTCCTGACGTGCGAGTGCATCGTTCCGTCCATTCGGTCCATTGCGGCGGATCGCTTGGACTACGGGAACACCAGCCTTCAGGAGCACTGCCAGGCCAGTAAAGATCATACCAATCGCGACGGCCCACGCAGGTCCTGACGGTATATTCATGGCCTAAAATGGGCTATGGGGATGGAATCTGCCACCATCCATGGCTTGCAGAATGCGACACTTCGGCGCGATTCGGCTTCCGCACGGGAAATCTTCTCGCTACCATCAAACACACCTACTCCTATCTTTGACACCATGGACGACCTTGCTGCTGCAGTCGAACGGGGCATTCTCCGAGCGATCAGCAAACTGGCGCTTTGGTCGCTGATTTCCAGCTTGATAGTCCTCATCGCGTATGGGATTCTTCATGCAATTCTTGACAAATCGTAAGGGAGCGGATGTGAAAATCTTGTTGGCATTGCTCGTGGTGGTAACAGCCTGCGCGAAATCGTTTCCCACTGGACCAATGCGCACTGATCCCAGCGTGCTGATCGTGAATCTTACGGGCGACAACGTGACGTTCATCTGGGCCACTGATTCCATCGGTGCAATGAAGTACGATACCGTGACCGTGAGTCCGAATACCACGGTTTGCCAGCGCTGGACGCAAAGCTTCGATTCGCTCTACACGAAAGTCGAGGACGTATCCCAGACACATCCTGGCGCGTATGCCGATGTGATCACTCCGTGGGTCCACTTCTCACAGTATCCCGACTATTTCCAGCGCGATAGTGTGATGGTCGCCCGCGACGGTCAGAACATCCTCCTCACCAATCGGCTCGACAGCACCGAGTGCTAGTGCCGCGCCGCCGGCCAGAACGCGCGGATCTTCCGCAGCGCCTGCCCGATGGTGTCCGTCGCTAGCACCCCCCACGGGCCGAGCGCGGCGACCCACCCGGCTGGGACCAGCCCGTTCCAGTTCCAGATGGTGTGCTCCACGACGCCCGGCAGGGCCTCCCACGCGTCCTGACTGATCGGGTCGTTCCAGCGCTCCACGACCACCACCGAGATGTCCGGGCGGCCCGGGGTCGTGGTGCTCTGGCTCTCCCCGTTGGGGAGGTTCGCGAGCAGCGTCGCCGTCGGCAGCGTATAGAAGTATCTCACGTCAGCCTACTTCCCCCCGTCGTCGGACTCCCGCTTCCCCCGCCCGCGCCCACCGCGATCTGCATCCCCGTCCCCGATAGTGCAATCCGACCATCGAGCCACGCGAGCGCCGCGTCCGCCATCGATGGTGCCGTATCACCGATCGCATCGCCAGCGGGAAAGAACCGCGCGAAGCCACGCGCAATATCGAAGGTCGGGTAGAAGTAGTAGGTCGTGTTCGCGTTCAGGTCCACGTAGACAACGGCGTTGAGCCAGGCACTCGTATATTGTGCGGCGGCATTTGAGAAGTGCGCGGTCGGTTCCGTGTAGTTCGTCCCGAAGGGGATCGGGAACTGCGTCCCGCCCGACTCCTGCAGAAACACCGTCGTGCCGCTCCCCGAGTCTACCATCACGCACCAGCCATCGTAGCCCGGGACCGCCGTCGGCGCCGCCACGGTCAGGCGGTTGTTGGCGCTCACCGCAAAACTCTGCGAGCCGCTCAACGCGTAGACATGCCCGTCTTTCACAAGGCCGCGACGCGCGAACAGAGTCGTCGCGCCTCGCGTACCACCCGCCACTTGGTTGAGATCGCCGGCGGCGAGCGCGATCCCTGCTGGGGGGGCTGGGAGCGTCAGAGTTGAACCATCTGGGTAACGGAGCGTCTGACTCGTCCAGCTGAACGCCACGAACATCTGTCCAACACCAATGCCACCCCATGAGCCCGTGAATAGGCTCGCCCCGAACGGTACAGGCAGCACGCTACCTTGCGGATTATCGAGCGATGAGATTCGCGTCGCCGTATGCGCGGGTATGGGCATCATTTCTTGTAACAAGGCTGGCGTATCCGAGACAATGCCCGTAAACGCCCCAGTCGTATATCCCGCCTTGAACGGACGGGCCCGCGTATACCAGAGGCTCGTACTATAGGGAACCTCAAAGGTGGAAAGAATGAAACTCGCCGCGGTGGGTGGATATTTGAAATTCAAAGTCTGTGAACTCGCAAATGCCGTGGTGGGGGCTGCCTGGACTTCCACGGACACGGTGGGATCAGAGGGATACACTGCGACCCGAAGGCCGTACCGCCGGGGCGCGAGACCGCCGGTCGAGAGATTCGCAGGCTTCGCCATTACAGTTTCGCCTTCAAGATTTGAATACCTCGAAGATTTGCCAAAGTCGTCGAATTCTTTCCCGTCGTACTAATCGTTCCTGCCAAGGTCGCTGAGACGCCACCCCACGGATCCCGATGCCGCACACCAGCCTTCGCCTTGGCATTGGTGGATAAACCAAAGAACGTATAGCGCGTGGTGGCTGGAGGAACCACATCCACCCGATTCGTACTAGTCAGCGTCGCTGCCGTACTAGTATCAATCATCACCTCGGTATGATAGATACTTGATCCGTAAGTGAACTTGATCGTCCCGATCCCCGCTGAGGCCACTGTGGTGGCGAAGTTCGTGGGTGCGGGTAACGCGGCGGTAACGGCAAAGGTACTTGCACTCCAGGGCGAGAGGATGCGCGTCGCTTTGATGGCTCGGACACGCACGAAGTGTTTGCGCCCCGCCGGCCGCATCCCGAGCGTCTGCGTCAGTGTGGCGGTCGTGTTCGTGCCCGCGGGCTGCCAAGCTGGCGAGCTGGAGGCTGGTGCGCTCGCCCCCGTCGAGGTCGTCATGGCAATCTGAGCAAGCCACCGTGATCCTGCCGGCACACTGGAGACGGTCAGAATCACTGTATGCCGCGAGGAATTCGTTGTAGGCCGCAGGATGATCCCTGGCGTGCCAATCGCACCCAGGGTGGACGGCCCGAGATAGAGTCCCCGAAACACGGGACCTTCCGGCTTCTCACCCCGCTGCAAAATACGCAGTAAGGCCTTCCCACCACGCGTATTCGTTTGTGGGCTGGGCCAGGTCCCCAGGTTCAGGGCCACATACTCACCGGGATTCACCGTGCCATGGGTCGTCTGGTCGATGGTGCGCTGACATTCCACACTGACATAGAGCGGCCCATCCCCATAGACGGGGAAGATTTGCCGGGCAAGCATAGAGCTCATGGTCTCGGCGTACTGCAACGGCGGCGGTTCCCGACCTGGCGTAAAGGCAAAGAACGGGACTGGCGTGCGTCCAGCGGAAATCGACCCGAATTGATACGTCCGTTCATTCCTGCCCAAGCGTGTGATGTTATCGTTCGTCCTTGTGGTTTCCTTCGTCAGCACCATTAGGCCATCGGCTGCTGGGGAGATTTGCGGATTGCCGTCGCGGTCGAGTTGCATGCCATAGGACTCATAGCGCAACCGCACTGCCGTGATGGCTTCCCGGGATGGATGTTCCCACGTCGGATGCGTCCGCGCATTAGTCGCACTGATCGTCGGGATGGTCGCCGGCACGGGATCGTTGGTGCTAGGCAGCCGCATGGGCATGGGCGCAATACGTCCCTGGCTGTCGATCAGGGGAATGACGCTATAGGGTCCGAAGATCCGCTGTTCGAGAAAATCCGCCATCGTCATCGGCGCAGTGATGCGGAACCAGACGCGCCCATAGTGGGGATCACGTTCCCACTTATCAAATGCCGCCGTCGAGATGCGCAATTTCAGCGAGGTGGAACTCGGCACCGTAGGGACGTTATAGACCCCGTTGTAGCAATTCCGCGCGACCGTCCCCGGGTGCAAGCCCGTCGAGCCGCCGATATGCTGTGGCAGTGTCGTGTCAGGTAAATGCGTCGGGGCATAGAGATATCCCGTCACATCGCCGCTCGGTTGGCTGGTGGGCCAGACCACAATTAGCGCGAGGTTCGTGGGATTGGTCTCGTTGAAGCGCTGCAGATACCCAATGATTGTCGGATCGAT
>WNGJ01000230.1_pt1 | contig 52348 bp, 54 predicted proteins | sample 5400611 | NCBI WGS metagenome assembly WNGJ01 (sample SAMN13153375, study PRJNA577476) | soil metagenome | isolation source: 40 cm soil or saprolite under Garry oak tree replicate 1 | place: USA:California | collected 2016-06-15 | reverse complement strand
AAGGACTCGATCGTCTTCAGGCCCCAGGCCTGGCCCTTGGCCCGTTCGGCCTGCGTCCAGGTGATGGTGCGCCAGTCCGGCGCGAGCAGCAGCCGGGCGACCGGGTTGCACAGCTCGATCCGGTTCCCGCCCGGCTCGTAGACGTAGAGGAAGTACGTCTGCTGGATGGCGTGCTTGTGCGGGCCGGTCTCGATGAACACCCCGCGGTCCAGGCAGATGTCCGCCGCCCGCAGGATGTCCTCCCGGGTGTCGGTGGCGAAGGCGACGTGGTGCAGCCGACCGTGACTCCCGGTCCAGTCCTGCGCGTAGACCAGGTCGTAGCTCTTGCTGGCGAAGTGCAGCCACTGCCCGGAGATCGTGCCGTCGTCGAGCATGATCTGCTCGGTCACCCGCGCGCCGAGCACGTCGCGCACGAACGCGCCGCTTGGCGCGACGTCCGCGGCGAGGTAGTTGACGTGATCGAGCCGGCGGACGCTGACGCCGCGGGCCGGGTAGGCCTGGGCCTGGTTCTTCAGCGCGGGCCGCAGATCATCCGACGGCGGTTCGTACCACTCGGCTTCCCAGTACAGCTCGAGCTCGTGCCCGTCCGGGTCGCGGAACACGTACGTGGCGCCGATCCCAGGGTCGCCGTCCTTCCAGCCGATGCCGAGCCCGGCCGCCTCGATGGCGGCCACCCGCCGGTCCAGCGCGGCCTGGCTCTCCGCGCGCAGCCCCACCCGCCGGATGCCCGAGGTGTCGTGCGCCGTCAGCTTCAGCGTGTGCCGCTCGTAGTCATCCCAGGTGCGCAGGTACACCGAGTTGCCCTCGCGGCTGACCTCGGTCAGCCCGAGGACCTGGGTGAAGAACCACAGCGACCGCTCCGCGTCCGGGGTGAGCAGCTCGAAGTAGCCGAGGTGGGCCACGTCGTGCAGCGGCGGTCGGGTGGCCGCTGGGTTCTGCGGGCTGGTCACGGGGACCTCCGGGGGAAGACGGTGCCGTCGAAGAGCTTGCGCGCGGTGCGCACCACGCCGGAGCGGATCACGGTGGGCGGCTGGCTGGCCTGGTCGATCTCGGCCTCGACCTGGAGGTGGCCGGCCGGGTGCTCGATGTCGAACCGGGTCTGCCCGGGCTTGATGGCGGCCAGGTCGCTTCCGGCCGCGCCGGGCAGCAGCAGCGCGGTCGCGACGCTGACCGCGCCGAGCACCCCGATCGAGTCGTGCACCCGGACCGGGATGAAGGTCCGGGTGCAGATCGTCCCGCCGTCCGCCGGGGCGGCGACCAGCGAGATCTTCGGCACGGAGGCGCCGGACACGTCGCCGAGGCCCATCAGCCGCCCGGCGGCCAGCTGCAGGGCCCGCACCTGCTGCCCCAGTCCGGTGTCCGCCTCGAGCTCAGCGACGGTCTCGTAGCCGGTGCGGCCGAGGCTGGCGGCGGGCACGACTACTACCGGCATGCCGTTGTCGATGCAGGTGACGGTGATGCCGTCGACGACGTCGGTGACGTTGCCTGTGGGCAGCAGCGCGCCGGTGGCCGAGCCCTCGGTCCCGGCGAAGTCGAGCACCACCGCCGCGGCCGTCCCAGGCACCCCCGCGATCGCGGTGTCGCCGTCGTAGTCGACCAGGCCGCCGGCTCCGGGGAACCAGGCGGTGGCCACGCTGCCCGAGTTGACCATGTGGATCCGCACCGGCGACGCCGCGGCCAGGCCCCGCTCGACCGCGAACGGGCCGACCCCGGCCAGCAAGTTCCCGCAGTTCTGCCGGCCGGACACCATAGCCTGGTCGACACCGACCTGCAGGAACAGGTAATCCACGTCCGCATCGGGCCGAACGGATGGGGAGATCACCGCCACCTTGGAGGTCAGCGGATGCGCCCCGCCGATCCCGTCGATCTGCCGGGGATCCGGGCTGCCCATGATGCGCAGCAGCAGATCGTCCCGCTCCGCCGGATCCGCGGGCAGGTCCCCGGCGAGGAAGTAGGCCCCCTTGGACGTCCCGCCCCGCATCAGCATGCACCGCACCCCGGACCCCATCAGTCACATCCCCACCACGGCGAAACCGATGGATGTGGCAACCTACCCAGAAGAGTCACTACGGTGTCACATCCATGCCATGCGCACGGGCGGCGTCGAGGTACCGGACGCCGCGGGCGGCGAGCTTGTCGCGCAGGCCGTACAGGTCCAGGCCGAGCTGGCCGCCGGCCAGGGCCTTGCGCGCCTGGTCTTCCCTGGCCACCCGGGCCCGCGCGGCCGCCAGCGCCTGGCTGACATCGGCGCGCGGCACGCACATCACGCCGTCATCATCGGCGAGGACCGCGTCGCCGGGCCGGACGATCTGCCCGCCGATACAGACGGGTACGTTGACCGAGCCCGCCGTCTCCTTGACCGTGCCCTGCGCGCTGATGGCCGCGGACCAGACCGGGAACCCCATCGCCCGCAGTTCGGCCACATCCCGCACGCCCGCCTCGATGACCAGCCCGCGGACCCCGCGCGCGGCCAGCGAGGTTGCCAGCAGCTCACCGAACATCCCGTCGGTGCACGGCGACGCCGTGGTCACCACCAGCAGGTCACCGGCCTGGCACTGCTCGGCCGCCGCGTGGATCATCAGGTTGTCCCCGGGCCAGCACAGCGCGGTGACCGCGGTCCCGCCAGCCCGCGCGCCCGCCTGGACCGGCCGTAGGCCCGGTCCCAGGTACCCGGCCCGCCCGATCGCCTCGTGCACCGTGGCCACCCCGAGGGCGGCCAGCTCATCCACCACGCCCAGGTCCGCCCGGGCCACCCCGGTGACGATCACGTTGCGCATCAGCTCAGCCTGTCCGTGACCTGCGGGAACACCCGCATGTACGCCTCGGCCATGGTCGACTGCGGCAGCCCGAGGTTCGGCCCGGCGTTGCGCTTGAGTTGCGTCCCGCGCCGTTTGGCCAGGTCCGTGTAGTACTCCCAGAGATGCTGCTGGGCGCCCATACACTCCATCGCCTTGCGCTTAGCGTCGAACACCGGCGTGATATCCAGCAGGACTTCGGGCTTGAACCCGCACATCTCCGGCTGGTGCGGCTCGAACAAGAACACCGGCGGCGCGCCGGCGGGCTCACCGGGAGCGGGATACCCGACCGCCTGCGCCAGCACCCGTGCCCGCAGCGCCATCTGCCCCGCCGCCGGGTGATCGCCATTGTACGGGTCGGCCAGCGGATGAGTCAGCACCACCGACGGGTTCACCTCCCGGTACACCCGGACCAGCCGGTCCACCAGCTCATCAGACTCGCGCAGCGGATAGTCCCCCGCGTCCAGGAACTCGATCCCGGCCCCCAGCACCGCCGCCGCGCTCACCGCCTCACCCCGGCGCAGCGCCTTGACCTCCTCCAGCGTCTTGCCCGCCCGCCAGGCACTCGCCGACTCACCCCGCTCCCCGAAGCTCAGGCACACCACGGTCACGGACTCACCGCGCCCGGCGGCAAGGGCAATCGCACCCCCCGCCCGCCAGACGAAATCGGCGGCATGCGCGCTGACCACGAGCGTCGAACTCATCGGATCAATCCCTCCGGGGCGTTTTCCCGCAGCGCTCCGATGACGCTGCGCAGGTGGTTCCGGGCCGCTTCCCCGGCGTCTTCCTGGCGGCGGTCACAGACGGCCTCGATGATCGCCAGGTGCTCGCGCAGCGAGACCTGCGGCCGCCCTGGCCGCAGCGCCAGCCTGAACTGGTGCCGGACCAGCTGCGCGTGCAGCCGTTCCAGCAGCCCGGCCGCGACATCCTGGCCGGAGATCTCCCGCACCAGGCGGTGCAGTTCGGCGTTGAGCGCCGAGTACTTCAGCGTCTCTCCGTCGGCGACCGCCCGCTGCAGCGCGTCGCCGAGCTCGCGGAGCTGGCCCACCTGAGCCTGCGTCACCCGCTCGGCCGCCTTGGCGGCGCACAGTCCCTCCAGGACCATCCGGCATTCGGTGATCGCGATGGCCTCGTCGAGCGTGACCACACGGACCCGGGCGCCACGGTTCGGTATCCGCTCGACCAGATCCTCGGCGGTCAGGTCGATCAGAGCCGCCCGCACGCTGGCCCGCGTGACGCCGAGGCTGGCGGCCAGCTCCTCTTCGACCAGCCGCTGCCCGGGGGCGAAATCACCGCCGAGGATCGCCTGCCGGAGCGCGTCGCGGGCATGGCGGCGGGCCGGCTCCCCCGATCGCGGGGCGCGTTGCGCCGGGTCAGCGGTAACGGCGCGAATGCTCTTCATATCCCGCTACTTTAAGAAAGTACAGACAAAATTGTCAACAATCTCGCCCACGGCGTCATTCACCTCCGTCGTCAGCAGGCTCCATGGTCCGTGTTTCCGCCCCGGAGGCCTGGTTTGCGCCGGTACCGAGATAGGCCGCGATGACGCGGGGATCGCGTCGCACCTCCTGCGGCGCGTCGTCGGCCATGACACGCCCGAACTCCAGCACGACCACCCGGTCGCAGATGCTCAGCACGAGCCCCATGTCGTGCTCGATGAGCAGCATCGACTGCCCTTGATCGGCCAGCGAGCGCAGGCACTGGCCGAGCTCTGCGCTCTCCGCCGTGTCCAGGCCGGCGGCGGGCTCATCCAGGCACAGCAGCCGCGGCCTGGCGGCGAGCGCGCGCGCGACCCCGACCAGCTTGCGCTGACCCGCCGAGAGCTGGCCCGGCATCGCGTCCGCCGCCCAGTCCATGCCCACCAGGCCGAGCGTCTCCTCGACGGACGGGTCGGCGGACGCCACCGTCAGATTCTCGCGCACGTCGAGATCCTCGAACAGCTCGGTGCTCTGCCAGGTGCGGGACAGCCCGCGGCGGGCCCGCTGGTAGGACGGCAGGCCGCCGATGTCCGCGGAATCGAGCTCGACGCCACCGGTGAAGCCGACGAAGCCGGTGATCGCGTCGATGAGCGTCGTCTTGCCCGCGCCGTTGGGGCCGATCAGCCCGACGAGCTCGCCCTCGTGCACCTGCAGCGACACGCCGTTCAGCGCGTGCACCCCGCCGAAAGAGACGGACAGCTCGTTCACCCGCAGCGCGGCGGGCCTGCTGGCGTGATCAGGCCGCTGCCCGCGCGGCGCGCGCCCCTCGCGGACCGCGCTCGGGGCGAGGGGCGCCCGGATGACGGGCCGCTTGTGGGTGCGCCGGTAGAAGTCGCCGGCGACGCCCTCCGGGTTCTGCAGCAGGGTGAAGATCAGGATCACGCCGCCGAACAGCAGGAACCAGTTGCCATTCAGCCCGAACCAGTCGTCAAGCGCGTACGGGATCAGCGCCTGCGCCGAGATCAGGCCGGCGAACACCGCGCCGGAGATCAGCGTGATGCCGCCCGCGTAGGCGAACGCGATCAGGCTGAGCGCGGTCACCGCGTTGAACCGGTCGGCGCTCACCGACCCGAAGTTGTACGCGTACAGCGAGCCCGCCACGCCGGCGATGAACGCCGCGATGCCGAACGCGGTCAGCTTGACCGTCCGCGGGTTGACCGCGGCCGCGGCCGCCGCGCGCTCGTTCGACCGGACGGCGAGCATCCGCTGCCCGAGTGCGCCCCGGCGGAGTACCCCGACGAGCACGCACAGCACGGCCGTCGTGAGCAGCGTGACCCAGCCGAACACCGGGCTCGGCAGGTTGCCGTCCACGCCACGGAACGGCGCGTGCGTGCCGAGGTCGAGCCCGAACCACTTCGGCTCCGGTACCGGCGAGCCGGACTGGCCGCCGCCCCAGGTGGTGTTCACGAAGCCGAAGTTGGTGATCGCTACGGCGGCGGCGAGCGTGACGACGGCGAGGCTCACGCCGCGCACGCGCAGCGCCGAGGCGGCGGTCACCAGCCCGAGGACGACCGCTGCGGCGACGCCCGCTATCGCCGCGAGCGGGAAGGTGATGCCGAAGTTGACCGCCATGTGCGAGATCGTGAAGCCCGTCACCCCCGCCAGCGCGAGCTGGACGACGGAGATCTGGCCCACGAAGCCGGTGATGACGACCAGCGAGAGCGCAATCAGCGTGCCGATCATCGAGTTGATCAGCGCCTCGCGGAAGTCGAACGGGAGCACGACCAGCGCGACCGCGGCGACGATGACAACCGGCACCGCCGTTCTCAGCAGGTGCTGGGGCCGCGGCGCCTCGGGCAGCCGCCGCTCGACCAGCTCGCCACGGCCGGGCAGCCGCGCTCCGCGCAGGAACATCGCGATGATGATGATGATGATGAACGCCAGCAGGTCGGTCACGCCGGGCAGCGAGATGCCGCCGGAGGTCGGGTACCAGGACTGAGTCGACGCGTAGTTGATCAGCGAGTCCAGGATGCCGATGCCGAAGGCGGCGGCGGTGGCGACGCCGAACGAGCTGAACCCTGCGATCAGCGCGGCGGCGAGCGCCGGCACGATCTGCAGCGGCAGCGTGGTCGGGTCGAGCTGGGTGATCGACGCGGCCAGGATCCCGATTATGCCCGCGATCAGCGAGGCGAGCAGAGTGTTGGCCAGCGAGATCATGTTCGGCGACAGCCCGCCGAGCATCGCCGCGACCTCGTTCTCCGACGCCGCCCTGGTCGCGAGCCCGAACCGCGTCCATTTGTACAGCGCGGCGAGCACGATCGTCATGACGATCACCATGCCGGTGAGGATGAACCTGTCCACCGGGATCACCGCGCCGAGCATCGGGATGGTGTTCTGCGGCAGCACGCTGGGCTCCGGCTGCGCCGTGATGCCGAAGGCGAGCAGCATCGACGCCTGCGCGACGAGCAGCACCCCCAGCGAGGAGACGAGCTTGGCCAGCGGCGAGGAGTTGCGCAGCGGCCGCCACACGGCGAACTCGATCAGCGCGCCCACGGCGAGCACGAACAGCAGCGCGATCACCAGCGCCGGCGCGGCCGGCAGCGACGCGATCTTGCCGCTGGTCACGGACCAGTAGGCGTACCCGGCGAGCATCGCGACGGCGCCGGTAGCCAGGTTGATGATCCCCGACCCGCGGTAGGTGAGCACCACGCCGAGCGCGATGCCGGCGATGAGCGCTCCGGAGCCGAGTCCGAGCAGGATGAAGAGCAGGATCTGTTGCACCGTCAGCCCCAGGGTGTATCAGGCGCGGAACGTGGAACAAGGGCCTGTCGGGCGCTGACGGAGCGTCGGCTGCGGGCCCCGTAACCCGGACGCGGCACCGCGCCGCGGCCGCGTGGGAGCCCCGCGGCCGCGGCGCGGCCATGCCGGTCGATCATGACGGCGGCTGCAGCCAGCCAGCCGCCCTGGTGAAGTCAGGCTTCCCGGTGCTCAGGCCCCCGTGGTACTCGAAGAACTGAGCACGGTCGTTGCAGACCGCCGGGGCCGCCGAGTACTTGCCGCAGGCAAGGGCGGGCGCGCCGAGCGCGAGCGGCCCGGTGAACGCCTTGGCCTTCGCCAGGATCGTCTGCGAGTTGAGGTTCGCGTACCCGACCTGGTTCATGAACCTGATGGTCGTCAGCGTCTGCGAGAAGTTGACGATGTTCCACGGGTCCGGCGCGTTGGCGGGAGTGCTGTACTTAGCCGCCACCTTCATGTAAGCCGGCATGCCCGGGTCGCTCGGATCGCCGAACAGCGAGCTGGCGATCGCGTACGTCCAGTGCGGCCAGTCGCCGCCGAGCCCGGCCGCGACCTGGCCGTTCAGGCACAGCGGCGCGGTGACGATCTTCTTGATGTCGGTGATGCCCAGCTGCTTGAGCCCCTTGGCCAGGTTCACGCAGCCGGAGGAGTCGCTGTACGGGATCACCATGTCGGCCGTCTGCGCGCCGGCGCTGGTGAGCGGGCCGATCAGGTCGGTCTGGCTCGCGGAGTAGCCGACGGACTTGACCGTCACGCCGGCCGCCTTGAGGCCCGCCTCGATGGCGGCGGCGCCCTGGGTGATGCCGGCGATGTTCGGGTAGACCAGCGCCGCGGTCTTGGCGTGCAGGATCTGGGTGGCGTAGGTGCCGAACGGCCCGAGGATGTGGGTCGCGTCGCCGAACAGGATCACGGCGTTCGGCTTCGTGGCGTCGATGGGCGTCGCGGCGACGCCGTCGATTACCGGCTTGCTGCTCCCGATCGTGGAGTAGAACGACTGGACCCCGATCGCCACGCCGCCCAGCTCGATCACGTTGACCGACTTGTCGGCCGCCATCTGCTGCCCGCAGGTGGTGCCTTCCTCCTCGGCGTTGGCGATGAAGCAGGTCTTGAGCGCGACCGGGTGGCCGTCCACCCCGCCGAGCTCCGCGTTCGCGTATTTGACCGCCATCTGCGCGCCGGCGGTCGCCAGCGGGCCGACGGCCGACTGGCCGCCCTGCTGGTTGATGAAGCCGATGTAGACCGGCGGCAGCGATGCGTTGGCCGGGCCGGCCTTGCCATCGACATAGGTCAGGTAGTTGGTAACCGAGGCGCTGCCGGCGCCACCCGTTCCCGGCGCGCTGCTCACGGGCGCGCTGCTCACCGGCGCGCTCGATCCGGGACTCGTGGCGGTACTGCTGGATGTCGCGCTGCTGCATCCCGCGGCGGCGAGCGCCGCCACGGCGAGCGCCGTCACGGCGAGCGCCGCCATCGTCGTTCCCCTGCGAGCTAGTCTTCGCATGTCGCCTCCACAGGACCTGGGCGGGATGCACCAAGCAAAAAACCTCGGCCCGGCATGTGTCAACAATTTTGAGGGCAACATATGTTGCAATATTGTGAAGGCCCGGCGGGCTTGGTAGCGTGCGCCCATGAGCGCTGCTGGCTCCGGGGGGGACGACCCCCCCGCACCCCCTCGGGGCGCTGCTAACTTCGGGGGAGACGCCCCCCCCCGCACCCCCCTGGGGGTTCGGCGACTGTGGCGCGACCCTCGAGCTCGACCGGCTGAGCGCCGGCTATGACGGCGCGCCCGTCGTCCGGGGGCTGACGCTCACGGTGGCTCCGGGCGAGGTGGTCGCCCTGCTCGGCCCGAACGGCGCCGGCAAGACCACCACCCTGCGGGCGATCTCCGGCCTGGTGAAACCGGCCGGAGGCGTCATCCGGCTGGACGGCGCGAACCTGGCCGGAGTCTCCCCGACCGCACGGGCGCGCCTGGGCATCACGCATGTCCCGCACGATCGCGGGATCTTCTTCGGGCTCACCGTGGCCGAGCACTTCCGCCTCGACGGCACGACCGCACCGGATTACTTTCCGAGGCTGCACGACCTGCGCGACCGCAGGGCCGGGCTGCTGTCGGGCGGTGAGCAGCAGATGCTCGCGCTATCGCGGGCGCTGGCCCGCAGGCCGCGGCTGCTGCTGCTCGACGAGCTCAGCCTCGGCCTGGCCCCGGTCATCGTCGAGCGGCTGCTCCCGGTCGTGCGCGAGTTCGCTTCCGCGCACGGCACCGCCGTGCTGCTGGTCGAGCAGCACGTGCAACTGGCACTCCAGGTCGCGGACCGCGGCTACGTGCTCTCTCACGGCGAGCTAGCCGCCGCGGGATCGGCCGCGGCGCTGAGCGCCGACGGTTCCCTGGCGGCCAGCTACCTGGGCGATCAGTCCGGGCCGTGACGATGAGTGGTGGTCGGGGCGGGTGACCTCGGGACCGTTCGGTCCTAAAGCTACGGCGGGGGGAGCGGCAGCGACTGGAGCAGCTGCCCGCCGTCGACCAGGTACACGGCTCCGGTCATGAAGCTCGAAGCGCTGGATGCGAGCAGCAGGGCTAGGCCGCGGATCTCGGCCGGGTCTCCCATTCGGCCCAAGGGCACGGTGGCGTTCCACCGCGCCGCCGCCGCCGGCGGGATCGGGCCGCCGCCGAGGTTCGTGCGGAACGGCCCGGGCGCGATGGCGTTGACCCGGACCTGCCAGCGGGCCAGGTCCAGGGCGGCCTGCCGGACCAGGTTGATCACCCCGGCCTTGGCCACGATGTAGGAGTACGGCACGAACGGGTCCTGGCGCAGGCCCGCGGTGGAGGCGGTGACGACGATGCTGCCGCTTCATCGGGCCGGCTCGGACCGCGCTGTGTTGACGATCCCGTGCAGGTTCACCTCGAGCGACTCGCGCCACTCCGCCAGGGCGGCAGGCCTCTCTACGTCAACCGCATGGAGCTGCCAGCTGAACTGTTCACAATCTTGTCAGCGGAGCAGTCGGCATGGTTAGCTGAACGCGGGCATGGTGCTGGTGACCGCGATATGGCGGCGTGGAGGCAAGACATGGCAGGGCCAGAAAAGCTGCTCGACCCGACCGGCGACAGCGAGCGGCCCGCGGACACTACCCTCGCCCCCCGGCCGCGCAGCCTGCGCGGGCTGACCGTCGGCCTGCTCGACAACACAAAGCCCAACGCCGCGGGGCTGCTGTCCTACGCCGCAGCGGAACTCAAGCGCGCGCACGGGCTGCAGGCCTCCATCTTGTACACCAAGAGCTATTTCGGGACGCCGGCCGAGGAGAGCCTGATCCAGCGGATCCTGCACAACTGCGACTTCGCGGTGGCGGGCATCGGTGATTGAGGCTCGTGCAGCGCGGCCAGTCTGGCCGATGGGATCTTGCTCGAACGGGCCGGGGTGCCTGCCGTGAGCATCTGCACGGACGCGTTCGTCGTGCCGGCGCGGGCCATGGCGAAGGCCTACGGCTTCCCGGGCTTCGAGTTCGTGACCGTGCCGCATCCGGTGGCCAGTCTCGATGAGGCGCAGATCCGGGCCCGGGTCAGGGACCTGCTGCCCGAGCTGCTGCGGATCCTCGGCCTGGAGACCTGAATGGAGCCGGCCGTCAGCGACGACGCCCCGCTGGCCGATGCCCCGCTGGCCGATGCCCTGCTGGCCGATGCGGGGGAGATCCGCCGGGCCATGGAGTACTACGCCGACCGGGACTGGACCGACGGCCTGCCGGTGGTGCCGGTCACCGAGTCCTACCTGGCCGGGTTCCTGGCCCAGACCAGCCGCGGAGCGGACGAGGTGGTCTTGTCCATGCCGCACCTGAACCGGCACTGCACCGTCCGGCTGGCCGCGATCAACGCGGCCATGGCGGGCTGCCGCCCGGAGTACTTCCCGGTAGTGCTGGCCGCCTGGGAGTCCCTGGCCGCCGAGGGGTACCCCGCCCGCGGGATCTGGCAGAGCACCACGGGGACGGCGCCGTTCCTGATCGTGAACGGCCCGGTCCGGGAGCAGATCGGGATGAACAGCAGGGGCAATGTGTTCGGCTCCGGCTTCCGGGCGAACGCGACCATCGGCCGGGCCATCCGGCTCACCGCCATCAACGCCTTCGGCCTGCGCCCGCACCAGCTCGACCAGGCGACCCAGGGCACCCCGGCGAAGTACACCGCGTGCATCGCGGAAAACGAGGAAGAAAGCCCGTGGCCGCCATTGCACGCGGACTTTGGCCTGGACCCGTCCGACAGCGCGGTGACCGCGATGGTCATCAGGTCCTGCGTTCACATCGAGGCCCGGCATACCACCGTGCCCGAGCAGCTCGCCCTGGACATCGCGGGTACCATCTCGCGCACCGGCGCCCTCATCCACGAGACGATCAGCGCCCTCGTGGCGCTCAGCCCGGAGCACGCGCACCTGTTCGCCCGGGCCGGCTGGACCAAGGCCGACGTGCGGCAGTTCATCTACGACCACGCGGTGCGCACCCGGGCCGAGCTCGCGGCCGTGGGCAAGGACGCCATCTCCCGGCAGACCCGCTGGCGGCTGCCCGCCGCCCACCCGGACGCCGTGCCCGACCAGGCGCAGGCCGAGGGGCACCCGGACGTGGTGCGGGTACTGAACTCCGCTGGCGCGGTGCTGGTCGCGGTGGCCGGCGCCAACAACGCCGGCGTCTCCGCGGTCATCGAGACCTTCGGTCCGCGCGGCGGCCCGCCCCCGGTCGTCCGGATCCCGGCGAGCAGTGACGGCACAGCTTGACTGAAAGGCACACCATGAGTGAGACAGCCCTGGATGGCGCGCTGCAGGGTTTCCGCGACATGCTGGCCAGCGACGGCTATGAGCTGCGCTGGTCGCTGAGCTCGCCGGACCGGGTGGTGGTGCAGATCCTGGCCGGGCCGGACGCCTGCGCCGACTGCCTGGTGCCGCGGCCGCTGATGGAGGCGATCATGTCCGACGCGCTCGGCCCGACCCCGTACGCGCTGGACCGCATCGTCCTGCCGGCCGACGAATGACCGGGCCCGCAGGCGGCGGCCCGGCGACGATCACCGAGCCGAGCCGCAGTACGCCCGTGCACGGCGAGTTCGACGTCGTGGTGGTGGGCGGCGGCCCGGCCGGGATCATGGCGGCCACGGCCGCCGCGCGCACCGGTTACTCGACGATCCTGCTCGAACGCTACGGCTTCCTCGGCGGCGCGGGCACCGCCGGCGGCCTGAGCACGTTCTGCGGGCTGCACGCGAAGGTCCGCGGTGAGCACCGGCAGGTCATCCACGGGCTGGCCGATGAGCTCCTGGACCGGCTCGCGAAGCTCGACGGGCTGTCCAGGCCGCACCTCACTATCAACGACGGCATCCAGGCGCAGGCTTTCGACATCTCCAGCTACAAGATCGCCGCGGACGAGCTCGTCGTCGGCTCGGGCGCCGGGCTGCTCTTCCACGCGATGGCGGTCGGCCTGGTGATGGGCGCGAGCGACAGCATCGACGCGGTGCTGATCGAGTCGAAGTCGGGACGCGCGGCGGTGCGCGGCCGGGTGTTCATCGACGCCACCGGGGACGGCGACGTCGCCGCGTGGGCAGGCGTGCCCTACGAGAAATCTCCGGGCATCGGCGGGATGATGTACCCGTCGCTGATGTTCCGCATCAACGGCGTGGACGCCGCGGCGGCCGGAGAGGCGCCGTGGCGCACGGTCGAGCGGCTGATGAACGCGGCGGAACGGGCCGGGACGCACAAGTTCCCGCGCAAGAAGCCCATCGTCCGCCCGCAGCGCAACCCGCTGGAATGGCGCGCCAACCTCACCCAGCTCAGCAACCCGGACGGCAGCGCCGTGGACGGCACGAACGTGGCCGAGCTGACCCACGGCGAGCTGCAGGGCCGACAGCAGGCGCTGGACGCGTTCACCTTCATCAGGGACAACACCCCGGGGTTCGGCGACTCCTACATCGTGGACCTGGCCCCGCAGATCGGGATCAGGGAAACCCGTCGCATCATCGGCGAGTACCAGCTCACCGAGGACGACGTGCTCGACTGCGCCGATTTCCCCGACACGATCGGCGTCAACGGCTGGCCGGTCGAGGCGCACGTGGCCGGCACCGTGGAGTTCCGCTGGCAGCGCGGGGAGAGCCCGCGAGGGTTCAACCAGCTGCCGTTCCGGATGATGCTGCCGCCCGGCCTGTGCAACCTCTACGTGATCGGCCGGTGCGCCTCGATGACCCATGGCGCCCAGTCCGCGGCCCGGGTGACGGGCCCGTGCTTCGCGATGGGCGAGGCGGCAGGCACCGCGGCCGGGATGGCGCTGCGCGCCGGCACCAGCTGCGCCCGCGTCGACGTCGCCGCCTTGCAGCAACGACTGGAACAGGGCGGCGCCTACCTCGGACGGGAGGTCCGGTGAGCTCGTCAGCGGGCCCATCACCGGGCCCATCACCGGGCCCGCTGCGGAGTAATTTCGAGCCCGGGACCACCCGCTGGGCCATGCGCCTGGCCCAGTGGACGGCCCTCGGGCTTACCCCGGATGACATGGAAAAGCCCAAGATCGCCATCGTGAACAGCTCCTCCGGCCTGGCGAGCTGCTTCAGCCACCTCGACGGCATCGTCGGGCCGCTGAAGCAGGCGATCGGCGAGGCGGGCGGCATCGCGTTCGAGGTGCGCACGGCCGCGCCCAGCGATGCGATCACCAGCGCGGGGCAGGCCGGGCAGTACATCCTGCCCAGCCGGGACCTGATCGCTAACGACATCGAGGTCGCGGTGGAGGGTGCGCTGCTCGACGGCATGGTCTGCCTGTCCTCGTGCGACAAGACCACGCCCGCTCACCTGATGGCCGCGGGCAGGCTGAACATCCCGACGATCATCGTCGGCTGCGGCTACCAGCCGTCCGGGGTCTACCGGGGCGAGCACGTCGACTTCGAGGACATCTTCGCCTGCGCCGGGCACGTCGCCACCGGGAAGATGACCGTCAGCGAGCTGGCCGAGATGAGCCTGTGCGCGGTGACCGGCCCGGGTGTCTGCGCCGGAATGGGCACCGCGAACTCGATGCACATCGCCGCGGAGGCGCTCGGCATGGCGCTGCCCGGCGCCGCGCCCGTGCTCGCGGGCAGCACGAAGCTGTGGCACGCCGTGGCCGAGGCCGGACGGCGCATCGTCGGGCTGGTCGCCGAGGACGTCCGGCCGCGCGACATCCTCACCCCCGCGGCCTTCCGCAACGCGGTCATCGCCATCCTGGCCGTCAGCGGCTCGGTCAACTGCCTGAAGCACCTGCAGGCGGTGGCGGTGGAGGCCGGCTGCGAGGCGGACGTCTACGCGCTGTTCGAGGAGCTGGCGCCACGGGTGCCGCTGCTATCCGCGGTGAAGCCGAACGGCGAGCGGCGCATCGACGAGTTCGAGGCGGCCGGCGGCGCGCTCGGGCTGATGCGCCAGCTGCGCTCGATGCTGGACACCAGCCAGCGCACCGTGGCCGGGGTCACCCTGGGCGAGGCCATCGGCGCCGTCACCGCAGTGGACGAGGACGTGATCAGGCCGCTGGACAATCCGCTGGCCCGCCACCCAGGGATCGTCATTGTCCGCGGGTCGCTGGCCCCGGACGGCGCGGTGGTCAAGCGCACGGTGGCCGACGACGGACTGCACCAGTTCAGCGGCCCGGCCAAGGTGTTCCGCTCCCGGGAGGAAGGGCTCACCGCCATCCGGGCCGGCCAGGTGCGGCCCGGCCAGGTGCTCGTGCTGACCGGCCTGGGCCTGCGCGGGTCCCCCGGCATGGGCCTGACCTCAGCGTTCGTCTTCGCGCTCGATGGCGCGGGCCTGGGCGACAAGGTCGCCGTGGTCACCGACGGGCAGATGTCCGGCCTGGTCAACAAGGGCATATCGGTGGCGGAGGTGAGCCCGGAGGGCGCGGTCGGCGGTCCGCTCGGGCTGGTCCACGACGGCGACATCATCAGCGTGGACATCGATGCCCGGACGATCGAACTCGAGGTGCCCGAGGCTGAGCTGGCCCGGCGGCGGGCGGAGCTGCCCCCGCTGGCGGCGCCGGCCGGCTGCAGCTGGCTGTCGGTGTACGCGCGCTCAGTCCGGCCGCTCGGGGAAGGCGCGACTCTCGGCGGCTGAGCGGTTGCCTAGGCTTCCGGGGTCAGCTCCAGGCGCCGGCCATTGCCATCGGGGAGGCCCCGAGCTCGGCCAGCTGGTGCAGCGCCCCGATCACGCTGAGCAGGTGCTCCCGCATGGTCCGTTCGGCTACCTCCGGGTCCCCCGAGGTCACCGCGTCGATGATGGCCAGGTGTTCCTTCAGGCCCTGGGCCATGCGGCCGGGCAGCAGCGACACATGGAACTGGTAGCGGACCGACTGATAGCGCAGCCGGTCCAGGATCGCCGCGGCGGTCCGCTGCCCGGCGATCTCCCGCACCCGCGTGTGCACCAGCTGGCTCGTCGTGTTGTAGCTGACCACATCCCCGTGTTTCACCGCGTCCGACATCTTCTTGCCCACTGCCTTGAGCTCGCGCGCCTCAGCCCGGGTCACCGCCACGGCGGCCTTAGCGGCGCAGAGCCCCTCGAGCACCGCCCGGGTCTCGGTGATCTCGATGGCCTCCTCCAGCGACACCGGCCGCACCGTGGCACCCCGGTTCCGCTCCCGCGAGACCAGCCCCTCGTTGCCCAGCAGGACCAGCGCCTCCCGCACCGCCCCCCGCGACGTCTCATACCGCCCCGCCAGCTCCGTCTCCACCAGCCGCTGTCCCGGCCTCAGCTCACCGCGGTAGATCGCCATCCGCAGCCGGTCCAGCAAGCTCACCGTCTCGGGCAGGTGCTGCGGGATCTCACGCATTTCCATCGAGCCCTTTCACGCAGCCGGTACCGACCTTTTCGAGCACAGGATGCCAGACAATTGTGTCACCCATGTGTCTGGCAATGCCGACCAGCCTACTTTGCGTCAGTGCCAGGCTGGTCCCTTGGCCAGCGGGTGGGCCCGGATGAAGGCACGGCCAGCGGCTCACCACGCCACTCGGCCAGCGCCCTCGCCAGCGCGGCCGCCTCCCCATCTGGATCGCCGGCTCCGGCAGCGTGCCCCGCCACTTCCAAGGAACGACGGAAACGCCCAAGGCAGGGGCGACATGACCACGCGGTCGCCTGTCAGCGGGAGAGCCTGGCCATTCGCCGGGACCTCGGCGACCGCCACGGCCAAGCCAACAGCCTGCGAGAGCTCGGGGTGACACTGGAGGAGCTGGGCCGGCTCGAGGACGCACGGGCATACTGGCTCGAGGCCCTGGCGATCTTCGAGCAGCTGCAGACGAGTGACGCCGACCATGTCCGCGACCTGCTCGCCGCCCTGCTTCCCTTCACTCCGCACTGACCTAGGCCGGACCAACGCCGCCTACCGGCTCCTCGTCACCGGCGTCGTCCCCATAGGCGCCCTGCTCGGCGGGTGGCTAGGCAGCACGGCCGGGCTGCGCACCACCCTGGCCATCGGCACAACCGGCCTGCTTAGCACCGCACTGTGCCTCATCTTCTCGCCGGTACGCCGCGTGCGGAAACTGAGCGACCTGGCCAGCATCGGCGCGCCGAGCACGTCAGTGTCGCTAGCCGAGTAGGTCTCAATCCCGGTGCGCAGGGCGGCAGCGGTCAAGCGAACGCGCCAATGCCTCGTCGCATCACCGGGCGGTCTGGCTTGCGCCGGGCCACGACCTGGAAGCCGTGCCGGGCGAAGATCGACGCGACCCCGGGGAACAGGTTGCGGGTGTGCGCTGGCATTGCCGTGTCGACGGGGTATGCCTCGAGGGCCGGGGCGCCGGCTGAGGCCGCCGCCGAGAGGGCGGCCTCGATCAATGCTCCCATGACGCCCTGGCGGCGGTGCGTACGCCGCACGTAGAAGCACGGGCTTGACCACACGGGCAGGTCATCCACTGGCTGGAGGTACCGGGAGCGGGCCAGCCACCTCAGGTCGGCTCGCGGGGCGAGCTCGCACCATCCGACAGGAATGTCGCCGTCGAACGCGAGCAGGCCGGGCGGCTGCCCGGATGCTGCGAGTTGTCTGAGATCGTGCTTGTTGTCCTCACGCGGCCTATCGCGGTAGCGGGGACCAATCCGCCAGTACATGCACCAGCATCCGTTCGAGGCCCCGGCTCTGCCGAAGAGGTCTTCGAGTGCGGGCCAGTGCTCGGTGGTGAGAGGGCTGATCGTAAGATCCATCGCTAGCTGCTTCGGCCTGAAACCCGCGTGGCGGTCCGTGATCTTGATGCTGTGGGCGGGACGATGGCTCGGCCCCATTGGGCTGGAAGGGATCGAGGCCATCGTGTTCCGTACCATAGGCGATCAGGTGCCGTTATGGGAATCCATCTTGCCACCGGAGGTGCTGCGGCTGCCGGAGGAACTGGCCTGCAGCCGGCGGTTCCCATCGGCGCCGGTCATGGCGCTGCGCAGGACGTCCATGGCGTTCTGGCCGTGCGATCCGGTGTTCCTCGGGCCCGAAGGGCCGCTAGGCGGTCGCCCGCGTTTGCCGGGCCGGCGCCGGAAGCCGTCGGGTTCGATTGATGAAGCCGATCTGAAACCACCGCGTGCTTGAGTGTCGGTCACGCATGGGGGAGATCGCGGCCAACACGAGCGAGGTCCTCGGCCCGCTCTTCCTTACCCGGACGATGAACGGCCATGAGCAGGTCGGCTCGTCGTTCGGCGGCCGGGCGCTGATCATCGCCTTCGCGGTGATGTGCCGCTCTGCACCGATCCGGAGCGGGTCCGCTACGTAGCGAGCTGCGCACCGAGCGCGGCCATCCGGGCGCGGCGGCTGGGCTCGCCGGCCACCACCTAGGCAGATGCAGGAAAGGTAACGATGATCGCGCAGCAGGAGGCCGGGCTCGCCTCGGGGCTGCTCAACACCTCCCAGCAGCTCGGCGGGGTGATCGTGCTGCCGGCCACAGCCGCCCTTGCCCGGCGCAAGACATCCGGCGTCCCGGGCGCCGCTTTCGTGGCGGGCGATGGATTGCGGCCTTTCGCCGGATCACCACCTCCAGCAGCGGCGCCTGGGCTCGTCGGCCACCACCAAAGGCAGATGGCGGCGTTCGTACCAGCAGCGCGCGTCGAGGCATAAGCAAAGGCAGGCACACGGTGCAACTTCGGCACGGCCAGGGCTGTGGTCACGACAAGAAGCTGTGGTCACGACAAGAAGGAGACAAGGCAATGACCGATCACAAGACCGGGACACGACAAGAGTGGCTGGCGGCCCGGCAGGAACTGCTCGAGGCCGAGAAGGAACTCACCCGGCGCAGCGACGAACTGGCCCGGCGGCGGCAGGAACTGCCCTGGGTCCGGATCGGCAAGGAGTACGGGTTCCGGACCGCGGACGGACCCAAGACCCTGGCGGAGCTGTTCGAAGGCCGCTCGCAACTGCTCATCTACCACTTCATGTTCGGGCCCGAGTACACCGCAGGGTGCCCGTCCTGCTCGGCGATCGCGGACGGCTTCGACGGCTCCGTCGTCCACCTCGCCCATCACGACGTCACGCTCTGCGCGGTGTCGCGGGCGCCACTGGCGAAGCTGCTCGCCTACCGCGAGCGGATGGGCTGGAGCTTCAACTGGGCCTCCTCACACGGCAGCGACTTCAACTACGACTTCCACACCGCGCACACCAAGGAGGAGTGGGAGTCCGGAGCCGTCGAATACAACTTCCGCGCGGTGGACTTCCGGCCCGCCGAGCAGAGTCCCGTGCTCGCCGAGTGGGCGTCGACGGTTGGAACGGACTTCGCGACGTACCGGCGAGAAGGGGCCGGCGTGAGCGCGTTCGCGCTCGAGGATGGCCTCGTCTACCACACCTACTCGGCATACGAGCGCGGAATCGACGGCCTCTGGGGCATGTACCAGTGGCTCGACCGCGCGCCACGGGGCCGCAACGAGACCGGCTTCTGGTGGCGCCGCCACGACGAGTACGACAGCCAGTGACGGGAACCGTGGACACGCAAGGGACGAGGATGACTATGAGTGACTTGCCGGGCAGGACGACGATCGTTGTCGGTGCGAGCCGGGGCCTGGGCCGCGGGATCGCCACCGCCTTTGCCGGGGCCGGCGCCCCGGTGGTCGCGGTGTCCCGCACCGCTGCCGCGTTTCCCGAGCCGGCCAGCGGCGCCAGCACCATCCGGCCGGAGATCGCCGATGCCGGCGACGCCACCGTGGCAGCCAGCCTCCTCGACCGCTACGAGCCGATGGCCGTCATCCTGGTGGCCGGCGCGAGCCCGCACATGCGTCCGCTGCAGCAGCAGACGTGGGAGACGTTCTCGGTCAACTGGCACGCCGATGTCCGGATCACGTTCCACTGGCTGCGCGAGGCCCTGCTGACGCCGCTGCGGCCCGGCAGCAGAGTGGTCGTGGTCAGCAGCGGTGCCGCGCTGAACGTGAACGGGTCACCGCTCAGCGGCGGGTACGCCGGCGCCAAGGCCACCCAGCGCTTCATCACGGGGTACGCCCAGGACGAGGCGAACCGCGCCGGCCTGGACATCACCTTCACCACCGTGCTGCCCCGGTTCGCGCCGCTGACCGGCGTCGGCCGGCCGGCGGTCCAGGCGTACGCGGCCCGCGCCGGCCAGTCCGTGGAGGACTACGTCGAGCAGATGGGCCCGCTGGCCGCCGGCGTCACCCCGGAGATCGCCGGCACCGCCCTGGTCGAGCTGGTACAGGCAGATGCCGCCAGCCTTGCCCCCGCTTACATGCTGACCGGCGCCGGGCTGCAGAAGCTGCCATGAACACCGGCGCGGGACCGGGTGCCCATCGCTCCCGCGCGCCCGTCCTCATTTACGGTGCGACATGTGGCTGTGTCGCTTCTGCGCGTTGGAGGAGATCATGGCGAACCCGGCTCCGGGCGGGGCCAGCGACTTTAATACCAAGATCGTTGAGGAGTTCCGGGCGAACGAGGGACGCGTCGGCGGGCCACTGGCGGGCGCCGCGATGATTCTCATCCACCACATCGGCGCCAAGTCCGGGATCGAGCGCGTCTCGCCGCTGGCCTGCTCCCCTCAGGGAGGGGCCTAGCCAGCATCGTCGCTGAGGTGGCCGGCCGCCGCAAGCTCGCCGTGGACCTGCGCAACGTCGGCCTGACCGCGCAGATCGACCCCGCCGACCCGGAGGGCGCCTACCAGCGGATCGCCGCCCAGGTCCCGCTCGGCCGGTACGGCACCGCGCAGGAGGTCGCGAACCTGGTCACCTGGTTGCTGTCCGACGAGGCGTCCTATCTGTCCGGCGCGACCCATCTCATCGACGGCGCCATCAACGCGTGAAATGTTGGCCCTTGGCCGGACCGCAGCGACCTTGCCGCTGAGGCGATGACTGACTGAAGTGATTAGTAATGCGGTTGTTGCGATTCTGGTCTCGAACGGTGCCGAAGCTGGCCGCTACGATAGCCGGGCCATTCGCCCGATAACGGGCAACCTGCTGGCCGTGAGCTGGCAAAACAAAGGACGGGACTCGTTGAGACTGTTGACCTCATCAAAGGCGCGGACACGCGTGGCGAGCGTACTGGCGGCCGCCGCCGCTATCGTGACGATGCTAAGCACCGCCGATCCGGCCCAGGCCGCCCTGTCCGGCAGCGACTGGACAGCCCGGACGCTGCCGACTGGTTACTTCATCAATTACCAGACGCCGTGGGCGCCCGTATCGTGCGTGTCCGGCACGCAATTCTGCATGACCATTGCTAACGACACCGCGAACGTCTTCAACGGTAATCACATCGGAGAAGGGGTCCTGGTCACAACGGATGCCGGCCAGACCTGGACCGGCTACAAGAGCCTGCCATCAGCCTTTTTCCGTGCCCTGTCCATCTCCTGTGTTTCCGCTTCGGTCTGCTGGGCAGCCGGACAGGACATCTATGGCGAGCCGCAGGTGGCAGTGTCGGCCGACGGCGGCAAGACGTGGACGGACAAGACGCCGGCGGCCTGGGCCAATGCCACGTGGTGGGTGAGCTCGATCGACTGTGTATCGGCGCGTACCTGCTGGCTGGCCGGCACCGATAACCCGACCGGGCAGCTGCAGGAGCCGGTCGTGATCAGGACCACCAACGGCGGTGACGGATGGAAGTTCCTCACCAACCTCCCGACATTCAAGACGAACAACCCGTACGGGACCTACGGGCTCAACGGCATCTCGTGTCCTTCCGCCAGGTTGTGCGTCGCAGTCGGCGACCGTTTGGTAGCAGGCGGGACCGGATCGGTCATCACGACCCGCAACGGCGGGATCACCTGGTCACGGACGGCGCTCCCCCGCGTCAGCACGCTGTACAGCGTCTCCTGCGTGCCGGCGGGCCGAACGGCGACCTGCTTCACGGCAGGCGGCATAACGACCGGCGCGGCCGGAAACAGGGCGGTGATCCTCATGTCCCGCAACGGCGGCCGGACCTGGAAGAGCAAGCAGACCTTCGGTTACGGGGCCAACTTCCCCACCAACTCGCTCTCGTGCGCCAGCGCGACTCACTGCTGGGCGGCCTGGGCGGGCACTACGAACGCGCTCAGCGGCACAGCCGACGCGGGAGCAACGTGGTCGGCGGCGACGACAACGGACGCAGTCCTCGAATACGGCAGCGTCTCCTGCCTGAGCGTCACGGTCTGCGTCGCGACGACCGACAATGGGCTCTGGGTCACGACCGACGACGGGGGCCTGTCCGGGTGACGGGAGCCGGGCCACCGTTCGTCACGGTGGCCCAGGCTCGCTGCCTGCGCTCCGATAAGGCCCGTAGGGAGGACAAGCCTTGCGCGGAGAATGCGCGAGCCCGGTGGGGATCTAAGCGAACCGGTTACGCAGCGGGCACCGGTTTGGTGCCGGTCAGGACGATGCGGTTCATTACGCGGCGCATCCCGTGGTAGTCGTTCACCGCCAGGTGCCATACCTGGCGGTTGTCCCAGAACGCGATCGAGCCAGGTTCCCAGCCGAACCTGGTGACGAACTCCGGCTTGCTCCCGTGCTCGAACAGGTAGCGCAGCAGCGGCAGGCTCTCCCGGCGCGTCCAGCCCTCGAAGCGGGTGGTGTACTCCGGGTTGACGTACAGCACGCGGCGCCCGGTCTCCGGAATCACGGTGACGACCGGGTGCAGCGGTCCCTCGGCCGCCTCGTACTCCGCGATCGAGGGCTCGGGCGGTGAGGTCTGCTCATAGCTGGGGCCGAGCTTGCGCACGTTCGCGTGCACCGCTCGCAGGCCGGCCAGGGCGCGCCGCAGTCCTTCAGACAGGGTCCAGCCCGCGGATCTCCGCGCCGATCAGCCCGCCCGTCCGGTGTACTTGCGGCAGCACTGCCATGAACTCATTGTCAACCGGATCGCCAGGGGCTGATAGCGCGCATCGCAACAGGAAAACGGCGGCGCCGGCGTCGCGGCAGCACAAATCCCGTGGGCGGAAGGGCAGGTGCTAGCCTCGCGATCATGGTGCCGCCTACTCTCGCGCAGGGACTGTTCATCCCGAGCCCGCCCGTCAGCGGGTTTCACGTCGGCGCGGCGTTCATCCACTTCTACGGGCTGATGTACGTGGTCGGGATCGCGCTGGCGATCTACATCACCCGGCGGCGGCTGGCCGCTGCCGGAGGCAATCCGGCGCTGGTCTATGACGTGGCGATGTGGGCAGTCCCGGCCGGGATCATCGGCGCCCGGATCTACTTCGTTATCACCACGCCGTTCGACATCGTGCCGCACCATCAGTGGTGGGCGCCGTTCGCGGTCTGGGACGGCGGGCTCGGGGTCTGGGGCGGGATAGCAGCCGGGACGCTGGCCGGCGCGTGGCGGGTACGGCGGGCGGGCGCGAGCGCGGGCATGTTCATGGACGCTGTGGCCCCCGCGCTGCTGGTGGCCCAGGCCATCGGGCGGATCGGCAACTACTTCAACCAGGAACTGTTCGGCAAGCCCAGCAGCCTTCCCTGGGCGCTGCAGGTCTCGCTCAGCGACCGTCCCCACGGGTACGGCCAGTTCACCACCTTCCAGCCGTCGTTCCTGTATGAGTTCATTTTCGACTTGGCGCTGGCCGCCGCGCTGGTGTGGCTGGGACATCACCGTCCGATCAGGCCGCCGGGCCTGTTCGCGCTCTACGTCGCCGGCTATTCCGGCTACCGGGTCTTCGAGGAGACGATCCGGATCGACTCCTCCGCGTACTTCCTGGGCCTGCGGCTGAACTTTTTCGTGGCCATCGCGATGACGGTGGCGGGCATCATCTGGTTTACCATCAGCCAGCGAAAGGGCCATGCGGCGACGAAGGCGGCGGTCGCGATTGCAGTCGGCGGCATGATCTGCGCGATGGCAGCAGGCTGTGGTCACCCGGCTCATCGTGCGCAGGGCACCATCGCGCGGCACCCTGTTCATACCGCCTCACCGGCACATCAGGCGTAGGACGGTCACCTCCAGGCGGCGGCCGCGGTGATCGGGGAGGCCCCGAGCTCGCCAGCCGGTGCAGCGCCCCGATCATGCTGAGCAGGTGCTCCCGCATGGTCCGTTCGGCTACTTCCGGGTCCCCTACCGCCCGTTCTGGTCAGCCGCGGTTGTCGAAAAGCGCGAGTCCTGCCGCGGTGTTGGATGCGGGGACATGGTAGGTCCGGTGCACCCGGCGGATGCTGTGGTTCATCGCCCCGCGCATGATCAGCCACATGATCAGCTCGATGCCCTCCGAGCCCGCTTCGCGGATGTACTGTTCGCGTGTCATGCCGGCCAGCAGCAGCGGGTCGGATTCGATCGCGTCCAGGAACCCCTGATCGAACGCCGTGTTGATGAACCCGGCCCGGGCGCCGGCCAGCTGGTGCGACATCCCTCCGGTGCCGAAGACAGCGATCTTCAGGTCTTGCTGGAACGACTCAAGCGCCCGCTTGATGGCCCGGCCGAGCGCGTAACAGCGGGCCGCAGTGGGCTGCGGGTACTGGATGACGTTGACCAGGAACGGCACCACAGCGCACGGCCAGGCGTCGCCGGGCTCCGGGCAGAACACCGAGAGCGGCACGGTGAGTCCGTGATCGACGTCGAAGTTCTGGCAGACGGTGAGATCGAAACCATCGTCGATCAGCTTCTCGATCAGGTGCTGAGACAGCTCAGGCGCGCCGGCCACGTCTGGCACCGGCCGCGGGCCGAATCCCTCGTCCGCGACATGGTAAGTGTCCGCCGTGCCGATGGCGAACGTCGGCACCACGTCCACGTCGAACGCGTTCGCGTGATCGTTGTAGATGATCAGCGCGACGTCGGGGGCATGCTGCGCCATCCAGTCACGGGCGGGCTGGTACCCGTCGAACAGCGGTTTCCAGTACGCGTCCTGCGTCTTGCCGCGGTCCATGGCCGCGCCGATCGAGGGCACATGCGAGGTGGCCAGCCCCCAGATCACCTCAGCCATCAGTCCGGCCGCCGGCTGCCATCATGGCCATGAACTGCTCCTCGGTCATGCCAGAGAACGCGCCGCCGAGGAACTGCATCGACCTTCCGTCCACCAGGGCCAGCTTGAAGATGTAGAAGATGTTGCCGCCGAGATCGAGCATGCGCACCCAGTCGCGGTCCAGCACGGCCTGCTTCTGCTCCGCGGTCAGGTGATAGGCGTCGCAGTACGCGGCCTCGTCACGGCGGAAGGCGGCCCGGCTCCGCGCGGTGCGCAGGGACATGCACAGTTTGTTGAGGTGGTACCCACGGCGGCTCTGCTCAGCGTCGAATACGTAGGTAGCCGGCACGTCGATGGCTGCCCGTGATGCCATGCGTCACGCCCTTCAACCGCGCAGACCAGCAATGATGACAATACTGTAAACAATCCGGGGGATCGCCGTCTAGGCTCGGCCTGCGCGTTAGGCGACTATGGTTCCCTGGCCGGCGGCGCGTCGACGAGGTCTTCCACCGGCTTCACCCCCGCCGTGCCGTTCCTGAGCCGCCGCAGCAGGCCGCCGAAGTACCACAGCGCGGCCAGCGCCAGGCCGTAACCCAGCACCTTGTCGGCGCCGTGGAACGGCGCGGGGAGGGACAGCACCACCATGATCAGCACGGTGTACGCGAGCACGAACCCGATGACCGGCCATGCCCACCGGCCGAGCGTGAACGCCCCGGGGATGCTGTCCGTGGTGCGCCGCTTGATCGCGTAGGCCAAGGTGATCAGGAAGTAGATGATGTACGGGATGATCGCGGTCGCGCCGACGAGCGTGCCGAACGCGCTGGACTGGAAGTACCCGTAGATCATCACGCCGATGTCGATCACGGCCAGCACCAGCAGCGCCACGATCGGGGTCTGGCTGCGCCGGTTGATCTTCCGCAGGACACCGGAGAACGGCAGCATGTTGTCGCGCGACATCGAGTAGACCAGCCGGGCCTGGGCGCCGGAGCCGACGACCAGGATCGCGAACATCGAGAAGACCACGAACGCCACGAACACCTTGACCAGCCAGGACGGCAGCCAGTAGCCCGCGATGGCCAGCAGCGGCAGCGGGGCCGACTCAACCGTCTTGAGGTCGGGGATGGCGACCGTGAAGCCGATCAGCGCGATCATGCCCAGGACCGCGGAGCCGCCCACCGCCCACAGGACGCCGCGCGGCACGCTGTGCCGGGGGTTCACCGCGTCCTCCGACATGTCGGCGGCGAGCTCGAACCCGACGAGGGTGAAGGCGCCGAGCAGCCCGGCCAGCGCGAACGCGTACCACGTCGGGTTGTGGAAGACGGAGGTCGTGTCGGTGAGGATGCCGGCGCCAGTCTTGGTGGGCTTGGCGTGCACGCCCCACAGCACGAAAAGCAGCACGCCGAACACCACGGTCCCGATGATCTCGGTGAACACCGCGACGTTGTTGACCCGCGCCGCCACCTGGATGCTGATGATGTTGATCACGACGGGCAGCAGCATCAAGATGATCGCCACCGAGAGCACCAGGTGCGGGTTCGGCGCGTTGACGTTGAACTCGCTGAGCAGCAGCGGGGCCGCGACGCCGAGCATGATCGCGCCGCCGCCGACGGCCATGTACAGCAGCCCGGCGAAGCCGACGAACCAGCCGTAGGTGGGGTTCACCAGCCGGGCGCTCCACTGGTAGGCGTAGCCGGCCAGCGGGATGCGAGTGCCCAGTTCGGCGACGACCAGGGCGATCATCATGTTGCCGACCCCGACGATCGGCCAGGTCCAGATCGAGGCCGGCCCCCAGTACGCCAGGCCGAACCCGTAGTTCAGGAAGATGCCGGTGGTGATGGAGATGATCGAGAACGCGATCGCGAACATGGAGAAGAACCGCAGCGACCGCCTGAGCTCCGGCCTGTAGCCGGCCCGCTCGAGGACCGCCTCCGGTGAGTCCGCCGCCAGCCCGGCTTGAGCGGCCGGGACGGTCGCGGGCCCGGGCCGGTTGGGTTCGGCTGCTGTACTGGACATGCTGGCCCTCCTTCTCTGGGGCGTAACTCGGCGGGCATCACTGGCCCAGGTGCTTGCGGACGGCGGCGAACGCCTGGTCGGTCGCCTCGAGCACCAGGGCGAGGTCGTCACCGGTCAGCGCGGCGGACACGAACCAGTTGTGCCGGGGATGCAGGTAGGCGCCGCCGCGCAGGGCCTGCGCGGCGAACACGCCGGCCAGCTCGTGGTCCTGATCCCCGGCGAAGGTGAGGTAGGGCATCGCCGGCGGGCCGGTGTAGCGGACGCCCAGGTCCCACGACCGTGCCTGGGCCAGGATGCCGTCGCGCAATGCTTCGCCCGACCGCGCCATCGCCTCGATCGCCCCCTGCTCCCGCAGCGCGCCGATGGTGGCGATGGCGGCCGCCATGGGCACGGCGGAGAACCAGAACGAGCCGGTGACGAACACCTCCTGCGCCCCGCCGCGGAACGCGTTGCTGCCCAGCACCGCGGCGAGCGCCCGGCCGTTCGCGATCGCCTTGCTCCACGCCGACAGGTCGGGGTCCACCCCGGCCGGCTCCCAGCTGGACCCCAGGTGCAGCCGGAACCCGCACCGCACGTCGTCCAGGATCAGCGCGGCCCCGGTGGCGTCGCACAGCGCGCGCAGGCCGCGGGCGAACTCGGGGTCGACCAGTTCCTGGTCGTACCCGGCGTCGTGCTTGAACGGGCTGACCAGGATGCCCGCCAGGTCATCGCCGGCCTCAGCGGCGGCCTGCCGCACGCTGGCCAGGTCGTTGAAGGTGTACTGGCCGAGGTTGGCCCGGTCCTGCGGCGTCGTGCCGGACGGCCGCGGCGTGCACCAGGGCGCGGCGCCGTGGTAGGCGCCCGCGGCGACCAGGATCCGCCGCCGCCCGGTCTGCGCGCGGGCGATCGTGCAGCACATGGTGGTGGCGTCGGTGCCGTTCTTGGCGAACATCGCCCAGTCCGCGTGCCGCACGGTCTGCACCAGCAGCTCGGCGAGGTCCACCATGACCGGGCCTGGCCCGTTCTGGCAGTCGCCGAGCGCGGCCTGCGCCGCCGCGGCGGCCTCCACGGCCGGATGCTGGTGGCCGAGCACGACCGGGCCGTAGCTGCACATCAGGTCGACGTACTCGTTCCCGTCCACGTCCCAGATCCGCGCCCCGCGGCCGCCGCGCATGAACTGCGGATAGGCGGCACCCGGGGCCGACTGGTGCCCGTACATCCCGCCCGGGATCACGGCCCGCGCGCGCTCGCGCAGTTTGCTATCGTTCGCTCGCCTCCGGGACGCCTTAAGGCGCCTCCTTCCCTCGTCGCTCGTTCCTCGCTCCTCAGTCCAGTCGGCGCCGCGTCCCTTTGGCTCGCTCACGACAGCTGCTCCTTGATCCGGCCGGCCACGGCCGGCTGTGCGCGGCCCAGGAAGTCCAGCACCTGGGCGAAGTTCTCGATCCCGGCGTCCGAGCCCAGGCCGGTGGCGACCAGGGAACCGCAGGCGATGCCGAGCCACGCCGCGTCGACCGGGGCGGCGCCGGCCAGCAGCCCGGCGAGCAGGCCGGCCGTGAAGCCGTCACCGCAGCCGGTGGTGTCCACCACCTCGACCTCGATGGCGGGCAGCGCCACCGGCGCGCCGCCGCCCCGCCAGCCGACCAGGCAGCCGCCCGCGCCCAGCGTCACGGCCACGCCGCCGGTGCCAAGCGCTATGACGTCTTTGATGGCTGGGCCGAGGTCATGGCGCCCTGTGAGGGCGAGTAGCTGGTCCCCGTTCGGTAGGAACCAGTCCGCCTCGCCCAGCACGCCGGCCAGCCGCTCCAGGTCCCGCGGGCGGCCGGGATGCAGCACGTCGACGGCGACGAGCGCCCCGCCGGCCCGGGCCGCCGCGATCACCTGCCCCAGGTCGCCGACGATCGGGCCGAGCGCGTCGGGCGCGCCGATGAGCAGGGCCCGGCTCCGCCGTACCCGGTCCAGGTCGACGTCGGCCAGCTCGAGGAGCGACGTCGCGCCCGGCACGTGCAGCGCGGGGCGCTCCCCGTTCCCCCGGATCGGCAGGATCGTCGCCGACGTCTGCGCCGCGCGCTTGCGGCTCAGCCCGCTGGTGTCGACGCCATGGCGGGCCATCGCGGCGATGACGATGTCGCCGAGCAGGTCGTCGCCGAGCGCGCCGACGGCCAGCACCCTGGCCCCCAGCTTGGCCAGGTCGACGCCGGTGCCGGCGGCCGTGCCCGCGGCGGTGGCCCGGATCTCCCGCAGCCGGACGCTGCCCTGGCCGGGCGGGATCTCCTCGACCGGCCTGCCGAGCACGTCCAGGATGTGCGCGCCGAGCACGGTCACCGGACCCAGCGGCCACGCTGAATTCCCCGCGCTCATGAGCGGCCGTCACGCCGCTCGCCGTAGCGCCGGCGCCGGCTCTCCGCGGCGACCTCGTCGAGTTCGGCGGCCGACAAGATCGCGGGTTCCCCGTAGCACAGCGCCAGCCGGTAGGTGCGGGCCAGCCACTCGAGCAGCAGCGCCCGGTCGTACGCCTGGGCGAGGTCACGGCCGTAGCAGACCGCGCCGTGGTTGCGCAGGATGACGGCGCTGCGGCCGTCCAGCGCGTCGACCGCCGCCGCGGCCAGGCCCGCCGACCCGAAGCGTACGTAAGGAGCGACGCGGACCGGCCCGCCCAGGCCGGTGATCGCGTAGTGGATGGCCGGCAGCTCCGGGCGCGCCGCCGACAGCGCGATGACCTCGGGCGAGTGCGTGTGCACGACGGCCGCCGCGCTGGTCGCCGCGTAGATCGCCAGGTGCATCGGGGTCTCGGAGGACGGCGTTTCCGGCCCGGCGCCGCCGTCAGGCAGCTGGGTGCCGTCCAGCGTGACGAGGCAGATGTCCTCTGGCCGCATCTCGGCGTAGCTGATCCCGGACGGGGTGATCGACACGAGATCCCCCGAACGGACGCTGATATTGCCTGCGCTGCCGACGGCCAGCCCGTCGTCAAGCAGGCGTGCGCTGTAGCTGACGAGCTGCGCGCGAGCCGCCTGAAGCTCATCGGAGTCGCTGCGATACACTACTTTGGGATATTAGACGGACGTCCGACAAAAAACCAGCTTGGCGGGCGCTCCGGATGTCTGCGGCGAGCACGGGGAGCGCTGGAGGCCCATGCCGAAGATCGTCGACTGGGACGCCCGGCGGGACGAGATCCTGTCGGCCACCTGGCGGGTGATCGCGCGCGACGGCATCGCCCGGGCCACCATCAGGGCCATCGCCCGCGAGGCCGATTGCTCCCGTGGCATCCTGGCGCACTACTTCGACGACAAGGCCGACATCCTCGGCTCGGCGCTGGTGATGTCCCACCGCCGGGTGGTGGCCCGGATGGAGGCCCGGGCGGCCGGCCTGACCGGGCTGGCCGCGCTCCGCGTCATCATGCTGGAGGCGCTGCCGCTGGACGAGCAGCGTGATCTCGAGGCCCAGATCGAGATCAGCTTCTGGGGCCGGGCGCTCGGCAACCCGGAGCTGCGCACGCTGCAGCACGCCGAGTTCGACCGCTTCGCCGGCCGACTGCGTGCCCATCTCGCCGAGGCCGGCCAGCGCGGCGAGCTCCGCGACGGCGTCGATATCGCGCTGGCCGCCCATCAGCTGCTCGTCCTGATCGACGGGCTCAGCGCCGAGCGGGTGCTCTACCCCGACCGGGTCACCCCGGCCCGCCAGCAGCTGATGCTCGACGAGCTGCTCGACAGGCTGCGCGCATGATCAGGTAGCTCGGGAGCACGGGAACGGCGTCTCCGCGGAGACGCCCGGCGCAATTGAGGCCGTCGCGTAACTGGTCCGCGCCTGTACCAACGGCGCCTGCCCCGGCCCCGGCCTGCCCCGCCACCGCTTTCCCGCATGCCCCATGAGTCCCGCGCGCCCCGCCCCGGAACCTGAATCCACCCACACGCCCGCGGCAGCAACCACGCCGATGTCACATCGGCGTTGCCATAGCCACGCCGATGTCACATCGGTGTGCAGGACCGCGGCCGCAGACAGGCGGCAAAGGCATGATCGGGTCCAGGTGCGCACGCCAGAAGAGACACGCGACAGCCTCAATGGCGTGGAGCGTTTCCGCGGAGACGCTCCGCGCAATTGCGTGAGGCTCAGGCGCGAACTCCGTGACGCCTCATCGCTGCGTGGCGGCAACGTAGGTACGGGACCGGGGTTTTGCCCTCCTGCGCGGTCCGAACTGCGGCTGCCTCGAGTCGGTCGGTTCCCGCGTACGCCGAGGCTGCGTCCAACGGTACAGATGATGAACAAGGAGAACGTGATCACGGTGATCAAGCATTCCATCAAGCGGGTTGAGGCAGCCGACCTAGATGAGTTGATGCCGCTGATGCGGGCATACTGTGATTTCTACGAGGTCTCACCGCCCGACGTGGATCTCCTCGCTCTTGTGACAGCACTGATTGATGATCCGGAGCGTGAGGGGGTGCAACTGCTCGCGCGGGACCCCGGCGGCCGCGTGGCGGGATTCGCCACGCTGTACTGGACCTGGTCGACCACCAAGGCGTCCCGGATCGGCATCATGAACGACCTGTTTGTTGCCGAGCGCGCGCGTGGCCAGGGCGTGGCCGAGCAGCTCATCGAGGCATGCCGGGCCGAATGTGCCCACCGGGGTGCGCGCCGGCTGACGTGGCAGACGGCACCCGACAACCTTCGCGCTCAGGCTGTTTACGATCGAATCGGCGCTACTCGGGAGCAATGGACTGACTACTAGCGGGCCGGCGGTGAACATTCATTCCTGAAGGAGCGGCCGCCCAGGCCAAACCGCCGGACGGTCACGAGTCCTGGCGGCCGGGGGGCTTGTCGCCCGCGATCAGGCCGGCGGCCCACATCGCCGCGCTGAGCGGTTCAAGCGGCGTCCGCCCGTCCGGGGTTGGCGCCGGGGCGGGGTACGGCAGGGACAGCGGCGGGTGAGTGCCCCACGGGGCGACGCTGAGTGCGACGGCCACGTCGGGTATCCCCGCGCCCGTCCACGTCGGGTCGAGCTGGGGGAGCGGGCGGCACGAACCCCTGATCACCTCCAGCAGCCTGGCGGGCCGGGCGGAATCCCGGGTCATCCTGGGCCTGCCCGGTTCCAGCCGGAACAGCGGATGGTGGGCCAGGATCAGCGCCGCGAGCGCAGTGACGTGGGCGGCGGCGGTCCCGGTGCCGCTGAGCGGCCCGTAGCTGGCCGGCGGGAGGCCGGAAATGACCGCGACGCCCGGGGCGCAACAATCCAGCGCTGAGGAGTTCGGGCCGACGCTGCTGAATACGGGGACAAAGAAGCCCTCGGGGGTCAGCTGCGCGGTCAGGGTGGCCGTGTCGGTTCCCTCCGGCGGGAACGTGCCGAGCTGCCCGATCGCCCCGACCGCCAGCACCTGCGGCAACGCGGCCGGCCAGCACGGGTCCCCGGCGGAGTCTCCGGCGGCGGCGATACATGCGATCCCGTTCCGCCATGCCTCCTCTACCTTGGCGGCCAGGAGCACGGACTGCTCGGGGATGCAGGCACCGAACATGGCCACGTCCACCTGCTGGTCAATGCAGTAGTCGAGCGCTTCGACCAGGTCGACGACCGAACCGCCCGGCGCGGTCCGGCAGATATGGACTTCGGCCTCGGGTGCCAGTCCGACAATCCCGGTGCCGTCGTCACGGCCCGCGATCAGGGTCGCGTGGTGCGTGCCGGTCCCGATCAGATCCTCCTGCCAGCCTTTCTCGTCCTGCCCGATCAGGTCACGGCCGTATTCGAGCTGGCCGGACAGGTCCGGATGACCGGTGGCCGCGCCCGAGTCGATCAGCGCGATCCGGACACCGTTACCGCGGTAGGTGGGCGGTAGCCGCCCGAACCCCATGACGCGCGCGCCCCAGGAATCCAGCGCCCGTTCGGGGAATTCCGGGTAGGTCTTGGTGATCCGCGTGCAGACCACCCGGACCGGGCCGGTCATGCCGAGGAGCGGGCGGCGCACCCGTACCGGCCAGCATCCGCGCGGCGGGCGGATCTCCACTGCCGTCGGGGCGGTCAGCGCCTCGGGTGTGGCGGTGATCTCGGCGCGACCATCCGGACCGGTGAATCCGGTCACCGGGAAGCCAGAGCCGGCCAGGGTAACGGTCGCGCCCTCGATGGGGCGCATGCTGTCGTCGAGAACCTCGAACATCACGCGCTGCGTGACCACGGCAGGCGGCTGTACCGCATGGGTCCGGCCGCGTCCGGCGGCATAGTCAGGTTCGACGTGGACACCTGGGTAGGCCGCCAGCATGGCGGCGTGTTCCGCCGACATCTCGACGGCCGCGACGCGAGGGAAGCCGCCCGGCGACCCGGGCCCGCCCAGGGTGCGGACGACACGGCAGGACCGGTCGTGCTCGAGCTGCGAGGTGATCTCCCGCACGTCGGCGGGCGGCACCGCCGTGACCAGGTAGCGATCCGGCCGGGACCGCACAGTGAGGCGATCAGGGCGGCTCGTTCCGGTGCCAGTTTGCGGCGAGGCGCCAGCTCGCGGTTCGGTGCCGGCTCGCGGGGAGGTGCCTTTGCTTCCCTTGCCCGCGGCGCGGTCCTGGCGCGTTGCATCGGTCATGGTCTAGACCCTTCCCGCTGTCCGCCCCAGCCGCTGCGCAGCGGCTGGGGCGGGACATTGCGCACCTCTCGTTAGGTCCCGTTAGGGGTAATGGTCTGGGTTTACAGCGGCGGCAGTGCCGGGTACGCCTGGCGTGCTTGGTGCAGCATCGCCACGACGCCCGAAAGCTGGCGCAGCGCGGATCGGTATTGCTCCGCGTCGTACAGCTGTACCGCCACGGTCAGGGCAGGCGCGGCCCGGGTGACCGCCGGCGTGACCTCGCTGGCCGCGCGCACCCAGCGATAGGTGTGCTGCAGCAGGCCCGCCGTCTGGTACCGCATGGCCTCACCACCTGGCGGCGAATACGCGTTCACCGTCATGGCACCGGCCGCTAGAAGCTCCCTTGATGGGGACGGCCGAATGGAGTCTGGCCCGCCTGGCCGAACTGCTGCTGTTGCCAGCCCAGCTGCTGGGCGACGATCTGCTGCAGGTATTGCGGGATCTGCTGGGTAGCGATAGCTACCACTTGCGGCAGGATGACCTGCTGCGCGATCGGCAGGAGCTGGCTCACCAGCGACTGGACGAGCTGCTGGGCCGGGAGCTGCTGCTGCCAGGGGAACTGCTGCTGCCCTGGGAACTGGGCCTGCATGGGGAACTGCTGGGGTGAGCCCCCGTACTGCTGCGGCTGGCCGAGGTACTGCTGCTGCGGCTGGCCGAGGTACTGCTGCTGCGGCTGGCCGAGGTACTGCTCGATGCCGAGCGGGGGAGGGAAGCCGGGCGCGTAGCCCTGCTGTTGTGTGGACATGCCCTGGATGGCGGGACCCTGGGCGGTGACTGGGGTGGTCATACGCGTCCTCCTAAGTTGGACATCGACTACTGTCCAGTAATTCCAGATCCTTCGTCCGATAAAATTGGACACTAGCCGGATGTGCGCCTCGATGCAAGGGACGGCGCGAAGATGACCGGCCTGAGAATGCGGTGGGGCTACTCTTCTGATCAAGGCGGAAGGTGCTCATGAACGCGCTGCAGCAGCTCATCCGGACCCGGATGACCGAGTTGAACCGCTCCTACGGGGAGATCGCCCGCCGGGGCGGGTTGCCTCGCTCAACCGTGTATCACCTGGCCTCTAACCACCGGCCGGTGCGGGTGCCTAACCCGCGCACGCTGGAGCGGCTTGCCGTCGGCCTTGAGGTTCCCGAGCATGTCGTGCGGGCCGCGGCCGCTGCGGCCGCCGGGTTCGTGCTCGACGAGCAGCCTGCCGACGACCCGGAGATCGAGGTGCTGGTGGCCTCGCTCGCTCGGCTGAGTCCGCAGGAACGCAGGCATATAAGTGCCCTCGTCCGGTCGATGCTTGATGCCGCCGGCCGGGAGGTCCCAGAGCCTGAAGGGTCGTCTTGAATAACAAAACGGTATCGCTATAGGTTGGGGAGTTGGTCCTGCCCAACCTTCAAGGCCCAGGAGAACGACATGCGGATCATCCGCTCGTCCGGCCTTCCAGCAGTTGTCCTAGTCAAGGGCCGCGGGGTGTTCACGGTAGCCATCCCGGAAAGCCTCCCGTCCCACGAAGTCCTGGAGTTGGCGAGCCTCGTGCTCTCCACCAGCGAATACGAGGAATTCTGCGACGCCGTCGAGCCGGCCGCTAGCCGCGGCATGCGCGGCGGCGCCGGTATCGTCGGCCTCGGCAGACGTCGAGGCAATCCGCATTTCCCGTCAGCGACCTTTGGCCTCGGCCGAACCCCGTGATGTGGGTGGGACGAGAAGCCTCGGACTCATAGGACTGGATGCCGAATGCGGACCGGCCGTCGCTGCTCCAGCCGCGGAACTCCCTGATCAAGCCGGCCGAGGTGTACCGCAGCCGGTTCGGGCGAGATACCACGGCCGTTCGGCCGACTGAGCCGGGGCGCAGGCCCTATATCAGCGCCGCCGGGCGGCCAGGTGCGGCGGGTCGCGTCCTGACCAGGCCGGTTTCGACGGTGCTGAGCAAGGCGAGCGCTGCGTCGAGGTTGCTGGTGTCGCCGTCGGCGGCGGCGGACACAGCGCTGGCCCATTCTTGCCGGACAACGGCGTAGTTGCTCTGTCCGCGTTCAGTCGGATGGATGGTCACCCCGCGACCGTCTTCCGGGCTGGCGCGGCGTTCGATGAGGCCCTTGCGCTCGAGCCCGCGCAGGACGGTGGAGAGGTTGGTGCGCTGCAGACCAGTGGCGGCGGCGATACGGCTTGGCGGCGCGGCCGGATCCTGGAGCAGGTAGCGCATCACCATGCCCTCCGACTGTGACAGCGGGATGGCGCGGGCGTCGGTGTAGCCGCGGAACTGGATCTCGCGGGAGATGATGAGCACCAGGTCGGCCAGGTCGGCCCACCGCGGATCGTCGGCCGGCGGCACTGCCGGGCGCCGGCGCTTGCGCTGAGTCACTGCCACTCCTCCAGCGTAGACCAGCCGCCGGGCGTAGTTATGGGCCGATATTTGTTATGCTAGCATAATTATGTACACATAACTACTTGAGGAGTTGCCGTGACATCCACCATCAGCTCGCCCCAGGCCGGCTCCCTGGCCTCTCCGGAGCGCTCGCGGGCTTGGCGCTGGCCTCGCTGGCCTGCGGCATCGCGCCGACCGCCGCGGTCCTGATCACGGCGCGGATCGTCCAGGGTGCCACCGCCGCGCTGCTCATCCCGCAGGTGCTGGCGACCTTCCACCACACCCTGGAAGGCGAGCGCAAGGCGCGCGCCCTGGCCCTGTACGGTGCGACCTCCGGCATCGCTGCGGTCGTCGGCCAGCTCGTGCTGTTCGCGGCCACGCTGACCGCCCTGCTGATCCCGCTGACCGAAGGGCACTCACTGGGCTGGCCGTGGTGGACCTGGCTCCTGATCGCGATCGCGGTCATGCTCGGAGCCGTCACCTACACCGTGGAGAAGCGCGCCGAGGCGCGCGGCGAGGTGCCGCTCCTGCCGCCGTCGCTGCTGCGGCTGCCGTCGATGTCACGCGGCCTGGTCATGGTGCTGGCCTTCAGCATCGGGTTCGGCTCCTTCATGTTCGTCTTCGCCCTGACCGTCCAGAACGGGCTGCACGCCGACGCCCTCCACAGCGGCCTGGCGATCTTGCCGATGGCCGTGGCGTTCTTCGCAGGCTCGCTGTTCGCGCCTCGCCTGATCGCCCGCTTCGGCCGGGCCGCGCTGTCGGCGGGCGCCGCCGTGCAGCTGGCAGGACTAGCCTGGCTGGTCACCGTGCTCGTGACGAACTGGCCGCACGTCAGCCTCTGGGCCATGGCCGCGCCGCTGGCCGGCGCCGGGCAGTCGATGCTGTTCGCCGGCCTGTTCCGCAGCGTGCTCGCCGACGTCCCCACCCACCTGGGCGGCATCGGCAGCGGCGTGCTCATAACCCTGCAGCAAAGCGGCCTCGCCCTCGGTGTCGCCACGCTGGGCACCCTGTACATCAGCCTGGAGCCGCACAGCCTCTCGCACGCCTTCGCCAGCGTCGAGTACGTCCAGATGGGAATCGTCGCGCTCCTCGCCGTCGGCGCCGCAACCCTGCCGCGCTTCACCAAGGCCGCTTAGCTGGGCGCTGAGGGCGGGCCAGACCACCGGGTCGTGGCCGGGGACGAGCCGGTAGCCGCGGTCCGCGGCGATCTGCTTGAGCTTGCGGATCTGCGCCACGCTCACCTCGGGGCCGGCCCCGATCCGGCTGCCGACCGCCACCTCACGCTCGATGTTCTCGGTCAGGTCGGCCGCGTCGAAGGCGAAGACGAACCCGCCTCCGCCCGCGGACTCGTCCAGGCTGACCACGAAGCTCTGATGGCCGGGGGTATGGCCGGCGGTCAGCACGGCGGTCACCCCCGGCGCGATCTCCGCGTCGCCGTCGGCGACCCGCCAGTCGAGCGCCGGGTCATCGAAATCCACCCGGAAGATACCGTTGCTTTCCGGTCCGGGCGGGCTGGACATCCCGTAGTCCAGTTCGGCCCGCTGGACATGCACGGGTATCCGTCCGGCGAAGTGCTTCAGCCCGCCTGCGTGGTCATTGTGCAGGTGACTGACGGCCACGGCCCGGATATCGGTCATGTCCACGCCTATCCCGGCGAGCGCTTCGTCCAGCGGCTCGCCGGGCCCGGGCAGCACCGGCTGGAACGCCGGGTCGCCGTGAAACCGGCGCCGCAGCGCCGGGTCCGTGATCAGCGCCGTGTTGAATCCGGTGTCCAGCAGCAGCCAGCCGCCGTCACATTCCAGCAGGACGCCGGGTACCGGCTCGCGGAGCCGCTCCTGCTCCGACGCCCCCTCCACCGACACGGACTTGGGCAGGTCCTCCCAGCCCAGCGTGAGCAGCACGATCCTGCGGACCCCGGTACCCATGTGCGCCTCCCTCCCCCTTTGCCGCCTAACCCTCCGATAGCGCGAACAGGTTGAGCGAGTTGGGGTACGTAACGACGTGCGCCTGGGCGACGCCTTTCAGCCAGGGCTGGCCGACCATGAAATCGTCCTGGTTGACGAGGTTATCCCAGCAGCCGGCGGCCACCGAGAGGACGCCTATCTGTGAGAAGGTCTGCGCGCTGCCGGTGGTGAGCCCCTGCCCGAGCAGCTTGGAGATCTGCGGGGTGGAGCAGTGCAGGTAGTTCAGCCCGCCGTTCGGATCGAAGCTGATGTGCGCCCACATGTAGGGCGGGGCGGCGTCCGGCCACCCGCTGTCCAGCAGGACGTCGGGGGCGCCCTTGGCCGTCTTGGCGGGGGGCGCCCAGCCGTAGATCTGCGCAGTCGGGTAGGACTGCACGGTGACGCTGAGCCCGTCCGCCGTCAGCTCGGCGGACAGCAGGTTGGCCACCAGCTGGTTGTCGGGTGACGATGAGTCGTAGCCGATGGTGAACGTCCGCTGGCTGGCCGGCAGCGTCTTGGTCAGCGCGGTCAGGACCGATGGCCGGTACGGAATCGCCTGGGTTGCGAAGCCGGGCTGCATCATGTGCGCCGGATAGGCCTGGTTGGCGATCGTGGCCCGCCCGGTGAACACCTCCGTGTAGATGCTCTGCACGTTGACCGCCTCCAGCAGGGCCGTCCGGTGCGCCGCGGTGGTCAGGAAGCCGGCCGCCGGGTTGACGTAGAGGAAGTCGGAGTTGAGCGTGGGCAGCGAGTAGCTCCGGATCGAGGAATCCTTCAGGTAGGCGCGGACCGCCGACTCGGGCAGGTCATGCATGATCGCGGCCAGCGAGCCCTTGTCGAACTCGAGCTGCTGAGTGGCGGAGTCGGTGATGACCGGCAGGTTCACGGTGGTGAAGTACGGCTTGGCGCCCCAGTACCTTCCGAACGCCTTGAGCTGGTAAATAGAGCCGACCCTGGCCTCGGTGAGCTCGTAGGGACCCGTGCCCAGGTCGTGGGTGCGCAGATAGGTCTGATCGTGATCGCTGCCCGCGTGCGCGGCGAGGCCGGCCGGGCTCATCATCCGCGGCCCGTACGCGGAGGCGAGGTAGGAGGGAAAATTGGGGTTGGGGTTCTTCAGCGTGATCGTCACCTGGTACGGGCCCTGCGTGGTCACCGAGGCGACCTCGCCTGGCATGTACGACGGTCCCTGCCCGACCGCGAGGTCCCGGGCGAACGACGGCTCCACCGCCGCGGAGGTAAACGGCGTCCCGTCGTGGAACAGCACGCCGTGCCGGAGCGCAAGGGTGAAGACCTTGTTGTTCTTGGCCGCCTTCCAGCTGGTGGCCAGGTCGGGGAGGATCGTCGGCGTCGCCGTGCCGCCCTCGTACTGCAGCAGGCCCTGGTAGATGTTGTCCTGCAGGACGATGCCCTGCCCGGCGTAGTAGACGGCCGGGTCGGTCGCGCCGTTGCCCGGGTCCTGGAGAAAGCTGAGGTTGAGCGTGCGGCTCTTCGGCGGGGCGCTCGGCTGGGTGGTGCTGCTTCCGGACGAGCCGCAAGCGGCGAGGCCGAGGACGGCCACCGCGGCTGCGGCCACGGCCGCGGCCGGGGTGCGGGTTCGGATCAACGGGTTGCTCCAGTTCCGGTCAGGGCGCGCCCGGCCGCCAGGGCCGTGAACGCGTCGATGATTTCCTGCGTGGTGCGGCGTGCTCCCGCCTGCAGGTACTCCATGGCATCGAGCGAGGCCAGGTGCCTGGCCTCGGTCGAGCCGCCGACGCAGTCCTCGACCACCCGGACGTAGTAGTCCCGCTGGTGGGCGTCGGCGAAGGTGTAGTGCACGCAGACGTCGGTCAGCCCGCCGATGAGGACGAGCGTGCTGACCGACAGCCCCCGCAGCAGCAGCTCGAACTCCGTCCCGATGAACCCCGAGTACCGCCGCTTGACGATGTGGTACTCGCCTTCGGTGGGCCGCAGGCTCGGCCAGAGCTCGGTAGCGGGATCGCCGTCGACGCAGTGCACCTCCTCGGTGCCGTCGAGCTCGCGCCCGAAGTCGACGCCGCTGCGCCGGTGCACCTCCTGGAAGAAGATCACCGGGACGTGCGCGGCGCGGGCGGCGGCCACCAAGCGCTCGGCGCGGGCGATCCGGACCAGCGCCCCGGGCATGTGCGGGATGCCGGACTCGGCGCCCGGTGCGGCGGACCCGCGCTGGATGTCCACCACGATCAGCGCCGGATCACCGACGAACAGAGGTTGCTGTGGCATGGTTTCTCCTCCCTAGGCGCTGATCCTCGGATCCGCGACGGCCTGCAAGATGTCGACGATCGTGTTGACCGCGACGTAGACCACGCCGAGCAGCAGGGTGACCCCGGCTATCGCGGGGAAGTCGGCGGCCGGGATGCTCTGCGCCATGTACTGGCCGATGCCGGGCCAGGCGAAGACCTGCTCGACGACAAGCACTCCGGAGAACATGAGGCCGACCTGCAGGCCGGTCATGGACAGCGCGGCGCCGAGGCAGTTGCGCAGCACGTGGCCGACCACGATGCGGCGTTCGGAAAGGCCCTTAGCGCGCGCCGTCCGCACGTAGTCACTGCGCATCCCGCTGATCAGGCTGGAGCGCAGCACCCGGCCGATCGAGACGGCGGGGACCGCCGCGACGGCCAGGGCCGGCATCAGCAGGTGGCGCAGCGCGTCCAGGGTCACCGCCGGGCGCCCGGCGATCAGCCCGTCGATGGTCAGGAAGCCGGTGGGGCCGACCGGCGCGTCGGCGTAGTTCGTCCGTCCGGTCGCGGGCAGCCAGCCCAGGCGCTGGTAGAAGATCAGGATTCCCGCGATGGCCAGCAGGAAGGCGGGCACTGACGCGCCGGCGATCAGCGCCAGCCGCAGCAGGCCCGCCCCGGGCCAGCGCAGGGTACTGCCGATGGCCAGCAGGGCGGCCAGGATCAGCGCGAACAGCAGCGCGCAGGCGCTCAGCTCGGCGGTGGCCGGGACGAACGACACCAGGTCGGTGCTGACCGGCCGGCGGGTGCGGTATGACATCCCGAAGTCACCGCGGGGCAAGCCGGCCAGGTAACTCAGGTACTGGTCCACCAGCGGCCGGTCCAGTCCCAGCCTGCGCTGTTCGGCGAGGATCTGGCCGGCCGAGGCCTGGGCGCCGAGCATCGCGTGCACCGAGTCGACCGGGGATACCTTCTGCAGGATGAACATGCCGGCGGTCAGGGCCAGGACAATGACCACGGCCGCCGCCAGCCGCTTGAGAATGAGCCTGATCATGCTGCACCCCTCCTAACGATCGCTCAGCAGGTTCCGCAGCCCGTCGCCGGCGAGGTTGCCGGCCAGGGCGAGCAGCATCACGGCGATCCCCGGCATCACCGGGATCCACCATTGCTGCAGGAGATACGGCAGGTTCCTGGCGGTGTCGGCGCCCAGCTCCGGCGCTGGCTGCGGCTGGCCGAGCCCGAGGAACGACAGGGCGGCCAGGGTGAGCACCAGGTTGCCCACGTCCAGGCTCGCGGTCACGATGGCGGCGGGGACGACGCCAGGCAGCAGGTGCCGCAGCGCGATCCGCAGTCGGCCGGCGCCCGCCAGCCTGGCCGCCTCCACGTGCGGGCGGACGGCGAGGGAACGGGTCTCCCCGCGGACGATCCGGGCGTAGAACGGCCACCACACGACGGCGACCGCGATCAGCGTGTGCACGAAGCCGGGGCCGAGCGCCGCCACCACCGCGATGGCCAGCACCGGCGCGGGCAGAGCCAGGAAGCCGTCGGTGATCCGCATCAAGATGGTGTCCACCAGCCCGCCGCGCATGCCCGCGACCAGGCCGATCAGGCCGCCGATGAGCAGGCCCGACGCGATCACGGCCAGGGCGGCGAACCAGCTCGACCGCCAGCCGGTCAGCACCCGGGACAAGATGTCCCGGCCGATGCTGTCGGTACCGAGCAGGAAGCCGCTGGAACCGGGCGGCAGCTGAGGCAGGCCTACCGGCTGGATCGGATCGTGCGGGGCGAGCAGGGGCGCCAGCAGCGCGATCAGGGTCACCGGGACGAGCAGGCCGGCCGCCGCCCAGTCGAGCCGTCTGCCGCCCCTGGCGGGCAGGATTCGCCGGCGGCTGGCCCCGGGGACAGGGGCCAGGTACGGTTCCGCGACGGCCATAGTCAAGTCACCTCCGAACGGATGCACGCGACCAGCCGCTCCGCATCGTCCGCGAGCCGTTCCGGGTGCGGGAGCCGCGTCAGGCGCGGGATCAGGGCCGGGTCGGCGCACGCGGGCTCGGCGATCGGGCACCTCGGGTGGAATGCGCAGCCCGGCGGCGGGTCCAGCGGGCTAGCCGCCTCGCCCGGCGCGGCGAGGAGCGGCGCGCCGAGCTCGGGGACGGCGCTCACCAGGGCTTTGGTGTACGGGTGGCGGGGGTGAGCCACGATCTGCGCGGCCGCGCCGAGTTCGACGATCCGGCCGAGGTACATCACCGCGATCCGGTCGGCGACCACGCGCGCGACCGACAGGTCGTGCGTAACGAACAGCACGGCCATCCCGAGCTCGCGCCGCAGCCGGCCGATGAGGTTGAGCACCCCGGCCGCGAGCGACACGTCGAGCGCGCTGGTGGGCTCGTCGCAGAGCAGCACCTCCGGCGGGACCACCGTGGCCCGGGCCAGGGCCACCCGCTGGCGCTGGCCGCCGGACAGCTGGCCCGCCCGGGCGGAGGCCACCTCCGCGGGCAGCCCCACGTGCCCCAGCGCGCCCGCCACCCGCTGGCGCCGCTCCGCCGCGCTGTGGCCGGCGCCGCGCAGGCGTTCGGCGATCAGCGTCTCCACGCTCAGCCAGGGCGTCAGGGACGCCCCGGCGTCCTGGAACACCATCTGGGGCCGGGCCCCCGGGCCCAGGGTCAGCTGGCCGGCATCGGCGCGCTCCAGGCCGGCGATGATCCGCAGCAGCGTGGTCTTACCCGATCCGCTCTCCCCCACGATCGCGACCGCTTCGCCTGCCGCCACCTCCAGGTCCACGCCGCCCAGCGCGGTCAGCAGCGCGCGACGCCGGCCGGCCGAGACCCGGAAGGTCTTGCGGAGCTCCTGCACCCGGGCCGCGGCCGGGTGGCCGGGCGGCGGGTCAGCGGGCAGGTCTGCGCCCGCCGGGGCGGCCGGCCCGGCGGGCTCAGGGGCGGCTGGCTCGGCGGCTGGCTCGGCGGCCGCCGCGAGCACCTCGGCGGGCGCCCGGATGCAGGCGCTGAGGTGGCCCTCGTCCACCGGCACCGGATCGGGCGGGCTGGTCAGGCATTCGGCGATGGCCAGCGAGCAGCGCGGCGCGAAGGCGCAGCCCGGCGGCGGGTCAGCGGGGTCCGGCACCTCGCCGGGCAGGGTGGCGAGGGTGCGCAGGCGCGCCGCGGTCAGGGACAGCCGGGCCCGGGTCAGCGCCAGGCTGTAGGGATGGGCCGCGGACCGCAGCACCGTCCCGGCCGGCCCGAGCTCGGCCAGCCGGCCCGCGTACATGACCGCTACCCGGTCCGCTACCTGCGCGGCCACGCCCAGGTCATGGGTGATCAGCAGGACGCTGCAGCCAATCTCGTCCCGCAGCGACCTGAGCAGCCCGAGCACCTGCGCCTGCACCATGACGTCCAGGGCGGTGGTCGGCTCGTCGGCGATGACCAGCGCCGGATTCCCGGCCACGGCCATGGCGATCATCACCCGCTGCCGCAAGCCGCCCGACAGCTCGTGCGGGTAACAGGCCATCCTGCGCCGGGCGTCCGGGATGCCCACGGCGCGCAGCAGCCGCACCGCCTCCTCGTCCGAGCCGGCCGCCTCCGCAACCTGCCGGCCGACCCGCATCGTCGGATTGAGCGATGTCATCGGATCCTGGAACACGGCCCCGAGATGCTCGCGCCGGACCCGGCGGTGCAGGTCGGCCGGACCGCCGAGCATGTCGTGGCCGCGGATCAGCACCCGGCCCGATACCTTCGGTCGCGGATCGGCGGGGAGCAGCCCAAGCAGCGACAGGCCGAGCACGCTCTTGCCCGAGCCCGACTCCCCAACCAGCCCGAGGATCTCTCCCGCGCGGATCCCCAGGCTGATGCCGCGCAGCGCGTGAATGTCCCGCTTGCCGCGCCGGAACGTTACCCGGAGCTGGTCGATTTCCGCCACCTTGGCCGGCCCCAGGGATGGCTCAGGAGCGGCCTCGCCGGACGGCGCGAAGGGAGCCGGAGGCGTGGTCACAACGTGGCCTCCCGGGCGGGCTTGGCAGGCAGGTGCCCGGCCCGGACCAGGCAGCCCAGCGTGTCGCAGATAACACGGGTGGCGATGAGCGCGGTGATCTCCGCGTTGTCGTAAGGCGGCGAGCATTCCACGACCTCCAGCCCGGCCAGCGGGCGTTCGGCGATGAGCTGGATGAACTTGAGGACCTCCCGGGGCAGGAAGCCGCCGGGCTCCGGCCATCCGGTGCCGGGCACGAACGCGGCGTCCAGGCAGTCGACGTCGAAGCTCAGCCAGACCGCCGCCGCTCCGTTCCAGGCCACCTCGAGTGCTCGTTCCGCCGCCGCCTCGATGCCCATCTCGACGCAGTCGGTGACCGTCATGATCGTGGTCTTGCGTTCCCCGCCCACCCGCACTCCGGGGCGCGGCGCCTGCCAGCCGCCGATGCCGATCTGGACCAGGTTCTCCGGCGGCACGTTCGGCAGGTTGGTGGCGTGGAACCAGGGCGTGGTGTGCATCCGCTCGTCGAGATCGGTTTCCTGGGTGTCCACGTGACGGTCGAAGTGGATGATCCCGAGCTTGCCGTCCAGGTGCTGCGCGACGGCCCGGGTGGTCGGATACCCGATCGAGTGGTCCCCGCCGAGCACGACGGGGAACGCGCCCGAGCGGTAGACGTGCCCGACCGCCTTGGTGATCTGATCAAACGTCTTCTCGATGTTCGCCGGAATGGTGAACACGTCGCCGAGGTCGCCGATCGTGATCGACTCCCGGAGGTCTACCCCGAGCTCGAAGCTGTACGGGCCGTACAAGGCGGAGATACGGCGGATGCCCTGCGGCCCGAACCGGGTGCCTGGCCGGTAGGTGGTGCCCCCGTCGTAGGGGGCGCCCAGGACGGCGACGTCATAGTCACCGCAGGTCCGCACGTCCTCGACGAACGGCGCCTTGAGGAACGTGTTGATGCCGGCGAAGTGCGGCAGCTCGCCCCGGGAGAAGGTGGGGATGCGCCGGTCGGTGATCGAGTCGGCGCCGGGCAGCCCAAGCTCGAGTCCGCGCGCCACCTCCTGCTCCCAACGGGCCGACGGCAGCCTGGCCTCGGCCGCCACGGCGTAACGGGCCTCAGGACCGTACCTGTCGTGCAGGTCGCCGGCGGAGAAGTCGGCCGGCAGATGGCGGTGTGGGTGATCTGTCACGCGCGCTCCGGGTAACGAGGCCCGGCCAGAGGCAGCCGAGCACGGCTAACCTCCCGGGCTTTTGTCCCGCCGTGGAACGGGCGCGTCGCGCACACCCGCCTCGCCTCTCGGTCCAGGCTCGACACTCCAGCCCTGCCACCTGGCGGCGGCTGGCGCGGCGACGGAACCCTAGGCGCGCCTCACCATCGGTGAGTCATGACCTATGCAACGCCAGGCACATCACGCCGAACGGCTCCGCGTGTATCCACCGCGTTAACTCCTGCTCTGACACGCTTCGCCGTTTTCAGCCCGCCGCTCTCTGGTCACGATCGCAAGCCGGTGTGGTGCGGGGCGTCGGCTGCGGGAGGGCGCTGGAGGCGCCGGTTCGGCCGGGAGAGGTAGTCCGCGGGATGCAGTGCCGCCGTCGTGGCGGGCGCGGGAGCGTTCGCGCGGCTGATGTTCCCGCTGGCAGCGGCTTCTATAGTTTGGGGTGCGGTCACCTGACCGGCTGACGGAAGAAGTCCGGATGAAGGCCTGGGTCCACTCGATGCGCTCCGCGCTGCGCGGGCCGGATTTCGATGTAGTGCTGGCGTTCATAGCGTTCGCCGCACTGCTCATCGATCCTGTCGCCACCCATCAGGTGAAGGAGCTGACGCCGCTGGACGCGGCGCTCGCTCTGGTGGCCGCCATGCCGCTCGTGCTGAGGCGCCGGTACCCGCTCGGCGTGCTGGTCACTATCGTGCCGCTGCTGCTGGCGTGCCTGGCTGTCTTCCATCCCCACCTCGCCGCGGCAGGCATCGTGATGGTGGTCGTCTTCACCGTCGGCTTGCACGGTCACCGGGCCCGCGCGTTGGTTGTCGGAGCCCTGATGGCGCCCGTCGTGGCGGCGGGCGTGCTGATCACCAGCCACCGCCTCGGCAGCGACTCCGTGGCCGAGACGGTCGCGAACCTGGCCCTCGTCCTGGGGGCGCTGGCGGCGGGCGACGCCGTCCGGGCCCGCCAGGAGCTCGTGCGGGTCCTGGCCCAGGAGGAGGAGCGCGAGCGCGCGGCGCTGGCGCAGCACCGGTTCGACGAGCAGCGGCTGCGCTACGCCCACGAGCTGCACGACGTCGTGGGGCACGCCCTGGTGGCGATCAACGTGCGGGCCTCCGCCGCCGCTCACCTCGCGCGCCGGGAACAGCCAGTCAGCCCGGTCGCCGCGCTCGACGAGATCGCGTCCACCTCGGCCGAGGCACTCGGCGAGCTGCGCGCCGCGCTGAAGGGCCTGCGGAGTGACGACGGCGGGGATGTGCCGCTGCGGCCGCCGGGGGCCGCGCTCGCGGACCTGGGTGACCTGATCGCCGGCGTCAAAGGAGCGGGGCTGGCCGTCGAGCTGGACATAACGGCGGCGCCAGCGGCGATACCGCCGGCGATCGGCCACGCCGGCTACCGGATCGTGCAGGAGGGTCTCACCAACGTGCTGCGCCATTCGACAGCCAAGCAGGCCCGCGTCCGGATCGGCCGGGACGAGGGCGCCCTCCTGGTCGAGATCCTCGACGAGGGTCAGGCCAGGGCAGCCGTGAGCACCGGCGGCGGTCACGGCCTGCTGGGCATGCGCGAGCGCGCGGCCGCGCTCGGCGGCACATGCGAGGCTGGACAGGTCCCGGACGGCGGCTGGCGGGTCCGGGCCCGGATACCGATCCAAGGGGAGCAGCGTTGACCGACCTGATCAGGGTGCTCATCGCGGACGACCATTCGCTCGTCCGGGCCGGATTCCAGTCGGTCCTGAGCATCGAAGACGACATCACCGTGGTCGGTGAGGCCAGGAATGGCGCCGAGGCGGTCGCCCTGGCCCGGGAACAAGCACCCGATGTCGTCCTGATGGATATCCGGATGCCGGAGCTGGACGGCCTGGAAGCGACCCGGCTGATCACGTCGGATCCGAAGCTGCGCCGGACCCGGGTCGTGGTCCTCACCACGTTCGACCTCGACGAGTACGTCTTCGGCGCGCTGCGGGCGGGAGCAAGCGGCTTTCTGCTCAAGGGGGCGGAACCGCCGGTCCTGATCGAGGCGGTCCGGACCGTCGCCCGAGGCGACGCACTGCTGGAGCCGGGGGCCACCCGGCGCCTGATCGAGGCCTACGTCGATCGGCAGCACGCCGATGCGGCCCCGGCCACCAGGCTCGCGCTCCCGGACTCGCTCACCTCACGGGAGCTGGAGATCCTCGCGCTGATCGCCGGCGGTCTCACCAACGCAGAGATCGCCGCCCGGCTGTTCATCAGCCCGCTGACCTGCAAGTCGCATGTGTCCAGGATCCTCACCAAGCTCGACGCCAGGGACCGGACCCAGCTGGTCGTCATCGCCTACGAGAGCGGCCTCGTCGTCCCAGGCCAGTCGCATGCTCCGGGCGTACCTCCCGCGGACTAACCGGGCGCAAATGAGGCATCTGGCGGCCGACGCGGGACCAGGGGTGCGCTTCTTAACGTCGGTGGTGAGGTTCCCGGCAGGCGGGGACCACCATCGGAGGCCCCTCATGAGATCGGTAGCCCGCTGGTGTTACCAGCATCGTTTCGCCGTGCTCGGTGCGTGGATCGTGGTCCTTTTCGCTACGTTCTTCGGCGCGTCGAGCACCGGCTCCAGCTACGCGGCCGGCACCCAGCTGTCCGGTACCCCCAGCGCACAGGCCGCGGCCCTGCTGCAGCGCGCCGCCCCGTCGGTCGCGGGTGACACCGAGACCATCGTCTTCGAGGCGAAGACCGGCCACGTCACCGACCCCGCGGTCAGGACCCAGATCCAGCAGATGCTCGCGAAGGTGGGGCACCTGCAGTACGTGAGCGGCATCACCTCGCCCTACACCGCGGCCGGCGCTAAACAGGTCAGCGCCACCGGCAAGATCGCGTTTGCCCAGGTCAATTTCACCAAAGCTGACAACGCCATCCCGGGAGGCGAAGCCACCCAGCTGGTCAACCTGGCCCGGGCGCCCAATTCGCCGCACCTGCAGGTCGACGTGGTCGGCAGCGTCGCCGCCTCGACGAACCCGTCCTCGAACAACGGCACCTTCATCGGCATCGCGGCGGCGTTCATCGTGCTGCTCATCGTGTTCGGTGCGCTGCTCCCGGCCCTGCTCCCGCTGATCAGCACCGGGATCGCGCTGTTCGCCGGGCTGTCCGTCGTCGGCATGCTGTCCAACTCGCTCAGCATGGCGTCGTAGCATGGCGTCGTTCACGCCCCAGCTCTGCACGCTCATCGGCCTCGGCGTCGGCATCGACTACTCGCTGTTCATCTTGACTCGCGTCCGCAGCGGCATCCGCCGCGGGCTCAGCGTCCAGAACGCCGTCGTCACCGCCGCGGGCACCGCGGGACGGGCAGTCATGTTCGCCGGGATCACCGTCTGCGTCGCCCTGCTCGGGATGGTCACCGTCGGCGTCAGCGTGCTCTCCGGAGCGGCCATCGCCGCGTCCATCGCGGTGCTGTTCCCGATGATGGCCGCGCAGACACTGCTGCCCGCGCTGGTCCGGATCATCGGCAAGCGGACCCTGACCCGCCGTCAGCGCGCCGCGCTCGCCCGGGGCGAGACCGACATTCCCGAGGCCTCCCGCAGGTGGCTGGGCTGGGCCAAGCGGGTCGAGGCGCACCGCGTCATGTACGCGCTCGGCGTGCTCAGCGTCCTGGTCGCGCTCGGCGTGCCGTTCTTCTCGATGCGGCAGGGAAGCGCTGACTACAGCACCGACCCCACCAGCACCACGACCACCACCTACCGGGGCTACGAGATGCTCGTCCAGGGGTTCGGGCCCGGCTTCAGCGGGCCGCTGCAGCTGGTGGCCCCCGTCAGCGGACCCGCCGACCAGGCGGTGTTCGCCAACGTGGTCAGCGCCGCGGCGCACACCCCCGGGGTGGCGGCCACGGCCGGACCGCAACTGCTGCCCGCCGGGCCAGGACATCCGGCGGTGGATGTCGCCAACGTGTACCCGACCGGGTCGCCGCAAGACGCCTCGACCTCGGCCCTGATCGGCACCCTGCGGAGCACCGTCATTCCGAACGCCTTGCACGGCAGCGGCAGCAAGCTCGACGTGCTAGTCGGCGGGCAGACCGCACTGTCCGACGACTTCGCCGGGCAGCTGTCGGCCAAGCTCCCGCTGTTCGTCTGCATGGTGGTGGCCCTGTCGTTCATCTTGCTGATGATCCTGTTCCGGAGCCTGGTCATCCCGGCGACAGCGGCGATCATGAACTTGATCTCGGCCGCCGCCGCGTTCGGCGTGATCGTCGCGGTGTTCCAGTTCGGCTGGCTCGACCGGCTAGTCGGGGTGACCCACACCGGGCCGATAACCCCGCTGGTGCCGATCCTGATGTTCGCGGTGCTGTTCGGGCTCTCCATGGACTACGAGGTGTTCCTGGTCAGCCGCATGCACGAGGAATGGCTGAAGCTGCGGGATAACGACGCCGCCGTCCGGATCGGCCAGGCGATCACCGGCCGGACCATCACCGCCGCGGCGGCCATCATGGTCGTGGTCTTCTCCTCGTTCGTGATCACCACCGACCGCACCATCAAGATGATCGGCCTGGGCATGGCCGTCGCGATCCTCATCGACGCCCTGCTCATCCGCACCGTGCTGGTCCCCGCTGTCATGCACGCCTTCGGCAAGGCCAACTGGGCGCTGCCCGGCTTCCTGGACCGGCGACTGCCCCGCCTCCGCCTCGAAGGTGGCGAGGACCCCGGCCAGGCCGCGCCGGAACGTCCCCTCGACCACGCCGCGGCACCGTAAATCGCGCGGCGCAGGCCCGGCCGGAAACGGGCCTGCGCCGCACCAACCGCCGCACGCAGCATGCGTCGATGCCGAGCCCCGTCCGTTCGGTCATCTCTAAAAGGAGAGCACCATGTCCGTCGCCCGGCGGGTGTCCCGGTTCACCAGGTCCGGTCCCGCACCCCACGCGGTCCCCCCGTCGCTACGGCGAGTGGCCGCCGCCGGCCTGGCCGCCGCGGCCGTCTCGCTGGCGGCCGACGTCGCCCTCGTCGCCATCGGCCGGGCGGTATTCGCCGTTCCCGCGTCGTTCGGCAAGTTCGCCTTCGGCACCTACGCCGTGCTGACCGTGCTCGGAGTCGCCGGAGCCACGGCCACCTGGTGGGCCGTGACCAGGCTAAGCTCCAAGCCGAAATGGCTGCTCACCCGGCTGGCGGCGCTCGTCACGGCGCTATTCCTCATCCCCGACTTCCTGCTGCTCGGAACGCCAGGCAACCCGGCAGGCCCGGTGGTGATCCTGATGCTCACGCACCTGGCCATGGTGGCCATCACCTACCTCGCGCTGATCAAGGTCACGCCGGTTCGCGGCGGTCCGAGATGAACGCGACCCGCAGGCGCGCGGAGCGCTCGGTCGAGGCGGTGGCCAAGACCTAGTCACCGGACCTCGTCACTGGCCGCCCCGGCGCGGCCGACCTCGGAAAGCTTCCGGTAAGGAACGGGCCGCCACACTGGGTCCTGCCCACCGACTTATTGCTGCGCGATCCGCTGCAGCGCTGACCCAGAGGGGCCAGTTTGACCATGAACGCCGTCACTGCTATCTGCCTGCGCCACCGGCGGCTCGTCGTGCTCGCCTGGCTCGTCCTCGCCGGGGACGGGAGTGATGGAAGGCATCGGGCCGGCACTACGAGCCGCGGCACCGCCGGGGGTTACCGTCTCGGTCACCGGATTCGAGCAGATCCAGGCGGTCGGGAGCAGCACCGGGGGTGTCGCCCCCAGCGTGCTGGCGGAGGCCTTGATCGCCGGCGTGGCGGCGCTCGCCGTGCTGCTGTTCGTCTACGGCTCGGCCGTCGCGATCGTGCCGCTGCTGATCGCCGTCCCGTCGATCCTGACTACGTTCCTGCTCGTGTCAGGGCTGACGAAGGTGACCGACGTCAGCTTCCTGGTCCAGTACCTCGTCGCCGTGCTGGGGCTCGGGATCGCGGTCGACTACTCGCTGCTGCTGATCACGCGCTGGCGCGAGGAACGCGAAGCGGGCCGGTCCAACGAAGAGGCGATCCTGGCCGCGAGCCCGACCGCCGGGCGTGCCGTCGTGCTGAGCGGAATCACCGTCGCGGTGGGCCTGCTCTCGCTCGTGCTCCTGCCGGTCCCGTTCCTGCGCAGTATCGGCCTGGGCGGAATGCTGATCCCGCTCGTCGCGATCGCCTCTGCCGTCACGCTGCTGCCGGTGATCCTGGCCGCCTGGGGGCCGGCCCTGGACAAGCATCGCTTGCGTTCGGGCTCCACCACCTTCAGCCGGGGCTGGGAGCGGTGGGCGACGCTGATCGTGCGACGCCGCTGGGCCGCCGGCATTCTCGGGCTCGCCATCGTCGCCGGGCTCGCCGCCCCGGCCCTGTCGATGAACACCGGGCAGCCCCGGGCGAACTCGCTCGGCGGGAACGGTCAGCCGGCGATGACCCTGCACGCGCTGGAGCGCATCGGGGTGCCGAGCGCGGTCGTCTTCCCGATCCAGGTGCTCACCCACGGCGGGGCTAGTGAGGTCGGCGGCAACACCGCGCAGAACGTGGACTTCAACCGCGCGGTCTACGGAAACTTCCCGCTCATGTTGGCGGCGATCGCGCTGCTCACCTTCCTGCTGCTGGCCCGGACGTTCCGCTCGGCCGTCCTGGCTGCCAAGGCCGTCCTGGTCAACGTGGTGTCGCTCGGGGGCCTCGTTCGGCTTCCTGGTGCTCTTCTGGCAGCACGGTTTCGGCTCGAACCTCATCTACGGGGTGCCGGCCACCGGCTCGATCCGCAACTGGGTGCCGATCGTGTCGTTCGCGTTCCTGTTCGGCATCTCGATGGACTATGAGGTGTTCATCCTGGCCCGGATGCGGGAGGAATACGACCGGACCCGGTCGACGCGCGAGGCGGTGGTCGGCGCCCTGGCCCGCACCGGACGCCTGGTCACCTGCGCCGCGGTGATCCTGGCGATCTCCTTCGCCTCACTCAGCAGCGCCCCGGACGTCGTGGTCGAGATGATCGCGACCGGGCTCGGCGTTGGGATCTTCGTCGACGCCGTGGTCGTGCGGACCCTGCTCGTCCCCGCGCTGGTGGCCATCATGGGCCGGTGGAACTGGTGGCTGCCCGGCGGCCTGGCCCGGCTGCTGCGGGTCCCGCCCACGACCACGGCCGGGCACCTAGCCGGCGCCAAGCACCCGGTCGGCCGGTGAGGCCGGCCAGCCACCGGGGCGACGCAGCGGCGGGGGTACGGGAACCGCGGCCCGTTCGGGATAATGAACGTGGTGTGAGCGGCAACGTCACCACGGCCCGGGTGCCGCCGCCCGGCCGTCCCTCCAGGGTGATGTCGCCGTGGTGAGCGAGGGCGATCTCACGCGCGATGGCCAGGCCGAGGCCGGTCGTGCCGGTGCCGCGTTCGCGGCTGACGTCCAGGCGCACGAACCGGCCGAAGACGCGGCTCCGGTCGGCGGCGGGGATGCCGGGGCCATCGTCGTCGATCTGGACGTGCGCGACGTGGCCGTGGGCGGTCGCGGTGATGACGACGCGGCTGGCCGCGTAGCAGAACGTCCTGGGCTACTCCCAGCTGCGGACCGGGCTCTCGTATGTGCCGGTGAGCGTCGGCATCGGGTTCGGCTCGACCGTGGCGACGAAGATGTTCGTCCGGACCGGTACCCGTCCGATCATCGTCTCCGGTGCACTACTCGCTGCCGGTAGCATCTTGTGGCTGTCCCGCATCCCGGTGGATGGCACCTATCTCGGCAACCTGCTCGCCCCGCTGGTGGTCATGGGGGCCGGGCTGGGGCTGCTGTATGCCGGTGTGCAAACGGCCGCGAACGCGGGCGTGCCGCAGGATCAGGCCGGATTGGCCGCGGCCCTGATCACCACCTCTTTCCAGCTCGGGTCCGCGCTCGGCCTGGCGGTGTTCAGCGG
>WNGJ01000182.1_pt1 | contig 52533 bp, 49 predicted proteins | sample 5400611 | NCBI WGS metagenome assembly WNGJ01 (sample SAMN13153375, study PRJNA577476) | soil metagenome | isolation source: 40 cm soil or saprolite under Garry oak tree replicate 1 | place: USA:California | collected 2016-06-15 | reverse complement strand
TGTCGAAGCCGACCTTGTCGGCCAGCACGCACTGCTCGAGCGTTTCCTTGTAGAGCTTGTTCCAGTCGATGTCCGTGCCCTTGAACGGTCGCTGCGCCTCGTAGAGCAGGCCGAATCGCATCGCGCATCTCCTGGGCGAGCTTATTGAAAAGTGCCGTCATGCTAACACGGAGCGGGGCCGTCTTGACGACGCGGTCCGGGGCGGCATAGTGTCGTGCCCATCATGGAAGAGCGCTTCGTCGAGATCGCCACACCGTCGGGCCGCATCGAGACGTTCGTCACCCATCCCGAGCAGGACGGACCGTTTCCACCGGTCATCATCTACATGGACATCTGGGGCGTGCGCGAGGAGCTCTTCGAGATCGCGCGCCGGGTGGGCACCGTCGGGTACTACTGCATGGTCCCGGACCTCTACTATCGCCAGGGCAAGGTGCGACACGAGTTCCGCGACGCGCAGAACCGGATGATCTCGCTGCACGCGCTGGACGAGGAGCGTCGCCAGCGGGTGATCGCGCCGGGGCGCCGGCTCTCGAACCAGATGGTCGTCGACGACACGGGCGCGATCCTGGATTTCGTCGGGCGCGAGGAGCCGGTACGTCCGGGCGGCGTCGGTGCGATCGGCTACTGCATGGGTGGGCGACACGTGCTGTGCGTCGCCGGCCACTTCCCCGAGCAGATCGCCGCGTCGGCGAGCTTGCACGGTACGAGCCTCATCAGCGACGCGCCCGACTCGCCGCACCACCTGGCCAAGTACTTCCGGGGCGAGCTCTATTGCGGGTTCGCCGAGATGGATCCCTACGCCCCGCTGTCGATGGTGAAGCCCGGTCGACTATCGCTACGCGATCCACGAGGGCGCCCAGCACGGCTACGCGCTGCCCAACCGGGACATCTTCGATCCGCACGGAGCGGCGCGCGACTGGGAGCAGATCTTCGCGATGTTTCACCGGCGAATTCCGCCGTACGAGGCGTGATGCGATGAACTGGATCGAGGCCAACGGCGCGAGTCTCCGTTACGACCTGAGCGGCAGCGGTCGCGAGACCCTCGTGCTGATCCACGAAGTCGGCGGTTGCATCGAGAGCTGGGACGACGCGCTCCCGGCTTTCCAGGGTCAATTCCGCGTCCTGCGCTACGACCAGCGGGGCTTCGGGATGTCCGAGAAAACGCGCGTCATCACGATGGACGGCATCGTGGCCGATCTGGTAGCGCTGCTCGACGCGCTGCGGATCGCCGGGCCCGTGCACCTGGCCGGGTGCGCGATGGGCGCCGCGATCGCGCTCGCGTTCGCCGGACGCTACCCGGCGCGCGTCGGCCGGATCGCGGTCGCCAGCCCCGCGACGTGGGCCAACGCCGACCCGGCGACCGCCCGCAAGCGCATCGAGGAGACCGAGCGCGGCGGCGTGCGCGCGGTCGAGCAGCCGAGCCTGAACGCTTCGTATCCGGAGAACATGCGCGCGCCTGACCGTGCCCGCTTCGAGCGCTTCCGCCTGCGCTGGCTGGGGAACGACCCGGAGGCGATGGCGGCGATCTTGCGGATGTCGACGGATCCTTCATTCGATCTGAGCTCGGATCTGGCGAGCATCAGGGCTCCCACCCTGGTGATCGGCTGCACCCACGACGGGATTCGCACGCCGGCGATGGTCGCGAAGGTCGCGGCCCAGATCCCCGGCGCGAAGTACGTCGAGGCGAGCTCGGGCCACTTCATGGCGGTCGAGACGCCGGATCTGTTCGTCGGTCTCGCACTGCCCTTCCTGCGCGGCGGGGCGGCGGAGGTGATGAGGGAAGCGTAGTCGCCCGCGCCCGAAGCTCTTATGAGCGCTCGGATCGAGGTCTCCTCGGAATCTGGTGTCGTCACGTTGGGCGACGCGACGGTCGCGTTGCCCGCAGGGCTCGAGCAGGAGATCCTCCTGCGGCGCCTGGAGCCGCTGGCGCGTTCAGCCCAGATCTTCTTTCTGATGACCGATGATCCTGTGAAGTATCGGATCGAGGTGTTGGCGAACGAGCCTCTTCCCTCTGGGCTTGATCGCGAGTTCGAATCCCTCGGCGGCGCATTCCGCCTCGAAGCCCCGAACGAAAGAGTCGCGCTGATCGGCTGGGACAAGTCCGGCCAGCCTCGTGAGGCCGGCAGCGTCTCGGTGAGCCCGGGCGCATATCTCCTGTCGGTGTTCGGACGGCGGCCCTTCGACGGGAAACGCCATGCCGAAGACATGGCGAAGCTGCTCGGCGCCGACGCGAAGTTCATGCAGCTGGTCGACCGGCTCGGGTTGATTGGCTGCCTTCCGATGATCCTAGTCGCGATCAGTCTTTTCGCTGCCCGATGGCGATTGCTCTGGTACCTGGTGCCGGTGCTCGTCGTGTCCTGGCTGCCCTACCTGGTTGTGAAGCGCAGCCAGCGGTACCGGAGCGCCGCGGCCCGTGCCGCCAGCGCTGAGCAAGCGCGGCCACACTTCGTGATCAGTCTCGCACCGACACAGCGGGGCGAGCTGCAGGGCGGGTACGTGCGTGTATGACGCGCCTCGGCCGTGCCGCGCGGTTGACGCACGGCCCGGACGCGCTCGCGGACCGAGGAAAACGGGAGCGCCCGCCCGGCCCCCGCCAGACCCACGGGAATGCTACAGTTGAGCCGGCGCCCGGCGGCGCGACCGCCGGCCAAGGGGAGGCAGCTCGATGGCGGTGACAACCGCGTTGCACACGCTGACGGCGGACGAGGTAGTGGCGCGGCTCCGGGAGCTTCGGGTCCGGCAGCCGGTGAAGTACTGGGCGTTTTACTCGAGCCAGCTCGGCGGGATCGTGACGGATCCCGCGCTGATGGTCCTTCCGTTCGACGACCACATGGTGCACCGCGGGCACGGCATCTTCGACACGGCGGCGATCGAGGCCGGCAAGATCTACGATCTCGAGGCGCATCTCGACCGGTTCATCCGCTCGGCCCACAACTCGCGACTGCAGCTGCCGACGCGGGACGAGATGCGGGACATCATCGTGCGCACGACGGCGGCGAGCGGGCGGCGCGAGGGCTCCATCCGCTACTGGGCCTCGGCGGGGCCCGGGAGCCTCGGGCTCACGCCGGCCGCGGGCGCCGAGCCCGGCTTCTTCGTGATGATCTCGGCGGGGCTCGGCTATCCCGACACCTGGTACAGCCAGGGCCTCCGCATGATGACCACGACGTACCCGATCAAACCGCCTCTCTACGCCGTCACCAAGAGCGTCAACTATCTGCCGAACGTGCTCATGCAGATGGAGGCACTCGAGCGCGGTCTCGACAACGGGATCTTCATCGACGAGGCCGGGAACGTCGGCGAGAGCTCCAACATGAACGTCGCGTTCATGACCGCCGACGGCACGCTGAAGCACCCGAAGTTCGACCACATCCTCTCGGGGTGCACGTCGTTACGCCTGCTCGAGCTCGCGAAAACGCTGCAAGCGCGAAACGTCATCCACGGGATTCAGGTGTGCGACATCCCGGTGGCCGAGGCGCGCGCGGCCAGAGAGATGTTGCTGATCGGAAGCTCGGTCAAGGTCGCGCCCATCGTCGAGTGGGATGGCAAGCCCATCGGCGACGGCAAGCCCGGCCCGGTGGCGCGCGCGCTTCGCGAGCTGCTCCAGGAAGACATGCGCTCAGGCCGCGATCGCTTGATCGAGGTGCCTTACTGAGGACGCGACGTCCACGGCCAGGAGCCCGAGGGCGGACCCCCGAACTTCGTGGTCGCGCAAAGTGCCGCTGCAGCAGGTCGGCTCACCGCCAGAGACGCTCGGAGACGAGCCTCGCGCCGGCCACCAGCGCGTCGAACTTCGCCCACATCACGGTTGGATGTTGGCGCTGGTACAACGCGCCCTGGGCGAATCCGCAGTCGACGCCCGCGATGACCCGCTCGCGGCCAAGCAGGCGCGCGAAGGTCATGATCCGCTCCGCTACGGTTTCGGGATGCTCGACCACCGCGGTCGTGTGCGCGATGACGCCGGGGATGAGCAGCTTGCCGTCGGGGAGCTTGACGTCCTCCCACACGCGCCACTCGTAGGAGTGGCGAGGCGTCGCCGCCTCCACGGAGTAGGTCTGGGCCCGGACGCGCAGCATGAGGTCCACGATGTCGCGCAGGCCGAGGTCGTGGACGTGCGGCCCCTGCCAGCTGCCCCAGCAGAGGTGGTAACGCACGCGATCCTCGGGGATGCCGCGCAGGGCGTGATTGAGCGCGTCGATGTTCCGCGTTTGCTTCTTCCGGTACTCCTCGAGCGAGGGCGCCGGGATCATCATGTCCCACGTCTCGCCGAGGCCGGGATCGTCGATCTGCAAGATGAAGCCCGCGTCGACGATGGCCTTGTATTCGGTCTTGAGCGCCTCGGCGATCGCGAACACGTATTCCTCTTCGGTCGCGTAGTACTGATTCTGTCCTCGGCCGACCATCGCGGGCGCGATCGCGGGCACGAAGGCCTCTTCCACCGTAACGCCGCGGAGCGCCGCCGTGAAGATCTCGAGGTCTCTCTGGAGCCGCGCGTGGCCCTTGTATGCGATCGGCCCCTGACACACCGTGGGCGCGGCCGACGGCGGCATCGCGCGCGGCAAGTATTCTTCGTAGTAGTCACGGAAGGCGCGCCACTCTCGCCGGGTGTCGATCCGGCGCGCCCACGAGATTCCCGCGTTGCTCGAAGGGATGCCGGGATCGCCCGTGTTCATCGCGACGAAGCCCGTCAGCCGCTCGTCCGCGTAGGCGAGAAAGCTCGTCTTGCCCATCTCGCCGTCGGAGACGACGTCGATACCGACCCGAGCCTGCTGGCGCACGGCGTCGGCGACGGCTTCCTCCACGCGAGCCGAGAGCTGAGCATCGTCCACCGCCCGGCCGGCCAGTCGGGCCCGGAGCAAGGCCTTGATGCTCTCCGGCCGCGGCATGCTGCCGACGTGCGTGGTGAGGATGCGGCTCGCGCTGCTCTTCATCGTCAGTACCACTTTTCCTTGTCGACCACGTTGAGCAACGGCTGATTTCCCGCGAACCGCCGGCAGTTCTCGAGCAGGATCTCTTCCCACTTCTGGCGATAGGGCGCACCCGAGATCGCGACGTGGGGGGTGATCAGCACGTTGGGCATCGCCCAGAGCAGGCTGTCGGGCGGCAGCGGTTCCGGAGCGGCCACGTCGAGCCCCGCGCCGGCGAGATGGCCCGACCGCAGCGCGCCGATCAGGTCCTCGGTCACGACGCAGCCGCCGCGGGCGATGTTGATGAAGTACGAGCCACGCTTCATCTTCGCGAAGAGGCGCGAGTCGAACATCCCCCGCGTGTCCGGCGTCTCGGGCGTGGTCACGATCACGAAGTCGGCCTCGCCGAGGCGCTCGGCCAGCCGGTCGGGCGTGAACAGATCCGCGACCCCGGGCGGCGCAGCCGTGACGCGCGGGTCAGCGCCGAGGACCTTCATGCCCAGAGCGGCGCAGAGCTTGGCCGCCTCGGCGCCCGCGCCGCCGACGCCGACGATCAACACGGTCTTCGTCGGCAGGTCGATCATCCCCGGGCCCTTCTTCCACTGCTTCTGGGAAAGGTAGTGCTCGAACCGGCGCGCGAAAGCGAGCAGGAACGCCACGGCGTGTGCGGACAGGTGCTCGTTGTAGCTGCCGCGCATGTTCGTCACGACGACGTCGCTCTTCACGAGCGCCTCGTAGAACCAATCACCGCCAAGCCCGGCGCGGGCCGCGCAGATCCAGCGAAGCTTCTTCGCGCGGGCCAGGAGCTCGGGCGGCACCGTGCCGTAGGCCGCGTCGGCGTCCTCGATCTCGACGAGGGCGTCGCGCGGATCGCGGCAGGCCGTGACGGCCGTGCCGGGCACGGCCTGCCGGATCTTCTGCGGCCACGACTCGTCGATGTCCGGGCCCAGCAGCAGGATCTTGAAGCTCATGTAGCGTCGACCACCAGCACGATCTTTCCGGTCTGGGCATCGCTCAGCATGTACTGGTGCGCGTCGGTGAGACGCTCGAACGGGAACGTGCGGTCGAGCACCGGCTTGAGCGCGCCTTTCGCGACGGCGTCCAGGAGGTGAGCGGCGAAGCGCTCGCTGCACGCGAGCGACTCCTCCGGGGTGCGCGTGCGGAAGGTGACGCCGATGATCGAGGCGCGCTTGCGGGCGATCTCGTCCAGGTCGCAGTCGCCGACCCGGCCCGCGTTGCGGCCCACGCTGACGAGCCGCGCCTTGAGCGCGAGCACCCGGATGTTGTCGGCTAGCATCGGGCCGCCGACGTGGTCGATGATGACGTCGACGCCGCGGCCCCCGGTCGTGCGCATGACGGCGTCGACCCATTTGTCGGCATCTCGCGAATCCACGACCTCGTGCGCGCCGAGGGCGCGTAGCGAGTCAGCCTTCGCCGGCGTGCGGGTGGTGGCGATCACCGGGTTCGCCCCGATGTGACGCGCGATCTGGATCGCGGCCGTGCCCACACCCGATGGGGCGGCGGTGACCATCACGGACTCGCCCGGCCGGGCGGCGGCGTTCGTCACGAGCGCATCGTGGGCGGTGACGAATACGTTCGGGATCGCGGCGGCTTCGGCCCACGACATGCCGCCGGGGATCCGCATGAGCGAGCGCTGATGCGCGACGACGGACTGCGCATAGCTACCGACCGCGCGGCCCATCACGCGGTCGCCGGGCTTCCAGCCGTTCACGCCATCGCCGACCGCCGCGATCTCGCCGGCGAACTCCGTGCCCGCCCGCGCGGGGCTGGCGGGCGCGCTGCCGGCCCGCAGCGCCGCGCCGCGAATCAGCTCGCCCCGGTTGGTCCCGGCCGCGCGGACCGCGACCGCTACCTGGCCGGGGCCCGGCGCGGCCACCGGGCTTTCGCGCAGCTCGAACACCGCACCGTCCGGCCCGGGAACCGCGAACCACGCCTTCATCGTCTGTGCCATGGCGACCTCCTTGATTAGAGGCGCACCTCCGCCGGCGGGGCCCCAGCCCCGCGACGGCCTGCGGCGCGCAAAGCCATCTGTCAGCGTCCCTTGAGCTTCAGGTCCTCGTACGGCGACAGATACGGATGTCCGGTGATCGTCGGCATCTCGGCCAGCCGGGCCCCGACGCCGATCAGCAGCGCCGGCTCGACGATCGGCGCGAACATCGCCCGCTCGTGCATGAGCTGCTGGATCTTGTGCAGCATCGCCTCGCGGCGCTTCTTGTCCGTCTCCGCCGCCTGGTCGCGGAACAACGAGTCGATCTCCGGATAGCCGCCGTACGAGCGGATGCCCGTGGAGATCACGAACGCCTCGATCCGGGTTGCCGCGTTGCCGGCGGCCGCACTGCCGACGCGAACGAGGTGCTTGAACGTCTTCTCCTGGTCGGCTTTGTAGAATCCCGCGCGCTCCATCGGCTGCAGGCGCGCGCGGATCCCGATGGCCTGGAAGCCGTTGATGACGGCCTCGGCCTCCGGCGCGTACACGGCGTCGGTCGCCATCTCGACCGCGTCGAAGCCCTTGGGATAGCCGGCTTCGGCCAGCAGTCGCTTGGCCCGCGCGGGGTCGAACGGATACGTCGGCGGAGCCCAGTGGAACTCGAAATCGCGGGGGACGATCGAGAACGCCAGCTTGCCGTAGCCGAGGTATTCCGCCTCGTTGATCGTCTTGCGATCGATCGCGAGATTGGCGGCGAGCCGCACGCGTTGATCTGCCCACGGGGACTTCGAGTCGAACTGCTCGGTGAACACGATCCATTCCGTGAACGTCGGGGAGGTCGGCTTCAAGGTGAGGCCGGACGTCCGCTTCACTTCCTCGGCGTTCGGGCCGCGGATCGAGTACGCGATGTCGGCCTCGGCGCGCTTGAGCATCGCGAGGCGCGTCGACTCGTCCGGTACAGATTTAAAAACGAGGCGCTTCACCGCGGGCGTCTTGCGCCAGAAGCCCTCGTACGCCTCGACGACCAGCTCGACGCCCGGATTGAACGACACGAAGCGGTACGGCCCGGCGCCCACCGGCGCCTTCTTGAAACCCTCGTCGCCGACACGCTCGGTGTACTTCTTCGGCACGATCCAGGCCGCGCCGGTGGCGGGCGTCGCATAGAACGTCATGAAGTCGGGCCACGGCTGCTTGAACCGGAACCGGACGCGCAACGGGTCGACGATCTCGACCGCCGCGACGCGCGCCTTCAAGGTCGAGGCCCCGGCGCCCTTGTAGCGCTCGAACGAAAATTTCACGTCCTCGGCGCCGAGCGGATCGCCGTTGTGGAACTTGACGCCTTTCCGCAGCACGAACTCGTAGGTGAGCCCGTCCTTTGCAGCCGTCCACGACTCGGCCAGGCTCGGCGCCCAGGCGTTGCCGGGCATCGGCTTCACGAGCGCGTCGTGGAGCGCGTAGAGCGTCAGGAAGGGCGTGATGACGCCCGGTGTCTCAGCTGGATCGAACCACGTCGGCGCCAGGGAGACGTGGACGGCGATCGTGAGCTGGCCTTCCGGTGCGGCGGCGGCCGGCGTGGCCACCGGCGAGAGCACCGCGACGGTCAGGGCGAGCAGGAGCGCCAGGGACAGGGACGAGCGACGAACCCTCACGGTTTCCTCCGTTCTATCTATCGAACTCGTGGCTTGTTGGCGTGATTCGGGTGCACCTCGACGTCGCAGCATACACCGTCAGGCCGTTTATAATCCGGTCATGAAGACGACCGAGATCCTCGCCGACGCCAAGAGCATCCTCGACGACACGATCCAGCTTCGCCGGCGTATCCACCGACACCCCGAGGTCGGGCTCAAGGTGCCGCGGACCCAGGCGGCGGTGCTGGAAGCGCTCGACGGCCTCGGCCTCGACGTCCGAACGGGAGAGCGCACGACGTCGGTCGTAGCGCGGCTCACTGGCGCCCGTCCGGGTCCCACGATTCTGTTGAGGGCCGACATGGACGCGCTGCCGATGCCGGAGGAGACGGGCCTTCCGTTCGCCTCGGAGGTGAGCGGCGCGATGCACGCCTGCGGCCACGATGCGCACACGGCGATGCTGGTGGGCGCCGCGCGCCTTCTCTCGCGCCGCCGCGATTCGCTCGCCGGCTCGATCCTGTTCATGCTGCAGCCGGGTGAGGAGGGCTATCACGGCGCGCGCGTGATGATCGAAGAGGGTTTGCTCGACGGGGCGGCGCCACCGACCGGCGCCTTTGCGCTACACGTCACTCATCGGATGACGGCCGGCTCCATCTCGGCCCGCCCCGGTCCGGCCATGGCTTCCGGCGATACCCTGCAGATCGTGGTGCGCGGCAAGGGGGGCCACGCCTCGGCGCCGCACGACTGCCTCGATCCGATTCCGATCGCGTGCGAGATCGTGCAGGCGTTCCAGACCCTCGTGACCCGCCGGGTCCACGTCTTCGATCCGGCGGTCGTGACCGTCGCCAAGATCGAGGCGGGGACGACGCGCAACGTGATCCCCGACACGGCGAGCCTGCTCGGCACGATCCGGACCGTCTCCGAAGACACCCGCGAGCGCGTGCTCGAAGGCGTGCGCCGCGTCGCGGAGGGGGTGGCGGCCGCCCATGGAGCCGCCGTCGATGTGGACCTGATCCGCGGTTATCCGGTCACCGTGAACAACGCGGACTTCGTCGGCTTCGTGCTCGACACCGCCCGTGAGCTGCTCGGCCCCGAGGCGGTCCACGCGGCGAGCCATCCGATCATGGCGAGCGAGGACTTCTCGTACGTGCTCCAGAAGGTGCCCGGCGCGATCGCGAACCTGAGCACGCGACCGGACGCGAGCCAGGCGTTCCCCAACCACTCACCGCGCATGCTCGTGAACGAGTCGGCCCTCACCAACGGCATCGCGATGCACGTCGCGGTCGCGTTGAGATTCCTGGAGAAGACCGCAGACTCCGCGCAGTCTCAGGGCCAGGGCTCTGCGTAAAGGCTAGGGCCCTGCGTAAGGTCTAGGGTTGTGCGCGCGTGAAAGCGTAGGGGGGGTGCCAGCGCTCTGGGTAAGGGCGAGGGTTGTGCGCGCGTAAAAGCGTTGGGGGGTGTGGGGGGCCATCTCGGGGCCCCCCACGTTCATCAACTTGTCGGCCGCCGTCAGCTCATCAGGCCGTAGAACTTCCCGGCGTTCTCGCACGTGATCTTGCGCACCACGTCGGCCGGCAGGTGGCCGAACTGCTCCTCGATGTACTTCGACGACTCGGGCCACACGCCGTCGGTGTGCGGATAGTCCGAGGCCCACATGAGCGTCTCGGCGCCCATCTCGTGGATCATCTGGGTCCCGATGCGGTCGAACTGGAACGTGGCCTTGCACTGGCGCCGCCAGTAGTCGCTCGGCTTCATGGTGAGACCGAGGTCGCGGAAGCGGTCTTCCCATTCGAAGTCCATCCGGTCGAGCGCGTATGGGATCCAGCCGATGCCACTCTCGCCGAAGGAGATCTTCAAGTTCGGATACCGCTCGAGCACGGCGGAGCCGATGATCGCGGACAGGATGTTTACCAGGTTCATCTGAAATCCACAAACGCCCTGGAACAGCGCGGCCCGGCGGGCGAGGTTGGTGGTCGCCTTCTCGCGCACGCTCTGCGGCACGCTGGGGAACGTGTGGAAGTGCAGCGGCAGGTTGACCTCGCTGACGGCCTGCCAGAGCGGCTCCCAGCACGGATGCCACATGGGCTCCATGTCCCACGAGCACGACAGCTCGAGCCCCTTCAGGCCCATCTTCGCCACGCGCCGAACCTCTTGCACGGCCGCGTCGATGTCACCGTAGGGCAGACAGGCCAGGCCGATCTGACGGTCCGGATAGTGACGGCAGAAGTCCTTTAGCCAGTCGTTGTAGATCCGGAACATCTCCTTCGCCGCATCGTGGTCGTTCAGCCGGGTGGCGGCGCCCAGGATGCCGAAGATGACCTCGGCCTGCACGCCGTCGAGCTCCATGTCCTTGATCCGGAGGTGTGGATCGGTCGGCCGCCGAATGCCCTTCTTGCCGTCTTCGTACAGCCCGACCGCGGCCATCTTGTCGACGCGGTAGTTCTGCCCGGGCACCAGCTTCGCGCCGCCGGGACCGACGCCCCCGACCAGACCGAACGACGTGCCGTTCTTGCAGGTCCAGTGGGGACCGTCGGGGCCATCGGCGACGTACGGCATGCGCTCGCGCATCGCCGCCGAAGCGTTGGCCGTGAACAGGTCGTTGGGGATCCAGGGCATGTCGATGTGGCAGTCGGCGGAGATCCGGTCGTAGCGCATCGTGGCCTCCTCTCGAGGATGGCCACGATGGTACGCTCTTGCGCTCGCGCGGTAAAGAACGACCGCCGCCGAGGCCGCCGGTGTCGGACCCGCGCCTACGCGGGCGGCGAGGATGCCGGCGTCAGCTGATAGAGCTGCATCCGGGCTTTGATCTGCTCGTCCCAGCCCCGGGCCCGCACGTCGATCATCACCCCATCGGGGCCCTTGAATTTCCGGTTGACCTTGCTGCTGCCCGGGCACTCCATGCAACTCGCCTCTTCCAGCGAGGTCGACGTGCCCTCGAGGTCGTCCACGTAGAAGCCGATGTGGTGGAGGCCCTTGACCGTGGACGGGCCTTCGCCCAGGTTGGGGGTGTCGTCGCCGCCGTACTTCAGGATGGCGAAGTAGATGTAGCCGTCGCTCAGCCAGACTCCATCGGCGCCGGTATCGGCGGGCTCCCGGCGCAACTCTTTCAACCCGAAGATGCTCTTGTAGAACTCCGCGGTCTTTACCGGATCGTCGGTCGACAACGCGATGTGTTTGATCCGTGCCATTGCTCGTTCCTTTCCTTCGCGCGCATGTCCGGTGCACGCATGGCGACCATGCCGGAGCGTTCGCCTCTGTAGACCATCACCTGGACTCAGCTTCTCGCACGCGCCGCGTGGGTCGTCAAGCTCGTGTCCTGATGACCGCGCGGACCATCACTCCTGCCGGCCTCGGGACCGCCTGGGGGGAACTTCTTCAGCCGATGGCACGACCGCCTGAGACTCCTTTGGTTGGTGTAGCAGAACTTCGATGGGTCCGTCTGCTCGCATGATGACCACTCGATCCGGCTCGATTCGCTCCACCTGTCCGCCAGCCAGTTTGTCCCCGGTCTTGTAGCCCACGATTTGCTTCGAGACGAGATCCTGAACGAACGCAACTCGCGTGTCGTCGCTGATTGCCACGCCATAGAGCGCCAACGTTGGCGCTGGTGGCAGAATCCGAGCCATCGCTTCCGAGGATCTCGGCTCGGAACGATTCGGATGGAAGAGGGTCCTGGTCGCGATCACGTCGTAGATCCCGCTGGAGGGCGAATTCCGCACGGGGCCGTGATCGCGAGGGGCCGCTGCCCCGGAGGGCCGGGCGATACGAGATGGTGATTGGAGATCGGGAGTGAACAGGGCGTGGCCGATGCGGATGGAAAAGAAGATCGAGATGCCGGCCAGGAAGAGGTTGAGCGCAAGTAGGGGCCGAGCGAGGATCTTCCCAACCGTCCCGGTAGAGACGAGCGGCGCGACCTCGCGATCGCGCCGCTCGCTCACCTCAGCCATATCGGATGGCCGGCCCAACGATCAGCGCTCGGGGCTAGTCGTCTCCTTCGTCCTCCGACGGCCTCGCAAACACCGCGATACAGCCCTTCAGACAGTCGGGGAAGGCGTTGTTCGCCGCCAAGGGTACGAACACGTGGTTGTTCCGGGCGTTGGCGGCCACCGAATGCGCGGTCCCAGCGGGATGCGGGTTGGGCTGGGAAGCCGGGACTGCGGGAACGTTGAGCGTCGGCACGAGCTGGAGCAGCTTCTGTCGGTCCGCGTCGATCACGCCCAGAACGGCGGCGCCTTGGGCCGTGAGCGTCGGTGCGGTTGCTGCCGATCCGAGTGGGGCCCGCGCCGGGGTGATGGCGTTGGGGGCGAGAGGGCTACCGGAAGATGCGGTGTAGTAGTTATTGTCGCCCTTGTTGAACCACACTTCGTCTCCGGGCCCTACGTTGAACAGCACTTTGTCGATGTTGCCCGTCTTGGCATCCAGGATCACATATCTGGGCTTCGCGGAATTCGTATCCCTGTCCGCATTCCCAGTCCAGACACCGCCCGCCGTATCGAAGACCGTGTTGCAGCCGACGAGCAGATCTTGCTTGGGGCCGAGGGCGAGGCCGGCCGGGGAGCAGAACTCCACCGGATAGGTCGCCTCCACCGTGCCGGTCGTCGAGATGCGCAAGACCCCTCCGTGTGAGGCCGTCGGCCCGATTTGCGGAATGGACAGATAGAACTTGCCGGTGCCGGGATCCCACACTGGCTGCTCGGCGCCGTTCTGGGCGTCGACGCCATGGGCCGCGTCGAAGTCGATGGTCTTGACGACGGTGAGGGCGCCCGTCGCCTTGTTGACTTGGATCAACGTGCCGAACGGCGGATCTGAAGCATTGTTGATCACGAGAAGCAGCCCATCCCTCGGATCGTACGCAAGCTCATCTGCGCGGGTCTTTTCACCGGCCTTCGTGAAGACCTCGCTGACAGTCGTGGGCGGGCTGGTCCTGAGGTCGAACGAAAGCACGCGGCTGGGGGCGTCGGTCACGAAGAGCCATGGGAACGCACCGACGACGCCGTTGGGGCCGGCGCAATCGTTGGCACCGGCGGGGGGAGAGCACGGCACAAACCCGGCGAATGGGCCGTGGCCGTTGTTCGGGAAAATCTGCGGAGCAATCGTATCCGTGTTGGCGTTGACGACGTCGACGGCCTTGTTGGAACGATCGGCGAGATAGTAGGTTCCAGTCGCCGGATCGACGAAGCTGATATCGAAGGAGTACATGGCGCCGGACGTACCATTTATGGCGCTCACGGGAACCGGAATCGTCTTGAGCAGCTTGACAGGTCCCTTAGTCCTTTCCGTGTCCCGGCCCTCGCGGTCGTCAGCGCGGCCGGATCCAGTGCTGAGTAGCAAGAAGGGAACGGAAACGACGAGAAGCAGGAGCAGCCCGAGCGAGCACTTTCGCATCATTGCGAGTCCTCCTGTTGTGAGCCGCGAAGAGTCGAACTCCGGGCGTGAGGTGTGAGCTAGCTGCGCCTCACCGCCACGCGGTGACACCCGTGCCCTCGAGGGCTGCGGGCGAGAAGACGGCGTTACGAGAAGAGGTGGGGAGGAGCCCGCGTGGAGAGGGATTCGAGTGGGCGGGCCGAGACGAGCTGTCGTCGGCTCGAGGTGATCAGGCCGAGACAGACGGTGACGAGCCCGCTGGCGTCCGCGATGTGGGAGTCGACGGCGGTGACAGCGCCGGTGATGAACAGGATGACGTCATCGTAGTCGTTGTCATCGTAGAGACCGGGAATCCATGTCGGGTCCGTCGGGCTGGCATAGGCGCAGGGCGGAAGCGTGAGCAGGATACCCAGGAGGAGGACGACAAGCGACGCCCTTCGTCTCATGGTCCCGCGTCTCATGGCCCCGCGACGATACGCCGATGAGAGATTGGACGCAAGTAGCCCCAGCGGCGTTCCTGGTGGCGGAACCGCGTCAGGAGACTCCTTCGACGATACGGATGTCGCGCTCGGCGGCGTTGCCGAGCTCCTTGAGCGCGGTCTGGTAGCCCGCGCTGTCGTGAGCCGCGGTCGCCTGCGCGACGCTGTCGAACTCGATCACGACCACGCGCTGACTGAGCCCCGCCTCATAGGTCTTCGCCGGCATGCCCCGAGCGAGAAAGCGCCCGCCCGCCGCCTGGATGGCGGGCGCCGCCAGCTTCGCGTACGCGGCCAGCGCGTCGGGGTTCTTGATGGCGTGATAGCACGCGATCCAGTACGCCTTTGCCATACCACCCTCCGGATTTATAGGCGTGATTACTTCTTGAACGCTCCGTCGCGATCGAGCTGCATCAGCGCCTGCACGCCCGTGCTGAACGTCGGCCCGCCGCCCGGCAGCGCGGCCGACTCGATGGCTTCGAGCAGCTCGCGCTTGGTGGCGCCGTGCTGGACCGCTCGGCGCATGTGCGTCACCACGCCGTTCTCACGGCCGCAGTAGGCGAGGATCCCGATGATGACCATCTCGCGGTGCTTGATCGAGAGCTCCTTGCCCTCGCCGACCGAGAGCTGCGTCAGCGGCCCGCGAGCGCGCACGTACTCCGGATCTTCTTTCGCCACCCAGTCCCAGAACGGATAACCGTACGGACTCGCGGTCGTTCCATCGACCTTGTCGCTCATCGTGACCTCCCGGTAATCATCGGCAACGCGCTGAAGGTATCACATTGCCCGCGGGCCGATTCCTGCATACCCTGTCACTAATGGCCTCTGCGCCGCCCTCCGCCGCGCCGGGTAACACCGGGCTCGCGCGCTCCTGGATCGATCGCAATTTCCTGGCGCTCGGTCGCGAGATGCGGCTCTCGTACCTTCCGCCGCTCATGGTCTACGTGGCCGCGGGCATCGCGGGGCTCACCGCGATCGTCGCAACCTTCTACATCAAGGAGCGGTTGGGGCTCTCGGCGGAGTTCCTGGCGGGGCTCGGCTTCTGGGCGGGCTTACCCTGGGCTCTGAAGGTCCCGCTCGGGCACCTCGTCGATCTGCTCTGGCGCTGGAAAGCCGCGCTCGTGTTCGTGGGGGCCGGCCTGATCGCCGTGAGCCTCGGCATCATGATCGGCCTGCTCGGCCACACCGACTCGATGCGTGCGTTCGCGAGCGTCGAGGCGTGGTTCATCCTGTCCACCTTGCTCGCGCCGATCGGCTACGTCGTGCAGGACGTCGTCGCCGACGCGATGACCGTCGAGGCGGTGCCGCGGGTCGATGCCGAGGGCCGGCCGACCAGCATGGCCGAGCGCAAGTCGATGAACACGACCGTGCAGACACTCGGCCGCGTCGCGATCATCGGCGGCAGCGTGCTGGTCTCGGTCGCCAACGTCTACCTGCTGCGCGGAGTGGGCGAGATGTCCGAAGCCGACAAGGCGCTCGCCTATCTCCGTGTCTATCACCTGGCGCTCGTGATTCCGGTGGTCTCGGTGCTCGGCGTCGTCCTGGGGCTCGCCCTCGGGTGGCGCGACACCAGACGGCTGGTCGCGAAGGGCTTCGCGAGGAGCGAGGCACGCCGGATGCTGAACCCGCACGGCGAGCGGCCCCCGGTCAACTGGTGGATCATCGGCGGTGGTCTCGCGTTCGCGGTCGTCTCACTCGGCGTCGGCCTCGGCAACGTGGCCGGTGGGCAGGAGATCGTGTTCGGCGCGTCCATGGCGATCGTGCTGTTCCTGATGTGGCGGATCACGACCGAGCTGGAGCCGGAGGCGCGTCACGTGCTGGTGGGCACCGCCGTCCTGGTGTTCGTCTTCCGCGCCATGCCCGGGCCGGGTGCGGGCTCGACGTGGTGGATGATCGATCTGCTCGGCTTCGATCAACAGTTCCTGGCCGAGCTGTCGCTGATCGGAAGCGTCCTCACCCTGGCCGGGCTGTTCGTCTTCCGCCGCTTCATGGCCGAGCGGTCGATCGCCTACATCGTCGGCTCCCTCACGATCGCCACGACGATCATCGGCGCGCCGGTCGTTGGCATGTTCTACGGCCTGCACCACTGGACCGCCGCGCACACCGGCGGCATCGTCGACGCGCGCATGATCGTCCTGATCGACACCGCCCTCGAATCGCCGCTCGGTCAGATCGCGATGGTGCCGATGCTGGCGTGGATCGCCAACTCGGCGCCCGACCGGCTGAAGGCGACGTTCTTCGCGGTCATGGCCTCGTTCACGAACCTGGCGCTGGCCGCCGCGCAGCTCGGCACGAAGTATTTGAATCAGGCCTTCATCGTCACGCGCGAGGTCAGGGACGCTTCGGGCACGATCACGACGCCGGCCGACTACAGCCAGCTGGGTACCCTGCTCGTACTAACGACCGTGATCGGGTTCGTCGTGCCGATACTGGCCGTCGTGTTCGTCAGAGCGACGCGCTTCCGCAGCGCGTGATGCGACGTCGCCTGCAGCCCGTAACGCGCACGAGTCGAGCGCGCTAGCGCGGCAGGAGCACGATGTCGGCGAGAGTCACTCCAGCCACCCTGACAGTCAGACGCCAGGGCGCCTGACCGACCTGGTCGAGCGGGAAGTAGAGCACGGTGTTACCGGCCACACGGGTGTCGCTGCCCATGGGAATGCTGACGCCGACGCCGGTACCGACGCCCACGCCGCCGCCTCGGCCCCCGCCGAAGCTTCCCCCGCCGACTCCGATCCCGAAGCTGGACCCACTCGCTGAGGTCGTCGGCGGTTGCTCGATCGTCTGCGGCCTGATCGAGACGTTGTCGGTCCTCGTGATCTGAGCGTCCTCCAGCCGATATCCGTCGGTGTCGACTTCCACGCGGAGCCGATCGGCCAGCAGCACGTAGTCGGCGGAGACCGACACGCCCGACGGTTGAGTTGCCGGTTTGTAGGGAAGGGTCGCGCGCGAGCATCCGGTCAGCGCGATCATCAGCGCGAAGAGGCATGTCGTGAGCTTCATCGCATCCCTCCTATCCGGAGTGTAGTCGACCTCCGACCTGCTTGGCCACCACCTGCAGGAGCCCGGCGCCGTATCGCGCGGCCTTGTACGGCCCGACACCGTGGGCGCGCTCGAGCTCTGCGAGATCGCGAGGCCGAAGCGCGGCGATGTCGCGCAACGTGCGGTCGCTCGCCACGATGAAGGGAGCCACGCCTTCGGCACGCGCCACGGTGAGACGATAGCGGCGGAGCGCCTCGAAGAGGGCCACCGCCGCGGCGTCCAGCTCGCCGGGCTCGTTTGCGGCCGTCCGTGCCGGCGTCCGATCGGGCGCCGGTTTCTCTCGCCGCGGCTCCACCGGCCCGGCGCTCTTGGGCCGGGACTCGGCCGGGAGCAGCAGACGTGCGGGACGCTCGCCACGCATCACGGCGCGGCCATCGTCGGTCAAAGTCACGACCGGGCGGTCGATCCCGGCGAAGCTCACCCAGCCGGCCGACACGCACCGCCGAAGCAGAGCGACCAGCCACGACGCCGGGTGCTCCTTGAGATTGCCGAAGGTCCTCACGGTCGTGAGCCCGGCGCGCTCGAGCCGCTCGTCCGCTTCGCCACGGATCAGCTTGACCGCGAGCTGCAGGCCGAACCGCCCGTGGACGCGCGCCACACCCGAGAGCGCCTTGCGGACGATCAAGGTGACGGCTTCCGGATCGCGCGCATCCGTGTCTCCACCGAGGGCGAGGCACACGTCGCAGCGGCCGCAGCCCGCGAGCGTCTCGGCCTCGTCGCCGAAGTAACGCAGGATCGCGTCGTGGCGGCAGCTGCCGCCCTCGGCCCAGCGGATCAGCTCGAGGAACATGCTCCACTTGTGCTCGACCATCGCCGCGTCGGCCGTCGCGTCGCCGGCGCCCCGTTCGAGCAGCGCCCGCCGCAGCGGAAGATCGCGTGCGCCGATCAGGAGAAGCCCGAGCGCGGGCGCGCCGTCGCGGCCCGCTCGCCCCACTTCCTGGTAGTACGCCTCGATCGACCCGGGCGGGCCGAGGTGGATCACCGCGCGCACGTCCGGGCGGTCGATGCCCATGCCGAACGCGTTGGTCGCCACCACGACCTCGAGCCGGCCGTCGGCGAAGTCTCGTTGCGCGGCCTCCCGCGTCTTGCCGTCGAGGCCGGCGTGGTACGCGCGCACGCGCCAGCGGCGCGCGGCGAGTCGCGCGCTCTCTTCGTCGGCCTGCTTGCGCGTCGGCGCATAGACGATGGCCGTCCCGAGCGCGCGTCCCGGGCCGCCGAGGGCTTCCGCGAGGGCGGCGTCGACGAGAGCTTCCCGCTCGCGGTGACCGCCGATCTCGGCGGCGCGCAGGGCCAGGTTCGGGCGCGCGAAGCCCCGGACGATTTGCGGCGTGTCCGCCGGCAGCCCGAGCCGCGCCAGAATCTCGTCGCGCACGATCGGCGTGGCCGTGGCCGTGCATGCGAGCACCCGGGCGCCTGGCAGGTCGCCGAGCACGGCGCCGATCTCCAGATACTCCGGGCGGAAGTCGTGACCCCACTCGCTGATGCAGTGGGCCTCGTCGATCGCGACCAGCGGGCAGTCGAGCTCGCGGACGAGCCCGCGGAAACCCGGAAACACGAGCCGCTCGGGCGCGACGTAGACGAGCGAGAGCTCGCGCCGCGCGATCCGCGCCATGCGCCGGCGCATCTCCGCCGCCTCGAGCGTGGCGGCGAGATAGGTCGCCCGTACGCCGCGCGCCTCGAGCGCCTGGACCTGATCGGCCATCAGCGCCACCAGTGGCGACACCACCAGCGTCGTGCCGGGCAGGATCGTGGCCGGAAGCTGGTAGCTCAGACTCTTGCCGCCGCCGGTCGGCGCCACCAGCAGGAGCCGGCCGCGGGCGAACAGCGTCTCCACCGCTTCACGCTGGCCGGGACGGAATTGCGTGTAGCCGAGTCGCACCAGCGCCGCGTCGAGGTCGCTCACTCCTCACCCGTCACGCTTTGTGATATAGCAGAGCCGCTCGTGGCCAACAACGCGTCCACGAAAATGGTCATCAAATTCGGCGGCTACCAGGAGCCCGCCTCCATCCACAACCGCGCCGCCGCACGATTCGGCGAGCTCCTTCGAGAGCGACTCGGCGATCGCGTCGACTTCGAGCTGATCGGCAGCATCGTGAAGCTCGGCCGTCCGGCCGGTGATCTGGTCCCGATGGTCGAGCGGGGAGAGCTGTCGTTCTGCTACATGTCGACCGTGCGTTTTTCGCGGGCCGCGCCGGAGCTGCAGCTCCTCGAGCTGCCGTTCGTGGTCACCGATCGCGGCGTCGCGTTCCGGGCCCTCGATGGCGAATACGGCGAGCGGGCGCGGCGAGAGGTCAACGCGAAGACGGGCTGCCGTCTGCTCGAGTACTGGGACAACGGCTTCCGGCACCTCACGAACCGGGTCCAGCCGATTCGCGTGCCCGACGACTGCCGCGGCATCCGCATCCGGACTCAGACGAGCGAGCTACACGGCGAGGTGTTCCGGGCGCTCGGCTTCGAGCCGATCGCGTCCGACATCAAGGAGTTCGTGGAGCAGATCGGCGGTGAGCGCTTCCAGGCGCAGGACAATCCGCTGACCAACATCTACAACTTCGGCGTCCACCACCATCACCGCTACATCACGCTGAGCGGACATTTCTGGGGCGCGTCCGCCATCGTGTGCAACGCGGCCCACTACGAGCGCTGGCCGGCCGAGATCCGCGCCGCGGTCGACGCGGCCGCCCGCGAGGCCACCGCGTATCAGCGGCGGCTCGCGGCGGCGGAGGACGCCGAGATCACGGCGAAGCTCGATCCCGCGCAGAACGACGTGATCCGGCTGACCGAGGGCGAGCGCGGCGCGTTCCTGCGCGCGGTGGAGCCGGTGCTGGAGAAGTATCGCCGACAGCTCGATCCGAAGCTGTTCGCCTACCTCGGATCTTGAGCGTCGCGCCGCGAGCCGGCGTCGCGGTCAGCGTGCGCGGTGCGCGCTGCGGGCGTGTCTAGGACTTGTGCTCGCCGTCGGCCTGCACGATGAAGTGCTTCTGCGCCGATGGCATGTCGACCTCGATGGGCTTGGGATTGAGCGACGCGCAACCGAAGAGCAGGAGGACGAGACCGAGGGACGCGTATCGGAGAGCCGCCATGTGTTCCTCCTGCCGCGTGAGCGAGTGGGCGGGAGAATACGAGCGGCGTGGTCTTCTGTCAAGGACAACTGCGGGTTCCAGAAAAGATTGACGGCGCGGGAGAGGCCCGCGCCGTCAGGTCGTCTGAGCTACTGAGGCGTGCGGCCTAGTCGCCCGCCTGGACCTCGTTGTTCCGATCGGGGAAGGCGCGGTAGTTGAGGTTGAGCTCCTGCTTGTTGAAGTACGCCTTGCCGTCCTGGAAGTTGACCTGATTGGCCGGATACTGCGGTTCCGTCGCCACGCTCTGGCTCTGGATACCCGACGCCTGTCCGGCGACCTGCGCGCCGGCCTGTGCCGCCGGGCACGGGCCGAAGTTCGTCCCTTCAGGGCCATACGAACCGCCGCACCAGGCGCCCACCGGCGCCCCCTGCGCGAAAGCCATCGCCGGGATGGCCAGCGTCGCGACCGCAATCGCTACGACTCCCGTCCACCGCATGTCGCACTCTCCATCGTGTTGAGGTTCACTGCGCCAACTCCACCGCATCCATGCTGTGTGCAAGCGATTCCCGTAGGAGAGCAACGGCGATGCCAAGACCAGACACCCGATCGAAGCTCGCTCCGGTGTGGATTTAGAGACGGAGACGGCGGGGACAGGACGAAACTCGGGTTATCGGCTGCCGGAAATTGTTCCCTATCGGTGCCGCGGTGACAATCATTATCGGAAGAAATTGCTTGACTTGACACGGGGCCGCGGCTGGAGCAGCCTCGCGTGAGGCCAGAGGCACCCACGGGAGACATCCAGATGACGACCCAGGTGATCGAGCCGCGGATGGAGCTGGAGCAGAACCTCCACATGTACCGTCAGATGGCGAAGATTCGGGCCTTCGAGGAGCAGGTGAACGAGCTCTACAAGAGCGCGAAGATGCCGGGTCTGGCCCATCTCTACGTCGGCGAGGAAGCGGTCGCGGTCGGCGTGTGCGAGGCACTGCGCCGCGACGACTTCATCACGAGCACGCATCGCGGCCACGGCCACTGCCTGGCCAAGGGCGCGTCCGTGAATCGGATGTTCGCCGAGCTCCTGGGCAAGGAGCCCGGCTACTGCCGCGGCAAGGGCGGCTCGATGCACATCGCCGATCCCGAGACCGGCAACCTCGGCGCCAATGCCATCGTCGGCGGCTCCGCCGGGATCGCCACGGGCGCCGCGCTCTCGGCGAAAATGCGGGGCAGCAGCCAGGTCGCCGTGTGCTTCTTCGGCGACGGCGCGCTGGGACAGGGTCTGCTCTACGAATCGATGAACATGGCGTCGCTCTGGAAGCTGCCGGTCATCTATATCTGCGAGAACAACCTCTACGGCGAATACACGCCGTGCGGCGAGACCATCGCCGGCGAAATCCTGGCGCGGCCCCGGGCGCTCGGCGTGCACGCCGAGACCGTCGACGGCCAGGATGTCCAGGCCGTCAACGCGACGATGCGGCGGCTGGTCGAGCGCGCGCGCCGCGGCGAGGGGCCCGCCTTCCTCGAGTGCAAGACCTATCGCTACTACGGCCACCACGTCGGCGACGTCAACCGCGAGTACCGCACGCGCGACGAGGAGAAGGAGTGGATGAGCCAGCACGATCCGCTCGCGACCCTCGCCGGGCGGCTCTCCGGGCAGGGGCTCGCGGATCAGGGGGTCTTCGACCGCATCCAGACCGACGTGAAGGCGGAGATCGACACCGGTGTCCAGTTCGCGCTGGCCGCGCCCTATCCGGACGCGAGCCAGGTCGGCGAGGATGTCTACGCGTGACGCGAGAGCGCAAAGGAGTCACACCATGAGAGCTCGTACGATGTTACGGACCGTGACGCTCGCCCTGGCCGTGTGCCTGGCCGCACCGCCCCTGGCGAGCGGGCAGACTCCCGGCGCAGCCGCTCCGCCGCCCCCAAGCGTCAAGGTCGGCGACACGGCGCCCGACTTCACGGCGAATTACCTCACCGCGGCCGACGCGAACGGCAAGCGCGACCGGAAGGCCGTCAAGCTGAGCGAGTTCAGAGGGCAGAAGAACGTCGTGCTCGCGTTCTTCCCGGCGGCGTTTTCGCCGGGCTGCACCAGCGAGATGGCGAAGTATCGAGAGAGCGCCGGCGAGTTCAACGCGAACAATACCGTCATTCTGGGGATGAGCGTCGACAGCGTCTGGGCCAACGTCGCCTTCGCCGAGAAGCTGGGCGCGGACTTCAACATCCTGAGCGACGCCAAACGTGACATCAGCCGTGCCTACGGTGTCTTCGACGACAATTCGGTCATCGCTCGCCGGACGACGTTCGTCATCGATCGCAAGGGCGTCGTGCAGAAGGTCTTCATGGCCCAGGAGGCGCTCGACCCGGCGCAGGCGCTGGCGACGTGCGCGCTCCTGAAGGAGGTCAAGTGAGCCCGGCGGACAACACGTGAGCCTGAGCCCCGAGGAGTTTCGCGAGCATCTGAAACTGTCGTCCGCCACAGCCGGGCTGAAGCTTCCCGACCTGGAATTGCCCGCCGCGCATCACGTGATCCTGCGCGGGATGCGCTTCCACTATCTCGACTGGGGCACGCCGGGCCTGCCGCCCGTGCTGTTCCTGCACGGCGGCGGCCTCAACGTGCACACCTGGGACCTGGTCTGCGCCGCGCTCAAGACCGAGCGGCACTGCCTGGCGCTCGATCAGCGAGGCCACGGTGACAGCGAATGGTCGCCGGTGATGGACTACTCGACCGAGAGCCACGCCGGCGACCTCGAGGCGTTCGTCGATCATCTCGGTCTCGATCGCTTCGTCCTGGTCGGCATGTCGCTGGGCGGCGCGAACGCGCTGGCGTGGGCCGGCGCCCACAGCCGGCGGCTGGCGGCGCTGGTGCTCGTGGACGTCGGCCCCGAGGTACGTCAGGCCGGCGTACGGAAGATCGCCGCCTTCACGTCGGAGGCGACGCCGCTCGACTCGGTCGAGGAGTTCGTGACGCGCGCCCTGGCGTTCAACCCGCGGCGCGACGCCACCCTGTTGCGCCGGAGCCTGCTCCACAACCTGCGGCGCATGCCCGACGGCAAATGGATGTGGAAGTACGACCAGCGCCATCGCGGCCGCGCCCTCGATCCGACCGCCGCGGAGCGTCGCCGCGAGCTCTTGTGGTCGGCGGTCGCCAAGGTGTCCTGTCCGACCCTCGTGGTGCGCGGCGCGGAGAGCGACGTCTTCCACGACGAGGACGCCGAGCGCCTGGCCAGAGCGCTCCCCGCCGGACGCTGGGTGAAGGTCGCAGGCGCCGGCCATACCGTGCAGGGCGACAATCCGGCCGGGCTGCTCGTGGCGCTCCGCGAGTTTCTGGGTGAGTCGCCGCGAGGCGCTGACGGAGTACAATCGGACACACGCGAGCGCCTATAAACCGGGAGGCAGCGCCAATGCCCGTCGTCACTCGCCAGATCGGTCCGTGCTTCGCCGCCGAGGTGGATGGTATCGACATGACCCGGCCTTTGTCCTCCGACGAGGTCAAGGCGATCCACGCCGGGATGGACCGCTATGCCGTGCTGGTCTTCCACGGCCAGATGATCGACGACGACCAGCAGCTGGCCTTCACCAAGAGCCTCGGCGAGATCGAGCTGGCCGTCGGCACGAGCCTGCGCGCGCCCGACGAATACCGCCTGCCGACGACGTTCGCCGACGTGTCCAATCTCGACCAGAACCACAAAGTGTTCGCCCGTGACGATCGCCGCCGGCTGTTCGCCCTCGGCAATCGACTCTGGCACTCCGACAGCTCGTTCAAGGTGGTCCCGGCGAAGTACTCGCTGCTGCACGCCCGCGCGATTCCGTCGAAGGGCGGCAACACCGAGTTCGCGTACATGCCCGCGGCCTACGACACCCTCGAGGCCGAGACCAAGGCCGAGGTCGAGGACCAGATCTGCGAGCACTCGCAGATCTTCTCCCGCCAGCAGCTGGGGTTCACGGACTTTACCGACGAGGAGCGCGCGCGCTTCAAGCCGGTGCTCCAGCGTCTCGTGCGCGTTCACCCCGGAACCGGCCGCAAATCGCTCTATCTGTCCTCGCACGCGGGGACGATCGTCGGCTGGCCCGTGCCCGAGGCGCGCTTCTTCCTTCGCGACCTGGTCGAGCACGCGACCCAGCGGGAGTTCGTGTACTCCCACAAGTGGCGGGTGGGCGACCTCGTGATGTGGGACAACCGCCAGACGATGCACCGCGCCCGGCCCTTTCCGGCGCACGAGCCGCGCGACATGCGCCGTACCACGCTCAAGGGCGACGGGCCGACGGTGGCCCAGGTCGCCGCCTGAGAAGGCCGGAGACTCCGACGAGGGGGGGTGATGCAGATGGCGAAAGGCAAGAGCATGCGGAAGGAGACGAAGAAGCCGAAGAAGAAGAAAAAGTAGCGTCGGATGGCCCGACCGCTCCTGCTCAGCTGTGAGTCCGTAAGCAAGGCCTACGGCACGCGGAGTCTCTTCGACGGTCTGACCTTCGGACTGTTCGAAGGCGACCAGGCCGGCCTGGTCGGTCCGAACGGGTCCGGCAAGTCCACCCTCCTCAAGATCCTGTGGGGGACCGAAACAGCCGATCGCGGCTCTCGCTCGCTGCGCGGCGGTGTCCGCGTCGGCTACGTTTCCCAGGACCCCGTTTTCTCGGCCGGTCATACGGTCGCCGACATCGTCCTGGGGGCGCTGGCCGGTGTCGACGAGGAGGATCGGCCCGGACGCCTCGCGCACGCGCTCAGTCGCGCCGGGTTCACCGACGGACGCGCGAACGTCGAGGCGCTCTCGGGCGGCTGGAAGAAGCGCCTCGCGATCGCGCGCGAGCTGGCGGCCGCCCCGGACATCCTCCTGATGGACGAGCCCACCAACCATCTGGATGTCGAGGGGATCCTCTGGCTCGAGGGTCTCTTGACCGAGCGGTCGCGCGCCTTCCTCGTCGTGAGCCACGATCGCTACTTCCTGGAGCACGTCGCGACGCGCATGCTCGAGCTCAATCGCGTCTACCCCGACGGGCTGTTCGAGGCCGAGGGCCGGTACAGCGAGTTCCTGGCGCGCCGAGACGAGTTCCTGCGCGGCCAGGCGGCCTACCAGGACGCGCTCGCCAACACGGTCCGGCGCGAGATCGAATGGCTACGCCGCGGCGCCAAGGCGCGCTCCACGAAGGCGAAGGGGCGCATCAAGCAGGCGGGGCGCCTCATCGAGGAGCTGCAGGACGCCCGCGCGCGCGGTGTGACGGCCACGACGGGAATCGACTTCACCTCGTCGCAGCGCCGGACCCGCCGGCTCCTGGTCACGCGCGGCGTGACGAAATCGCTCGGCGGCCGGCGGCTCGTCAGCGATCTCGATCTCGTCGTCACGCCCGGCACGCGCGTCGGGCTGATCGGCCCGAATGGCAGCGGCAAGACGACGCTCCTCAACGTGCTTGCGGGTATGGTGCCGCCCGACGCGGGCGAGATCGAGCGGGCCGAAGATCTCCGCATCGTCCGCTTCGAGCAGGAGCGCGTCGGCCTGGATCCCGCGCAGAGCCTCCGGCGCGCGCTGGCGCCCGAGGGCGATGCCGTCATGTGGCAGGGTCGCAGCGTCCACGTCGCCGCGTGGGCCAAGCGCTTCCTCTTTCGACCCGAGCAGCTCGAGGTGCCCGTCGGCCACCTGTCCGGAGGCGAGCAGGCTCGCATCCTGATCGCCCGGCTGATGCGCGAGCCCGCCGACCTCTTGATCCTCGACGAGCCCACCAACGATCTCGATATCCCCACGCTCGAGGTGCTCGAGGAGAGCCTCGCCGAGTTCGACGGCGCGCTCGTGCTGGTCACCCACGACCGCTTCATGCTCGAGCGCGTGTCCACGATCATCCTCGCCCTCGATGGCGCGGGCGGCACGGCGACGTTCGCCGACTATTCGCAGTGGGAAGCGACCCGCGCCGCCGCCGCGGCCGAGCCGCGCCAGGCGCCGCCGGAGCGCGCGGCCGACGCTCAGCGCCAGCGGCCCAAGCGCCTGGGCTATCGCGAGCAACGCGAATGGGACGGGATGGAGCAGGCGATCCTCGACGCCGAGCGCGCGGTCGAGGCCTGTCAGCGCGACGTCGACGACCCGGCGATTGCGTCGGATCCGACCGCGCTGCAGCAGCGGTACGCGGCGCTCGAGGCCGCGCGCACCGACGTGGACCGGCTGTACACGCGCTGGGCGGAGCTGGAGGCCAAGCAGGCCTGAACACGCCCGAATGGACTCGGAGCCGTGGTAGCGTAAAGAAAATGCGTCCGACACGGGCGACCTCGTTGCGGTGGGTGTGCCTGGCCGTCGCGCTCACGCTCGCTGTGCCGCGCGCGGGATTCGCCGAGGAGTCCCTGACGGCCAAGGCCCCGGCCAAGACGCTGTCGTGGGAGACGGGCGAGACCCACAGCTTCTACATTCCCGCTCTCGAGATTGCCGGGTTCATCGCCGGCCTGAACGTGTTCAACCGGTTTCTCGCCGATACGGACGACTACGACTCGGACCTGCGCTCGATCCGGCGCAATCTGACGGCGGCCGAGGTGATCGACAGGGACCCGTTCAGCACCAACCAGATCGGACATCCCTATCAGGGCAGCATCTACTTCGGGTTCGCGCGGTCAGCCGGGCTCAACTACTGGCAGTCACTGGGGTACAGCGTTGCCGGCAGCCTGGTGTGGGAGACCGCCGGGGAAAAAACACCACCCTCGCTGAACGACAACATCGCCAGCGGGATCGGCGGGTCCTTCGTCGGCGAGGCGCTCTTCCGGATGGCGAGCCTGCTCCTCGAGGGCGGCGGCGAGAAGCCGGGTTTCTGGCGCGAGCTCGGCGCCGCGGCGATCTCGCCGCCGACCGGCTTCAACCGTCTGGTCTTTGGCGACCGGTTCGACGCGATCTTTCCGAGCCGCAGTCCCGAGATCTTCATCCGCCTGCGGCTCGGCGCCACGCTCACGACCGACATCGACACCGGCGGACTCACCAACGAAGCCAGGAAATACGAGGGCAGCCTCGACTACTCGATCATCTACGGGCTCCCGGGCAAGCCCGGCTACAAGTACACGCGACCCTTCGACTACTTCCAGTTCGAGATCACCGCGGTGCCCAACGCGGATCCGATCTCGAACCTCATCGAGAACGCCGCGGTCCGCGGCCTGCTCCTGGGCACGAGCTACGAGCTCGGCGAGGACTATCGGGGGCTCTGGGGCCTGTTCGGGAGCTTCGACTACCTGTCGCCCCAGGTATTTCGCGTCTCGACGACGGCCCTCTCACTCGGCACGGTCGCACAGTGGTGGCTCACGCGCCGGATCGCGCTCCAGGGGACGGTCCTCGGCGGCGTCGGGTTCGGCGCGGCCGGCACGGTCGGCGACCGGGCGGAGCGCGACTACCACTACGGGATCATTCCGGAGGCGCTCGTCGGCCTTCGCGCGATCTTCGGCGAGCGCCTCATGGTCGACGCGACAGGCCAGCAGTACTACGTGGCCGGGAAAGGTGCTGGAGGCGGGATCAGTACCAGCGACATCGGCGGCGAGATCATCACCCGCGTGAACCTCGGGTTCACGGTCCGCGTCTATGGCCCTCACGGCATCGGCGTCCAGTACCTCCTCTCGAGGCGCGACACGAGTGTCCCCGGCGGGGGTGATCGTCATCAGAGAGTGGAGACGGTCAACCTCACGTACAACTTCCTCGGCCACACGCGATTCGGCGCCGTCGAATGGCGCCCGGCGGAGCTCGCCGCGCGCTGAGCGGGCGCGGCGCGTCTTACTCCGCGATGTGCGCGGCGGCGCGCTCGGTCGCCGGTGCGGTTGCCGGGGTCGACGGTTCCATCCTGATGCGGCGCATCAGCGGTAGGAGCAGAGGCACCGCGGCGAACATCATCGCCAGAAGCCAGAAGTCGTCCGCGTAGGCCAGGAGCTGAGCCTGCGTCACGGTCTCGCGGTACAGCATCGCGATCGCCTGGCGCTCGGCGGTGAACGCGTCGCTGCCGCGGGTGACGAAGTGACTCGCCCACCGGGTCAGGCGCTCGCGCGTCGCCGGATCCCACGCCGTGATGTGGCTCACGAGCGTCGTCTGATGGATCTGGCTGCGCTGGGCCAGCAAGGTGGTGACCACCGCGATGCCGACGCTGCCGCCGATGTTGCGCGCCATGCCGTACACCGCGGTGGCGTTGACCAGCTTGTCACGCCGGATCGTGGCCAGGGTCAAGGTCGAGAGCGGCACGAAGACGAAGCCGAGCGCGAAGCCCTGGATGAAGCGCGGGATCGCCAGCGCCCAGTAGTCCATCCCGAGCGTCAGGGACGTCATCATGTAGAGGCTGACGGCGTTGAGCAGGCAGCCGAATCCGAGCATCATCCGCTGGTCCACGCGCGTCACGATTCCCGAGGCGAAGAGCGAGAAGATGTTGCCGAGGCCACCCGGCGCCAGCACGAGGCCTGAGGTCCACGCGTCGTAGCCCAAGAGCTTCTGGGTGAAGACGGCGACCAGCAGCATGCCCGAGAAGGTTCCAAAGCCGACGATCATGCTCAGGGTGGCGCCGGTCGCGAAGTTGCGGTCGGCGAACACCGTGAGATCGAGGATCGGATCGCGAGTCGTCAGCTCGCGGATCAGAAAGCCGGCCAGCGCGCAGACGGCGACGACGCTCAGCACGACGATCGTGCCTGACGCGAACCAGTCCTCTCGCTCGCCCCGGTCGAGGACGAGCTGCAGGCACCCGAAGCCGGCGACCATCAGGCCGAGCCCCCACCAGTCGATTCGCGCCGCGCGGCGCAGGTACGGCGGATCGAACAGGAACACGCTGGCCATGAAGAAGCCGACGATCCCGACCGGCAGGTTGATGTAGAAGATCCAGCGCCACGACCATTCATCGGCGAGATAACCCCCGACGGTCGGGCCCAGGATCGGGCCGAGGATGAACCCGAGCCCCCAGATGGCCATCGCCAGGCCGCGCTGGTGAAACGGGAAGATCTCCCAGAGGATCGCCTGCGAGAGCGGAATGATCGGCCCGCCGCCGAGCCCCTGGAAGATCCGCGCCGCGATCAAGGTGGTCAGGTCGGGAGCGGCGCCGGAGATGAACGAGCTGACCACGAAGAGCGTGGCGCAGATCAGGAAGAATCGCCGGCGCCCGAAGACGCCGGCCAGCCAGCCGGTGGCCGGGATGACCACCGCGTTCGCGGCGAGATACGACGTGATCACCCACGACACCTCGTCGAGCCCCGCCGACATCGATCCCTGCAGGTGCGGAAGGATGACGTTGGTCACGCTGGTGTCGAGGATCTGCATGAAGGCCACCACCATGACCGTGAGGGTGATGGCCCACTTCCGGGTGGACGAGATCGCGGGCGCTTCCGGTGCCGGGGACGTCATTGGCTCCAGCTGGTTCGCTCGGATGTGCGCCGAGCGCGGATCAGACTAGTCGATACGCTCGTCTCGCGGTGGTGCTGAAGAGCGCCAGCTTCTCCTCGGCCGACGCGCGCCCGGCGAGGCGCTTGAACGCGTTCCAGAGCGCGGCGTACCCGATGCCCATCTTCTCGACGGGGAAGTTGCTCTCGAACATGCAGCGGGTCGGCCCGAAGCGCTCGATGCAGAACTCGATGTACGGCCGCCAGTAGTCGGCCAGCTCGGCCGAGGACGGCGGCGCCGGACGCGTGCCGTAGTCGTACGCGGCCAGGCGCATCATCATGCCGCCGAGCTTCATGACGACGTTGGGGCATCGCGCGAGCTCGGTGACGCCGGCCTTCCATGTCGCGAACACCTCGTCGCGCTTACCGGTGTAGGGGCCGTAGCCGAGCGGCCCGCCCACGTGGCCCACGATGATGTTCGCGCTCGGACAGGCGCGCGCCAGGTCGATCGCGTCGCCAAGCTGGGGATGGAACACCCAGGCGTCGAGCGACAGGCCGAGCGCCGTCAGGCGAGCCAGCCCGGCGCGGAAATCGGCCTGCTTCATGAGATGCGGGCCATTGGCGACGGCGCTGTTGCCGATCACCTCGCTCGCGTCCCAGGCAGCAGAATGCCGCACGCCGCGGAACCGCCCACCACCTGCGCGAATCAGGGCCTCGAGCACGGGCGAGACTCGATCGCCCAGGGTGAGATCGGCGAATCCGACGATCCCGGCGGCGACGCGCGTCGGCCCGTACTGGCCGCTCTCGCTCATCGCCGCGATGCCCGCGACGAACTCGGTCTCGCCCACCGGACGCATCTCGGCCGGCCCGCCGGCGCGGTACATCGCGTGGCATTCCAGGAACACGGTGGCGACGACGTTGTGGCCGGTGTTGAGATCGGCGAGGAGCTCATGCAGCAGGTAACGATGACCGCCGCGCTCCCACAGATGATGGTGCGTGTCGATGATCGGCAGCTCCGGCTCGAGGATCGGCTCGGGCGGTGCCTTGGCGAGCCACGCCTCGTCCGGCGCGCGGATCCGGCCATAGCGTGTCGGCGATGCAGCGTCGCCCACGTCAGTGCTCGCGCGCGGGTCCCTCGAAATCGAGACGGCAGACGATGCTCCTCACAGCGCGCTATCATAGCACCTCCGTCGTTCATGGGCGTGCCTCGCCCGGCGGGGCCCAGCCCCGCGACGGCCTGCGGCGCGCCGGGCTCGTGTACACTGGCCGGGCGGAGGATCCTGCGTGGCACTGTCCATCGAGCCGATCACGCGGCCGTTCGACGCCGTGGTCGAGCTGCCCGGATCGAAGAGCTACTCGAATCGGGCCCTGCTGGTCGCCGCGCTCGCCCGCGGGCGCTCCGAGGTCACGCGCGCGCTCTTCTCGGACGATACGCGCTACATGCACCAGGCGCTCGAGGCGCTGGGCGTGCGCGTGCGGGCCGACGAAGCCTCGCACGCGTTCATCGTCGACGGCGTCGACGGACGCTTCCCGGCCTCCGAGGCCACCCTGGAGATCGGCAACGCCGGGACCGCCGCGCGCTTCCTGACGGCGGCCGTCGCGCTCGGTCGCGGCACGTTCGTGATCGACGGCTCGTCGGCGATGCGCAAGCGGCCGATCCAGCCGCTGCTCGATGGCCTCCGCGCGCTCGGCGTCGACGCCGAGAGCCGTGAGGGCACCGGCTGCCCTCCGGTCGTCGTGCGCGCACGCGGCATCGCCGGCGGCCATGCGCGCGTGCGTGGCGACGTCTCGAGCCAGTACCTGAGCGCCTTGCTGATGGCGGCGCCGTATGCCGCCCGCGACGTGGAGCTCGAGATCGAGGGCGATCTGGTGTCGGCGCCCTACGTGACGATGACGCTCTCGACGATGGAGGAGTTCGGCGTGCGCGCCGAGCGCGATGGCGACCGGCGCTTTCGCGTGGCGTCGGGGCAGCACTACGCGGGGCGCCGCTACGCGGTCGAGCCCGACGCGTCGGGTGCGTCGTACTTCTTCGCGGCGGCAGCGGTCGCCGGCGGCCACGTGGTGGTGCCGCGGCTCGGCAACCGATCGGCGCAGGGCGATCTCGGGCTGCTCGACGTGCTCGCGCGCATGGGCTGCGAGGTCACGATCGAGGCCGACGCGATCGCGGTGCAGGGGCCCACGCGTCTGCGCGCCGTCGAGGCGGACTTCACGCGCATGGGCGACGTCGCGACCACCTTGATGGCGATCGCGCCGTTCGCCGACGGCCCCGTGACCGTCAAAGGCATCGCGCAGACCCACTACGAGGAGAGCGACCGTCCGGTCGCGGCCACGACGGAGCTCCGCCGCATGGGCCTCCGGGTCGAGAGCACGTGGGACTCCGTGACGATCCATCCGGGCGCGCCGCAGCCGTGCGAGGTGCAAACGTACGACGACCATCGCATCGCGATGAGCTTCGCGGTGACGGGCCTGCGCGCCCCGGGGATCGCGATCGCGAATCCGGAATGCGTGTCGAAGACGTTCCCGGAGTTCTTCGAGGTGTTGGGAAGCCTGACCAAGCCGAGGTGACCGTGATCAACGTGTACGCGCTCTGCACCGGCCTCATCGAGCTCGATCGCGCCAGCATGGTGTCCGACCTCACGCCCGGTCAGCCCTGGACCGTACCGGTGCTGAGCTTTCTGGTGACCCATCCCCACGGCACGCTCCTGTTCGACACCGGCGTGCACTGCCAGGCGCGCCTCGATCCGCTGGCGCGCCTGGGCCCCGATCGGATCAAGCGTCTGACCGTCAAGTCACGAGAAGGCGACGACGTCGTGCCCCAGCTCGCCACCCTCGGGCTCGAGCCCGACGACGTCCGCTTCGTGGCGAACTCGCATCTGCACTTCGACCACTGCGGCGGCAACGAGTTCTTCCCGCGGGCGGCCTTCCTGGTGCAGCGGGCCGAGCTCGAGGCGGCGCGCCGCCCGGGCTTCGTGCCGAGCTACAGCCCGAGCCCGCTCGACTTCGACCATCCGCTCGACTACCGCATGCTCGACGGTGAGCACGACGTGTTCGGTGACGGCAAGGTCGTGCTGCTGCCGACGTACGGGCATACGCCCGGGCATCAGTCCTTGCTCGTGCGCGCCGGGAAGCAGGCGCAGATCGTCGCCGCGTCCGACGCGTGCTACACGCGGGAGAACATGGACCGCGACGTGCTGCCGAAGATCCTCTGGGACCCGTCGGTCATGTCCGAGTCGCTGGCGACGCTCCGAAAGCTCCGTGACCAGGGCGGCGCCACGATGTTCTATGGCCACGACCCCGCGCAGTGGGAGACGATTCCGCGGGCGCCGGCGCCGGTGATCTGAGGACCGACCCCGATGCGATTCGGACTTTTCTATCAAGCTTCGGCGGCGGACGGACAGACGCACGCCGAGCGCTACGCCGAGATGCTCGATCTGATCGCGCTCGGGGACACGCTCGGGTTCGACGTGGCGTGGCTGGCCGAGCTGCACTTCGGCGGCGCGTTCTCGCTGCTGGCGAGCCCGCTCATGGTCGTGCCGGTGATCGCGCAGCGTACGAAACGGATCCGCATCGGGACCGCCGTCACCCTGCTACCGCTCCACCATCCGCTGAGCTGCGCCGAGCAAGCCGCGACGGCCGACTTGCTCTCCGGCGGCCGGCTCGAGTTCGGGGTGGGCCGCGGCTCGATCCCGAGCCAGTTTCACGGTTTTCGCGTGGCCGTGTCGGAGAACCGCGCGCGCTTCGACGAGGCGCTCGAGATCATTCGGCTGGCGTGGACGACGGAGCGTTTCAGCTATCGTGGGGCGTTCTATCATGTCGAGGACGTCGCGGTCGTGCCGAGGCCGCTCCAGCGGCCGCACCCCCCGATCCGCGTCGCCGTCCACACGGCCGAGAGCTTCGCCCACATCGGGGATCTCGGTCTCTCGATCTATTCGGGGACGACGACCACGCCGCTGCCGCAGCTGCGCGAGTACATGGCGCGCTACCGCGCCCATCTCGCCGCCGCGGGCCACACGTGGCAACCGGATCAGATGGCGCTGATGCTGCCGGTACACGTGGGCGCGACATCCGGCGCCGCGCGGGACGCGATGCGAGCCGGCGTGCTCAAGTACTACCGGAACATCGAAACGATCTTCGCGCAGCTCCCGGACTCGTACGGCGACCACCTGCCGCGCCTGAAGACGATCCGGGAGACCATCGCCAATCTCCCGTACGAGACGTTCTGCCGCGACCAGGGCGTGTTCGGCGACGCGGCCGAGGTCGTCGACCGGCTCCAGGCGGCGCGCGACGAATTCGGGCTCTCGCAGATCATCTGCTGGTTCGATCAGGGCTCGATGCTGCCGCGGGCGGAAGTCGAGCGCGCGATGCGGCAGTTCACCGACGAGGTCATGCCGAAGCTGCGCTAGAGAAGGCGCGCTTCGGAACGAAGGAGGACCCTGTGGCCAAGAGCGTCGTCACGCCCGAACGGTTCGCCAGAGGGATGACGTTCGAGGAGTACGTGAAATATACCGGGACGCCGGAGAATCTCGCCCGGGAGGGGTTCGGCAGCTATTTCCCCGACGGCGGATCGATCGGCGCCCTTCGCAAGGACCAGAGCGCGGTATTCCGCGAGCGCTACGCGCGCGCGCGGCTCACCGAGCAGCAGATCGGGGCCATCAAGTGGCTCGCCGCGCAGCCGGACGGTCCCGCGAAGATCCTCGTGATCTCCGAGGACTGGTCGTCCGACTGCCGGCGTGACGTGCCGATGCTGGCGCGGCTGGCCGAGGCGGGCGGGCTGGAGCTCAGGATCTTCAACCGCGACGGCAAGAAGATCCTCGGAACGCGGCGGCCGGATCCGGCGGCCCATCCCGACGGCAACCACGACATCATGCTCGAGTTCCTCAACGCGAAGAACGGCGGCGAGTGGGCGTCGGTCCCGGTCGTGGTGTTCTACACGAAGGACTTCCGGGAGCTGCACCGCTACATCGAGTACCCGGCCATCTATCACAAGGACTACATCCGCGGCCACATGCAATCGGCGCGGAGCGGCGAGACCGAGGCGCAGACGAAGGACCGCGGCCAGCGGGAGTTCGTCGCGATGCAAGCCTCGCCGTTCTTCGACGTGTGGGCCTCGGCCGGGATCGACGAGATCCTGAGCGCGCTCTACGAGAAGCTGACGGTGACGCCCTAGCCCGGACGGCTCAGGTCGGGCGCGCGGCCACGACCAGAAGGCCTTCGACCGGCTTCTTGAGCTCGAGGCGAAGATGAACGTGGGTCAGCCGGCGAGGCTCGAGACGAGACGCTGACAGGACCCGGCGCACGTACGCCTCGGTGTGGCTGTAGCGTCCGTGCGGGTTGATCCTGAATCCCTGGGGCGCCTCGGCCTCGCTCGCGCGCTCCAGGGTGAAGACCAGATGGCCTCCGGGGCGCAGCCCGCGCAGCGCCGCCGCCATCACGGGCGCCAGATCACCGAAATAGACCAGGGTGTCCGCCGACACCACGAGGTCCCAGGCCGCCGGCGCCGCGCCCACGAACGCGGTCAGCTCGCCGAGGATCAGATCGTCGTAGAGCTTTCGCACCCCGGCCCGCTTGAGCATCTCGAGCGACAGGTCGACGCCGACCAGTCGCCGGGCGAACGGCCTGACGTGCTCGCCGCAGAGCCCTGTGCCGCATCCGGCATCGAGGATGTCGAGACGACCCTCGGGCGCCCCCGCCACGTCGGCGGCGGCCTCGGCCACCAGCGCCGGCGCGCGGTACTGAAGATTCTCGAGGATCTGATCGAAGCTGTCGGCGAAGCCTTCGAAGATGTTCCGCACGCACGCGTCCGAGGCACGCGCGGGCACCTCCAGCCCCGTGCACGCCGACAGGAGGTGGCGCGCCAGCGGGTTGTCGGGCTCGAGCGCCAACCACTTCCTGTACACGTCGGCCGCGTCGTCGATTCGCCCCCATCCGTAGAGCGCGGACCCGAGGCGGCGATACGAATCGAAATGAAACGGCCGCAGCATGACGGCTTGCCGGTACGCGGTCAACGCCTCGGCCATGCGGTCGAGCGCCTCGAGCGCCTTGCCGAGGTTCAGATGGGCGTCGGCCATCTCGGGCCGTAGCGCGATGGCCCGCTCGTAGAGCGCCACCGCCTCCTCGTGGCGCTTCTGCTGCTGGAGCGCGTTGCCGAGGTTGTTGTGGGCGTCGGCCAGGTCGGGCTGCAGCGCGAGGGCCCGCTCGTAGCAGGCCACCGCTTCCTCGGCGCGTTGCTGATGCTGCAGGACGTTGCCGAGGTTGTTGTGAGCGTCGGAGTAGGTGGGCGCGAGCTCCACCGCGCGCCGGATCAAGGTCTCGGCCTCGGCCAGCCGCCCGAGCTGGAACGCCACCATCCCGCGGAAGTGCCAGGCGTCGGGATAGTCGGGAGCGACCGATATGATGCGCCGATAGAGCTCGTCGGCGGCCTCCAGGCGATCTTCCTTCTGCAGCTCTCGGGCGTAGGCCATCGCGTCGTCGAGCCCGAGCTCCTTCGGAGCGGTCGCGCGCGCGTCGCCATCGGTCGCCATGGCAGAGATTCTAGTCGATGGATTCAAGGCGCGACGCCACTTGACTCCGCGCCCCGAACGGGCGAGCCTCGCCTGAGGCCACGGGCGACCGGGCGACCGCGGTAGTGCGCGCTGCAGACCGTCGCGGGGCTGGGGCCCCGCCGGTCGAGGCGCGCATATAGCGGTAGTGCGCGCTGCAGACTGTCGCGGGGCTGGGGCCCCGCCGGTCGAGGCGCGCATATGAACGGAGGGCGGTCATGAGCGAGCGAGAGCTGACGTACGGCGAGGCGGTCAAGGAAGCGATCGCGGAGGAGATGCGGCGCGACCCGCGCGTGTTCCTCATCGGCGAAGACGTGGCCGAGGCCGGCCACCCGTTCAAGACCCTCACGGGGCTCGTCCAAGAGTTCGGCACCCAGCGGATCATCGACACGCCGATCTCCGAGCCGGGCTACGCCGGCATCGGCGTCGGCGCCGCGATGACGGGCATGCGTCCGGTCGTCGACGTGATGTTCGGCGACTTCATCACGCTGACGATGGATCAGATGGTCAATCAGGCCGCCAAGGCGCACTACATGTCGGGCGGCAAGATCAAGGTGCCCATCGTCTTCCGCACGACGCTCGGCGCGACGCGGCGCTCGGCTGCCCAGCACTCGCAGTCGCTGCACGCGTGGGTGAGCCACGTCCCCGGTCTCAAGGTGGCGCTGCCCTCGGGCCCGTACGAGGCCAAGGGCCTGATGAAGACGGCCATCCGCGACGACAGCCCGGTGGTCATCTTCGAGGACAAGATGATGTACCGGGTCAAGGGCCCGGTGCCCGCCGACGACTACACGATTCCGTTCGGGGTCGCCGAAGTCAAGCGCCCGGGCACGGACATCACGATCGTCGCCACCAGCAGCATGGTCGCCGTCGCTCTCGGCGCCGCCAAGCTCCTCGAGGAAGCCGGGATCAGCGCCGAGGTGATCGACCCGCGCACGACGTGGCCGCTCGACAAGCAGGCGCTGATCGAGTCGGCCAAGAAGACCTCGCGCGCGATCGTGGTGGACGAGGGCTACGAGCGCTACGGCGTCACCGCCGAGATCGCCTCGGTGATCGCCGAGGGCGCGTTCTATCATCTGGACGCGCCGGTGAAGCGCATCGGCGCCATGGACGTGCCGGTGCCGTTCTCGCCGGTGCTCGAGGACCTCACGGTACCGACGGAGAAGTCGGTCGCGGAGGCCGCGAAGGCGCTCTGCCGGAAGTCGTGAGCCCCGTGACGCCTCCGGTGCGCATCGATGTCGATCTGTCCAGCGATACGGTCACGCGGCCCACCGCCGACATGCGCCGGTTCATGTGCGAGGCCGAGGTGGGCGACGAGCAGAAGCTCGAGGATCCGACCGTCAACCTCCTGAACGAGATGGTGGCCGACCTCCTGGGCAAGGAAGCCGCGGTATTCCTGCCGTCCGGCACCATGTGCAACGAGATCGCGCTGCGCGTGCACGCCCGGCCGGGCGAAGAGGTGATCGCTCATCACACGGCGCACCCGATCAATTTCGAGACCGGCGGGCCGGGCGCGCTGGCCGGCGTGAACATGCGAGCGATCGACGGCGCGCGCGGTCAATTCGCCGCCGCGGCGGTCGAAGCGGCGGTGCGCCCGCCCTCGCGTTACGCGCCCCGCACGCGGCTCGTCTGGGTGGAACAGACGAGCAATCTCGGCGGCGGCTCGGTGTGGCCGCTCGAGCGTCTCGAGGCGGTGGCCGCAGTCGCAAAGCGCCACGGCCTGGCGACTCATATGGATGGCGCGCGCCTCATGAACGCGGTGGTCGCGAGCGGCGTCTCCGCGCGGGACTACGCGGCGCCGTTCGATTCGGCATGGATCGATTTCACCAAGGGCCTCGGCGCTCCGGTCGGCGCCGCGCTGGCGGGCTCGCGCGCGTTCATCGACGAGGCGTGGCGGTGCAAGCAACAGATGGGGGGCGCGATGCGCCAGGCCGGGATCATCGCCGCCGGCGGCGTGTACGCGCTGCGCCACCACGTGAAGCGTCTGGCCGAGGACCACGCGAACGCGCGCCGTCTGGCCGAAGGCCTGGCCGGTCTGCCGGGCGTGCGTCTCGACCCGAGGACGATCGACACGAACATCGTTTTCTTCGAGCTGACGGGCTCGCTGACCGCCGCGGCCGCCGTGGAGCGCCTGCTCGCCCGCGGCGTGCGCATGGGCGCGCTCGGGGCGCGCACGATTCGCGCCGTCACCCACCTCGATGTCGATGCCCACGCGATCGAGCGGGCGCTGGCCGTCGCCCGCGAAGTCTTCACGGCCTGAACGCGGATCCCGATGCCGACCAATATCATCATGCCCGCCCTCGAGCTGGCGCAGGAGACCGGCAAGGTCGTGCACTGGCTCAAGCGCGCGGGCGACACCGTGCGCAAGGGCGAGCCGATCGTCGAGATCGAGACCGACAAGATCACGGTCGAGATCGAGGCGCCGGCTTCCGGCGTCTTGCGTGATGTGACCGCGCAGGAAGGCGACGTGGTGCCCGTCGGGCGGACGATCGCGATCGTCGTCGGGACCGACGAGGCCGGCGCCGCCGCTGCCGCGGCGACCGTCATGCCCCCGGCCAGCGCGGCCGCGACGGGCGCCATTCCAATGCCGCCGACCGCGGTCAGTGCGGCGGTCAGCGCGGCGGGCGGCGCGGTGAAGGCATCTCCGCTCGCGCGGAAGATCGCGGAGCAGCACGGCGTCGACCTCGCGTGGATACGAACGCCCAGCGGACGGGTCGAAAAGGCCGACGTGCTGGCCTACGTCGAGAGCCAGAAAGCCTCGGGGAACGCACGGGAAGGGCGACTCGTCGCGGCCTCGCCGAAGGCGCGCCGCCTCGCGGCCGCGCGAGGGCTCGATCTCGCCGCGCTTCGCGGCACGGGGCCGGGCGGCGCCGTCCTGGCGGTAGACGTACCGGCGGCGCGGGTGGCCGCGACGTCTCCCGCGAGTCCAAGCGCGCCGCGCGAGGCCGCTCCCGGCCTCAACGCTCCGAGCATCGGCACCGTCTGGCGAATCATGGCCGAGCGCATGACGGCCAGCTGGACGACGGCGCCCCATTTCTATCTGGTGCGCGAGGTCGACGTGAGCCGTCTGGTCTCGTGGCTCGATCGAGCGCGCAAGCAGACGGGCGCTCACGTCACGTACACGGATCTGCTGATCAAGCTCGTCGCGGCGGCGCTCTCGCGTCATCCGCGCGTGAACGCGTCGTGGAGAGACGGCGCGATCGCGCAGCACACGGACATCAATATCGGCCTGGCGGTGGCCATCGACGACGGCCTCGTCGTGCCCGTCATCCATCGCGCCGAAACCCTGGGTCTGGCCGAGCTCGCCGCCCGGCGGGAGGACGCAGTGGGCCGCGCCCAGACGGGCAAGCTGCGCCCGGCCGACATCCAGGGCGGCGGATTCACGATCAGCAACCTCGGGATGTACGGCGTGGACGCATTCAACGCGATCGTCAATCCGCCGCAGGCCGCCATTCTCGCCGTCGGCCGCATCGCCGACCGGGTGGTCGCCCGCAATGGCCAGCCCGCCGTCCTGCCGACGATGATGCTGACCCTGTCGTGTGACCATCGCGCGCTCGACGGCGCGCGGGGGGCCCAGTTCCTCGGGGCGCTCGCCGATCTGGTCGAGGAGCCGCTGGCGCTACTCGTCTAGGAGCTCCGGCGGGCGCTATACTTCGAGGCATGAGAAACGTTCGACTCCTCGCCCTTGCCCTCGTCCTCGGTATCGTCGCTTCGGCGCTCGTCGCCCGGCCCGTCGTCGGCGCCGACGAGCCGAAGCTCACGCAGCAAGAGATCGAGAAGATCGTGCACGACTACCTTCTGCGCGAGCCCGAGGTGCTCGCCGAGGCCCTGAGGCTACTGCAGCAGCGCCAGTCGTCGTCGGCGGCTCAGAAGGCCAAGCAGGCCATCCGCAACCATCAGCAGGCACTCCTGTCCGATCAGAGCTCGCCGGTCGAGGGCAACGCGCAGGGTAAAGTCACCATCGTCGAGTTCTTCGACTACCGGTGCGTCCATTGCCGCCGCGTGGCCTCGACAATCGACCAGCTCGTACGCTCGAACGCGTCGGTCCGCGTCGTCTACAAGAACTTCCCGGTGCTGGGCGAGCCCTCGGTGCTGGCGGCTCGAGCCGCGGTCGCCGCCCAGCAACAGGGCGGATGGCCGAAGCTCCACCGGGCGATGCTCGCGTACGAGGGAGATTTCACGACCGAAACCCTCCTGGCGCTCGGCACATCGGTCGGACTCGACTCCGGGAAGCTCAAGACGGACATGATGTCGCCCGCGACCGACAAGGCCCTGCAGGCCAACCTGACCCTCGCGGCCGCCCTCGGAGTGGACGTCACGCCGACCTTCGTGATCGGCGAGCGCGTCATCAAAGGGGCGCTCTCCGCCGAAGCCTTCCAGGCGCTCGTCAACGAGGAGGCGGGCAAGCGCTAACCTCCGCGCGCGCTCCCCGGCGAGGCAACCTTTAGCGACCCGCGGGCGGCATCGAGGCCGCCCGGAATAACGCTTGACTGGGCGTCTCATAAACGCCTAAAATCATGCTCGAAATAGCCCATGGTGCTTACACCGTAGGCTTATTCGAGCAATCGCCTTCGAAGAGATAGACTCTGGTTCTACAGGAGAGCCGATGAGTCTAGACCCTGATCTAGAAGTACCGCGAGGCGTTCCCGCCGTTCGTCATCGGGTTGTAAAAGTGCGCGATCACGTCGCCTCGGAATGTCAGGACCATCTCGCCGTCGAAGAACCCCTCGAAATCCGCCTCGGCGGCATCAGCCTGAGCGTCACCATGCGTACCCCCGGCGAGGACGAGGAGCTCGTCGCGGGCTTCCTCTTTTCGGAAGGCATCATCGCGGGGGCTGACGATCTCGATGTCCTCGCTCGGTACCGCGGCCCGGACGGAGATCCCGACGAGGGCAACGTGATGAACGTGCTCCTGAAGGGCGACGCACGGGTCGCGAAGGAGCGTCTGCGTCGCAACTTCGTGGCGTCCTCGTCCTGCGGCCTCTGCGGAAAGGCCACCATCGACTCGATCCGAGCGTCGCTGCCGCCCGTGCAGTCCGACCTCGTGATCTCCGTCGATCGCCTCCACCGTCTCGGCGCGGCGATGCACGACGCGCAGGCGACGTTCGAGAAGACGGGCGGGCTGCACGCCGCCGGCCTCTTCGACGCCGACGGCCGGTTGATCGTGCTCCGCGAAGACATCGGTCGTCACAACGCCGTCGACAAAGTCATCGGCCACATGGTGCTGGCCCGCGGCGTGCCGCTCGACCGGCACGTGCTCATGGTCAGCGGGCGCGTGAGCTTCGAGATCATGCAGAAAGCCTTGACCGCCAGGATCCCGGTGATCGCCGCAGTCTCGGCGCCGTCCAGCATGGCGGTCCAGATGGCGCTCGCCGCCGACATGACCCTCATCGGGTTCATGCGAAACGGCGGGTTCAATCTCTACGCGGGCGCCCATCGTCTGGCGCCGAGCGTCGCGGAGCTGGTGTGAAGGCCATGCGGAACTCTCGGTACGAGTCCTGGCTTCGGTGATTGATCGGCGATACCAACGCCGCTCTCGCATCGTAGGAGGAACGTGACCATGCCCCAGATGACACGAAGGGATTTCGTCAAGCTCGGCGCGGTCAGTGCGGGCGCGCTGGGCACCACGCCCCTGGGCTTCGACCTCGCCGAGGCGGTCCAGGTCCAGCAGAACCTCCGGATCGACGGGGCGAAGGAAGTGCACTCGCTGTGTCCGTACTGCGCGGTCGGGTGCTCGCTCATCGCCTTCACCAAGGAGGACGCCAAGGGTCACACGAAGCTCCTCCAGATCGAGGGCGATCCCGACAGCCCGGTCAACGAGGGCCGACTCTGCCCGAAGGGTGCAACGGCGATGCAGCTGGCGATCAGCAGCCGGCGCGTGACAAAGCCGCTGTACCGCGGCCCGGGCAGCGACAAGTGGCAGGAGATCTCCTGGGACGAGATGCTGGACAAGCTCGCGCAGCGCATCAAGGAATCGCGTGACGCGACCTTCGTCACCCAGGACGCCAAGGGCAACACCGTCAATCGCTGCGAGGGCGTCGCGTTCGCGGGCGGCGCCACCTTCAGCAGTGAGGAAGGGTATTTCGCCGCCAAGCTGATGCGCTCGCTTGGCGTGGTGCACATAGAACAGCAGGCCCGAGTCTGACACGGCCCCACGGTCGTCAGTCTGGCGGCCACATTCGGTAGGGGCGCGATGACGAATCACTGGCGTGACATTCAGAACGCCGATGTCATCATCATCAACGGGGCGAATCCGGCCGAGGCACATCCGGTCGGCTTCCAGTGGTTCCTGAAGGCGAAGCTCGATCCGCGGCGCGGGATCGGCCGCGGCGGCGGCGCCAAGATGATCCACATCGACCCGCGGTTCACCCGGACCTCGGCCGTGTCCGACGTGTATGCCCGGATCCGGACCGGCACGGACACCGCTTTCTTCGGCGGCCTGATCAGCTACGTCATCGAGAAGAACCTGATCCACCACGAGTACGTCAAGCACTACACGAACGCGTCCTTCCTCGTGAAGCAGGGCTTCGGCTTCAGCGAGGGGCTGTTCAGCGGCTACGATCCGGTCAAGCGCACGTACGACACCGCGACGTGGGCCTACGAGGGCGACGCCCCCGCTCAGGCCGCGTTCGAGCGAACGCAGAAGGAGATCGTCGCTCACGGCCAGGGACCAGCCGGCGCCGGTGCCGGCGTGGCGCTCGCCAAGCGCGACATGCAGCTCGAGCATCCGCGCTCGGTATTCCAATTACTGAAGACGCACTATGCGCGCTACACACCCGAGATGGTCGCCTCGATCACGGGCATCCCCGCGGACCAATTCCTGGAGATCGCCAAGATCGTCGGCGAGACCGGCCGGCCCGACAAGGTGATGACGGTCGTCTACGCGGTCGGGCTCACGCACCACACCACCGGCGGCCAGCTCATTCGCACGGCCGCCGTTCTGCAGCTCTTGCTCGGCAACATGGGACGTCCAGGCGGCGGCATGAACGCCGAGCGCGGTCACGCCAACATCCAGGGCAATACCGACAACGCGATCTCCTGGGAGATCCTGCCCGGCTACCTGCGCATCCCGGCCCCGGGCCAGAAGAACCTCGACGACTACGTGACCCAGAGCGCGCCCAAGAAGTTTGACGCGAACTCCTGGAATTTCTTCGGCACGAACTATCGGAAGTTCATGGTCAGCTTGCTCAAGACCTGGTACGGCGACGCGGCGACGGACAAAAACGACTACGCGTTCGACTATCTGCCCAAGCCCGCCACCAACTCGTCGTGGATCTCGATCTACGACCAGGCGCTCAAGAAGAAGATGGAAGGCGTCATCCTGTCGGGCATGACCGCGACCAGCATCGGCCCCGACGCCAACCAGGTGATGCAAGCCCTCGCCAACCTCAAGTGGCTGGCAGTGATGGACCCGCTGCCGACGACCAGCTCCGAGTTCTGGCGGCGGCCGGGCGCGGACCCGAAGTCGATCCAGACCGAAGTGTTCATGATCCCGACCACGCACTGGATCGAGAAGGACGGCTCGTTCGTGAACAGCGGCCGCTGGATGCAGTGGAAGGAGGCGGCCATCACACCCGAGGGCGCCCGCCACGACCACTGGATCCTGGCCGACATCTACCAGCGCGTGAAGAAGCTCTACGCCCAGCAGGGCGGGAAGTTCCCGGCGCCATTGAATGCGCTGACGATGAACTACAAGGATCCGCTGAAGCCGGAGCTGGACGAGATCGGCCAGGAGATCAACGGCTTCGATCTGACAACGGGCAAGCGGATGGCTTCCTTCGGCGCGCTCAAGGACGACGGGACGACCACCGCCGGCAACTGGATCTACACCGGCTCGTATCCCGAAGCCGGCAATCTCTCGAAGCGGCGGGCCGGCGTCCAGGATCCCAAGAAGAACGATCCGACCGGCATGGGCTTCTATCACGGCTGGGCGTGGAGCTGGCCGCTCAATCGCCGGGTCCTGTACAACCGCGCCTCCGCGAATCTCGATGGCAAGGCGTGGGACCCGTCGCGTCCGGGGATCGAATGGGACCCGACGGACAAGAAGTGGAAGGGCGACGTGCCCGACTACCCGCCCACGATGGAGCCGCGCGACCCGAAGGCCTGGGGACCGTTCATCATGAACGGCGAGGGCGTCGGACGGCTTTTCTCCAGCTCGATGCTCGACGGGCCCTTCCCCGAACACTACGAGCCGGTCGAGTCGCCGGTCGAGAACCCGCTGCATCCCAAGCAGTCGGAGTCACCGGTCGTGTTCTTGTACGACAAGCAGGGCGGTCGTGAGAACCGCTTTGGAACGGTCAAGGACTATCCATATATCGCGACCAGCTACAGGCTGACGGAGCACGAGCACTACGTCACGCAGCACGTGCCGGCCCTGGTCGGCCTACAGCCCAAGCCGTTCGTCGAGGTGCCCGAGGAAGTCGCGAAGGAAAAGGGCATCAAGACCGGCGACCGCGTTCGTGTCACGTCCAAGCGGGGCAAGCTCGAGGTGCTGGCGGTCGTGACCAAGCGCCTGGGCGGTCTCGAGGTCAACGGTAAGAAGGTCTACCACATCGGGATCCCGATCCACTGGGGCTTCGTCGGCATCGCCGCCGACCGGGACCCGACCAAGGGCGCCAACTGGCTCGCCAACGCGCTGACGCCGTTCGTGGGCGACGCCAACTCGCGGACGCCGGAGTTCAAGGCGTTCCTGGTGAACATCGAGAAGATTTGATGGACGGACTCTCCGTCGCATCGATGACGACCGAGACCTGGGCCCGGCGACGGCGCCGGGCCCGGCAGCTCGCCGAGCGCCATACGTTCGCCGGAGAGTTGCTGCGGCTCTACGAAGCGCTGCTCGACGTGCAGGAGCCCGCGTTCCTGAAGGCCCGGGACGACCGACCCGAGCCCGGACGCCTGGCCGCCTACGCGGCTGGCCGAATCCTGGGTGAGGTCGCGGCGGCGACGATCACGGCCGGACCTCCGGCGCTGGCGGCCGCCGTACGCGACCGCCTTCGCGACGCCAGGCCGGACGAGTTCGTCAATCGCTGGCTGGCGGGCGAGCGACAGGACGCGGTCGACGAATATCTCGCGCGGGCCGCCGCCGGGCCCGTGCTCGAAGCTCTGGGGCCGACCGCCGGCGACGCGTGCTCGCGCGGACGTGCCGAAGGCGGCTGTCCCCGCTGCGGCGGCTTGCCGCAGCTCTCGTACTTGACCGACGCCGGCGAGACGCTCGTGAGCGGGCCGCGAATGCTGCTGTGCTGCCGCTGCGGCGAGAGCTGGACTCATCAACGCATGACCTGCGCCGGCTGCGGTGAGGACGCCACGAACAAGCTACCGATCTTCGCCGACGCCGAGCGCTTTCCGCATCTGCGGGCCGACGCCTGCGAGCAGTGCCGGCGCTACCTGATCACGATCGATCTTCGCAAGGAGCCCGAGGCCGTGCCGGTCGTCGACGAGCTGGTCGCGCTCCCGCTCGACCTCTACGTCAAGGAACGCGGCTTCACGAAGATCGTGCCCAATCTGATGGCGATCGGATAGGAGAACCACCATGGCGCGAACGGTCGGCTTCTTCACCGACACGACGCTCTGCATCGGCTGCAAGGCCTGCGAGGTGGCGTGCAAGGAGTGGAACCAGCTCCCTGGCCACGCGCCCCAGTTCGGCGACGGCTACGACAATACGGGCCAGCTCGACGAGCAGAACTGGCGCTACGTCCAGTTCCACGAGCGCACCACCGCCAAGGGCGGCGTCGCCTGGAACATGATGAGCGACGTCTGCAAGCACTGCGCGATGGCGAGCTGCATGGAAGTCTGCCCGACCAACGCGATCATCCGGACCGAGTTCGACACCGTCTACATCCAGCCGAGCGTGTGCAACGGCTGCCGCGACTGCATCGCGGCCTGTCCGTACCACGTGATCGGCTTCGACGAGGCGAGCGGTCTGGCCCGCAAGTGCACGTTCTGCTACGACCGCCTGCAGGCCAACCTGATGCCCGCCTGCGCCAAGGCGTGCCCGACCGAGTCGATCAAGTTCGGCGACCTGGACACGATGCGCAACGTCGCCGGCGCGCGCCTGAACCAGTTGCGCGGGCAGGGGATGTCGGAGGCGCGCCTGTACGGCGACAAGGAGTACGGCGGTCTGCACGCCTTGTTCCTGCTGACCGACAAGCCCGAGGCCTACGGGCTGCCCAACACCGAGAACGCGGTGCTGCCGAGTCGGAACAACATGCGCAACTATCTCGGCTCGCTGGTCACGGCCGCGCTCGGGATCATCGGCGCGGTCTTCGCGTTCCGCGAGCGCGGCGGGAAGGAGTAGCGTCATGCCCCAGCACTTCGTCGCGCCGCCGCAGTGGGAGTGGTACATCGTCTGGTACTTCTTCCTCGGCGGCATCGCGGGCGGCGCCTACGCGCTCGGCGCGATTCTCAGGTTGATGGGCGACCAGCGCGACGCGCCGGTCTCACGGCTGGCGTTTCTGCTGACCTTGCCGGTCCTGGCCATCTGCCCGATCCTCCTCACGCTCGACCTCGGGCGGCCGCTGCGGTTCTGGCACATGCTGATCGACAGCCGCACCTTCGGCCTCAACTTCAAATACTGGTCGCCGATGTCCGTCGGCGCCTGGGTGCTGATCATCTTCAGCCTGTTCGCGTTCGTGTCCTTCCTGGAAGCGCTGGGCAGCCTGCGCGGCTCCCGGGCTCCGTTCCTGAGCGGCGGCCTGGGCCGCGTGTTCATGATCATCGGCGCCTTCTTCGGGCTCTTCCTGGCCGGCTATACCGGGGTGCTGCTGAGCGTGAGCAACCAGCCCGTGTGGAGCGACACGTGGGCGCTCGGCGGGCTGTTCCTCGCCTCGGGGCTCAGCGTGGCGGCGGCGGCGCTGACGCTCGTGACGCGGCTCGGCCGCCACGATGCGAGCGCCGAAGCCAAGCTCTCGCGGGCGGATCGCTACTTCACGATTCTCGAGCTCGTCCTGCTCGTCGTCTTCTTCTTGAGCCTCGGCGCGGTAGGGGCGCAGTTCCTCCAGCCACGCTGGATGGCGCTCTGGGTGGTCGTGCTGATCGGCACGCTCGTGCCGCTCGGGCTCCATCTCTCGACCGAGCGCCGGATGCCGGCCATGCTCGCGGCGGTCCTGACCCTGATGGGCGGGCTGGCCCTGCGGATCGTGGTGGTGTTCGGCGCCCAGATGTAGGGGGCCCGCCGTCGCCCTGCCTCAGGCGTTTTCATGCTGAAGATCGGAGTGCGGTTGCCTCGGCAGTTCGAGGATTCCGGTGACTACCTCGCCGATGCCCGAGCCATGGAATCGGCGGGCGCCGATTCGCTGTGGCTCGACGACGAGGGCTACGACCCGTGGCTCCTGCTCGCGGGCATGGCGACTGTCACCAGCCGTATCCGGCTGATCGTGCCGATCTCGAGCGCGGAGCGGCGCGACCCGGAAAATCTCGGCGTCCGCGTGGCGACCCTGAGCCGGCTCTCGCGCGGACGCACCGCGCTGGCCGTCACCGGCGTCGCCGAGAGCTCGACCGGCGTCGATGCGGTCCTCGCGCTCGCGAGGCGCTCACAGTGCTGCGTGATCCTCGAGGCGGCGGGCGATCGTCGGGCGGGGCTGGCCGACGGCCTGGTCGGCTTCGACGAGTCGCCGGAGCGGTTCCGCGCCGCCGTCGAGCCCGTCGTCCGATTCCGTGAGCGCGAGAAGCTCAGGAGTCCCTTCGAGCTGTGGGCCGCGATGAAGACACCGGACGACCGCGAGACCTGGCGCAGACGACGGCGCGAGTATGAAGACGCCGGCGCCACGGGCATCATCGTTCCCCTGGATCCTCGGCTGCTCGATCTCCTCCGCAACGGCGACGAAGAAGAAGATCGGTCCGATCTCGGCCTGGCTCAGGGCTGAGCCCGTCCGGTTCGCCTCCCCCCTCAGGCGCGTGCCAGGCTCCCGACGAGAGCGCTCGTGTCGGTCGCATGCTCGATCTCGGCGACGGCGCCGATGACGGCGGTCGCCTGCCGGGTGTCGAGAACCGACGCTGTGTACCGCCTGAACTTCTCCTCGGCTTCCTGCCACGTGAAGGGATTGGCCGGCGAGCCTTTGTGAGGACGGGTTCGCAGCGTGTGGCGCCGACCCGCGCACTCGATGACGACCTCCGCGGGCCAGAAGCCCGGCGTGTCGTGGGCGGTCTCCTCCAGCGGAGCCAGCTCGATCCGACGAGCCAGCTCGCGCACGAGCGGGTCCACGACGGCGTCCTGGTCGTAGACGAGCGGATTGGACATGTCCCGCGTCAGCGCGACCGCCGCGGTGAAGGGCAGGCTGTACTGTCCGCCGAGCACGTCGTCGGGCTCGCGGGCCGCGTGCCGCTCCTCCATGATGCGGGGCGCGCCGCGGATCGCGACGCGCGTGATCGCGCCGGGGTCGAGCGGATGCTCGCGCTTGAGGTCCTGGATCGCCTGGACCACCGCCTGCTGCGTGACGTGGGTCGCGTACGACTTGAGCGACGGGGGCTCGATGGCCCACTCGCTGCCGAGATGGTCGACGAGCTTCTCGATGTGCGGCGGCGTTGAAAAGGCGTTGAAGTAGCCGGAACGGCCCTCCAGCACCGTCGCCGGCCCGCGCACGCCCTGTCGCGCCAGCAGCGCGCTCTCCAGTCCGAGCTGGGCGGCTCGGCCGAGGTGCAGGCGCTTGGTGTCGCCGCCGCTCCACGCGAACTCCAGCAGGCCCGCGCTCGACGAGCCCGCGATGCCCAGCGCATCGGTCAGCCGTGACTCGTCGAATCCATAGAGCTTGCCGACCGCGACGGCCGCGCCGAACGGCCCCTGGGTGCCCGGGTTGTGAAAGCCGCGCACCGTCTCGAGGCCGACGGCCGTCCGCGCGATTCGCGCCGAGACTTCGAAGCCGAGGGCCAGGGCGGTGAGGAACGCGACGCCGTCGAAGCGCTCGCGCTCGGAGATCGCCAGCGCCGCTGGCAGCACGGTGCCGCTGGCATGCGAACCCGTGAGCGGCTCGCACTCGAACGCGCCGACGAGCACGCCGTTGGCGAACGCGGCACGCGAGACGTCCGTACGCCAGCCATGATGGATGACCGACGCCTCGGCCGCGCCCCCGAGGGCTTGCGCCACCGCCACGATCCGCTGGGCCCACGGCTGCCGGGTGCCCACGAGCGCGGCGCCGAGCGTGTCGAGGACGGTGATCTTGAGGTTCTCGACCAGGCGACGCGGCAGGTCGGTGAACTTGGTGTCCGCCACGAACCGCGCGAGCGTTCGAGTCTCGTTCATGCGTCTCCGGCGCGAGTATACCGGGGTTGGCGGTGATGTTAAGCTCGCTCCTCGGTGCGCACAATCGAGTCGGAAAGGGACCTATGAGCCGCGAGCTCTGCTTCTCCACGGCGATCGAGCTGGCGCGTCGCATTCGCGCGCGCGAGGTGTCCGTCACCGAAGTCGTTCAGGCGCACCTGGCGCAGATCGAGCGGGTCAACCCGAAGGTGAACGCGATCGTCACGCTCACCGCCGAACGTGCCCTCGCCGAGGCGCGCGAGAAGGACGGGGCCCTCGCGCGAGACGTCGCCGCGGGGCCCCTCTTCGGCTTGCCCGTCGCGCACAAGGACCTGGTGCCCACCCGAGGGATCCGGACGACGTACGGCTCACGGATCTACCGCGACCACGTCCCCGACCAGGACGCGCTGCTCGTCGAACGGCTGAGGGCGGCCGGCGCGATCACCTTCGGCAAGACCAACACGCCCGAGTTCGGCGCGGGCTCGCAGACGTTCAACGAGGTCTTCGGCCGCACGCTGAATCCCTACGACCTCACGAAGACCTGCGGGGGCTCGAGCGGCGGCGCCGCCGTGGCGCTCGCCTGCGGGATGGTGCCGATCGCCGACGGCAGCGACACCGGCGGCTCGCTCCGGAACCCGGCGAGCTTCTGCAACGTGGTCGGTCTGCGGGGCGCGGTCGGCCGCGTTCCACCGTGGCCGACGGACGCGCCGTGGGGAACCCTGCACGTGCCGGGACCGATGGCGCGCACGGTGGCGGATCTGGCGCTGATGCTGAGCGTGATGGCCGGGCCCGACCGCCGCTCGCCGATCGCGATCGCCGAGCCGGGCGATCGCTTCCGCGGCGACCTCGGCCGTGATTTCAAGGGCGTGCGGATCGCCTGGAGCCGCGATCTCGGCGGGTTGCCGGTGGACCGGCGCGTGACGAAGGTGCTGGACGGGCAGCGCGCCACCTTCGAAACGCTCGGCTGCCACGTCGAGGACGGAGAGCCCGACTTCACCGACGCCCGGCACGTCTTCCAGGTGCAGCGCGCGTTGAGCTTCTCGGCTCGCTACGGCCCTTTGCTCGCGCAGCACCGCCACCAGATGAAGGACACGGTCATCTGGAACACCGAAGAGGGGCTGCGGCTCACGGCGCGCGAGATCGGCGAGGCCGAGGTGCAGCGCGCGCGACTCTATCACCGGGTGCGGGAGTTCATGGAGCGCCACGAGTTCCTGCTGATTCCGGCCGCGCAGGTGCCGCCGTTCGACGTCTCCCAGCCCTACGTGACCGAGATCAACGGCACGCGGCTTCCCACGTACATCGACTGGATGCGTGTCTGCTCGGACATCACGGTGACGGGCCTGCCGGCCCTCTCGATTCCCGCGGGCTTTACGGACGATGGGTTACCGGTGGGACTGCAGATCGTCGGACGGCACCAGGACGAATGGGGCGTGCTTCAGCTCGCTCACGCCTTCGAGCGAGCGACCGGATGCCATCGGCGCCGGCCCCCAGTCGCCGACTGAGTCGATCCGAGCGAAGTCCGGCGACACACCGGCCGGCGACACGCCGGGCCCGGCCGGTGCGCTGGCCGAGCCCGGAGGCATCCGATCACCCTCGCGTCTCGCGCATGCCGGGACTGCTGTTCAGCGTCTCACGAATGCGCCGACCCGTTTCGGTTGCGGCCGTCTGCAGACGGTCAGCCGCCTGCGCGACGAGGCGCGCGCTGGTTCCCATGAGCGTGAGCGCACGCTGGGTGGCCTCGAAAGTCTCCGCGAGGCCTCGCTGGTAGAGACGCAGCGGGTCCGTCAGCGCGTCGGTCCACGCCGGCTGCCACCGCAGCGCCGCCGCGTGCGAATCGTGCACCGCCTCGAGCGCCGTAATCTGGAGCTCGGCCGCCAGCCTCGCGTTCTCCTTGGCGGCGATGATCGAGAGCTCCGTCAGCGGGCCGTCAGCCGCTGGCCGACGCCGAGCGAAGTGGCAGTGGCCTCGCTATTCGGCATCGTCTGGTCGAACAGTCGGGAAGTCCGTTCCTGGGTCGCGGTCTCCACACTAGGCTCCTTTCATCGGGTGTCGCCGTCGATGAGCTCGCCGTCGATGTCGATGAAGACGATCGACTCAGCGTCGGGAGCGCGTTGCACCCAGATCGCTGACGCCACGGCCCCCGTCTGGAGGTTCAGCCCTTGCCAGACGCCGCCGGTTGGTGGGCGATCGCGCCGACTGCGTGTCACCGCGAGCTTGTATTCCGCGAAGCCCGCGTGCGCCAGCGCCTCCACGACGTCTCGGGGCTGCGCCGCCCACGCGTGCGCGTTCTCTGACCATTGGATCTTGCCGCTCTGGCGTAGCTCGTTCAGCCGTTGGAGCTCTTCCACGCCACCCCTCATCGAGCACCTCCTGGCTGTGTGTTCGACCTACCGATGTGGTAGCTCTGGTGCGGTTGCGGCGTGATGACGAATCGATCACCGCGTCGTGAACGCCGGGCACCGGAGATCGCATGGCACGCAATGCGCTTGCCAGGTCGCGATGTGACATCGCGCCGCGCAATTCGCGATGGCAAGTGTCCGCAAACGCGTGACTGTCGGTCAGCATCGTGGACGTGGGCGCCGCGCCGGCGGATCGGAGAGCGCCGCACGAACGGTCACACGCGCTCGGTCCGTGCTCGAACGGCGTGCAGCGAGATCAGGACCTTCGGCCGTGTGGCGGCCGAACACGTGGAGTGAGCGGTTCCGCCACACCGGAGCCCGTCATTTCTTGACATCATTCCAAGGCGCCAATACGCTGGCGTGGTAATTCATGCGACACGCAGGTTCGCCCGCCTTCCGCCTCCCCGGTCGAGGCGTTTTCTGATCGCCTAGCCCTTCCGCGGCGCTCGGCAGCGCGTCAGCGGTGCGGCGCCGTCATGTCGAATGGCCCGACTTCTCGGCTTCCTCGCGGGGCGCAGCTGTCCGCAAAAATTGCCGGGCTCGAAATCGGGCTCTGCGAAGACCGACACCAATCGGATCGTCGATCACTCTGAATCGAGAGCTGAGGGAGACGGAGGAATGACCCGGCGTGAGGACTGCCGCGCTCCGCGGATCGTG
>WNGJ01000745.1_pt1 | contig 52610 bp, 58 predicted proteins | sample 5400611 | NCBI WGS metagenome assembly WNGJ01 (sample SAMN13153375, study PRJNA577476) | soil metagenome | isolation source: 40 cm soil or saprolite under Garry oak tree replicate 1 | place: USA:California | collected 2016-06-15 | reverse complement strand
TGAATGAAGGTGAAATGCTTGCCGTCCTGCGGGCAACTCACGGCCGAGCAACACCTCTCGAACGCTCATCGCTCGTGGCGGAGGGAGCCGTCAAAATCTCGACAGAAACACACCGCAAAACCCAAGGAGGGAATATGAAGGTCTACAACTTCTTTGCGAATATGACGATTGCGGCACGATCACTCGGAATTGCGGGTTTACGCCCCCTCAGGCAAAACAGCGAAGCCAATCCATTGAACTCTGCGTCACGCGAATGCGGGAATATCGGACGTCGATTCGCTGCTCCTCCCTTCGTCGTGTTTGCCGTACTGCTGTCCACGTGCGCCAGCGGCCAGCAACCCGCAATGCCCAACCAGGGTCCGACGCAACAGGAACTCAGCAGTGCGGCGTCGGACACTCGAGGCTGGCTCTATGCCACTCATGACTATGGCGACCACAAGTTCGTGGACCTGAAACAGATCAATACGGATAACGTGAAGAATCTTCATGCGGTTTGCATGTACCAGGCGCCGGAGAACAGTACAGCTCAAGCCAATCCGATTGTGTATCGCGACACGATCTACTTTACAACACAGCATCTGACGGTGGCCCTAAATGCCTCGGACTGTTCTGTTCGCTGGCTCTCTAAGTGGACCCCGAAAAGGGGTGAGGCGATGCCCCAGAACCGGGGCGTCGCGATCGGGGATGGACTTGTGGTTCGCGGCACTGCCGATGGCTATCTGATCGCGCTCGATGCCGAAACTGGTGCGCTTCGATGGGAACAAGCGGTCGCAGATCCTGCAAAAGGCTACTCGTTCACGATGCCTCCCTTAATTTACGACGATCTTGTCATCATCGCGCCGGCAGGCGGTGAATTGGGAATCAAGGGATGGGTGGGTGGCTTCCGGTTGAGCAACGGCGAACCCGTGTGGAAATTCAATACTGTTCCCGATCCCGCGGAGACGGCTGCTAAGACGTGGGGGCCGAATACAGCGGTCCTCAAGACTGGCGGTGGCGCAGTCTGGACACCGCTGGCACTCGATACAAAACGTGGATTGGTCTTTGTCCCTGTAGGTAATCCCGTTCCGGATGTATACGATACTGATCGTCCAGGCGAAAATCTATACACCAACACCGCCTTGGCCTTGGATGCGAAAACCGGTAAGCTGGCCTGGTATTACCATCCAGAGGAACATTCCCATGACCAACACGATTGGGACCTGACACAAGTCGGACCGATTTTCTCAATCAATGAAAGTGGTCACGACAGAGATGTGATAGCCATTGCTGGAAAGGACGCAATGTTGCGTCTTCTGGATCTCGACACTCACAAGTTGATTTGGGAAAAGACACTCGTTCACCGAGAGAATGTGAACACCAAAGTTACGCCCGCTGGAGTTCACATTTGTCCAGGATTCGATGCCGGCCAGAAGTGGAATGGATCATCATACGATCAACTGAATCATCAACTAGTCGCGCAGGTCATTGATCATTGCAGCACCATAGCCAGCGGCACCGCTCCACCGAAGCTCGATCCCAGTAAGCCCAACAATGAAGAGTCGCAATCAGTTTTTGTCGACGGTGTCAACAAGGCCGATCCCTGGAACACAGCGCGAGGTTGGATCATCGCGTTCGACCCGAATACAGGCGCGGTCCGCTGGAAATACGCGGCCAAGAAGCCGATACATGCCGCCGTCGTGACAACGTCAGGCAATCTGACACTCACGGGAGAATATACTGGCGAATTCCTCGTACTGGAAAGTCGCAATGGCAAGCTGCTTTACCAGTTTCAGACTGGCGGTCAGGTCGGCGCTGGCATCGTCACATACCAACCAGCGGAGACCCAATACATAGCGGTTGTGACTGGGACCCTCGTCAATTTCAGCAACACAGTGCAGGCCACAGGCGGCGTAGTGGATCACGGAGGCACCCCCACCATAATTATCTTTGCCGTTCGGCCGCAATGATCTCCTAGGTGTGCGTGTGATTATGGCGACTCGGTTACAATCACGGCGCCTGCGGAGGGCATTCTGTTCGGCTTTGCTCTTTGCCCTGGTCTGCGCCTACCCGCTGCGGGCTCAGGAAGACGGCACCAGTAGCCAGGCAGAAGATTGGGTTGATCGCCCCACCTTGAGCGGCGATTGGGGAGGCGTGCGTACAAAGCTGGAAAAGAGGGGGATTAAACTGCGCGCGGGTTTCACGACGGAAAGCGCAGCGAACCCGATCGGAGGTAAAAGACAAAGCGCGCGGTACACGCAGCAAGTCGATTTTGGCGGCGATCTCGATCTAAGCCGTTTGGTTGACGATCCCGGTGCAAAGGTCCAGATTACGTTTACTGATCGGGTGGGCCGTAGCCTTTCTGCAGACGCGATTGGAAACTTGTTCGCTGTCCAGCAACTTTATGGGGCGGGCCAGAACTTCCGGATCGTTGAGCTGAATTATCAGCAGAGTCTGTTCGCGGACAAGCTGAACTTGGAACTCGGGTGGTCACCTGCTGGCGATTATTTCGCGTCATTGCCGGTTTTCTGCGATTTCCAAAATGGCTTCATCTGCGGACACCCGAACCCCATGACAACCAATAGCGGGGCACACAACTATCCCGTGGGGCAATGGGGTGCTCGCGTAAGGGTGAGCCCGACGCGGCAGTTCTACGTTCAGACCGGACTTTACCAAGCGAATCCCGACGAAGGAAATAAAGATAAGGGATTAGATCTCAGCTTCAGCAGCACTGGTGTCCTGATACCGTTTGAAGTTGGATGGCTGCCCGGCAATCGTACTGGAAAATATCCCGGTATTTATAAAATTGGAACCTACTACAATTCGTCCAATACACCCGATGTCCTGGAGGATATCCACGGGCACTCGGCGGGATTTACCGGAGCTCCATTCTTAATGCACAGTGGGCGTTTCGGGGCGTATGGAATGGCGGATCAAGTCATTGAGCGGGACGCTTCCGACACTAAGCGGTTCTTAAGGATAGGCGCAATAGGTGGGATTGCCGATCGTGCGACGGCGATCTACCGGTATTTCGTTGCCGCAGGCGGAGTCCGTCAAGGAACGTTCAAACACCGCGACGCCGATTTCATTTCCGTACTGTTTGCCTATGCCCAAATCAACCCTCGTCTAACCCAATACCAACAAGACCGCAACGTGGTCGCGCCGGGTTCGGTGGGCATTCAAACATATGAAAGCATCGCGGAAATTGACTATAACGTTCAAATCGCGACCTGGCTTTCCGTGCGACCAAACGTGCAGTATGTAATTCGTCCTGGCGGCACTGGGAAGATTCCCAATGTCATTGTCATCGGCCTGCATACAGGGGCGACGTTCTGATGGACAAAGACATGCCGCAGACACCATGAGGCGCACGCGATTCTCGCCTCAGTGTTCGTGCGATTATGTCACCTTCATCGCAGCGCGGTGCAAAAACCTTATGTAATTGAGCTCTCGGGGCTTACTTCGAGCGAGAAGCAGATTCCCCGAAATTGTTGGAAACACTAGAAAGCGAGAGTAAAGGAAGGAATCATTGGAACGCGGGCTCGTGCTTGCAAAGCAGGTGCTGTCCCCTGTGCCAGAATCCGATGTTTTCATGCCGTTGGGGTTAGATTTCAGCGAAAAGCAGACTCCCCAAGTTGTTGAAAAAGATGAAAAGCCAAAGGAACAGATGGAGGGTTTGGAATCGAGCGGCGTGCTTAGAAGGCATATGCCTGAGCAAGCTTGGCGCAATCGTGTCCTCTGGAAGAAGGTCCACGGTCGTACCGACCTCGGCTGCTTCTTGGCCTACCGCTGAAAAGTAGTTGCCGGAGAACCGACTCTGCCGAAATAAAACGCGAATGCGTTCTTCCACTGTGCGGCATTTCAGCATGTAAGAGTACAACCGACGTAGAATCGGCTCATCCACCGGCACATCGGTCTTCGAATCATTTGTCTCGCGTGGACCGTCTATCAAGGTCATGTTGCCTCGTGAGAACTCAGCTCTCTCGTTATCGGTCACAAATTGTTCAACCTCGTAGCCCTTGGGAATCAAATCCATCTCCACAGCCCATGGCTGTGATATAAAAATCTCTCACTCCGCCTGGATTAAAAAGTCTGCCTGGTCAGCGGGAGATGCCTTTGGGAGCACAATCTCAACCATAGCTCCCTTTAGAGTCGCCGTCGCCTTGGATGGGTCCACATCCACCGGAAGGTCGTGCACTCGGAAGATCTGTTGCGATCGGAGTTCTGTATGCGTACCTTCCGAATCTCCATACAGCACACTGATTTCTTTCTCACCACTCACCATTAAGCGGCGTGGTTCCACACTCACTTTGAGTTGATCAACAGTGAAAGATCCCGGAAGTTCGGCGTGAAGAATGATAGCCCCCGCTGATTCCTTCAAATCGTGACGGCACGGATAGATTAGAAGTTCTGTTTCCGCTTGCTCCCAATCTTCGATTTCATGACCGGGGACACGGCCGCGATGCTCGAAGTGTTCATACGCGCGTCGAGCAATCATGTTTTGGATCTCGCTCTTCCTTTGTTCCAAAATGCCGGCGGGAACAAATGTCACGGGTGTGCCTGCATTTTCCTTTTCTCCTGCTGGTTTCGCTTGCATCGTCATGCTCCTTTCCCTCACTGGGCTACGAAACTCGAATGTGTTGCGTTCGGCTAGAACCGCCGTCGTGAACATCACACCTGCAATCGCTGACCCAGAGTTTCCATCGTTTGTCAGCATTCCTTTGTCGAGATGACTGGGGGTTCATGGTTAATCTCACCGTTAGCCAGCCAAAAGGATCAGTAAAGGCATTCTAATTTCTAGTCGCGTGGTCGCTCGAGCCTGGCGTTGCATCAGCAATTCTTTTGGCTGCAGCTTCATAGTCGGATCGTATCGATTCCATGACAATGGGTCGTTTATAACTGTGGAAGAAACGACTGTAATGTCGGGGAATCAGCATAACTTGCCCCAATGCGTGAAGTTATTCCTCAGCACTGCAACCTATCCGACATGATCGAGACTCTTGTCACGCCGCACTTCTCCGTGACAGATGTCATCGAGCCCGCCACAGAAAGACCATTGCTCGCGGTTAGATAGAGTAATAAAAATAGTGCTTGACGAGGGTGGCCTCATGTTGGCGAAACCGAAGGATTCGCCATCAAGACAAACGTGGATCACTGACAAATAAGCCGGGTGCAACTGACCGGCTCCCTTGATCAGTGTTAACCATCGATCCAATCGTCGTCGTAATTCCTTGATTTCAGCTACCGTTTGCGACAGAACATCGTGGCTGCGGTGAGTGGAAGCACGCTTATTGCAGCCTTGCTCACAGTTTCTGCGGTGAGCGGCCAACGGGTACTCTAAGTAGAGTGAGTCAACATGGTAGGAACTCAGACTGTTCTACTTTCTGAAAAGCCCATTACATCGGTGGATGCCTATTTCGCCGACGGAGGAGGGCAAGCACTCAACAATGCGCTAACGATGCCGCGCGAGCAGATCATCGCCGAGGTCAAGAAGTCTGGTTTGCGGGGCCGAGGGGGAGGAGGATTCCCCACTGGTTTGAAATGGGCGGGCGTAGCGTATGACCCGTGTCCCACGAAGTACCTGGTTTGCAACGGATCGGAAGGCGAGCCAGGGTCGTTCAAAGACCACATGCTCATGCGAAACAACCCTTACCAACTCTTGGAGGGAATCGCAATTGCTGCTTATGCGATCGGGGCCAGGAAAGCCTTCCTGGGTATCAAAGCCAGTTCCCACAGAGAAGTGAACGCGACGAAGCAGGCGCTCGACGAAATGACGAGGCGAGAGGCGTTGGGTCCCACGCCAATCGAACTCGTGGTCGGACCAGAAGATTATCTCTTCGGCGAAGAGAAAGCGCTCTTGGAAGTAATAGAGGGCCGGGACCCGTTGCCGAGAGAAGCAGACAACCCTCCTTACGTTAAGGGCCTGTTCATCACCGACCCTCAGGAGCTAAATCCAACCGTAGTGAACAATGTGGAGACCCTTTCAAACGTTCCGCACATATTGCAGCGAGGTGCCGATTGGTTCCGTGCTATTGGCACGCCTGATTCGCCAGGCACAATGATTTTTACAGTTTGCGAAGACGTAAAGCGCCCAGGCGTCTACGAGTTGCCAATGGGCGCCCCGTTGCGGACGCTCATCTATGACTGTGCTGGGGGACCGCTATCGGGTCGCGAATTCAAAGGTTTCTTCTCCGGCGTAGCCAATCCGATAATTCTGCCATCCGGCCTTGATACTCCGATGGATTTTAGCTCGATGCGAGCGATCGGATCGGGCCTGGGCTCTGGAGGATTCATCGCGTATGACAAGACCGCGTGCATGGTGCGAGTAGCGCACATGTTTGCAAAGTTCCTGTGGCTTGAGTCCTGCAACCAGTGCTGGTCCTGCAAACTTGGCACGAACCGCTCGATGACTTACCTGCAAAGACTGATCGAAGGCGTTGGCGACGAGATGGACATTGAATTGGCAATTCAGGGAGCCCTGATGGCTCCAAACGGAAACCGCTGTTATCTACCGGTTGAGCATTCTCTTTTGTGCCCCAGCATCATCCACGCCTTCTCGAATGAATTCGTAGCACATTACAAGCGGGGGTGCCAATGCTGTCGTGACTTGGTATTGCCCAAGATTCACGATTTCGACGAAACAAAGAATGTCTTCACGTACTCTCCAGGCCGCCAGACTCCGTGAGGAAAGGTATTTAGGGTCAGTTCAATCTTGCTCCGCTATTCTGCCCATTTCTCCCTGCATTACGAACGTTTCTCAAAGTAACCACTGTCATAAGATCAAAGCAGCCCCACGATGATGATTAAAATGAAACGAAAAGCATCGCCGGTTCATCTTGTATTTGGGAGCGCTCTAGCGGAAGGAAGCGATGATGCCAAATGTCGAACCAGTCTTGATCAACTACGTTGAGGGAGGCAGTAGGGAGAGGGTCATTGCCACGATCCGTGCCCGTGATCTGGGTTCGAGTTTAGACACGCACATTGTCGGCTTCTTCCTTGTGGCTCGCCTAGCGCTATGAAAGTGACATGGCAAAGGGCCTCCGAAGTCCTCACCATTCAATTGGGTTTTTCGGTTACGGTAAGACCAGCAATGGACGGAGCGCGACAGTGAGCGGAAAGATGGAAACAGTGTTGAGGAAAACACCATACTTCGCGGATCTCACGAAGCAAGAGATGCGCGCCTTGGCGACACGGGTAAGCAAGAAGCACCTTCAACGGGGTGAGCTACTTTTTGGCGAAGGTGACTCGTGCATAGGTCTCTTCATGGTGGTCACGGGCAAGATCCGTCTTTTCAATCTGTCCCCAGCGGGTCGCGAACAAGTTCTAGCGGTGAGAGGACCAGGGCGCTCTTTCGGTGACCCAGTGGTGTTTGAGGGGGGCAATCATGCTGCCTCGGCGTCTGCGCTGGAAGATGCCGAACTACTCTTCATCTCGCGCACGGACTTTCAGAATTTTTGTCGCGAGCATCCGGAGGTGATGTTCAAAGTGATTGCGGAAGTTGGCTCACGGTTGCGACGCATGATCGGGATCATCCAGGACCTGTCGTTCACGACAGTGAGGCAGCGATTGATCGCCATGGTCTTGCGGCTAGCACAGACGAGCGGAACTGCTTCGACGGAGGAACTCCATGTGGAGCTAACGAAGACCCATGAAGAATTGGCGGCCGAATTGGGCACCGTGCGAGAGCTCGTGTCGCGTACTCTCCGCCAACTCCAGGCCGAAGGGTTTCTGGAGGTAAACGGCCGCACAATCATCGTCAAAGATCTCGCTGGTCTAAGGCGCGAGCAGACCTCATCACAGTAGTTCCTTTCCCTTCAAATCTTTCCGAGTTGCAGTGACTTTAGTCACTGACTCCTTCCGACTTGCCGTCCAGAATTCCCCCCCTCGGGGTGTGGTCATGAGTTTCACTCGCGAAACCAAGATACAAAGATAGTGCGCTTTCGACTGGAGCTTGGTGATCGATCTAGATTTCTGATAGTGGCTCAGTTTGAGCCTGAATGCGCCCGTTCCGTTCCGAAAAATTCGGGACGGAACGCCCGCTACAAGCCCTTTTTGCTTTGTTCGTATTGGGTCTTGTAGGGGCCGCCCGATTTTAGGGCGGGCAGCCGTTGTTCCGTCCAAAACCGAACTGAGTCACTACGAGGTTTCTGGGAAGTGGGGGGAAGGCGACCTAAGGATATTCTTTGGCGCCTTGTGTGGAGTTGGAAGAACAAATTCAATGGGGTGGTGAGGAGAAATCAGATGCGAAATAATGTTCCGGGTAGGAAGAGAATTTGGCTGCATCTTGCGGCCACGATAGCGCTTATGTTCGGTATCAGCACGCCGCTGCGACTCGCCGCTCAAGCGATTGGTGCCACGATCTCAGGGACAGTTACGGACCAGTCCGGGGGCGTGGTTACCAACGCGGAAGTCTCGATCAAAAACACGGCGACTGCCGACACGCGAACTGTTTCAACGAATGCGAATGGAATCTACTCCGCGCCAAACCTACAACCCGGCAGTTACAGTGTTACCTTCACGGCACCGGGATTTGCGACTGCCGTGCAGTCCGGCATCACTTTGACGGTAGGTGGCACGCAAACTTTGAATCTGACCATGCAGGTTGGTCAGTCGACACAAACCGTTGAAGTTACCGCCGAGGCTCCCTCCATTAACCTAACCAACGCGGAAGTCGGCGCGATTACAGATGAAACGACGATTAAAGATCTCCCTCTCAACGGCCGTTCGTGGAGTGACTTGGCAAACCTTCAGCCCGGCGTTTATCAGCTCCATACTCAGCCTGACGTCCAGAGTCGCGACAGATTTACCCGGGGCTATGGACTCCAGCTGTCGATTTCCGGCTCTCGCCCGCAGCAAAACAATTATCGCGTTGACGGCATCAGCATTAACGACCCAGCGAACGGCGGCCCCGGCAACGTGTTGGGCGCCAATGCAGGTGTCGATGCGATTGCGGAATTCTCCGTCTTGACGACTAACTATTCGACTGAGTATGGTCGGGCGTCAGGCGGCATCATCAACGCCACCACCAAGTCGGGTACCAATCAATTCCATGGGGCCGCGTACGAATTTCTGCGCAACAGCTGGCTGGATGCGCCCAACTACTGGGACGCCAAAGACAGCTCCGGCAATTATCTAAAACCACAGTTCAGGCGAAACCAGTTTGGTGCTGACGCGGGAGGCCCCATCATTAAGAACAAAACTTTTATCTTTGGCGACTATGAAGGCTTGCGCCAGTCGAAAGGTCTGTCGAACAGCAGTCCCATTCCGTCGGCAGCTGCAGCCGCTGGCGCGGACCCCGCCATCGCCCCGTATTTGACTGCTTTTTTCCCCATCGGTGGCTCCCTCAATGGCAAACAGGTTTGCAGCATCGTGCCTAGCGGGGGCGATACGGATTTTTGCACGTTTGGAGCGAATCAAGTAAGCACCGAAGACTATTATATTATCCGCGCCGATCACAAAATCTCTGACAATGACAGTCTCAGCGGAACGTTTTTCCGCGATAAAGCCAGTACCAACACGCCCGATGAATACAACAATAAGATCGTCAGCACGGCAACCAGCAGCACCTTTGCGACGATTGCGGAGACTCATTCGTTCGGCACGGCCTTGGTCAATTCCATCCGTTTCGGTTTCCACCGGGACTTCCAGGGAGGACCTGCGGGTGCAACGGCCATCAATCCGGCCACATCGGACACGACTTTCGGGGCTTTCCCCGGCCTCGACGCGCCCCAGATCTTTGAAAATGGCAATCCGCTTTTTACGGGCGGTCTGACCTCATACAACCCACAAAAGAACAGCTGGAACACGTATCAAGTGTATGACGACGCGTTTTGGACCAAGGGAAAACACTCCTTTAAGTTCGGTGTGGATGTGGAGCGAGATCAGCTCAATGTACTCAGATCTCCACGTCCGGGCGGGGTTTTCCAGTTCGCGACGATGGAGGATTTTCTGCATGACTGTGGCTCGACCGTTACCGTGAACTGTTCAGGGGCTTCCGGAACGCAGAAAATCTCCACGGATCTCCCCGGCAAAACTGCCCCCTCTTCGCCTCGCCAAACGATCTTCGGGGTGTACTTCCAGGACGACTGGAAGTTTCGTCCGAACCTCACCATCAACCTTGGACTGCGCTACGAACCGACTACGGTCCCGAACGACCCCCAGGGGAGAAATGCCACTTTACCGAGCATATTCGACACCACCGGCACACAGCTCCCTCTTTGCGGACAACAGTTCAAGGACTCTACCGGCGCTGTCGTCTGCAATGCCCAGACCAATGGGTTGTTTAGGAATAACAGCCTACGTGACTTCGACCCGCGCGTTGGGTTCGCATGGGATCCTCAAAGCAATGGGAAGACGTCAGTCCGAGGGGGGTTCGGTTTCTATGATCAACTGCCACTGATTGCTTTCATGGGGAGCACCGCCAATAGCCAGACTTTTCCGTTTCTGTTAGCAGGGAGTAACGGCAACTTGGCGGGTGGTTCGTTCGGTGAGTTTGGATCGTTCCCGAACGGCTGCGCGGGCCCAACTGTCCCGATGGCGTGCCAGGTCAGCGCGGGAGGAGTACAAGGCAGTCGCGCGGCCTATATCGAACAAGATCCGAAACGCGCTTACGTGATGCAATGGAACTTAAGCATCCAACGTCAGATCATCCCCAATCTCACAGCCCAAATCGGTTACGTGGGGTCGCATGGAGTTCACGGCACAACCCAGGTGGACGACGTCAATATCGTGCTCCCGATATCCAGCCCCAAGGGATATCTCTGGCCGTGCGATCCACTCGTAGGCGCTAATATTAAAGATTGCCAGGGCCATGGCACCGGAACGGTTCTCAATCAAACAGTTGGCCGCCTTCCTGCCACTTTTTTTAGGAATTCATCTGCCTACCATGGCTTGGAGCTGGAATTGACCAAAATGATGAGCCACGGCCTTCAGGTAAACGGGTCCTTTACGTGGCAAAAGTCTTTAGACACGGCTTCCGGAGCGGTCATTTCGGACTCGGTGATCACGGCAATATCGAGCCTGAATTGGTTCGACCCCAAGCTGACGCGCGCCGTCTCTGACTTCAACGATGCCAAAGTTCTCTCAATTAATTATCTTTGGATTATACCTACGCCGAAGTCCTTGTCTGGCTTTGCCGGAACAGCTATCGGCGGATGGCAATTGGGAGGCATCTTCTCGGCCTCTTCCGGTCAGCCGTTTTCGGCGATTCTTGCCGGAGACTCGCTCGGTTTGAACAACTCTGACTCGTTCGCTTATCCGAACCGCCTGAGCGGTCCTGGGTGCAATACGCTTAACAATCCGGGAAACATTAACAATTACGTCAAGCTCCAATGTTTCCAGATCCCCGTTCCGGTCTCTTTTAATGGCCACAACTATATTCCCCTCGGCAATGCAGGTCGTAACATCATGATCGGCCCGGGCCTCGAGTCTTTCGACTTTTCGGTCGGAAAAAATACCAAGGTCACTCGAATCTCTGAGAGCTTCAACGTCCAGTTCAGGTTGGACGTTTTCAACCTCTTTAACCGGGCTAATTTTAATCCACCAGTCCAGAATGAATTCCTATTCAATCCATCCGCCTTGACTCCCGGAGTTGCTGCTACCCCGGGTCCAAATGGCGCATGTTCTCCAGCCGGCGGTGCCGGCGCGGATCCCACCAGCGGATGTATCGCCTCCGCAGGAGCTCTTTCTGGTGCTGATCGTACGTCGACGGAGTCCAGGCAAATGCAATTGTCGTTGAAAGTTATTTGGTAAGTTTCGACTCGACTGACGAATCTGGTAAGGCGACGCCCTCTTGGCCCAAACGGCAAGAGGGCGTCGCGTCGTTTATGCACCTAAACTCTCTTACTCGCCGTGGTACACAAACCCAGGCGGTCAGTTGCGATGTCTGGTGGGATCATCGAGGACTTGTCGTTCACCACAGTGAGGCAGCGATTGATCGCCCTGGTCCTGCGGCTAACTCAGACGAGCGGAACCCCTTCCAGGGAGGGAGTCCATCTGGAACTAACCGAGACCCATGTAGACTTGGCAGCGGAATTGGGTACCGTGCAAGAGCTCATATCGCGCAATTTCAGCTAACTCCAGGCCGAAGGGTTCCTGGAGGTAAATGGCCACACAATCATCGTCAAAGATCTCGTTGGTCTAAGGCGCGAGCAGACCTCTTCGAAGTAGTCTCTTTCCTTTCAAATCTTTCTGGGTTGTAGTGACTTTTGTCACTGTCTCCTTCCGACCTGTCGTCCACAATGTGAACTGTCGCAGAGGCGGTCATGAGTTTCACTCGGGAAACCAAGGTAAGAGATATTCCGCTTTCGGATCCAGGGCCGGGCAAGTGCTCGAAGATACGGGACTTGACTACTTGTGTGGTGGCGGTAAGTCGCACCATCAAGCGTACCTGCAGTAGGGAAACCATTAAGAGGACACTGAGATGGACTTTGAACGTGGGATTGGTGCTGACAATCGCGCTCACAGGGTTTAGTCGTACCGCCGCGGCTGCTTTTCCCGAAAGAAGTATTGCGATCACGATTCACGTGCACAACTATGCCGGAGTCGCACCCACGACATTGGCGGATACGGAACAAGTGGCGACTGAGATCTTCCAAGAAGCAGGAGTAGAAACCCGATGGGTCGATATAGTTTCGACTAGGGACAATACTCAGGTAAGTTCGACTTACTATCCAGCCTTAACTTCCGCCGACATCCAGCTTAGCATTCTCCCGAGCGCGATGTCCGACCGCCTCGGCATCCCGGACAATGTGATAGGGCTAGCGCCCGGCACGGATGCGCAAATCGTCTACGTGTTCGACAGCAAAGTAGAAACCGTTTTCTGGATGCTGTTGAGAGCGCAACATAATGGTCGTCTGGATCGACCAGTTTCTAGGGCTCAAATCCTGGGCCATGTGATCGCTCATGAATTAGGCCACCTGTTGCTGAACTTAAATGGTCACTCGGCTCACGGCATCATGCGTGGCGAAATGGATTTTACTGACCGACATAACTCCTTGCTTTTCACGCCGCAGCAGGCGGAAGTCCTACGGGCAGATGTACGTAGGCGGAGCGGGCAACGAGAGATGCTCGCCCACGGAGACTAGGCACAGACCGTGCCTTTGATCACTCCCAAGAAGTATATTTTCAGAGCCGGCTGGACATCATTGATTGGAGAAGGGGGGATGAACTGCCAGGTCTGTCCCCTGATTCTTGCAGATACCGTGCGCCGAGATCGTTTCCGAAGGCTGAAACGCATCGGTCTCCCCGCACAGTCTTATCTCGCAGCGATGTATATTGTTATTCGACCTAATATTCGTATGCGCGTTCCTTATTGACGTACGAGCTAAAATGTTCATTCGTGACGCCTTGGCAAAACGATTATGAAGTTGACATGGAGTATCAGAGTTCTTGTCCTAGTTGTTTATGCTGTCCTGTGTCTCGCCGCGCCATTCGCGCTGGCTGCGCAGGAACCGGGAGAAACCACTTCCGGTTCGCTGAGGTCGCGACTTGAAGACGGGAAATTATCCTTCAGCGTTCGGTACCGTTTCGAAGCCTTCGAACGCGACGGGGCGCCCTTCACGGCCACGGCGTACGCACCCACCCTGCGGCTGGCCCTCGGCTATGAGGCCCCCTCGTTTCACGGCTTCACCGCTTTCGCCCAGGGTGAAGCGGTGATTGTTACAGGGCCCGCCGACTACAGTGTTCCCGCCCTCCCATCGCAGAATCGTCCGAATCTTCCCGCGATTCTGGACCCCAAGAGCTTGGAAATGAATCAGGGCTACTTGAAATGGACGCACAGCGTTGCGAACAAAAAGATGGCTGCGACCGTGGGCCGCCAGGAGCTCACGCTTAACGATGGGCGGTTCCTAAGCATTTCGACCTGGCGCCAGGTTCACGGAACATTTGATGCGGCAAGGCTGGAAACGGAACTTCCGCGGAGATTCTCCTTCACATACGCATTCATCAATCGCCTCTATCGAGTCGACGGATACAACGCAACTGACGCCTCCCTCCCGATGCATTCACATTTGTGGAACCTTGTATGGAACAAACGCGCCAGGGCCAGGGTCGCCCTGTACGGCTTGTTGCTCGACTATCACACGCCCGTTCAATTCACCAATTCCACCCAGACCTACGGCGTGCGGGCGACGGGACCGTATCAGTTCAACAAAAACTGGAGCCTCATCTACACTGCGGAATACGCCAAGCAGAAGAACTTTGGTTCGAATCCCAACCGCGTTGATGCGAACTATTACTTAGGGGAACTCGGCCCGGGGTGGCGCGGCTTGGGAGTCAAAGCAGGCTACGCATTTCTTGCCGGCCACAGCCCCACTGACCTGCTGACCACGCCAGCGGCTCCCCCGTTCAATGGTTGGACGGACTTGTTCGTCAACAACCCGGTTGTTGGCGGCGCGAGCGGCCTGGAAGCCCGCTATTTGCATGTCAGCGGGCCAATCCGGTTCCTGGGTGGGGCGTTTGGGACCGTAATCTTCTATGACTACTACTCGGACGTTTTTCACGTCCATTACGGTCGCGAATTGGATTCCGCGCTAGCCTACAAGGTCAGCCGAGTCAGCGACCGTTGGGAAATCGGGTGGCGGTTCGGTCGCTATTGGGCGGATCACCTCTTCACGAATGCAGTGCGCACCTCGATCTATACGAGCTTCACTCTGTGACTGAAAGGTGGAATACGTATAGTTGGCGCGCAAGACTTTCGGAAGGCTCGGCGCCTCACTGTTTGAAGGGTGGTGCCTCTTGTTTTTTCAATGCGAATCCTGTCGTGGCGTGAAGGTCCGTTGCGACGGGTTCTCGGACAGCTTTTACTCATCCATTGGCGGAGCCGGTTCTTTTCTGAGGCAGTATCCTGTCGCCGCACAACACCAAATCAAATGGTCGCTCGAAAAATAACCGGACGGCTTCAGCGTGAGAGGAGGTAAAGCAGCATTGTCCCCGAGTTTTTCCAGGCGATGTGAAAGAATTGAGAATCCTGCTTGGCTTTCGTTGGCAGCGAGCACCGTCACAACCATTTCGTTTATGACGCCCACCTGCTTGCAAAACAACATGTTCAGGCTGCCACCTGAGCTGCCCGATAGATCCGAGAAGATTCATGAAGTGCGAACCACAGGATTCGTTCTGTTTCAACGGGGTCGGGAGGGCAAGCAATATAATCGAATGCCCCGGCATTGATTGCAACTAAGTACGACTCCCATTCAGCTAGGCGTGAGAGCACGATGACTGGAATTGACTTCGCAGCCCGGATGACAGCGCGGAAGTCACCGTCAGGAAGATTGTCATTGCAGAACACAATGTTGAAGTCCTGTCGGGCTAGTAGAGACCGAGCCTCATCCAAAGTAGAACAACTGACCGGACCCAGGCCGCACTTATGTGAAGTGGCGATGATCCTCTCCCGACTCTCTCCCTCTACACAGATGATCAAGACTAGTTTGTCATCTAGCATCTCTCCTCCTTGTCGCTGGAATGTTTCGAGTCTCGCTAGATTTCGTTATGCTGGCGGCCGCAGCTGTGCTCAGAGCTTGTCAACTCCTTCGGGCCAGCAGATGGTCAGCAGAAACGCGCTTTCCTCAAGGGCTTGGACGTCATGCGGAATGGCGCGATCGAGCGCTATCAAGTGTCCTGTGGGCAGATCGAAGATCTTGCCCGCCATATGCATTCGAATGTGGCCCGCAACAACCTGCACGGAGATCCTGCCGGCTGCCATGTGTTCGTGGAGGAGCGCCTTGGAATGCAGTACTGTTAGAACAATCCGGAAGTCAGGATGTTTCACGAGCGTCTTGGAGTTTCGTCCACCCTGCCATGGATTCTCATTTCGTAACCGCTCGATCTCCGCGTTCAGGTCAAACGCAAGCATTGGGCTTCCCAGAGGGCCGGGTGGGCGAATTGCCCCGGACCGCTCCGTTTGATTTGCGACAGCTTTTATGTTTCTCTCCTGAAGGTCTTTATTCTTAGAGTGCTCGCTCTTGTCATCGCCTACTTTTCAGCAGTAACTAAGCGCCACGATTCACGCCGCCCTGTGAATATGGCCCTGGGGAGCGTCTTTACTGATCATTCTCGCTCTCAGAAATTCTCTAAGGGCGACTGCGTTGTTGTGCTCGGTATCGTGTGAACTGAAAAGCAGCGTAACCTGCCCTTCTCTTGCGGTCTTGAGAATTAGGGCCCAAGCTTTGGCATTCTGCCTCAGTTCAGAGAAGTACCTGCGGCGGAACTCATCCCACTTCTTGGGGTCGTGGCTGAACCAGCGCCGGAGTTCGTGGCTTGGCCCCACTTCTTTGAGCCATCCATCGATCCGCAGTGAAGTCTTCTTCATCCCTCGAGGCCATAGTCTCTCAATCAGGAAACGGGTGCCGTCCGTCGAGCTCGCCGGGTCATATACTCGCTTCAATTGAATCATGTCCGTTCTCCTTTTGAGGTGTTGGCGCCTGCCGCCTTGCTCGCGGCTGTTCCCGGCGTGCCGTTCGAATGAAAGCTCTTAGCGGCGTCCTCGGACTGCATTTTTGGCTGGTATGTCCCGGGAACCTTGCGAAAGCTGATGGCAAGTCTGTTCCATCCATTGATCGCAATAATGGCTAGCGTCAGGTCCACTAGTTCTTTCTCACTAAAATGTTGGCGCGCCAACTCGTAGACCTCATCCGGTACGTGTTGATAGCTTACTTGCGTGACCGCTTCAGTCCATGCCAGCGCGGCACGCTCGCGTTCGCTGAAAAAGGGCGTTTCTCGCCAAACAACAACTGCATAGAGGCGCTGCTCGGATTCCCCTCGCGCTCGCGCGTCCTTTGTGTGCATGTCAAGGCAGTAGGCGCATCCATTGATTTGCGAAGCGCGGAGTTTTGCCAACTCTAGAAGAGCAGGATCGATGGCGCACTGACGGACATAATTTTCTAGGCCGAACAATGCGGCTATGCCAGCCGGTGCGACTTCAGCGTATTCAATTCGCGCTTTCATTTTGTTTCTCCTGTGCTGTGCCCTCCAATCCAGGACGGACTGATTCAGCCTTCATGTTGCTCCTGGTTCTCGTTCATGGTGGTGAGCGATATCGCCGAATGGGCGTAAGCACCTCCAGGTCGCATCTCGGCGGCGACCCAGATCGCCTCCATGATTTCCTGAGGGCTTGCGCCGTGTTTCATCGCTGCTTTGGTGTGACCCCTGATGCAATACGGGAACTGCGTGACGTGAGCGGCCGCGACAGCAATAAGCTGTTTTATTTTAACCGGCAACGCGCCCTCGGCAAACACACTCTTACTGAACGCATCGAACGCGGACTGGATAGTGGGTGCCAGCTGACGACGCTTGCGAGCGAGATCCTGGGATGATGGTGGGTAAATCGATTCTGCCATTTTGCTCTCTCCTTCAGCTTGCGTACGTTCACCTCTCGGTGAGAGGCTTGTCCCCCTCCAATAAGACCCGTTTGCCGTCGAGTCCTTCATTTTTGTAAGTGACGACTCGTCCCCACAGGCTCGCCGTACCCCATATTCCAGAGCGCAGGCATTCAAGTTGTACGATCTGGCTATGATCTACGAATAGGTTGACTTCAGGGCCATAATTTTTAATGTACCAGGCAAACACTTCGGGATCGGCTGCTTCAAACATCACTTTCTCCAAGCCCAGCGCATTGATGATTTTCGCCGGCACATCGGTTCGCCACGTCTTGACGTTCTCCGTGATCCCTTCTGACTCGATCATGATCATGCAGGCCCCTGCGGCAAGAAACCGTTTGGCAAGCAGGATCGGCCATTCAGGGTCGCGCGTTCCTTCGGCTTCCAGTTCTTCCACTTTGGTCGCACCACCAGCCCCAAATTGAATCCCGACTTCCGGTTTGGCTTTCAATCCGATTTTCTGCACTCTTTCCACCAACCGCAGCCAGTCGTCGGCGGGCAGAGTGATAAAGCCGCTCGAGATTTCGATGATGTCGAAGCCGAGTACCTTACATTCCTCAATGTATCTATTCACAGCGTCGGGTCCTCGCGTGAGAACATGCTCTATGAATCCTCCCGTCGAAACCAGAACGTTGTGTTCGTGGCACAGGGAAATCAGCTCCACCAAAGCCTTGCGGGGCATCAAACTGAAGGAGCCACCCGCGAACTTAAGGGCATCAACGTAGTTACCCATCGTCTCGAGAACGTCTTGCAACTGTCTTTTGCCGAGCGGTGAGTAGTAGGGACCTCGTATCTCAGTTATCCCTTGCGTCCGTGGTTTGAGACTTCGCTCGTTCATCCGCAGAAAATCAAATGCTCTTTCTCCGTTCCGGGGTTGTGTGCGATTGGCCATCACTGTTCCTTCCCGACATGCGATGCTTTCACAGGACGCTTCGAATGTGGTCTTCCGAGGTTATGGAATAGTTGCGTGAGATCTCTAACCTGAACTGAATCCAGGTTCTCCACGACATCCGCAATCGAGTTCCGCAAAGAACCAGTCGTGAACGGAGTGGTGATTCGCTCGAACTTCCCGAATGCTATCTCCCAGGGGATGGCCTGGCTAGTGAATCCCCGGTAGTCGTGAATCTCCTTACTCACTACACAACCGTTCCGGAGCGTCATTGTTAGCCGGCAAGGCATCTCGTTTGGAAAACGATTGGAAAACTCATCGCTTGGGCGGATTGAGACCTTTTGCAACAGTCCTTGAACGTCGCCTCGCGTTATTCTCTCGGCCGTGTATTGGTCCGGCATCACCTGCCCGTCCAGAAGCGCTACACTGATCAAATACGGGAGACTATGATCTGCCTGCTCCTTTGTGCTCACTGCCGTTTTGTCACCGTCGTCTCCTCCGCCGATTATGTGGTAAGCGACATCGAACGTCTCCATATCGATATGTTCTATCTCTGCGGAGTCGAATTTCTCCTCTGCTTTTAGTTGCCGTGCGCACTCAATCGCCGTTTGCGAATGAATCTCGGCGTTGTATTTCTTGAGAATCGTGGCAGTTACGCGATCGAGATCCTCTCGAGCCCAATCAATTTCAAAACATCCAGCGATCGCATCCATGAATCCTTTCTCGCCTTCGAAAACCTCCAAGGGGCCAGTGATCCCTCGCATCGCAAGAAATGTCACAAAGGTACAGCAGGAAGCCATGTTCGGATACGCCAGCCCCTTCCAATTTGAAAGCCTCCCTGTACGAGTGACCCGCAAGGCATTGAAAGCGGTGCCGCTGATAGCGATTGCGTTGGCAGTCTGGTCTCGGTTGAGTCCGAGCGCTTTGGAAACGCCCGCTGCGACTGCGTAAGAACCTTGTGTGGTGTGATCGAACCCTGCCGCTCGAACAGGAGCAACGTCGCTCAGTCGACATTGAACTTGATAGGCCACGGCCAACGCAGTCAGCAAGTCACGTCCTGTGCTGTCGCTATACTCGGCTGCTGCCAGGACAGGCGCCAGATTATCGCTGGGGTGACATGTTTCCCCCTTGGCCAGATAGCTGTCGTTGAAATCAAGATATCGCACCAAGGCACCGTTGTAGAAGGCTGCCCGATCAGGGGCCGCTCGACCTTCGCCGATCAATGTGCAGCTTCCATTGCCATCAAACTCTTCCACTTGCTCGCGAACAAGCTGCAGAGGACCACTTCCAATTGCACCGATGGCACAACCCAAGGAATCGAGAATGCGAATCTTCAGCTGCATGCGAGCGACCTCCGAAATGTCATAGAACGACACCCGATTCACAAACTCTGCGAGCTGCTCGGCGTATGTCATATTGGTCTCTTCTCTATCGACACGTGAGCCCATGACGTTCTCCCATTCTCACGCTGTAATGCTGGAACGGTTCAGGCCATATGACAATGGTTCGTTCATACCGGCGAGAGCAACGACTGTAATGGTTTTGTGCCAAATGTTGATTATTGCTTCGCCTGCTCTGACAAGTTCTTGGGCGATCTCTTGTTCAGCACGGACAGCAATTCCTGTGCCGCCGGAGGGGGACTTGCTTTGCCCTCCAGAACGATTTCTTTCGCCGATATCTGGCTGCCATAGATTCTCTTGTTGGCGTCCTTGTCCGGCCGGAGTGTGGAACCCTCCAGATACATTCCAGCGAATAGGCCGCGTGACCTTGAGTAGCTTAAGACTTCTGCCCGCAAGGTCACATCGGTCGCCGCGCTCGCGTCGCGCCCTTTAGGCCCAGCCGCCGCTGATATTCCTGCCCCCAGTTTCACTTTACTTGACAGGATCGAATCAGCACCTCTCGGATTCATCACCAAGAAAATGAAATCGGTGGCCTGGCCCCCTAACTGGAGCCCAAAGCTGCCACCTTCCAGGGCCATCATCGTCGGCGCACCCCACGGTCCAACAAGATCTTTGCCGCTTCGACAGGTCATGACACCACGTCCGTAGCTCCCACCGAACCCTATGGCAAATCGCAAGACAGACGGGAGAACAATGACGCATTCCGCCTTATCCAGAAGGTCTTGTGGAATATCATCCGGGACATTTAGAATTTCCTTCATCACTGTGCCCGCATTCTTAATTCGATCGATCTCCCTGCCTTGGGCAAACGCTGGCGGGCCGAGAAACATCGCGACAACCAACAGTGCGAAGACACTTTTCATCATAGTATCGCCCTCCAAATGGGCCCGATTTCATCAGGCCAAACGATTATCGTCTCTCTTCTCCAACTGTCCCTGGGTGCTAGGTGCCTGGCTTTAACTTCGGAACGGTGTATCTATTTCCTCATGGCAGAGTTTTGAAATTCGGATACTGAGAATCGAATCGTCGTGACTACGACGAACCGAAAGCAATCCGACTCAGCTCCAAATTCATTTCACAGGTGCAACGGTTTAACGCTGGCGCCATTTTGACCATTGACCTAGAGTCTTTCTCTACCTTTTCTTCCCCCGAGCCTGCGCAATTCGATTCTTCGGAGGCGTCTAGGTTGAAGTAGCGATTCAGGTGTCCACGCACATCTAGGCGCGCTCGGAGTACACGCGACCTTGTTCCTTTTACCAACAGTTCGAGCAAGTCCGCGATCTCTACTGTTGGGGGCTCCTCGACGTCGCGCAGCTGGAAAACGAGCCGCTGTATTAGGTTGAGTTTGCAGATTGCTTCGAAGCGGCTGCGCCGCTATCAGTTCGTTACGATATGCTGCCGAACAGTCGCCGACTAGGGCCTCTTGACCAATAGTAACCAGTAATCTCGCTCTCCAGTTTGACCGTGGAGAAGACTTGTGGCTCGAGACCGCGCTACAAGCAGGCTAGCCTTTTGCGCCATAGGCGTACGCTTCTTCTGTCACTATCGGAATCACTTCGAAATTTTCAGGGGGAGGCGGCGAAGCCGTCGTCCACTCTAGTCCCTTAGCTCCCCACGGATTGGGGCCAGCGATCGGGCCGTAACGCGCGGACCATATTAGATATATGAGCGGGATAACGTACCCTACGGCTAGAATCGATGCGCCGGCCGAGGACATCACGTTAAGGACTTGAAACTCCGGTGGGTAGACAGCGTATCGCCGCGGCATCCCGTAATAGCCGAGGATGAATTGCGGACCAAAGGTGAGGTTGAAGCCGACGAAAATTAGCGCTGCCGAGAGTCGGGCCCAGCCTTGCGGATACATGCGGCCCGTCATTTTGGGCCACCAGTAGTGGATGCCTCCCAAGTAGCCCATTACTGCTCCACCCACCATGATGTAGTGGAAGTGTGCCACTATGAAGTAGGTGTCGTGAACGTGGACGTCGATTGCAATCGAGGCGAGGAACAGACGGAAATGGTTCCCCTGTAAAGGGTGGCAGTCCAGTTGAAAACCTTGATCGCCGATGGAATCGCTACCAGGAAGCTGAAGGCTGAAAAGACCAGACCTGCATAAATGGACTGACCGCTGACGAACATGTGATGACCCCATACAAGAAAAGAAAGGACCGCAATGGCAACGCTCGAGAAGGCAACAAAGCTATAACCAAAGATTCGTTTTCTTGAGAATGTTGCCACCAGCTCACTGACGACCCCCATCGCCGGCAGGACCAGGATGTACACTTCAGGATGTCCGAAGAACCAAAAAAGGTGCTGGAAGAGAATTGGGTCGCCACCCAATGCTGGGTCAAAAATGCCAACATGCAGGAAACGCTCGAGCATGAGCAAAACCATCGTGATGGCGATGACCGGCATGGCAAGGATGAATATGATGCTGGTCGCGTACATAGACCACAAAAATAACGGAAGACGGAACCAGGTCAGTCCCGGTGCGCGCATCTTATGGATGGTCACGATAAAGTTCAGTCCTGTCAAAATCGAAGAAAAACCGGATATAAAGACTCCCATCGCCGCTGACATGACGCTGGAATTCGCATAAGTCGTGCTGAGCGGAGTGTAGAAAGTCCATCCCGTGTCAACTCCGCCGGACAGGGTGGAATAAAGGAAGACAAACCCGCCGAGCATGAAGATGTACCAACTGAGCAGATTCAAGCGCGGAAATGCAACGTCTCGAGCGCCGATCATCAGAGGAATGAGGAAATTCCCCAAAACTGCCGGAATCGAGGGGGCCAGGAAGAAGAAAATCATGACGAGACCGTGGATGGTGAAGAGCCTGTTGTAGGTACTCGGCTCGACGAGGCCTCCCTGTGGTTCGATCAAGTTCAGGCGCATTAGGGTTGCAGCCAGGCCCCCGACAATGAAGAAGAAAGTGATCGCTACCAGATAAAGCCATGCGACCATTTTGTGGTCGGTAGTAAAGAGCCAGGACCTCCATCCATAGTTGAAGTTGAGATAATGGACGGAAGGTAGGGTCTCTATTCCAGTTACTGCGGCACTCATTGCTTGGCGGCCCGCCTTCCTTGACTTTCCGTTTTTGCGAGAGATTTGATATAGGCGGTCAGCTGAAAGATCTGTTGTTCCTCCAGTTGCCCCTGAAAGGTCGGCATGATGGGGGGGTAACCTGCCACTCTTTGCGCGGAGGGGGTAAGAATGCAATCGCGAATGTACGCATCATCGGCTATGACTGTTTGGCCGCTAGTCAATTTCACTAGCGAACCGTACAATCCTGCGAACGGAGGTCCCTTCCCTGTCGAGTGGCAGGTGTCGCACCCGTATCGCACATATAACTCGGCTCCCACATCGGCCATGGATTTGCCGGCAACACCTCCACTCAGCCACCGAGCGTAATCCGTCGGCTCCATAACAATTAGCCAGCCAACCATCTCAGAGTGCGATGTGCCGCAGTATTGGTCGCAGAATACGTGAAATCGACCAGTTTCAGTGGCGGTAAACCATTCGCTCGTGTACCGTCCGGGCAAAACGTCCTTCTTGATTCGAAATGCAGGAACGGCGAAATCATGAATTACGTCCTGGGAAGTCATGGTGAGCTTGATTGGCATGCCCGCTGGAACGTGGAGTTCGTTAATTTCCTGAACGCCCTCCGAGTGCTGCACCTTCCACATCCATTGCCTTCCAATCACGAAGATTTCAGTCGAGCCTTCCGGCGGAACCGAATTGCGGAAAAAAAGAGCGGACGCCCATACGAACATCACGGCACACAGAGCAGCAGGGATCACGGTCCACGTGATCTCCAGAGCTAGATTACCTTCGATTTGTGGGGGTATTTCATCCTTGGAGCGTCGACGGTACTTGATTGCGAAATAAAAGATCAAACCAAAGATCAAAGTTGAGAAAAAGACGGACACGGCCATCAGAAAATAAAATAGATGCTGCCATTGGGTCGCCCAACTGGAAGCATCCGTGAAGTGAATCGTACGTTCAACTTGCATCGGTTTTCCGCCTTATTCGTAGACCCGATGAAGAACTTCCATTGTGGATCGTTTTCATTTAGGCCGCCGCGCGCTTCCCCCCCCGAGAGACATTGCCAATATCAGTGCCACGAGAGAAAGAATCGTGACCAGGGCCGCGAGTTTAAGCACATGCGAAATAACCACGCTGTATTTTCCCGTTGCGGGATCATACTGCGAGCAGTACAAAAGCACTTCGTCGACCGGAGAGCCGATCTTTCCCTGAGAGGCCTCTACTAATCCGAGACGCAGATTTCCCGCTGGGTACCGAACGCCGTAAAAGTATCTCGCTAGGTGGCCCTCAGGAGTGAGGACCATAATGCCGGTGGCATGAATATACTGCCGGGTCTGCGGATCATAGTTATAATGGAAGCCCACGGTTTGAGTTAGTTGACGGATCGACGGCTCATCTCCAGTGAGAAAATGCCAGCCTGCCGCCACGCCTGGACGGTTGTAGATACTCACGTAGATCGCCTTCTTGGCAGCAGCAAGTGAAGGTTTCTCTGTGGGATCAAAACTGACCGTCACGACTTCAAACTGCTGTCCAACGTTGAATGTCATTTGTTTCAGGCTGTCCAGTAGGCCGTTCAGCACCAACGTGCAAAGCATCGGGCAATCGTAATAAGCGAGCACAAGAATCACGGGTTTCTGTCTAAAATACTCTCCGAGGCGTACTGCAATCCCGTTCTCGTCTCGGAACACGAGATCAAGAGGAATTAGATCATTCAACTTCTGATCGATGCCCACATCACGAAGGATAGGACGGGGACTATTGGCATTCGAGGGGAGGGCCGGCGTCCCTGCAGCTGCTCGTGATGGCGGCCCGCAGAATAAGAAAATAAGACTACTTGAGAGAAAAACGTGGAATCGTCTCATACGATTAAGCTCACAGCAGTTCATATCGAAGATATGTGGTGCTCGCAATCAGCGCGTGTTTGAAGCCAGCCTTGATCCCATCAGTCGTTCCAGATTCCAAAAGACATAGGCAATCGCGCTCAACTGTCGCCTCCTCTCTTTCGACGAAAGGCGTGTTTCCCGTGAACGCATCGCAGAACTGCCCAGCACCTCTGGCACCGCGAACCGATCTCTGTTTGGGCCAACATTGCAGTCAGATGTGACAGGGCGTGACCACATTGTTTGCAACTCATTACGACTTCCCTACATGTCCTCGGCCCTTGTTATCGTTCCCTAGCTTAGATAGAGAGGCACAGCGACCACGGTTACATCGTTGAACTGCGCTGAATTTCTGGCAATGGGTCGTTTATACCTTGTGACAAAACAGATGTAATCCAAGATTTCCATTTTGAATTTTACCTGCAAGCCTTTGGGCACTCATTTTTATCAACGTTTACACAAGTTTGAACGCGATGAAGACAGTTTGGAGGTAGAAATTCCGTGGGTGAGAGCCAGAACCAGCTATTTCAGCTCTCGTTAAACAGTTCGTTGAAGGTCGATTTCAAGCGATCACGCGTGACCTTCGCTGTTGGACTGATTCTGGTGCGGGAGTAGGACGAACGTTTGGGATTCAGCAAACTCATCGCGGAGCACTTGACTGACTCTCGGAGCAAAAATACAAAGTTCGCTTTGGCCGCCTGATCCGGCAATCGGTTTACGGCCGCCTGGCGGGATATGAAGAGATGATCGACCAAATCTCCATAGTGCGTAGTGCTGGACATGGATAGCACCGAGATTTCGGTGTACGGTCAGCAGGAGCGGGCGCCTGCAACGGCCACTTCGAGTCCGTTTGTTAGCACCCCTGCTACTGTTCAATCGTAAAGACGACTGTCTGGCGGCGAAGTTGCGGCCCGGCAACGTGCATAGCGCCGACGGATGGGAAGAGCTGCTGCTACCGAAATTCGAGCGGCAAGAGACGATGGGCAAGGGAGTGTTGTCTCGAACCGATGCCGCCTTCGCCAAGCCGGAGATTTACGAAGCGCTGTAGGAACGAGGAGTGAAAATATGCATCCAGATTCCCGCGAAGGAGAACCGGCAGCGGGACATCAACGAGTTGCTGACGCGGCCTGTGGGTCGATCAAGCCACCAGCCGGTGGTCTGGTACAAAGGTTTCTCTAGCAAGCTGCCAGTTGGAAAATGGCAAGACGACTGCTAGCGAGGCCGGAGTTTCATGCTGGGGAGTTGTTCCCACGAGTGGGCTTCATCGTGACCAACCTAGAGACAGACCGCCGGGCTGTGGTGCCTCTCTACAACAAGCTAGGCACGGCGAAGCAATGGATCAAAGAAGGCGAGACTGGAGACGGAAAAGTGTTCAAAGAAGGGGGGGAAGAGGAGTCAATTTGTGTCTTTTGAGATTTTGCTGTGGCCGTCGGAAAAGATCTGCACTCAAAAACGTGGCTGGAGCATTGCATGCTGACGGGGTCGGGTGTACGTTATCGATTCTCCGGAATGTCAAAATGGACATTCCGGGCTATGGGTGAACGAAGCGGAACTCGGGAGGGCAGGTCGTTCTGTTATCACGAAAGACCTGGCGCGCGCGGAAGGTTCTTTTCTTATATGGAAATTTTCAAGGCACGTCGGGCTGCGTTCCAGAAGTTGCACGAAGACGGTTGCTTCGTCATTCCAAATCCGTGGGACATCGGTACAGCTCGGTATTTGTGCCACCTTGGTTTCCAGGCGCTGGCCACAAGCAGTTCTGGCTTCGCCTTCTCGCGCGGAATGCCGGACACAGATCGAGGAGTGTCGCGGGATTTGATGCTGGGCCATATTGCGGAAATCGTTGCTGCGGTGGAGGCGCCGGTGAACGCAGATTTCAGAGCGGGGTACGCAGACCAACCGGAGGATGTAGCAGAAAATGTCCGTTTGTGCATCGATACAGGTGTCGCTGGCTTGTCCATTGAGGATGCAACCGAAGATGTTCGCAACCCGCTTTATGACGTGGCGCTCGCAATCGACCGGATCAAGGCAGCGCGAACCGTGATCGATGCTTCCGGTACTGGCGTGATTCTCACTGCGCGGGCCGAATGCTTCTTGGTCGGCCACCCCGACCCGTTGAGAGAATCAATTCGTCGCCTGCAGGCCTATGCTGAAGCGGGCGCGGACGTACTCTACGCTCCGGGCCCGCGGAGCCGAGAGGACATTAAATCGATTGTGGCATCGGTTAGCCCTAAACCTGTGAACGTCCTGGTGAGTTCGAATACCGGTCTGAAGTTCTCCGATCTCGCGGAATTGGGAGCACGGCGTATCAGTGTGGGTTCGTCATTGGCACGCGTAGCGTGGACGGGTTTTCTGCGGGCCGCAAGGGCGATTGCTCAGGAGGGTAGCTTCGCGGGCTTCGATGGATCAGTTTCCGGCAGCGAACTCAACGATTTATTTCGAGAGGACTCGAAGAAAAGCCCGTCATGATCGTTAATTGGGTCTACCGATGAAAAAACAGATCTACGATAGCTTTCTACGCGGAATCAGAATCATTGCATTGAGGCTCATCGCGACTTCTTCCTTTTGATTTGGAACTTCAACCACCGACCGCACCAGCTCTCTGAATAGCCTGCCCACGCGCAAGCTGATTATTTTCGGAAGCTTTTTGAATGGTTCAGTAGATCACTGTCGGTTTGAAAGCTCTTCGATGTGAACGGCAATTTTCCGACCCTTGTTAGTTCGATAGGTAACGCGCACCGTATCTCCTGGAAAAACTCCTCTCGCAGGAACGCTAAGATCAAACTCCTCAGATTGGCCATTCGGAACTTCATCTGCAACGATACGCAGTTTGTCGTCGCCGATGGCGACAACCCGGCCTTTGATGACGCTGTTTCTGCCTTCTATTGTCGTCCCGATTTGATAAGCCGTAATCCAGCCGTGCTCGCGTACGAATTCTTCATGTAAATGCCCACGCCAGGAACCCATGACGTTCGCGCGATTGATGTACCCCACCAGCTTCTGAGGGGCCGCGCGGTCTACCACCGGCAGACGGCCAATGTTGTGTTCGAGCATTTTCGTCACTGCCTCGAAGACTCGTTCGTCGGGATAGGCCACGACGAGCGAACGCGTCCCGGCCTCGATGACTGGCAACTCACCCGCGGGATCGGCCTGTATCGCACGAAGCAAATCGCCCTGTGTGACCAATCCCTGTAATTGACCGGCCGAATCCACGATAGGAAGTGCATGGTGGCGGGAATTTCTTAGATCGCCCGCGGCGAAGCGATCTGCCACGGCGCGCACAGTTTCTTCCGGCGTGACAGTCGCAACATCACGAGCCATGACCTCCGCGACTTTGAGTTGCTTGAGTGCGTTGGCTTCGTAGTCTTGATGTATATCAAGTCCACGCCGGGAGAGTTTCTCCGTCATGATCGAGTTTGGCAGATAACGCATGGCGATCGCACTGGCAATGACTGACACGAGCATCAAGGGGAGCACAGAGTTAAAATCACGTACAATCTCAAACGCAAAAACTATGAACGTGAATGTAGCGCGCGATGCCGAACCGAACACGGCGGCCATCGCGACCAGGGCGCACGCTCCCGGTGACAAATGCGCGCTTGGAATAAGATAATTTACGCCGATCGCAAAAATGCCCCCTCCCGCTGCCGAAGACATGAACATCGGCGCAAGCAATCCCCCTGAAGTACCCGATCCAAGCGAAAGCAACAATGCGACCGATTTGCAAACGGCAATCAGCACCAGAAGTTTCAGGGCGAGATTGTTATTTAAAATGTCTCCAAGAGTGTCGTATCCAACCCCAAGCACACGCGGGACAAAAAATCCGATGATTCCCAACGCAAGTGCCCCAATCGCAGGATGCCACAGTTCAGAAATTGGAAGGCGGTCGAAGTGGTCTTCGACGAAATAAAGCGCCTTCGTAAAAGCAATGGCAATGGCCCCGCAGACGATCCCAAGAACCAGATAGTACGGGAGCGCACGCGGAATTCCGAAGTCCATCGGTAGAACCTTGAACATCGCGCTATTTCCGAGCAGCATCTGACGAACGCTGGTGGCCAACGTGGTTGCAATCACCAACGGAATGAACGATCGGCTGCGGAACTCGAACAACAGCAATTCAATCGCCAGAATCACCCCTGCGATGGGCGTATTGAACGTAGCGGCCATTCCCGCGCCTGCGCCGCACGCCAGCAATACTTTTCGCTCGGATGCAGTCGTCGAAACGATCTGGCCGATGACCGAACCGAATGCTCCGCCCGTTTGGATGATCGGCCCTTCGGCGCCGAACGGCCCGCCCGTTCCGATCGCGATGGCCGCCGAGATCGGCTTCAATATTGCAACTTTCGGTTCAATTCGACTCTTCGATGTAAGAACAGCTTCCATTGCTTCAGGGATGCCGTGGCCTTTGATCTTCGGAGAACCATACTTGGCCATGAAACCGACCATGATCCCGCCGACAACGGGGATAACGATGGCCCATGCGCCGAGTTGATTGTCAGCAGGACTGCGAAAATGGAACGACCAGACGTGATAGAACGCAAGATTTGTAAAAAGCCCGATCAAGTTGTAGAGAAGAAATGCGACGATGCCCGCGATCAGGCCAACGACCGCAGCAAGTAGAGAGACGCACAACAGTCGGAAACCGCTGGCGACTCGATTGATTTTCCCGAAGTCACGACTGCCCTGAGCAGCAGAATCCAATGGCTGATCTCCTTGGTTAGTCGGGCAATTCATAACTATTCGCGTGAATTCTTCCATTCGCGTGGTCATCAGCCAAGAGTTGCTCTAGTTGCTTAACGCAACTTTTTGTGGTGATCTTAGTCCCATAAAATCTGTGCAGTCCTATTTTGAATCTCTCACCGCAACCATTAAAGTCACAGACAGCAACCCCCCACTCTGAATGCTCAGGTGCATGTACTACAGACTGGCCAACCTTGATTGCGACTGGGCACAGTGGAGATATTTTTTCAGTATATTCAGTAAAACTCATTCGGTCTCCCCTCAGAACGACAGAGTGAAGATACAGGTACGAGATTAGTGGGAAGTTGCTCTGATCGTCTTGTACAAAATTGCCCTTATCGTGGGGCTGACTGGTATAGTTAGGTAGTGAATTCAGAAATAAATCGTTCAATCCCAGGCGCACGCATTTCTCCGCGTTCACCTCGAATCATGGACGCAGACAACTCCCATATCTACAGGGACCATAGTGCGCGGCCCGCCGGCAGGGATGAAAGTGCTCGTATCTGGCAACATGGCGCTCTCAGCGGTGCTGAACTGTTTCGAGGTTCTTATCGGAAGTATGAATTTGCACATCACTTTCATTCCGTTCCAGCGATAGGAGTCGTCGAAAGGGGCTCGATGAGGTGTTACTGCAAGGGAGCGACCCATATTCTGCCACCTGGCACGGTTCTCCTGTTCAATCCTGGAGAGGTACATGCACCGGGGCCAGCACATTCTAATGAATGGACCTTCCGTGTATTCTTTTTCGAGGACGAGCTGTTTCGTGCACGATCGGCTGATGTCGCGCGGAGCGTACTTCGATTCTCGAAGCCGTTTGTTGAGGATCGTCGCCTCGCAAGTAGCCTGTTGCGGTTGCATTGTAAACTCGAAACCCATGGAACTGCATTGGATATCGAATCATCCATATTGGGGATTTTCACGCAGTTGGCGCAGAAGCACACATGTCTTCCAGCACATACTCATCGTTCTGGCATCGAGAAAACCAAAATAAAGAGGGTAAAAGAACATCTGGATGTCTATTTCCGGCGAGATATCACGCTTGGTGATCTAGCAGCGATTGCTCAATTCAGCCCCTATCATACGTTGCGCACGTTTCGAAGCTCAGTTGGACTCACTCCCCATGCTTATCTGATACAAATTCGCATTGAAGAGGGCAAGCGGTTACTGCGGACGGGGAATTCCATTTCGGATGTTTCCGCAAGCACCGGATTTACCGACCAGAGCCATTTCACGCGGCATTTCAAACGCATCATGGGCGTAACACCGGGGCAATATCTTCCTCAGCTTTAGTTCTTAGGATAAAATCTCAACACGATCACGCTTGTCGCTACCTCTGAAACATTTCGCTGCATTAAAAACCAGAACCATCCTCGCTCATTCACGCAAGCTGGAAAATCCGAAAATATCCGGCGGCGGGACAGGTATTTTTCTTGACTTCCTCTTTTATAGAACGTCTCAGGACTTGGCCAGCGAACAGTCTGTATCACAGCTGTGTCGTGAAAACGTCACCTCCAAGAAGGCCGAACCGCTCCACAGAAGGCGTAGATAAAACGGGTCCAGCGTTTTCAGCGTTTAGGAATTCGCACTATTTCTACCGAGCAGGTCGCGCGTCGCGCGATTCCATCCGACACATTTCCCATCAAGAAGCGGTCAAGCTTCGTCCTTCCGCGTGAACCGAGGACGATTAAATCGGCGTGCCACTCTTCGGCGGCGTCGAGGATCTTAGATTTAGGGTCGCCCAACTCGATGGCTGTAGTCACTCGGAAGCCCTTGGAACGAAGCAATTCGGCGGCTTTCGAAACTAGCGCTTCCGCCGGGCCGCGTTGGGCATCTCGCGCGTGTTCAATTCCGGGGTAATAGGCCATCATTTCAGGAAACTGAGGAGATGGTATGTCTATCACATGTAGTACGCGCACTTCGGTCTCATGCGGATTGGCTCGTGCGATCACGGCCTGCGTTGCCGCCTCTGAGAACATAGAACCATCGATCGCAAGGAGAAGTCTCATACATCTATCCTATAGCTAGCGCGGCCATGTGAATTTCAAAACCAAGCCTTCTCGCGGCCAAGTCCCGGGAAACGGGATTAATCTCCCAAACACAGCTTGTGATCGGCCTGCAGCTTGTAGCCATGGCACACCCCGCAGACACAGTGGAGGTTTTCGCGGCGATGTGGACTTCCAGCCTTCAATCGTCGAATGAGCCTCGCCGGCACAATGTGGTCGACATGGCGGCTTATTCCAGCCTGCTTGAAATCCACTCCACAAGATTCCACCTCGCACTTCCCACCCAATGCTGACGTCCGCTGTTTCCTCCATCCCTTCCGGGACGGTCGCGGCCCTGGCCACTTCCGATCCACGCGGCTCCAACGTACCAGCCTCACTTATGTACTGAATCGAGACCCACAATAGGCGCATCGCCGGTGGCGATACGAGTTGTGGCCGCGGCAAACGGTCTTTAGGACTTGAAAAGCACCTGCGGCGGAACTCATTCCACTACTTCGGGTCGTGACTGAACCAGCGCCGGAGTTCGTGGCTCAAAGAGGTGAGGCCGAACGTCGTGCTCGTGAGCGCTCATTAGCGGTAGGCTCCTTCGGTAACACAATCTCAACCGCATGGCCCCCAAGTGTCGCCGTTGCTTTGGACGGGTCCACATCCGCCGGTGGGTCGTGGACTTGGAAGATCTGCTGCGATCGCACCTCCCAATGAGTATCGCCCTCCATACAGCGAACTGATTTCTTTCTCACTGCTCACCAGTAACCGGCGCGGTTCCACGCTCACTGTGAGCTGATCAGCGGTGATAGATCCCGGCAGATCAATGTGAAGAATGATGGCCTCCTCAGATTCCTTCAAATCGTGGCAACATGGATATACAAGTTCCGATTCCGCTTGTACCCAATCGTCGATTTCATGACTTGGAAGACAGCCACGGTACTCGAACAATTCGTATGCGCGTCGAGCGATTATGTTGTGGATCTCGGTCATTCTTTGCTCCAACATTTGGACCGGAACAAACTTTACAGGTGTGCCTGCTTTATCCTGTTCTTCTACTGAGCAGCCTTTCATCGTCATGCCCATTTCTCCGCGTCGGACTATGCAACTCGAATGTGCCGCGTCCGATTTAGAATTGCCGTCGTAAACAATACAATGTCAATCTTGGCGAGAGATTTCCGCAACTCGTCTGAGACGTCGCCATTCCTCATAGTCCGAGAGCCTTGCCAGAACATCTTTGCAATCAAACACTTCGTCCTCTAAACCTTGCCCTGTGTTGCGGACATTTGGAAGTCGGGTGCTTAGAATAAAATCTTCGGAACTCCTACGATCCGAATGAGACTCATCCCAGCCCAGGACCAATTCCAAGGTGTGGCGGCTTCACGCTACGGCTGTCTTGGCTATTGCCCTCGCACCTCCCAGGCGCCTCGCTTCCGCCGAGCCTGCGCACTTTGAATCTGTAACGAGCTCTTGGTTGAAGTAGCGATTCAGGTATTCACGCACCTCCAGGCGCGCTCGGAGTAGGCGCGACCTTGTTCCCGACACGGAGAGTCCGATCAATTCCGCGATCTCCACGGTCGAGAAGCTCTCAAAGTCGCGCAGCAGAAACACGATCCGGTGTTCTAGGCTGAGCTTGCAGATTACTTCCGAAAGGATCCGATTTAGCTCGGTTTTCGCGTATCGTTTTTCGGGCCAATCGCCCCAGCCAACCACTATGTTCGGCGCCAAGTCATCGTCGCATTCCGCAGGCTTGTCGGGACCGATCCACTTGAGCTTTCGCTCCCGAAACTTCTGCAAGGCTTTCCTGATGCAGATTTGTACCAACCAAGTGGAGAAGCGCGAGCAATCTCCAAATTCTTGGAGGTGCTCCTGTGCTTCGATAAATGTATCCTGGAGCAAACCCTCGGCGTCTTCTTGATCCTGTGTAAGCATAAAGGCGAGCCGATAAATTCTGCTTTCATTGCGAGTCACAAGCTCCTCGAAAGCCAAGGCATAGCCTGCCTTAGCTGCCATCGCCCACCTGGCCTCGAAGTTCACGTTGTCTTTAGAGCTTTTACGCAATCCGTTAGGCCCGACGAATCCCGTGCTCATACCTTCGTCCTCCTTTAGGTCAGATCCTCAAAGAACGCTTTAACCGCACGGCAACATTTGCTGGTCCAAGGAGAATGCAGCCCTACGCCCGGCTGTAACGCCCCGACAATCGCCCCAGCGCCAACGCAGCGAGCAACAAGCCAAAATCACGTAGCGCGATGTCGTAGAACCCCGAATATGTGAGGAGGTTGAAGATGATCCCCAAAAGCCAGAGCGCCACAATGTAAGCTCCCCAGCGCGGCTTAAAAGCCACCACCAGGCCTGCAACGATTTCTACGATGCCTACACCAAGCATGAATGCGTGAGCATTGCCAATAATTCGAACGGCCCACGGAGCCACATACTTCTCCCAGTCCACCATGAGATTGAAGAACTTATCCAATCCAAATAGAATGGGGGCCACTGTGAACCCGATGTGGAGAATCTGATACGCCTGATACGCTGGGTCCGCTACAGATATGCTTTCTGCTCGAGCTATAGTTGCCATTTTTGTTTTCCTCCGTTTCAAAACGGCAGCGCCGCTATCATTTCCTCTTTACGACATGCTGACGAACAACCGCCGACTCAGGTCCTCTCCGTCAACAATAGCCAGTATCACCTTCCTTGTATCACCACGATCCTCACTAATCTTTTCTGGAAACTCGCCAACGACCATCTTTTCATATTGCGGTATCGTTCCGGCAATCGCCTTAGATTGCACAACTCGTAGGCGATCGCGCTCGACTGCCGTGTCGCCTCTTTCCCTGAAAGGCGTGGTTCACGTGGACGGACCGCAGTGTTGCCCAGCACTTCGGGCACTGCGTGCCGATGTCTGTTTGGGCCAACACTGCAGTCAGATGTGACAGCGCGTGGCCACATTGTTTGCAAGTCATAGCGACCTCCTTGCTCCTCGTCGGTCCTCGTCAACATTCTCAGATTAGAGAAGCGACAACGATTCCATCTTTGAACTGCTCTGAATTTCTCGCAATGGGTCGTTTATAACCTGAAAGAAAACAGGTGTAACAACTGTGCAAGGTGGGCACTGCGTTTGGATTCGCTCTGCGGACATGGATTCGTTAACCCTCTCCGGATTTGGTTCTTGGTGGGTCTTCCGTCGTCAAGCTGCCTCGATGTTTTTATGTTTAGGACGCTTACCAATCTGGCCATAAATGGCCATTTCAGAATGAAATCGAGGGCGCCAACTCGATGCGACGAGTTAAAGTAGTTGGCGCTGCATGGCGTGGGTAACGGCTTCCAAGCGATTGTGCGTATGGAGCTTTTGGTTGATGTGGTGCAGGTGGTTTCGCAAAGTTTGCGGAGTGATTCCGAGGGTGCGTGCAATGTGTCCCGCGTTCTTGCCGCACGAGAACAATCGCAGGATCTCTCTTTCATGCTCTGAAAGCGTAGGCATCGGTTCAGGTCTCATCACGACGTCTGGTATGGCTATCAGCTGGCGTGAGACATCCATCATTTTACGGAGTAGGTTTTCGTTTTTCTTTCTGTCAGAAATATCGCGAGCAAGGTGGACGATCAAACGCCGATGGTTGCGGGAGGATTCAAATACTAGGATAGACACATTCACCCACATCCGGCGTCCCGAACGAATCTTCACTTCGAGGTCGAAGTTCGGGATGTCTAAGCGCCTCGCAGCACAATCCCTAACGCTGCAATTATCGCCACAGACCTCAGTACCGAGAACTCCCCGCCCTTGAAAGAGATCTTTGCACGTCTTTCTGATGGCTTCGGCTGCAGTGTAACCAAAAAGCTTCTCTGCGCCCTTGTTCCAGGAACAAACCTCGCCCTCGTCGGTTACAACGAAAGCGGCGTCTGAGGTTCCCTCCAGTAGATTAAATAGCTCCAGGTCTAACAAGGTCGGGCTCCTTTGATGATTCTAACCATTGCGAGTATTCGCTCACCAGGGGAGCTGAGGCGTCACCCACGGCGCTTTCATGGCCGGGAGGGGCACAAACGACGCAGAAAGCGCCCGTTTGTGCAGCGAAGACGTCATCTCCACTGATGCAAGTCAAGAAAACGATTCACCAGGTTGGCCGCGTTCAAGGGCGGCGTTGATGGCATCCAGTAATGTTTGCCGTCGCACTGGTTTATTCAAGAAATTCGCCGCGCCATCTTCCATCGCCCGATCGCGCGCAGAGGCATCCCCATGTGCGGTCACAAAGATGATTGGGATTCCGTTATTCTTGGAGCGCAACCGTCTCTGGAGTTCGATCCCGCTCATGCCCGGCAGGCGCACATCGAGGATCAAGCATGTGGCGCTATTCAGCGGAATCGAATCCAAGAAGTCCTCGGCCGAGCCGAATGTCTCGGTCGTAAACCCCGCTGCTTTCACTACACTCTCTAACGCCTGCCGCACTAGCTCATCGTCGTCAACGATGACGATGAGGTCGGTCTTGGAAATGTTGTCGGTCAATTGATTTCTTTCAACTGCTGCTTGAGACATCGACTCATCACGAGGAGAGGCTAGCACTTCGCGCGAACGGAGGCTATCCTGCTTTAGGAGGAGACAGGTACTACCGGCGATCGTTACTCTTGAGCTCCTCGTTCATCCGGACCAAATGAGCCAGGGACTCGGCTTGCGTCTTTTGCATGATGTGCGCACGATGGGTTTTGATGGTGACTTCTCCGATGTTCAATTCGCCTGCGATCTGCTTGTTCAGAAGACCCGCTACGATGAGATCCAGTACCTCCCTTTCACGGAGAGTTAGCAAGTCGAACCGCGTACGAAGGTCTGCCATCTTGGCGCGTTCCCGCCGCGCCGCTCGATCGTGCGCAATTGCTTGCTGAATGGCATCCAGGAGGTCTTGACCGCGAATGGGCTTAGTCAAAAATTCCAGCGCTCCATTTTTCATGGCGCGCACGGACATCGGAATATCACCGTGGCCAGTCATGAAGATAATGGGGATGCGGATATTCGACTCGTTCAGTTCGCGTTGAAGATCAAGCCCGCTCAAGCCCGGGAGTCGCACATCGAGCACGAGACAACCGGGTGCGTCGGGGGGCTTCCGCTGCATGAATTCGCGCGACGAGCCGAACGTCTCTACGTGGAGGCCCACAGACTTGATGAGACTTCGGAGTCCATCTCGAATCAACGGGTCGTCATCGACCACAAATACAATCGGATCAGCTTCCTTCATGAGACATCACAAGCTTCGGTTGGCAGCGTGAATTGAAAGGTCGAACCTTGAGAAACGGTCGATTCGGCCCACAAGCGGCCACCGTGCCCTTCAATTATTGAGCGGCTGATGGGCAATCCCATCCCTATCCCTTGAGATTTCGTCGTAAAGAACGGTTCAAAGAGGCGGGCCATAACATCTGGGCTCATTCCCGTCCCGGAGTCTTGGACTGCGACAAGAACTCGATCTGCATCCTGTGTTTGCGACCGGATCAGCAGACGGCGTGGACGGCCGTTCGTGCTGGACATGGCTGCGATGCCATTCATCGCGAGATTTAGAATCACCTGTTGCAATTGGATCCGGTCGCCAAGCACTACCGGCAGATCGGATGCGAGTTCAGTTACCAAGGAGACGTTATTATTCATCGTCTCAGTGCGAGCCAGCGCCACCGCTTCCTCAATGACTTCGTTGATATTTAATTTCAGCCTCTCCGGAGTTGCCTTTGTGATGAGCGAACGAATTCTGGCAATTACCTCTGAGGCCCGCGTCGCTGCCAAAATCATACTGCTTGCTGCCTTTTTAGCCTCGTCGAGGTTTGGTTGCGGTTTGGATAGCCATGCCAAGCACGCGTCCGAGTTGGCGACGATGCCAGCAAGTGGTTGATTAACTTCGTGTGCGATTGACGCCGTCAGTTCGCCGATGATTGCCACTCGGGCCACACGAGCCAGCTCAGCTTGGGTCGCAAGTAGCGAACCTTCAGCATGCTTGCGTTCAGCAATCTGGAGGAGCAGCTCTTCATTCCTTCTCGTGAGTTCTGCTGTGCGCTCTTCGACCTTTGCTTCAAGTGTGTCGCGAGCGTGCTTGAGTGAATCTTCTGCTTGCCTTCGCCGTGAACTCAACCAGCTTGCAAAGATTGCGCACGCTGCGAACGTGAGGAAAAAGGGAACATCCACGGGCTTCAAAATCCACGTACGGGCCGGAGGTATGAAAAAATACTCGACCGCCACCGAACTCAGGATAACCGCCAGCCAACCGGGCCCCTTTCCACCGTACCAGGCGCTGGCCATCACGGCCGCGAAGAATAAGAACCAGAGGCGATCCAAGAAATAATAGTGCAGAGAAAGGGTTACAAGCAGGGCTGATGACACAAAGACAATCGCTAGCCCGTAACGTTTCAGCGGATATAACTTGGCCTCTACAATGGGAACGCTTGGCATGAGAGCTTGACGGCTCCTAGCAACATAGACATTGGGCTTTTGTTTTTACGCAGCCTTATTTCTCGACTAGATCTCACCATGATCGGTCACCGCAAGAGCTGGGTCTGAAGTTCCCTCCGGCGGATTAGATAACTCACAATCCAGCATAGTTGGACTCCTGTGATGGGTGTATCTATTGCAAGTACAAATGGATTATTGATGTGAGCATCGCATTGCCCGATTCTACCACTGTATTAGGATTTCGCTCTTGTACCGAAGCGCACGCGGCAGAAGGGGCTGATTGAAGCCGAAGAGCGTGTGCGCACGGTTCGTATCGTTTTAGGTGGTGACTCCCAATGCGAAGCACCAGGTTGCTCGTCGTCGTGGATGAAAACAAAGCATCGAAACGCGCGGTTTCGTACGTGGCCCAGATAGTCGGGCGGCGACGAGGGTTCAAGGTTTGTCTTGTCCATACGGTGCCAGAGATTCCGGCGTCATTAATTGAGTATGGAGGCGCTAAGAATCCTGATGAGGAGGAGAAATTGGATGCCGATCTGCACGCAGAGCAAAAGCACTGGGTTTTCGCAGCCCAGGAAAAGGCGCAGCCCACTCTTACCCGTGCTTCTGCCGTCCTACGTAAGGGGGGATTGGCAGCGAATGCTATCGAAGAACGGTTCTGCTTCCCAGCAGATGGGCGTGCGAGAGACGACGAAATTCTCGAGCTTGCGAGGAAGCACAAATGCTATACGGTGGTGGTCGGGAGCGAATCGCTTCCCTGGCTGAGTCAACACCTGGGTAGCGATCCCGTTGAAGAACTGCTTCGTCGAGGAAAGGGTTTCACGATCTGGATTGTAGAGTAAGCACTGAGTCGAGCTCGAGGGAGTTGCCGTTTTGGAACGATGTGTGCCTTCGGGGGCATCAGACGGACCGCGACGGCCAGTTCGATTGGGAGAACTCCCGTAACCACATACTACTGGACTCGGGAGCTGTGGAGAGATTGCCGAATGCACGATGGCTTTCCAGCTCGGGAGTCCTCTGACTTTCGATTCAAAACAGTCAGTTGGACGAGGCTAATGGGGTGCCCCGAAGATCCTTGCTAGCACCACCCATCGGAGTTAGACCAAGGTCGAAAAGGCCGAATGAGCCGCGTCACTATTATCGTGAACCCGGTCCCTCCCTTTCGCTTGGACCTGACTGTTTGGGCATTGCGTCGCCGGGCGGAGAACATCATCGATCGGTGGGACGGCATGACCTATAGCCGGGCGTTTGTGCTGGATGGGAAAGCGGTGGAATTGGAAGTCACTCAAATGGGGACCCACACAAGACCGCGACTTCGAGTCATCGCCACTGGTCCCCGATTGACGCGTCGAGGGAAGCGGATTGTATCAACTTTAGTTGAACGGATGTTGGGCACAGGAGTCGACTTGACCAGGTTCTACCGACTCGCAGCGCAACAACCGGAATTGGGAGATCTAGTTCGACGCTTCCGTGGGCTCAAGCCGCCCCGTTTTCCAACTGTCTTTGAGTCCTTGTTAACCGCTTTCGCCTGCCAGCAACTTTCTCTTGCATTGGGGGTGTTGCTTTTGAATCGTCTGACGGAGACTTATGGGGTCGCCGTTGAACAAATCGGCGGTCGAATATGCGCCTTCCCCCGACCTGAAGATCTCTCAACCGAGCAGCCTGAAGCACTTGGGAAGCTTGGATTTAGCCGGCAGAAGGCGCGCGCAATAATTGAACTGAGCTTAGCGGTAAAGGAGCATCGACTAGATCTGGAGAAATTCACGGAATTAGAAGGAGATGCGCTTCTAGAGCAACTGCATGCTCTAAGGGGAGTCGGCCGGTGGTCGGCGGAGTATGTGTCGCTGCGAGGACTCGGGCGACTGCAAGTATTTCCTGGCGATGATGTGGGTGCACAGAATAAATTGCAACGATATCTCGGGCTCAGAAAGCCCCCGAGTTATGACACAGTCCGCCGTCGGCTCGCTCAATGGGGCGATTATGCCGGCCTGATCTACTTTCATCTTTTGCTACATGGTTTGGCCGAAAAGGGGTGTCTGTCGTGAGGAAAACGAGAACCAAAATGCCCTTCGTCCTGACGATTGGACACTCCACACGCACATGGAAAGACTTTCTGGAACTTCTGCGGGCGTACCGCGTTAAGCGCGTCATAGACATACGCAGCATCCCCCGATCCAGACACAACCCTCAGTTCAACCGGGACACACTGTCAACAAAGCTGCGGGCTGCGAGGATCGGCTATGTGTATTTGCAAAAGCTTGGGGGCTTGCGCCATGCGCGGCGCGATTCGCCGAACATGGGATGGCGCAATGCATCATTTCGCGGCTTTGCTGATTATATGCAGACCTCCGAATTCGATGCAGGTTTACACCGATTGATGAAATTGGCCGGACAGAAGCGGAGCGCGATTATGTGCGCGGAAGCGGTTCCTTGGCGTTGCCACCGTTCGCTTATCGCCGATGCGATTACCGAACGCGGGATTCGGGTTGACGACATCATGAGCGTAAAACGTTCTCAGGTTCATTCGCTCACTCCTTTTGCACAAGTCCAAGGTCCTTGCATCACGTACCCTGTCGGGGATCGCGGCGGCAGGCGAATCAAGCGAAAAAACGGGAGTAGCGTCGTCGGGTAGATAGTTTCAACACCGTCTGGCCGTTCGAGACTTCTTCCGAAAGGACGGAAGTTGAATCGGACCAAGTGCACTTTGACGTGGAGACGAATTCTCAATGAAGAATACGAAACTGCTGGTTGTTGTGGATGAATCGCGCGCGACAAACCGGGCACTAGAGTATGTGGCGCACGTGGCTGCCCGACGTCGAGACTTCCGAATCTGCCTGGCGCATGCCCTCCCGTCACCTCCCCCCGAACTTGTCGAGTTCAGAGGCGCAGAGAAGGCTCGACTTCGTGCATATAAGCGACGATGGATTTCCGTAATCGAGATGACGGAACAGCGAGCCTTGGACCGCGCCAATGCAGTCCTTCGCCGAGGTGGTGTCGCAGAGAAGGCAATCGAGGCCCATTATTGCAATGTGGTCGACCCAACGCGTGCGACCCAGGAAATCTTGAGTCTAGCGCGGTCGCGTACGTGCGACACGGTGGTCATTGGCAGGGACTCGCTCTCCTGGCTAGGCGAACTCATTCATGGAGACCCTGCAGAGGAACTTGTCCGCCAAGGCAAAGGGTTCACGATCTGGATCGTCGAATGAAACCTTAGAATCCACCCAGTTCGTTTTGGAGAGATGCTGTGCGAAAACAAAGGTTAATGCGACTAATGATACCTCTTGATTATCCATTGTGGCTGCGGGCGACACACTTCTTCAACTTTCTTCTCCTGTCGCTTCTCGTTCGGAGCGGTGTCGAGATCTTGAGCGCGCATCCGAGGCTTTACTGGAACGATCACTGCACGCCGGGGAGCGAATGGCTTAAGTTCACGAAGAAGCAGCGACCTAAGGACCGGCTCTGGGCGGCAAGCGACGAGGAAAGTTCATTCCCGTCCGCGATCGCCCTGCCGGGCCACGAAAATTTAGGTCTTGGGCGGCACTGGCACTTTCTAGCGGATTTCGCGTGGTTGCTGACAGGTTTGACATACGTCGTGATGCTGTTTGTCACGCCAGAGTGGCGACGGCTGATTCCGACTTCCTGGCAGATTTTGCCAGACGCATGGCGCGCAATGCTTAGCTATCTAACCCTTCAAATCGTGGAAGCGCCTGGAACATATAACGCGCTCCAAAAGTTGAGCTACGCGGCGGTCGTATTCTTCCTCGCACCGCTCAGTATCGCGACCGGAGTAGCGATGTCCCCAGCCGTCGCCGCTCGTTTCCCGTGGTATATCAAAATCTTTCACGGACGACAGGGAGCGAGGAGCCTACATTTCCTGGCACTGTGCGCGTTCACTGTATTCTTCATCGGTCATATTGCGCTGGTGGCCCTGCACGGTTTCCGGAAAGAGCTGACGCTGATCGTTCTAGGGGAAACGCACAATCCGCATCTAACGCGCGCTTTGGTAGTCTGGCTATCCGGGTTGACCGGCATTGTTGTCATCCATGTCGTAACAACCATGTGTTCGCGTCGCCGCCCGCGCTTTGTCCAGAAAACCACTCAGTCGATCACCGATCCCTTGCGTACGCTGCTTTTTGGCCATGAAATGTCTTCACAACATTACTCCTCGGCAGATATCTCGCCCTATCTATGGGTAAACGGGCGGCCTCCAAAAGAAGAGACCTATCTTGCGATGGCGCGCGACCAATTTGCAAGTTACAGCTTGGAGGTCAGCGGATTGGTCGAAAGGCCGCTGTGCCTGACGCTGGCTGACCTCCGGGCGATGCCGAAACAAACTCAAATTACCAAGCACTGCTGCATCCAGGGCTGGTCAGGTGTCGCAGAGTGGGGTGGTGTATCTCTGCATCATATCGTTGGAATGTGCCGACCGCTTCCATCCGCTCGATACATCGTCTTCTACGCGTTCGACAATAAATCCACATCGGAGCCACACCCCCAAGGACCGGGATACTTCTACGGCACGATTCGCTTAGAGTTGGCGGAAGATCCGCAGACGATTCTCGCCTACGAGATGAATGGCCAATCGCTCCCGATCAATCACGGAGCTCCGCTCCGCCTGCGCGTGGAAACACAGCTTGGATTCACGATGGTGAAGTACATCCGCGCACTCGAGTTTATCGAGGATTACAAAACCATTGGCCAGGGCCAAGGTGGCTGGCGGGAAGATTACCAATATTTTAGCCAGGAGGCGGGGATCTGATTCACGAGGGTTGGCAGTTCCCCGAAGGAACCCAAGAGGCACTGAGACACGTGCCGGAATCCAGCGGAGGGATTTCACCATCACAAAATGTCAGTCATTCACACATGTACTATATGTATTGTCTCCTCTGTGGCGAGAGGGCGACTTCCTGCGGCTGTCTGGAGATTCGTCTCTCTTGGCAACGGCCCTCGCTTATCGGCGCGAAATATTGTCTTTTCGGACTGATCATTAGGGGGTAAAGGCAAAACATGGCCAAAATCACGTCGATTGGTTCCACAGCGGAGCTGAAGAGGCATCTCTTCTACGAGACCTCGCATTCGCCTGCGTTGACCGATCTAGTGGGCTACGAGAAGGCCAATGAAATCATCGATTTCTGTTTCATCGCCAACCCCTATTATCCGACGCCCGAAATGCTTCAGGATCTGCAACAAAATCTCCCGAGCCTGATCAAGTCCTATCCATCCAGCAACCCGATCCTGAGCCAGCAAAATCTCGCGGCGGTCCTGCACGTCGACCCAGAGAACCTGATCATCGGCAACGGCGCCACGGAACTTATCGTGCTGATCAATACGACTTTGATTGATCGCATCGCGGTGCCAATCCCTACCTTTGGCGAATACATCGAAAAGCTCAAAGACCAGCGCGACGCCGAGTTGTATGCCCTGGACCCGGCCCAACGCTACGAGCTCCGCTTGATGGACTATCTCGATTGGGTGCACGAGCGCAACGTCAAGGCTGTGTTGGTGATTAATCCGGGCAATCCAACCGGCCAGCTCATCTCGCTCGAAGAAATGGTTGATTTCATGCACCGGGCAGAGGATCTGGAACTGGTCATCGTTGATGAATCCTTCATCGATTTTGCCGGTGACGCCGTCCCGAGCCTGGTGCCGCTAGCTCACCGCTTTCCCAACCTTCTTATCGTACGCAGCATGAGCAAACACTGCGGCGTTCCGGGCCTGCGCCTCGGGTACTGCTACAGCGGGAATCCTTACCTGCTGAATCGGCTGCGCCGGTTCATTCCCACCTGGAACCTGAACACCCTGGCGCAGTATTTCCTGTCGCTTTTGCCTTCAACCGACGCCGCTTACCACGAGGGTCGCAAGCGCCTGATCGGCGATGTCCGGTGGCTTCAAGGCGCGTTGCAATCGATTCCCGGGTTAGAGGTCTACCCCACGGGAGCGAACTTTGTATTGTTCAAGATCAAGAGCGGCATGACCGCTGCCGAGCTGCAAAGGCGCCTGCTGGAAGAGCATCTGATGTACGTGCGGGATTGCTCCAACAAGGTTGGCATGGACGACCTGCACATCCGCGTGGCGTCTCAAGGGAGGGGAAAGGATGCGCGGCTGGTCGAAGCGCTGCGCGCTCTGTTGCGATGAAACGCCCGCAGGTTCTCGTCGTCACCCGCAGCACGGTTCGGAAGAACAAATTGATCGACTACGTCGGGGAATATCATCTCGAGCTACTCGTCCGATTGCGGACGCTGCCGATCATGATTCCAGTGGTCGCCGGCACGATGTCGTGCTTGCCGCAGTATCTGGAACAGATGAGGGGCCTTCTGCTGGTAGAGGGAGAAGATATAGAACCGAAGCGCTATCAAGCCGAGAAAACGAATTTAAAGTACCTCGAAAAAACGCACCCTCTCAAAGATGAGATTGAGATTCGGATCCTGCGCCACGCGCTTCGCTACCATGTTCCGGTCCTGGCGATCTGCCGGGGATCGCAACTGCTCAATGTGGTCTGCGGCGGCACGCTCTACGGCGACGTCCAGAAGGAAAAGCGGTCTCATCTCAAGCATATCAATTACGACCATTACGACACCTACCGGCATTTGATCACTATCGTTCCCGGAAGCCCTTTGGAGCGCTGGTACCGCCGAGAAAACCTGCGCGTGAACAGCTACCACCATCAGGGCATCCGCAGCCTGGCGCGTCGGTTCAAGCCGATGGCGTACGCGGAAGATGGATTGATCGAAGGATACTTCGATCCCAGCGCAAATTTTGTCGTGGGTCTCCAGTTCCATCCGGAGCGGATGTTGGAGGAGCCAGTCGGAAACTGGCGCGCTTGGCAGGCCTTCGGATCCGCCATTCGTCAACAGCGGCATCGGTGATGGCGGCTGGGGGGAAGATTACCAGTATTTTAGCCAGGAGGTGGGGATCTGATTTACGAGATTTGGCAGTTCCCCGGAGGAAACGAAGACAGGAATTGATCGAGGCGCGCGTCGGAAGGAGACCAATTATGAGCACTGTTGCGGTGTCGCCAGGTTTTATGTGCAAACTGATAGATCGCAAGGAAGTTGCGGAAGGCACCATGGCCTTCTGGTTCGAAAAGCCATCGGGATGGTCATTCAAGGCCGGCCAGTATCTCGATATGACAATGCTTGATCCTTCGGAGACGGATTCCGAAGGGAATGTGCGCAGTTTTTCGATCGCAAGCGCCCCACACGAAGACACCCTGATGGTGGCCACGCGGATGCGTGATACGGCGTTCAAACGCGCGTTGAGGACAATGCCGTTCGGGACCGCTGTTAAGATCGAGGGCCCATCTGGAGATTTGACCCTTCAGAATGATTCTACGCGAGCGGCCGTATTCCTCGCAGGCGGGATTGGCATCACGCCGTTTCGAAGTATTGTCCATTGGGCAGCGAAGGAGAAGTTGCCGCATCACATTTTCCTTTTCTATTCCAACAGGCGGCCAGAAGATGCGCCGTTCCTCGCAGAACTTCAGAGTTTGGGAAGAGATAATTCGAATTACAGGTTGATTCCCAGCATGACTGAAATGGATAAATCGTGTCGGCCCTGGAACGGTGAGACCGGTTTCATCAATCAAGAGATGCTCGGGAGGTATTTGAAAGACGCACCGTCGCCCATCTATTACATCGCCGGCCCGCCCGCCATGGTGAACGGTTTGCACAAGATGTTGAGCAAAGCAGGAATGAATGACGACGACATCCGCATGGAGGAATTTGGAGGCTACTGACCTGATCCTCCTATTTCTATTTGGCTACCCGAACACCTGCAATGCGGCATCAGTTCGCTACGGTGAGCGTGAGAGCGCGACATGAAACCAACACATAGCAATGCAGCTTTCGGATGGCCTGGCATCGAACCGAGATGGACTCATGGGGATAAAGACGGGGTGGGAAGCGCTTACTCGTCATCTAGCCGAATCTGGTTCACCTTATGGAACGGTATCATTACGGAGGTTTATTACCCGACAATAGATCACCCCCAGATCCGAGACCTTCAGTATCTTGTCACAGATGGGAAGACTTTCTTCCATGAAGAAAAACGTCATCTCAAGGCAAAATGTGAGCGTCTTTCCGATCACGCTTTGGGGTACCGCATTACGAACGTCGATCCCGGCGGCCGATACGCCATCATCAAAGAAGTGATCACAGATCCGCACCTTGGCTGCATTCTTCAGCATACCCGGCTTACTGGCGATGAAACGTTTCTCTCACAATTGCGCCTCTATGCACTCTGTGCGCCTCATCTTCAAGTAGGAGGATGGGGGAATAGCGGTTCCGTAACCGAGGTCGCAGGTCGGAAGATCCTTATGGCGCAGAAGAAAGGGATATGGCTGGCACTCGGCGGCACTGTCAACTTTACTCGCGCATCGTGTGGCTACGTTGGCCAGAGTGACGGCTGGACCGACCTTGCGGGTAACTTTCAAATGGACTGGGAGTTCGATCATGCCCCTAACGGCAACATTGCGCTCATGGGAGAACTAGGCCTGGATGGTCACCGCGAGTTCACGATGGGTCTGGCATTCGGTAACACACAACACCGTGCCATCACGACGCTGTTTCAAGCGCTCGGCGTTCCTTTCAAGGAGCATCGCAAGCGTTATACCGAGCAATGGGAACGCCCCAGCGCAAAAGCCCTTCCGCTGCAGACAGTTTCCGCCGACAAAGGGAACCTATATCAGAGCAGCTTCAGTTTGCTTCGTGCTCACGAAGACAAATCTTATCCGGGGGCATTTATCGCATCCCTCTCGATTCCCTGGGGGGAAACAAAGAGTGACTCGGACCAAGGCGGGTATCATCTGGTCTGGACCCGCGATATGGTCAACAGCGCTTCGGCTCTCCTCGCTGCTGGCGATAGTGTTACGCCTTTGCGGGCGCTCATTTACTTGGCAGTCGCACAACTGGAGGACGGAGGCTTTCCCCAGAACTTTTGGGTTGACGGAGGCGCCTACTGGCGGGGAATCCAACTGGACGAAGTCGCATTTCCAATCCTTCTCGCCCGGCAGATCCAGCGGCAGAATGCGCTCCAGGATTTTGACCCTTACCCAATGATTGTGCGCGCGGCTGCTTATCTGGTTCTCAATGGCCCGGTTACTCAACAGGAGCGCTGGGAGGAAGTAAGTGGCTATTCTCCCTCCACGCTCGCCTCGAACATCGCTGCGCTGATCTGCGCTGCCTGCCTGTTCCGCGAGAGGCGTGACGAGGCCACAGCGACATTCCTGGAGGAGTATTCCGATTTTCTGAACTCTCACATCGAATCCTGGACGGTCACAACGCAGGGTTCGATTGTCCCAGGGATCAGCCGGCACTACATACGGATCCTTCCGGAGAGCGTTGACAATCTCCAGCCAGACGAAGATCCCAACTGCGGCGTCATCAATATTGCGAACCACCCTCCGAGTTTTCAAAACAAGTTCCCGGCCAAGGACATTATCGATGCAGGATTTCTCGAATTGGTACGTTATGGAATCCGAAAACCCGATGATTCATTAATTGTGGATTCGTTGCGAGTCGTGGACGCCGTTCTCAAGGTCGAGACTCCTTTCGGACCCTGCTGGCGCCGCTATAGCAACGATGGGTATGGACAGAAAGAAGACGGCGGACCCTTTGTTGGAAGTGGAAAGGGACGCGGTTGGCCACTTTTGGCGGGTGAGCGTGGGCACTACGAATTGGCTGCCGGTCACGATGCAAGGTTATTCATTCGGGCCATGGAAGGGTATTCATCACGGACAGGGCTCTTACCTGAGCAGGTGTGGGACGAACCGGACCGGCCAGACATTTATATGCTTTTGGGACGGCCCACAGGTTCCGCGATGCCGCTTATGTGGGCGCATGCCGAGTACATCAAGCTATTGAGATCCGTCGCCGACGGCCAAGTCTTCGATCTGATTCCCGAAGTCGTGGAGCGCTATCTCTCCGGGCGAAACTCTCGCCATCGATTCGAGGTGTGGAAGCACAATCGTCAAGTATCTTCCGTCAGACAGCAATGTACGCTTCGCATCCAGGTTCCCGCTCCGTTTCGTCTGCACTGGACGAGCGATGAGTGGGACACCGTCAGAGATACTCCATCTGCTGGAACGGCACTGGGAATTGACTTTGTGGATGTCCCGATTCCCGCAGACCAGCGAGCGCCAGTCCGATTCACATTCTTTTGGACGAACAACAGCTCATGGGAAGGCCGTGACTACGTGGTTGAGGTCAAATCATAGAGACAAAAGGAATGATTGCCTAATTCTTGATGGGACTCCAAGAGATCTGTTCTCATTAGTTCACGAACAAACACAGACGCCGAACGCAAACAACGGGCCAGGAGATTCAGGACAGATTTTGATCCTGCAAGAAGGAGGTACATATGAAACCTACACAACAGCTCCACGAGCTCGGCCAGAGCCTATGGCTCGACAACATCACCCGCGGGCTCCTGAGGGACGGCACGCTTCGGCGCTACATCGACGAACTCTCGATTACCGGCCTCACTTCAAACCCCTCGATCTTCGACCACGCGATCAAGAAATCAGACTTCTACGATGACTCCATCCACCAGAAGATGAAGCAGGGCAAGTCAGGCGAGGCTCTCTTCTTTGAGCTTGCAATCGAGGACCTCAGACAGGCCGCCGATCTGTTCCGTCCGATCTACGACCGGACGAATGGCGTCGACGGTTGGGTGTCGATTGAAGTCTCGCCCACGCTCGCTTACGACACACCAGGTACAATCGCCGAAGTCAGGCGGCTTCGCTCTTTGGCCGAGCGGCCCAACCTTTTCGTCAAGATTCCCGGTACTCCCGAAGGTATTCCCGCGATCGAGGAGTCTATCTTTGCGGGCGTGCCGGTGAATGTGACCTTGCTCTTTTCGCGTGAGCAATATGTGGCAGCGGCGGAAGCCTATTTGCGCGGCATCGAGCGACGCATCCAAGCGGGATTGAATCCTGATGTGTGCTCTTTGGCTTCCGTTTTCATCAGCCGCTGGGATAAGGCGACGATGGAGAAAGCCCCTGGAGAGCTGCGAAACGAACTTGGGATCGCTGTTGCCAAGAGAACCTACAAAGCCTATCGCCGATTACTCGACTCGGAGCGATGGCTGCGATTGGCAAATGCTGGAGCGCGGCCACAGCGACTGCTCTGGGCTAGCACAGGTACAAAAGACCCAACCGCCTCAGACATTCTGTACATCAAAGCGCTTGCCGCGCCATTCACGGTGAACACGATTCCTGACAAGACATTGCTTGCTTTCGCGGAGCATGGCTCAGTGGGTGAGCTCATGGCCGCGGACGGAGGCGATGCCGAGGAAATGATTGCGAAGTTCGCCAAAGTCGGCATCGAATACGACAAACTCGCTAGCGATCTCCAGCGCGAAGGAGCTGAGTCATTTGTGAAAGACTGGGACGAGATGCTTGCCTCGATTGCGTCGAAGAGCGCCGCATTTAAGGCTGCCGGATAGGCTCCAGCTTCTGCCCAGGAGTTGAGTCTACTCTCGTAACAGTTTTGAAATGGAGGGTGCGATGTCCGATGCGTCTCCTGTTGCCAGCCAAAGACCTGTTTGGTTGGACGACAAAACAAAATCTGTCATGGATCGTGCAATCGCGCGTGAACAATCGCTTTCGCGCATGCTGATGACTTATATTGTCACGGGGCTGGTCTTTATGCTGCTCCCGGGAACATTTCTCGGTGTGTGGAATCTCATCAACATTAGTAGTCACGAAGCGGCCGAGTCTATTTCACCGGCATGGATTCAGGCGCACGGTCACGCGCAATTGTTTGGTTGGGTCGGCACTTTTATTCTCGGGATTGGCTTCTATTCAATTCCGAAGCTGCGAAAACTGAAGCCGTTTGGGCTCCGGGAAGGTTGGCTATGTTGGGCACTTTGGGTCGCCGGTGTGACCACCCGCTGGCTTTCCAATATTTATCCGTGGCATTGGCGCATCTTGACGCCGATGTCCGCGGTGCTTGAAGTCCTTGCGTTCTTGATTTTCTTTCAGGCCGTGGCGAGTCACCGGCCGTCGCGTGGGGCGCCAGTGCCGTGGGAATCTTGGGTCTTTGTTATAATTGCGGCGACTCTGGGATTGCTAGCTTCCCTGGCCCTCAATCTTGGAGTCTCTGTTCAACTGGCGCTCCATGCAAGTTCACCAGCGTTCCCGCACGAGTTCGACCAGCGCTATTTGATTGTTTCGACGTGGGGTTTTTTGGTTCCCATGGTGTGGGGCTTCAGCTCGCGCTGGCTCACTGTGTTCATGGGATTGCGACCCCTGCGAGGGTCTTTGCTCCTAGTAGCTGTTGGTTTGAACACGGTGGGTGTTGTGGCCGGTTTCTTCGAACTCTTCATGGCAGCCGGAGTGCTTTTATTTCTAGGAGCGGTCACGGCGATAGTAGCGATCCGCTTCTTCGAGCGCCCAGCGAAGCCGGCAAAGACGATCAATGTTCACGGGAGCTTTCCCATATTTATCCGGCTTGCTTATGGATGGTTACTGATTGCCGCGGCACTCGGTATTTGGGCGTCGCGCGCTGGGCAAGCGCCCGGAATATGGGGAGCATCGCGACACACGTTGACCGTTGGATTCATCGCAGCTATGGTCTTTTCCGTCGGGCAGAGAATTCTACCGTCATTCTGCGGGATGCGCGTGTTGTGGAGCCCGAGGCTAATGCTAGTAATGCTGGTGCTGTTGATGACCGGCTGCACGCTTCGCGTCGCGTCTGAAATCCTCGCCTACCAAGATTACGCAGCCTGGGCATGGAACGTTCTGCCTGTTTCTGCGCTGGTTGAGTTGACGGCGGTCACGCTGTTCGCCATCAACCTAATTGTCACCTTCCTTCGACAGCCCATTACCGTAACCACTCCACTTAGCATGACTACCGAGTGACGGCAAACAAACGCGCACCTGCGCGCGCAGTGCATCCGTTATCGCGTTAATTATGTCTCTTCGCGATTTTGCTCGGCCTCTTTCTTGTCTCAGTCCTCACAAGTTTTAGTGCTTTCCCTTTATGAATGGCTATGTGGTCAGTTTTGTCACTTTTAATGAAGTATTGGGGTTCCGTTTTAGATCCATGGTGCACATAGCCCTTGATTCGTACGTTTGAAACAACCTTCTTCAGAATGACGCCTCTGACTATGCCCGCTTCTGAGTTCCATTGAACGTGGTCACCGCGTTTGAACGTCTTGGCCATGGGGCTTACACCTATTCTAAGAGAAGTGCATAACAGGATTTATCATTCAACTAACCTGGAGTCCTCGGCCGCTTTTTCGGCATCGCTTCCCAGGGCCCGCTGCACATATCTCGCCCCCGGGGAAGCCTTCTTTGGCATCTTCTGAGCGAATACGCCCTCTTATGGCGTACTCGCCAGGCCGTCAGACTCCCTGAGGAACGCACCCAAGTGTTAAGTCAACGTTGTTTCGTCATTCTGCTATTTCTTCATGCATTACGAACGTGTCGTTCGAAAGTATAAAGAGACTATTGTCGTAAAATCAGAATCATTCCACAATGATCACCGTAATGGAAGAGGGAAAACCCACGTTTCACTTGGCTCCCCAAGCATTCCGACGACAAGGAGGCGAAATGCTAGATGACAAACTAGTTCTGATCATCGGTGCAGAGGGAGAGAGTAGGGAAGCGGATCATCGCCACAATACATAAGTGCGGTCTGGGTCCGGTCTGCTCTTCTACTTTCGGTGAGGCTCGGCCTCTATTGGGCTAAGCCCAATGAAGCTCCGCGATGGCAGCCTTTTCTCCCTCGTTAATCAACTCGAGGGGTCCCAGACTAGTTTATTCCATTTCCAAACAGTGGAGGAAGGTTGCTGGCGGCGACCGCATCTGCTTCCACGCAAGGATCGCTGGTTCGGTCAGACGGGTTTTCGACCGCAACGAATTCGCTGGGTCGTAGACGCAGCGATGAAGAAATCAAGCTGGAAAGATCAGGCGTTGGCTTCGACGAATGCGCTCTCGAAGTAGCTATTCAAATCATGATCCGCGTCATCACAATCGAACGGGAATACGGCTGTGGAGCGGCGGAAATCGCCCGGGGCCTTTCTGACCGACTCGGTTGGAAACTCTGAGACCAATTGCTGACTCAAGAGATTGCTCGCCTCGCGCATTGCCAACAATCCGAAGTACGGCAACGTGAAGAGCGGTTAGATCCTCTGTATTACCGCTTGCTTAAGTCATTCGCGCTCGGAAGCTACGAGGGCAGCCCAGGTGCACCTGTAGAGATGCTCGATGCCGACACTATCGTCAGAATCTCCGAACATGTGGTTGAAGAAGCCGCAGCTGCGGGCGATTGCGTAATTGTGGGCAGAGGATCACAACATTTCCTACGCGCTCGCAGCGACACACTGCGCTTTTTTCTGTATGCTCACAGGGGAAAGAAGATAGACCGCCTTATTTCTGAAGCCAAAACGAAAGCTGATGCAGAAATGATCGTCGACACGGTTGACGACGAGCGTGGTGCCTTCATCAAGAAATACTTCCATGCCGACTGGCCTAACCGTTCCGTTTACCACGCCTGGCCTAACCGTTCCGTTTACCACGCCATGCTCAATACTGATCTGGGGGATGGAACCGTGATTCAGGCGATCTTGAGCTTTCTCTCCTGAGAAGTTACCGTCGGTGGTGCACGTAGATTGCGCACAGAAACTGTTGACGTCGAGGAAAACGTTGCTGTGTTCACTGGATGGTGGGAGCGCCCACATGAAATCCAGGGCTTAAGAGACGCTGCCCGCTCATGAGCAGCATTGAGGCTTTTTTCCAACCCACACTCCAACCCACAGAGTATGATGTCTTGTACGACTTCCGCGTACTTTGGCAGTCCCCGCGGTCTTCTAAGTTGTTGTAAAACCTATCCCGGCTCGATTGACACGGTAGAGGTCTGCGGTTCGAGTCCGCACGGGCCTACCATATCTTTCAACGGGTTAAAGGCAAAAT
>WNGJ01000720.1_pt1 | contig 52637 bp, 47 predicted proteins | sample 5400611 | NCBI WGS metagenome assembly WNGJ01 (sample SAMN13153375, study PRJNA577476) | soil metagenome | isolation source: 40 cm soil or saprolite under Garry oak tree replicate 1 | place: USA:California | collected 2016-06-15 | reverse complement strand
GCTTGCGGGCCGCGGCGCCCCCGTGCTTCGAGGCGACCAGCATGTTCTCGAGCACCGTGAGGCTGGCGAAGATCCTGGTCAGCTGGAAGGTCCGGCCGATCCCGAAGGCGAAGACCTTGTCCGGGGCGACGTTGGTGATCTTCTTGCCGCCCAGGTACACCTGCCCGGCGTCCGCCTTGGCGTATCCGGTGATGACGTTGAACAAGGTGGTCTTACCGGACCCGTTCGGCCCGATCAGGCCGGCCACCGAGCCCTCGTCGATCTCCACCGTGCAGGAGTCGAGCGCGTGCACGCCGCCGTAGGCCTTGCGCACGCCCTCGGTGCGCAGCAGCGCGGTCATCTCCTGACCTCCGTCGCAGGTGCTTCGCCTGGTCGTGCCGGAGGCGCGCCAGATGACGGAGCGGCAGCCGGGGCCGGCGCCGTGACCGGCTCAACCGCGGGGCGGCCCCTGGTCCGCAGCCGTCTTATCCACTCGCCGGCGGTCGGGACGAGGCCCCGCGGCACGAACAGCACGATGAGCAGGAACAGCGCGCCGAGCAGGATCTCGCTGAGGTACCCGTTGGTGAGCCTGATGGTCAGGTAGAGCTGACCGGGTGCGATGATGAGCGCGCCGAGAACCGGGCCCGCGATGGTCCCCAGGCCGCCCAGGAACGCCATCAGCACCAGGGCCAGGTCGAACAGCGGGTCGTATCCCGTTTGCGGCTGGACCTGGCCGAGGTAGAGGAGCCAGACCCCGCCGACCACCGCCGTCACCGCCCCCGACAGCACGAACGCCATGAGCTTCACCCGCATGGCGTGCACGCCGAGCCCGCGCGCCCGGTCCTCGTCGTCCCTGATCGCCCGGAGTTGCAGGCCGAACCGGGACCGCCGGATCAGGACCGCGATGACGATCATGGCCGCGGCGCAGCCCAGCGAGATGTAGTAGAAGCGGTCGTTGAAGCTCGTCGGCGACCAGGGCAGGAACGGCGCCGACATTCCGGTGGTGCCACCAGTGAAGGACTGGAAGTTAAAGGCCATCAGCTGGAAGATGAAGAACACTGCGATCGTGATCACGATGAACGTGTGCCGGCGCACCCGCAACGCGACCAGGCCGAACGGGATCGCGATGGCCGCCCCCACCGCCGCGGCCAGCGGCAGCAGGCCGAACACGCCGACGCCATTGATATGCCAGTCCTTGGCCGCGATGCCCAGCGTGTAGGCGCCGCTGCCGAAGAACACCGCGTGGCCGAGCGAGATGTACCCAGAGAAGCCGGAGAACACGTTCCAGGCCGAGACCACGGCCGCGAAGATCAGCGCGTAGACCGCGTAGTTCGTGACCACGGGACTGCTGAACACCAGCGGGAACACGATGGCCACCACGGCCAGGACAAGTACCGCCAGCCCCGTCGCCGCGCGCTGCCTGCTCACGGTACCCATCACCGGGCCCGTCACCGGGCCCGTCATTGGGCCCGCGCCGGCTGTCGGCCGAAGAACCCGGTCGGGCGGATCACCAGCACCACCACCAGGGCGGCGTAGAACACCACGATCGCCCATTCCGGTGACCATATATCCACCAGCGACTCCACGGTGAGCATGAAAACCGACGCGGCCAGCGCGCCGCCGATGCTGCCGAGCCCGCCGAGGATGATGATCGCGAGCAGCCGCGAGATCAGGTCGTAACCGCTGTTGGGGTTGAAGCTGTTCGTGGCGCCGAACACCATGCCGCCGGCCGCGGTCACCGCGACGCCGACGCCGAAGGTGACGGCGGCGACGCGGTTCACGTCGATGCCGATGAGCCGCGCCGCCGTCTCGTCCTGCATCGTGGCCCGCACGCTGCGTCCGAACCTGGACCGGTACAGCAGCGTGTACACGGCCACGATGATAACCAGCGCCAGCGCGAAGCCGTACAGGTAGATATCGGAGAGGTAGAAGCCGAACACGTGCACGCTGGATTGCACGTACGAGGCATTCAGCTGCTTGGGGTTGGGTCCGAACTCCTCGTAGAGGATCCCCTCGATGATCAGCGCGACCGCGTAGCTGACCAGCAGGGTCATAGACGTGCGTTCCCGGCCGCGCAGCCGCCGGATGAACGCCCACTGGATGACGACGCCGATCACGAACATGACGGGCACGGTGACCAGCAACCCGACGAACAGGTCGATGTGAAACCGTGCCGCCAGTTGGTAGCTGAGGTAGGCGCCCAGGATGACCAGGACACCCTGGGCGATGTTGATGATGTCGAGCACGCCGAAGATCAGCGTAAGGCCGACAGCCATCAGGGCGTAGACGCCACCGGTGAGTATGCCGTCGACGATAGCCCGGTAGATCTCCTGTGCCATCGTGCTATCTGGTCCAGTTCGGCTTGGGGTTGATGATCGGCACCGAGCCGGTCGAGCCGATCGGGAGCACCTGCTTGTACGTGGTGTCTTTCTGCCACTGGAAGATGAACGCCGCGGCGGAGCCGTTCTTGCCCTCCGAATCGAACTTCACCGACCCCTGGACGGTGCTCAGCGTCACGCCGCTGTGCAGGTAACTGATGATCTTGGCGTTCTCGGTGCCATTGGTGGCGGTCACCGCCGCGGCCATCACTTGTCCCACCGCGTAGCCCTCGGCCACGTCGGCGTTAACGTCCGACGGAGACCCGCCGTACTTGGCCACGTACTCCTGCACCATCTTCTGGCTGGCGGGATTCGCAAAACCCGGATACCAGCCGTTGGGCACCATCATCCCGGTCGCGTTGGCCTTGCCCACCACGGAGGTGAACGAGGCCCCCTGGTCCGGGCCCGCCGCGCTGATGAACATCTTGGGGTTGTAGTGCTGCTGCTGGAACGCCTGCATGAACGCCGAGACCGTCGGAACGTCGGTGGATCCGAGCACCACGACCTGCGCGCCGCTGCTGGCGACCTGGTCGGCCTGCGGCTTGTACGCGGCGACCTCGGCCGGGAAGACCTTCGAGTACACCGTCTTGACCCCGAGCGCCTGGAGCTTGCTCTGGGCGAGCTGGACCGGCGGGTCGGCGAACGGGTCGTCGGCCATCGGGTAGGCCGCCGTCTTCGGCCGCTGGCTGGCGGGCAGCGAGGCGACCCAGTTGACGAATGGAATCAACTCGTCCACGATCGGCAGGCTCACGTCGAAGATGTTGTGGGCCGAGACGTTGGCCGGGCTCGCGAACACCGACGGAGCCCCGCCCGCGCCCTCGACCAGGGCGTAGCCGTACCTGGCCGCGACCGACGCCGACGGCGTGGTCAGCAGCGAGGAGAACGGCCCGAACGCGAGGTCCACCTTGTCGGAGGTGAACAGGGTCTGGTAGTTCGTCTGCACCTGCGTGGGTGAGCTGTTGTCGTTGAGGATCTTGAGCGTGACCTGGCGGCCGAGCAGGCCGCCGCTCGCGTTCACGTCGCTGGCCCACAGCTGGTAGCCGCGCTGGAAGGCCTGGCCGTCGGCGGAGAAGTCGCCGGTCAGCGACAGCGACGCGCCGATCTTGATCGGCGCCTTGGTGGTCGGGCTGGAACTGTTGCTCGGGGCGCCGCTACTGCTGCTACTGCTGCTGCAGGCCGCCACGACGCCGGCCGAAAGGACGGCTGCCGCGCTCAGGGCGAGGCAATTCTTGGAGAGCACGGGAAGATGGGGTCTCACGCCCGGTGCCTCCTTCCTCCTCGTTCGGGTTATCACGGATTAGGTGTCGCTGGTGCCGAGCCCGTCGGACACATCCGCGTGCTCGCTAACGAGCTCCAGGCCCGCGGAATCCGCCTGCTGCTGCAGCAGGGCGGCGAAGTCGGAATCGCCGTACCCCCGTCCGACCAAGCCCTGGATCAGCTGGTGGACCGCCGCAGCGACCGGCATCGGCACTTCGTGTTCCCGCGCGGCGGCCAGGCCAAGATCGAAATCCTTGCGCAGCAGCGTAGCGGTGAACGTAGGTTCGAAATCGAGGTTCACGTAGGCCGGCGTCTTGTAGCCGGTGAACAGTGAACCCATCACACTCTTATTGAGACAGTCAAGGAACGCATGCCTGCTTATCCCGCTTTTTTCCGCGAGAACGGTAATCTCGGCGAGCGATTGGGCCACCACGCCGAGGAACAGATTGTGGCAGAGCTTCACCGTCCTCGCCACCTCGCCGTCACCCACGTAGGTTACGCCGCTGCCCAGCATGTTCAGGTACGGCTCCGCCAGGTCGAACGCATCGCGAGGACCGGAGACGGCGGCCGTCATCTTCCCGGCCCGCACCACCTTCGGGTTGCCCATCACCGGAGCGGCCAGCAGGGCCGTGCCCCGGCCGGCGAGTTCGGCCCGCACCAGGGCCGAGGCCTCGGCCGATACCGTCGAGCAATCGATGAGCACCTGGGGCGCTGCCCCGGGACCGGACATGAGGCCGTCCGGACCAAGCACCGCGGATATGAGGTCATCCGACGAGCCGACGGTGATGAAGACGATGTCCCTGGCCGCCAGTTCCGCGGCGCTACCCGCGGGCTTGGCGCCCAGCTGTATCAGCGGTTCGGCCTTGCTGATGGAGCGATTGAAAACGACGAGGTCACAGCCGGCCGAGAGCAGCCGGCGACCCATCTCCACGCCCATGCGGCCGGTGCCCAGCCAGCCGAGCCGGTGCGCGTCATCACGTCCAGCCATGTCGCCAGATCCCCTCCCTCTGTCCCAGCCAAGACTGTGCCAGCCAAGAAAATCTGGTCACAATCGTTTGCACCCACGAGACTGGTCCCCTCGCCATACCTTTGTCAATGCCGGTTGCCCAACCTGTTACCAAAGCCGCATCAAATCGCTTCCTGGACCGGCCACAGGCCGGCGCCCGACGGGCGGCGGCGGGCCGGCTGCCCGGTCCCGTGGCTGCTCGCGAGGCTGCGGCCGCGGCGTCACCGCGTATCGTCGGCGAGATGCCATCGCCCGTGGGGCGCTAGTGATAACGTGTCAGGCGAGTGATTGTCAGCCCCGTTTTCGGATGTTCGCCTCATAGCAATCGATTGCTATGTCCCCTGCGCATCTGCTGGGGCGGCTGGGACGGACTACCGGGGCGAGGCGCGGCGCGCCCGGCGCGACGAGGGGTCAGGACGCAGCGGGACCGGCGGGCTGATCGCGTCCCCGGCCTTCTCCTGACCGGAACCGGCCTGCGGCGCGGGACGTTGGGACGTGGACCCGCGAACAATGAGCTCCGGCGCGAGATAGAGGATCTTCACCGGTCCCTGGCCCCCGTTGATCCGCTCGAGCAGCAGCTGCGCGGCCTCGGTGCCCAGCTGGTAGTGCGGGAAGCGCACCGTGGTGAGCGGCGGCCGGAGCCGGTCGATGAACGGCATGTCGTTGAAGCCGATCACCGAGATGTCGTCGGGGCATTGCAGGGAGCGTTCGTCGAGCGCGGTGTAACACCCCACCGCCAGCATGTCGTTGGCCGCCGCCACCGCGGTGAAGTCCTCCCGGGCCAGCAGTTCCCGGCAGCAGCGGGCGCCTTCCTCGACCGTGTACCTGGTGGCGTAGGCGATCAGGTCCTCATCCACCGTCAGGCCGTGCGTCGTCATGCCGTCCCGGAATCCGCGCAGGCGGCTCACGCCGGTGGAGGCCTCCTGCGGGCCCGCGACGTGCGCGATCCGGGTGTGACCCAGCCGGGTCAGATGAGTGACCGCCATCCGTGCGCCCTGCTCGTTGTCGACCGAGACCGAGGGAAAGCTGTAGTCCGGCGCCAGCCGGTTCATCAGCACTACGGGCACCTCCGCCGCGGCCGCATCGGCCAGCAGCTGGTCGTGCAGCGTGGCGGTGGCCATCACGAACCCGTCGACGTGCCGGGCCCGCATCTGCTCGAACAGGGTGCGCTCGCGGTTGGCGTCGGAGTCGGTGTTGCCGATCAGGGCCACGTAGCCCGCGCCGGCCAGCTTGTCCTCCAGGCCGCGCACGATCGGCGGGAACAGCGGGTTGTTCAGGTCTGGGATCAGCACCCCGACCGTGTGCGAGCGGCGGGTTCGCAGGCTCCGGGCGACCGGGTTGGGCCGGTAGCCCAGCCTCGCGGCCGCGTCCGTCACCCGCCGCGCGGTGTCCTCGCTGACCAGGATGCGGGTCTCGGGGTTGAGCGCGCGGGAGGCGGTGGCCGGGTGGACCCGGGCCGCCGCCGCGACATCTCGCAACGTGGCCGGCCGTTCAGGCATAACTCATCTCCGCACCCCCACCCGGCGGGCATGACCTGACAAGCCCGCTATGGACGGACTAACCCTATCCAGGGGGCGCTACCTGCCGCTACTGGCCGCGCTGAGCATCGAGGCAGGCAGATGGCGGGCGAGGACGCCCCGGTGCGTCGGCACCGCCTCGACGTGGCACCGCTCGCCCGCCTCGGTCAGCACCACGTAGATGCCGCGGCGGTCCTCGTCACAGCCGCACCGCTCGACCAGGCCGTGCCGGGCCAGCCGGTCGACCAGGCGAGACAGCGCGCTCTGGCTCAGGTGCACGGCCTCGGCCAGATCCTGGGCGCGGAACTTCCGCCCGTCGCTCTCGGCGAGCCGCTCCAGGACCTCGAAGTCGCTGATCCCGAGCCCGTGCCGTTCGCCGAGCTCGCGCTCAAGCGCGGCGCAGGCCGCCGCGTGGCAGGCCGACATCTCCCGCCAGGCGATCACCACGCTGTCCTGAGTCGCGCTCACGGGCGCAGCTTAACCCTCCGGCCAGATAAATGCAAGTACATTAATTGTTCTTGCATCTAGTGCTTGCACATACATATAGTTTCAGCCATGACTTCATCCGATGCACTTCACTCCGATGCTCGTCCCGGGGACAGCCAGGGCTGGACGCCGCAGCTGTGGGCCATCTTGTTCGTGCTCGGCGGCGCGTTGTGCCTCGACGCCCTGGATGTCTCGATGGTCGGCGTCGCCCTGCCGTCCATCCGGTCCGCCCTCGGCCTGAGCACCTCGTCACTGCAGTGGATCGTCAGCGGCTACGTGCTCGGCTACGGCGGCCTGCTGCTGCTCGGCGGGCGGGCCGCCGACCTGCTCGGCCGCAGGCGGGTCTTCCTGGTGGCGCTGGCCGTCTTCGCTCTCGTCTCCGTGTTCGGCGGCCTGATGAGCAGCCCCGGCCTGCTGATAGCGGCCCGTTTCGTGAAGGGCGCGGCGGCCGCGTTCACCGCGCCGGCCAGCATGTCCCTGCTCACCACCACGTTCCCCGAGGGGCCGATGCGGAACCGCGCGTTCAGCGTGTACACGGTCTTCGGCGCCAGCGGTTTCTCGCTCGGTCTCGTCCTATCCGGCCTGCTTACCGAGATCAGCTGGCGATGGACGCTGCTGGTGCCCGCCCCGGTGGCGGCCGTGGTGCTGGCGGCGGCCATCTGGCTCATCCCCCGCGGCGAGCCCGCCGCCCGTGCCGACCGCAAATTCGACATCCCCGGCGCGCTGACCATCACCGCAGCCATGCTGCTGCTCGTCTACACCGTCGTCTCCGCCCAGCAGGCAGGCTGGGGCTCGGCCAGGACCATCGGCTCGTTCGCGGCCGTCGCCGTGCTGACCGGGGTGTTCACCGCCATCGAGCGGCGCAGCCGGGACCCGCTTGTGCCGTTCAGCATCTTCTCCTCCCGGGCGCTGCTGCGCGCGAACATCGGCTCCGTGACGCTGTTCGGCACCTACATCTCGTTCCAGTTCCTGGTCACGCAGTACCTGCAGACGCTGTCCGGCTGGTCGGCGCTGTCCACCGCGCTCGCGTTCCTCCCGGCCGGGGTGATGGTCGCCGTCCTGTCCACCCGGATGGCCTCGCTGCTCAGCCGGTTCGGCCCGGCACCGCTGACCGCGCTCGCCTTCAGCTGCCTGGTCATCGCCTACGCGGTGTTCCTGCGGGCCGGTGTCCGCCCGGACTACCCGGCGGTCATGCTGCCTGCCACGCTGCTGATCGGTCTGGCTTTCGGGCTAGGCTTCTCCTCGCTCACCGTGGCGGCCACGGCGGGGGTGCCCGACTCGGAGCAGGGCCTGGCGTCCAGCTTGTTCCAAACCTCGTTCCAGGTCGGCGGCGCCGTGGTGCTCGCGATCGTCACCGCAGTGGTCGACGCCTCCGGCGCGGGCAAGCTGGTCTCCCCCGCGGCCACGCTGGCCGCGTACCGGCCCGCGCTCTTCTTGATCACGGGCGTGGCCGCGGTCGGCGCGCTGGTCGCGCTGAGCGGGCTGCGCCGCGTGCGGGACCTCCCGGCCGCCTCGGCTGAGGAGCTAGCCGCGCCGTCCGGCGAGCTGTTGGCGCCGTCCGGCGAGATGGTCGCCCGTGCCGCGGCGGCCGAGGTCGTCACGGCGCGCGGGTTCGCCAAGGACGGCACGGCGGTCTAACCCGCTCGCGGTGACGTCAGGCCGAGCGGTGGGCCGAGATGATGATCACCAGCGACGAGCCGCGCCGGCCAGGGTGGCCGGCGCGGCCCGCGCCCGCGGAGCCGGGCGCGGCGGCCGGGGACAGTACGGTCCGGGTCCAGCTGACGTGCCACCGCGGGAACCGGCGGCGGCCGCGGCGGCGGCGGGACGCCGAGTCCTGCAGGAGCTCATCGTGGTGCTGCGCGACCAGGGTCTTGGCGATTTCCGGATGCATGATGCCCTCCTGGTGCCGTTCGGTGCATGCTAGGGATGTGTCGTAAATACGATGTATCTTGAGTAGGATGATTATCAAGATATATCTCGATTTTCGCAGGGATCGGGCCTCGTGGATCGGGGCCTCCCTGGCCCGGCTCCTCTTCCGAGAAGGCCCAGGTGGCCGCTCGGCCTCATCGCGGGTCAAAACCGCGCCATGGAGGCCGTCGCGTAACTGGTCCGCGCCTGCACCAACGGCGCCTGCCCCGGCCCTCCGGCCTCCCCGGCCCTCCGGCCTGCCCCGCCACCGCTTCCCGCATGCCCCATGAGTCCCGCGCGCCCCGTCCCGGAACCCGGATCCGCCCGCCCGCCCGCGCCAGCAACCACGCCGATGTCACATCGGCGTTGCCAGGGCCACCCCGATGTCACATCGGCGTGGCTCATTTCCGGAGTGAGCGTCACGCGGCGAGTCCGGGGCTGTCCCGGTAGCGGCCGAGAGGGCCGCGGCGGTGCTCCCGGCTGACGCGACAGGCCCGGCGCGACAGCCGCCATGAGGGAGGTAACGGCACACGATGACGGTCCAGGTCACGCCGCGCCGGCGGCCGCGTCCATCCGCGTCCGCGGCGCCGGCGGCGGCCATAATGGCCGCATGATCGACGCGCTGATCGCCCGGATGGCGGCGATGCTCGAGCCGCTGCAGGCCGACGGCGACCAGCGGCGCTATTTCCACGCCACCTATCAGCGGACCACGATCGCGGTGGCCGGGGAGATCGAGCGCGGCGGCTTCGCGGATCCCGGGTGGGTCGAGCGCTGGGACGTCGCGTTCGCCGACCTGTACCTGGAGGCCCTAGAGGCTTCACTGGCTGGCCGACGCCCTACGCGCCCCTGGGAAGTCGCGTTCGGCGCCCCGGCCGACCTGCCCGCGCTCCGGCACGTGCTGCTCGGCATGAACGCCCACATCAATTTTGACCTGCCGCAGGCACTGCTGGCGGTGATCACCGACGAGCAGTTCGGCGACGCGGCGCTGCTAGCCCGCCGGGAGGCCGACCACAAGGCCATCGACGACGTGCTCGCCTCCCGGGTCGCCGCCGAGGACGACGAACTGACCAGGATCTCCGGACCGCCTCCCCTGCTCGACCGGCTGCTCAGACCCTTCAACCGGCTCGGCACCCAGCGCTTCCTGCGCGAGGCGCGAGCCAAGGTGTGGGCCAACACGGTCGCGCTGAACCGCGCCCGCAGGCAGGGTCCCGATGCCTACGCCGTGCTGCTGGCTCAGCTCGAGGACCTGAGCGCGGCCAAGGTCGCGGCCTTGCAGGCACCCGGCCAGGTCTTGCTGAAGCTGGCCGCCACCGGCTTCGGCGTCCTGCTGCCCGGGTAGCACTGCGCCGGCTAGCACTGCGCCGGCTAGCACTGCGCCGGCTAGGCCCGGACCGCCCGGGCGCACCCGCGCCGCGGTGACGGAGGTATCAAAAAAGGGCGGGGCCAATTCCGTCATATAAATCTCGGCTATCACATCTCCGAAGGCAGGGGAAATTAAATTGGAAAGCCCGTGAAATTCTGCGCGACGGACGTGTCGGCCACCCGTGTTCCCCGAGTTACGCCTGGTAACTTGTGGATGACCTGTGCATAAGGCGGTGGAAAAACCGGGATTGAATGCGGATAACCAGCCACGCTCTGTGGACAGGGTGTGGACAGGGAAAAAACTCGAGAAATATGCGGCGCAAGTCTTGCGCGGGCCTGCGCCGTAGCAGTAGAAATGCTTTCACCGTTAGAAACGGGCACTGCCCGGAGGCAACTCCGGGACGTGGGAGGAGTAGGGAAACCTGAGCCTCGCGCGGGTTCCTGACTCTGGCGGGCGGCGCGCGGCACAGGGAAAGCCAGGCAACTGGCGTACCCGGGCGCGGCCAGGCAAGGTCCCCTGCATCTCATACATGGAGGGGACCTTGTCTTATTCTGCCCGACACAAGCGCCTCGGCCAGGACCGGCACGCCGGCAAGCACTCTCACGCCGACCGCAGGCATTCCTGGACCGCCCAGCGCAAGGACCGCGCCGAGACGGACCCGGCGGAGGTGCCCCCGGATCAGGACGCGCGGGCACGCCAGCGTCTCGAAGCGCCCACCGAGGAGTAGGCACCCCGGGACGTCAGATCACGGCGGATCACACCGGCCAGGCTTCCTTGCGGTAGCCCATATCCCAGAACATCCACTCGTAACGGCTGGTGGTACGGAAGTGGCGATGCACCCGGTCCCGCTCGGGCGCCCCGAGGCCGGGGCCTAGCTCGTCGGTGGCGTCGATCACTTCCCGCACGACGTCACCGAACTCCTCGCTCCCGTACATGTCGATCCACTGCTGATAGCGGGGGTCGGGTGAGCCGCGGCGCAGCAGTTCCTTACCGACTTCCCAGTAAATCCAGTAACACGGCAGCACCGCGCCGACCCCTTCCGCGTACGACCCGGTGCTGACGGTGGCGAGCAGGTAGCTGGTGTAGGCGAGGTTCGCCGGAGCGGGTTCGGCCTGCTCCGCGCTCACCGGGTCGATGCCGAGGTCGGCGAGCAGCGATCCGTGCAGGGTCTTCTCGACCGCGAGCGCGTCCGCCGCGTGCCGCGCGAACATCTCGGTCTGCCCGGGCGTGGGCGCGCGGCTCGCCACGGCGGCCAGGGCCTGGGCGTACCCGTGCAGGTAGATCGCGTCCTGCACCACGTAGAAGGCGAAGGCGTCGTGCGGCAGCCTGCCGTCGGTGAGCCCGGTCAGGAACGGGTGAGCCAGGATGGCGTCGTAGACGCCAGCCACCCCTTGCCACAGCTCAGCGCTGAAGCTGTCGCTCATCGCGCGGTCTCCCTCTCGTAGGTCGGCACTGTCGTAGTCGGCACTGTCGTAGTCGGCACTGTCGTAGTCGGCACTGTCGTAGTCGGCACTGTCGTGGGGCGGTACTCGTGCAGGACATGGACGGGACCTTCGCCGGCGCCGAGGCCGGCCAGGCCGTGCGCCACCGCCTCGCCGGCCACCATGGCGGCCTGGCGGGCCGCTTCGGCCAGCGGCAGCCCGGCGGCGAGCCCGGCCGCGAGCGCCGCCGAGTGCGTGCAGCCGGCGCCATGCGTGGCGGCGACGCCGTGGCGGGCGACCGGGATCGCCATGTGCCGTGCCCCGTCGAATAGGTGGTCTACCGGCTCGGCCCCGTGGCCCCCGGTGACCAGCGCCGCGCGCGCCCCCATCGCGACCAGGCGCTCGGCGAGCACGGCGCGGTCCTCGGTCATCATGGCGGTGAGCGCCTGGGCTTCCGGCAGGTTCGGCGTCACCACCGTGGCCAGCGGGAAGAGCCGCGCGACCAGGGTCCCGACGGCCTCCGGCAGGAGCAGCGTGCTGCCGGAGCTCGCGACCATGACCGGATCCACCACCAGCGGGAGATCCCGGTCCTCCAGCGCCCCGGCCACGGCCTCGATCAGCGCCTTGGAGAACAGCATGCCGGTCTTGGCGGCGTCGGCTCCGATGTCGTCGAGGACCGCCTCGATCTGCGCGCGCACGAAGGCCGGCGGGACCTCGTGGATGGCCCGGACGGCCACCGTGTTCTGCGCGGTGAGCGCGACGATCGCCGACATCCCGTGCGCGCCGCAGCGGGCGAAGGCCTTCAGGTCCGCCTGAATGCCGGCGCCGCCGCCGGAGTCGGACGAGGCGATGGTGAGCACCCGCGGCGGGCCAGCGCCGTTCACGCCGACAGCTCCGGACGGCCGTCCACCGGGCTGGACGCGCGGGCGTGCCAGCGGCGCGGGATGCGCCCCGCGGTCCGGGCGGCGTAGCCGGCCGCCACGGCCAGCCGCATCGCGGTGGCCATGAGCTCCGGTTCGGCCGCCCGGGTGATGGCCGAGGCGATGAGGACCGCATCGCAGCCCAGTTCCATCGCCAGGGCCGCGTCGCTGGCCGTCCCGATCCCGGCGTCCAGGATGACCGGGACGCTCGCCTGATCGACGATCATCGCGATGTTGTGCGGGTTACGCACGCCGAGACCGGACCCGATCGGGGCGCCGAGCGGCATGACGGCGGCGCAGCCGGCCCGCTCCAGATGCCGGGCCAGCACCGGGTCGTCGTTGGTGTATGGCAGCACGGTGAACCCGTCGGCGACCAGGAACCGGGCCGCGTCGAGCAGTTCCACCGGGTCGGGCAGCAGCGTGTGGTCGTCGGCCACCACCTCGAGCTTGACCCAGTCGGTGCCGAGCGCTTCCCGGCCGAGCCTGGCCACGAGCCTGGCCTCGCTCGCGGTGTGGCAGCCGGCCGTGTTCGGCAGGATGCGCACGCCAGCCTCCTGCAGCAGGCTGAGCAGCGAGCCTTCCCCGCCGTGGGTGACCCTCCGCATGGCCACGGTGGTGAGCGCGGTCGCCGAGGCGTCGAGCACCCGGCGGAGCACCTCCAGGCTCTGTACTCCCCCGGTGCCCAGGATAAGCCGCGAGCTCAGCTCGTGGCCGGCCAGCACCCACGGCTCGGCCCCGGCCGTCTGCTGGCTCAGCACATCCGCACTGCTCATCTCAACCTCCTTGCACGGCCGTGACGACCTCCACCTGGTCGCCGTCGCGAAGCAGGGTGGCGGCCCAGGAGCCGCGCGGCACCACCTCACCGTTGACGGCCGCGGCGACACCGGCCGGGGCGGCGGTCAGTTCGGTGACGGCCTGCGCGATCGTGCTGCCGTCGGGCAGTTCGCGCGGCTCGCCGTTGAGCTTTACCTGGACCATCACCGTGTCCCCTCCCCGCCAGCCGGCTGAGCGGCAAAGCGCCCGGGCGTGAACGGCTCCCATTCCGCCGCGGGGCGCTGACCGGTCAGGCAGGCGACGATCGCGTCCGCGGTCACCGGCGACATCAGGATGCCGTTGCGGTAGTGGCCGGTGGCCAGCAGCAAGCCGCCGGTGCCAGCCTCGCCCACGATCGGGCCGTTGTCGGGCGTGCCGGGCCGCAGCCCGGCGCACGTCTCGGCGAGGATCAGCTCGCTCGTCACCGGAAGCACGCTCATGGCGTCGTGCAGCAGGTCGTGCACGGCGCCCGCGGTCACCGAACGGTCCGGCCCGCGCTCCTCCTGGGTGGCGCCCACGATCACCTCGCCGTCGGCCCGCGGCACCAGGTACACGTCCGCGCCGCGCACCGTGGCCCGGATCGTGTGGGTGATGACGGGCGGCATGCCGTCCGGATGGCGCAGCCGCAGCAGCTGGCCCTTGACCGGCCGCACCGCGGCCCGCAGGTCGGCGGGCAGGCCGGCGACCGCGCCCGACCAGCAGCCGGCGGCGACGACGACCTGGGCCGAGGCGACGTCGCCGCCGTCGGCGAGACGGACCCCGCGGGCCCGCCCGTCGCGGGTCAGCACCTCGGTCACGCGGTCCCGCAGGACCCGCACCCGGGCGGCGGCCGCCGCCTCGCGCAGCGCGGCCGCGTACCGCCGGTTGTCGACCGACCAGTCGCCCGCGAACAGCACCCCGCCGTGTACGTCCGGGGTGAGGAAGGACTCCAGCTTGCGGCAGGCCCGGCTGTCCAGTTCCTCCGCGTCGAGCCCGGCGGAGCGGCGGAACGCCGTCAGCCGCATCAGCGCCGCGTAGTCGCCCGGGTCGTAGGCGACGGCCAGGGTGCCCTCGCGGCGCACGCCGACCCGGTGGCCGGTCACCTCCTCGAGCTCGGCCGCGAACGAACCGAACCTGGCGACGGCGAGCAGGTTGACGCGGAGCAGCGCGCCCTCGCCGAACAGGGCCTCCGAGACCGGGGCGAGCATGCCGGCCGCCACCAGCGACGCGGCGTCACCCCGCGCCGGGTCCACCAGGACTACGTCGAGCCCGGCCGCGGCGGCCCGCCAGGCGATCGCGGTACCGATGACGCCGCCGCCCGCGACGACGACATCTGCGGTAACGGCCACGAGCACTCCCTTCGCCGGCATTACCCGGATCAGGTTCGACGGTCGGAGGCGCCCGGCCTCCCTCTCAGCCCCTTCGGGCTCCCGTGGGTCGGAGTTGTTTCCGACGGGTTCACCCTATATCAACCAGAGGTCAGCAGCGTGCCGGGGTGTGGCGGCGGAACCGGGCGGTGATTGGATAGTACGATGGCGAGCGATCTGCGGGCGCGGCTGGCGGACGCGCGGCTCTACCTGTGCACGGACGCCCGGCGGTCCCAGGGCGACCTGCCGCGGTTCCTCGACGCCGTCCTCGGCGCTGGGGTGGACCTCGTGCAGCTGCGGGAGAAGGGCCTGGAGGCGGGCGAGGAACTCGCGCTGCTCCAGGTGTTCGCGGACGCCTGCCGGCGCCACGGCCGCCTGCTTGCGGTGAACGACCGCGCGGACATCGCGCTGGCCGCCGGGGCCGACGTGCTCCACCTGGGGCAGGACGACCTGCCTGTGCCGGCCGCGCGGCGCATCCTCGGCCCTGGCCCGCTCATCGGCCGGAGCAGCCACAGCCCGGCGCAGGCCGCCGCGGTGGCCGCCGAACCCGGTGTGGACTACTTCTGCGCCGGACCGGTCTGGGCCACGCCGACCAAGCCGGGCCGCCCCGCGACCGGCCCCGGCCTGCTGGCCCACGTCGCGCAGACCGCGCCGGCGCGCCCCTGGTTCGCGATCGGCGGCATCAGCCTGGACCGGCTGGACGAGGTGCTCGCGGCCGGCGCGACCCGCGTGGTGGTGGTCCGCGCCATCACCGAGGCCGACGATCCCGCCACCGCGACCCAGGCGTTTACCCGCCGCTTGCACCAGGTATAGCGGATTACCGCAGCAGGTCGGCGACGGCGGCGATGCCGGTCTCGATGGCCCGCTCATTGACCAGCCCGAAGCCGAGCACGAGCTGCGGCGGAGCCGCGCCGCGAGTGGCGCGGAAGGGCGCCATCCCGTACAGCCCGACCGACCGGCGCCGCGCCTGCGCCACCACCGCGTCCTCGTCGGCCGAGGCCGGCAGGTGCGCCACGGCGTGGAACCCGGCCGCCAGGCCGGTGAGCCGGACGCCGGGCGCGTGCCGCCCCAGCGCGTCGATGAGGGCGGTGCGCCGACGCGCGTATACGCCGCGCATCTTGCGCAGGTGCCGGTCGTAGCGGCCCGACCTGAGCAGCGCGGCGAGCGCCAGCTGATCCAGGCCGGAGGTGCCGCGGTCGCTGAGCAGCTTCGCCTCGGCGACCGCCCCGGCCAGCGCCGGCGGCGCGATGACCCAACCCAGCCGGACCGCGGGTGCCAGCGACTTGCTGACCGTGCCGAGGGTAAAGACCCGGTCCGGGGCGATGCCCTGCAGCACGCCGACCGGCTCGCGGTCGTAGCGGAACTCCGAGTCGTAGTCGTCCTCGACGATGAACGCGTCGTGGCGGCGGGCCCACTCCGCCAGCGCGTGCCGCCGTGCCGCCGCCAGCACCACCCCGGTGGGCGACTGGTGCGCCGGGGTCACCACCACGGCGCGGGCGCCGCTGGCCTCGAGCGCCGCCACGTCGACCCCGAGGTCGTCGACCGGCACGCGGACCGCCTGCGCGCCCGCCAGGCCTGCCGAACGCACCGAGGTGCTCGTCTCGTCGTCTCCGTAGCCGGGGTCCTCGAAGGCCACCCGCCCGGCCCCGAGCTGGTTCAGCACCCGCAGGACCAGGTTGAGCCCCTGCGCGAAGCCGGTGCAGACGATGAGGTCCTCCGGCCCGGCGGCGGCGGCCCGCACCCGCCGCAGGTATCCGGCGACCACCTCGCGCAGCGCGCCGCTGCCGCGCGGGTCGCCGTAGTCCAGGTCGGCGGTGGCCACTTCACGGCACGCTTCGCGCATCGCCCACACCCAGTCGCCACGGGGGAAGCTGGCCAGGTCCGGGACTCCGGACCGGAAGTCCGCGATCAGCCGGGGCGCCGGAGCGGGCGGAGCGGGTACGCGGGCCGGCGCTGACTCGCGGACCGGGTAGGCGCCCGGGTATGCGCCCAGCGCGACCCGGGTAGCCGAGCCGACCCGGCTGTCCAGGTAGCCCTCCGACAGCAGCTGGCCGTAGCACTCCTGCACCAGGCCGCGGGAAACCCCGAGCTCGCGCGCGAGCTCCCGGGACGAGGGCAGCCGCTCCCCCGCCTGCAGCCTGCCGTCCCTGATCACGTCGCGGAGCCCGGTCTCCAGCTGGGATCGGAGCGGCTGGTCGCTGTCGCGATCGAGCCGCAGGAGCAAGTCCGGCCCCAGACCGGACCACTGAATGGCCACGAAAACGGACAGTATCAGCCGTCCGCTCCGGCGCCGGCCACGTCGGGTACCACCGGCCGCCCGGGGTCGTGTAACGATGGGCAGATGCGGATCGTCGCCGTTGAATCAACAGACTTGTTCGTGGGAACCGCGCAGCGCCCGCTGCAGGTCGTCCGGGTCACGCTGGTGAACGAGGAGCCAGCGGCCGCGTCCGCCCGCATCAGCGTGCGGGGGGCGGGAGTGCGTGATCGGAGTCCGTTCGGGATAAATGACCTGAGCCCGGGTGGAGAGAGAGCCGTCGAGGTCCCGGTGGAGATCGCCGCTCCCTACCAGCCGGGCAGCTCGCGGCGGGTCACGATCACGCTCGAGAGCGAGGCGGGACGCACTCAGGCCGAAGCGGATATCACCGTGGCGGAGCCGGGGTGGACCATGTGGATGGTCAGCCACTTCCATTACGACCCGGTGTGGTGGAACACCCAGGGTCAGTTCACCGAGGCGCGGCTCAGCCTGCCGGACGAGGACGGCAGGCTGTCGGACGTCAGGAGCGCGTTCGAACTGGTCGGCGCGCACCTGGATAGGGCCAGGCGGGACCCCGACTACAAGTTCGTGCTGGCCGAGATCGACTACCTCAAGCCGTACTTCGACGCCTTCCCGCAGGACCGCCAGGACCTGCGGCGGCTGATGGCCGAAGGCCGGGTGGAGATCGTCGGCGGCAACTACAACGAGCCGAACACCAACCTGATCTGCGCCGAAGCCATCATCCGCAACGCCGTCTACGGCATCGGGTTCCAGCGGGACGTGTTCGGCGGCGACCCGCGCAGCGCGTGGATGCTCGACGTGTTCGGCCACGATCCGGGCTACCCGGGCCTGATGGCGGCGGCCGGCCTGACCTCCTCGGCGTGGGCGCGCGGGCCGTTCCACCAGTGGGGCCCGTCCGGCGCCGAGGGCGGCGACCGGCGGATGCAGTTCAGCACCGAGTTCGAGTGGATCTCGCCGGACGGCCACGGCTTGCTCACCGCGTACATGGCGCACCATTACGGCGCGGGCTGGCGGCTGCACACGCCGCCGGACCTGCAGGCGGCCGAACTCGAGGCGTACGGGCAGTTCCGTGGGCTGGCGCAGGTCGCGACCACGCGCAACGTCCTGCTGCCGGTCGGCTCGGACCACGTCATCCCGGCCCGCTGGGTGACCGATATCCACAGGGACTGGAACCAGCGGTACGTGTGGCCCCGGTTCACCACCGCCGTGCCCCGCGAGTTCTTCGATGCCGTCCGCGCCGAAGCCGGGTCAGGCGGCGGCCACGCGGGCGCCCGGATCACCCCGCAGACCAGGGACATGAACCCGGTGTACACCGGCAAGGACGTCTCCTACATCGATACCAAGCAGGCGCAGCGCGCGATCGAGACCGCAGTCACCGAGGCCGAACGGCTCGGCACCCTCGCCTGGCTGGCCGGCGCGCCGTACCCGCACGCGGCGCTGGACAAGGCCTGGCGGCTGCTGGCCTACGGCGCCCACCACGACGGCATCACCGGGGTCGAGTCCGACCAGGTGTACCTGGACCTGCTGGGCGGCTGGCGCGAGGCCTGGGAGCTCGGCTCGGCCGCCCGCCGCGACGCCGCCGCCCTGGCCGGTCCGGGCGAAGGGTCCGGCCCAGGCCTCACGGTGACCGTCGCCAACGGGCTGGCGCGGCCGCGGGACGGCGTGGCGCGGGTCACGGTTCGGGTGCCGGAGGACGGCACTCGCTGGCTGGAGGTCCGGGACGGCGCCGGGGCGCCGGTGCCGTCGGTGGCCGAGGGGGTCGCGCGGCGGCCGGACGGGTCGCTGGCCGAGGTGACGCTGACGTTCTCCGCGTTCGGCGTGCCCGCGCTCGGGCGGCGGACATACCGGCTGCAGGCGACGGACACCCCGGCCTCGGCGTGGCGGGAAGCCGCCGGGACCGCGATCGAGAACCCCGTGTACCGGGTCACCGCGGATCCGGCGCGCGGCGGGACGGTCAGTGTCACCGACAAGCGCACCGGCGCGCAGGTGCTCGCCGGGCCGGGCAACGAACTCGTCATCCAGGACGAGTACGCGCAGCACCCCAGGCACGGCGAGGGGCCCTGGCACCTGTCGCCCAAGGGCCCGGGGCTCGGTTCCGCGTCGGTCCCGGCCACGGTGCGGCACGAGCGGTGCGACATCGGCTCGCGGCTGGTGGCCTCGTTCACGCTCGACGGGCTCGAGGTCACCCAGGAGACGGTGCTGTGGGACCACGCGGAGCGCGTCGAGTTCCGCACCCACGTGGACTCCTACGCCGGGCATGACCGGATGCTCCGGGTGCGTTTCCCGGCTGACGTGCCGGGCGGCCTGCCGGTGTACCAGACCGCCACGGCGGTGATCGGCCGGTCGTTCGGGGTCGTGGACGTGGACTCGGCGGACCACTGGTACACCCTGGACAACCCGGCTCACCAGTGGTTCGGGCTCGGCTCCACGGCGCGGGTCCGCGCCGGGGGCCGTAGCGGGCCGGCCCAGGCGATCGGGGTGGCCGAGGTCGTCTGTCCTTTGCTGCCGAACGGCGTGGGTGGACTGCTGCGTAACCTGCTGGTGGCGCTGGCGGCGGCGGGCGTTACCGCGACCTGCAGCCAGGCCGACGGATCGAGGTACGGCGCGATCGACGTGGACTCCAACCTGCCCGACGTGCGGATCGCGGTCGGCGGCCCCGAGGTGAACCCGTTCACCGCGGAGGTGCTGGCCGCGGCCGGGCCCGGGTACGCGAAGGCGCTGGCGGCCCGGCTGGCCGAAGCCGCGGGGACGGCGCGGCTGTGGGTGCCCGCGTCCCGGGACCGCGCCGACGCCTTCGGCCCGGACGCCGACGTGCGCGGGGCCGGCGACCTGCCCGTGCTGATCGTGGCGGGCACCGCCCCCGGGGAGCTGGCCGCGGCGGTCACCGCCCTGGCCGCGGACCTGGCGGACGCCGTGGTGGATGTCGGCGGCCTGGGCGATGCTGACCTGCCGGGCAACCACGGGCCCTACGGCGCGGCGCCGGTGCCGCTGGCGGACCGGTCGGTCGCGGTGCTGAACCGGGGCACGCCGGGGTGCGTGGTCACGCCGGACGGGACGCTGCACATGTCGCTGATGCGCTCGTGCAGCGCCTGGCCGTCCGGGATCTGGATCGACGGGGACCGCCGCACCGCGCCGGATGGCAGCAGCTTCGCCTGGCAGCACTGGAGCCACACGTTCGAGTACGCGCTCGCCTCGGGCCCAGGCGACTGGCGCACCGCCGGCTTCAACCTTGCCGCCGAGGACTACAACCACGACCTGATCGCCGTGACGGGCGGAGCCGGCCAGCAGCCGGGCGCAGGGCTGTCGGTGGAACCGGCCACGGTCACGGTCAGCGCGCTGAAACCGCGCGGGAACCCGCTCGCCTCCGGGCGGACGGGGGCGCTGGCGGACGCGGCGAGCGGTGACGCTGCCGTCACCGTGCGGCTGCGGGAGACCAACGGCCGGCCGGTCACCGCGCGGGTGCGGCTCGCGGGCGGGATATCGGAGGTCTCGGCGGCGTGGCTCACTGACCTGCTCGAGGAGTCGGACGGCGCTCCGCTTCCGGTCTCCGATGGCGCCGTCGTTGTCGACATGCCGGCATTCGGCACCGTGACTGTGTTGATCCGGGGGGACGACCCCCCCAGGCCCCCCCGCTCCTGGGGGGACCCATCCCCCCAGACCCCCCTTGGGGGGGACCCATCCCCCCAGACCCCCCTTGGGGTGCAGCCCGTTTACGCGCGCTACTGGCTGCACGGGAAGGGCCCGGCGCCGGCCGGGAACCTGCCGGTCGCGGTGCACCTCTCCCCGGTCAGGGTGGCCCTGGCGGAACCGGGCGAGAAGACGGCGCTGACGCTGACCGTGGGCTGCGGGGCCGAACCCGCCTCCGGGACCGTGGAACTGGTCGCGCCCGCTGAGGTGACCGTGACCCCGGACCGGGAGCTGCGCTACGAGCTGCCCCCCGGCGGCTACGCGGCCTGGGACCTGTCGGTGCGGGTGCCGCCGGGAACCGCGGCAGGACGGTACTTCGTGGCCGCGCGGATCCGCGACGACTTTGGTCAGCTGGTGGAGGACACGGCCATGGTCGCGGTCGGCGAGCGCCGCTGGCCCGACCCGGACCTGCCGCCCGAGGAGACGATCGAGCTGATGCAAGCCGACTACAGCGCCGGCGCGGCCGAAGTGGACGTGGCCGTGCTGACGCCCGGGCTGCGGCTGGCGCCCGGGGATCAGGGCGAGCTGCTGGTCCGCGTCACCTGCGGGCTGGCGTCCGAGCTGCACGGCGAGGCGCAGCTGGTCTCGCCGTTCGGGACCTGGGAGATGCTCGGGCCTTGGACGCAGGGCTTCAGCATCGCGCCCGGCGCGAGCACGGTGCTGCGCTTCGCGATGGACGTGCCGGTAACCGCGCGTCACGCACGGTGGTGGGCGCTGGTGAAGGTCATGTACTACGGCCGGGTCCGGTACACCGAGGCGATCCCGATTGCCATCGAGCCAGTCAACTGACTACCTACGCTGCGGGCGAACAGATACGGTGAGAGACTCTAGTCGTTCCGATTTTTCGTGCGTGAGACCTCCAGAGGGCCTATGCAGTCCGCCACCGCGATCCTCAGCGGCAACCTGCCAGCGGAGCCGAATAGCTTTATCGGTCGTGAGCGTGACCTTGCCGAGCTGGCCAGACTGCTGGGCGAGGTCCGCGCGCTGACCCTCAGCGGCCCGGGCGGAATCGGCAAGACGCGGCTCGCGGTACGGCTCGCCCGCGACGTGATCTCCGCGGCGCGGCCGGACGGGGACGAGGAACCCGCCGACCTCGACGAAGCCTGGCTCGTCGAGCTGGCCGACTGGGACGGCCAGACCGCCAAGCAGGTGGCCACCACCATCGGGATCCGCGAGGAACCGGGCGTTCCGCTGGCCCAGACGCTGGCCGAGCATGCTGCTGATCCTGGACACCTGCGAGCACCAGGTCAGCGACTGCGCCACGCTGGTGCAGCTGCTGCTGGCCCGGTGCCCGTGGCTGCGGATCATCGCCACCAGCCGGGAGCCGCTGCGGGTCCGGGGCGAGACCGTGTGGCGGGTGCCGCCGCTGGACCTGCCGCCCGACGGCGCCCGCGGCGCCGAGCTCGCCGGGCACGAGGCCGTCCGCCTGTTCGCGATCCGGGCCGCGGGCGCCCGGCCGGGGTTCACGCTGACCGAGGACAACACGGCGTCGGTGGCCAGGCTGTGCCGCACGCTGGACGGCATCCCGCTGGGCATCGAGCTGTCCGCGGCCCGGGTGCGGGCGCTGTCGGTGGAGCAGATCGCCGACCGGCTGCGCGACCGGTTCCAGCTGCTGAACTCCGGTGACCGGACCGCGCCGCTGCGGCAGCAGACGCTGCGGGCCACCGTGGACTGGAGTTACGAGCTGCTGGACGAGGCCGAGCAGATGCTGGTGCGGCGGCTGGCGGTGTTCTCCGGCTGGAACCTGGACATGGCCGAGCAGGTGTGCTCGGACGAGGCCATGCCGGCCGACGCGGTGCTCGGCCTGCTCATCTCGCTGATCGACAAGTCGCTGGTCGTGCTGGACGGCGAGGCAGCGGGCGACGCCAGGTACCGGCTGCTTGACACGATCAGGGAGTACGCCGCCGAGCGGCTGGCCGCCGCCGGGGAACAGGCCTTGCTGTCGATGCGGCACCGGGACTGCATCCTGGCGCTGGTGGAGGAGACGGCCGGCGGGATGTTCCAGCGCGGTGAGCCGCCCTGGCCGGTCCGCCGGGAGGTGTTCCGCCGCGGTATCGCCGAGTACGGCAACTTCCGCATCGCGCTGGACACGTCGCTGGCGCAGGGCCACGCCGACGAGGGCCTGCGGCTGTGCATCGGGCTGCGCAACATGTGGGTGCCGCACGGCGACGCGCGCGAGGCGGCGGCCTGGCTGGACCGGTTCCTCGTGCTCCCCTCCGGGGAGGTCGCCGCGGAGGTACGCGGCCGCGCCCTGGCGGTCCGCGCCGAGATCGCCTTCGACCTGCAGGACTATGACACGCTGGTGCGCTGCGCGCAGGAAAGCCTGGAGCTGAGCCGGGCCAGCGGCGATGACTTCCCGGTACCGACCGCGCTGCGGGTCATCAGCCAGGCCGCGGCGCGGGCCGGCCGGGCCGGCGAGGCGGTGGCCTACATCGAGGAGGCCGTCGCGGCGGCCGAGGCCGCCGGCAACGACTGGGAGGCCGGCCTGACCCGGGCCACCAAGGCGGCCATCGCCGTCCGGCAGGGCAAGCTGAAGTCGGCCCAGCGGGCCTACGAGGCCGCGCTAGAGATCCTGGCCGACAACAACCGCTGGGGTGTCGCGCAGGTCGAGTACGGGATGGGCACGCTCGCCCGGGCCCGCGGCGACGCCGAGATGGCGGTGCGCCACTACCGGGACGCCATGGAGATCTTCCGTGAGCTCGACGCCTGGCCGGAGATCGCCCGCTGCCAGGCCGGCATCGGCTGGATCGCGGTGACCACCGGCGACTACGGCCAGGCGCAGGAGAGCCTGGCGGAGAACCTGCGGCTGAACCAGATCTGCGGGCAGCGGCTCGGCATCGCCCGCGGCCTGGAGGCGTTCGCGGCGCTCGCGGCGGCGCGGCAGCAGCCGGAACGGGCGGCCCGGCTGGCCGGCGCGGCCTGCCGGCTGCGTGAGTCCCTCGGGCACGGGACGGGCATCGGCCCGCGGACCGAGGAGGTGCTCGAGTTCGCGCGCGGCCGGCTCGGCGCGTCGGCCGCCGCCGCCCTGTTCGCGGAGGGACGCGAGACGACGGCGGAAGACGCCATCGGCTTCGCGCTCGGCCCGGACCAGCACCAGCCCGCGGCCGGGCCCTCCACTGGGACCTCGGCGGGCGGGGAGCCCGCCTGGACCGACCCGGCCCGGCTGGGCGCATCCAGCCGGGACACCGGCGGCGCTCACCGGGCGCCCAGCCCGCTCACCCGCCGGGAACACGAGATCGTGATGCTGATCGCCCAGGGACTATCCAACCGGGCCATCGCCGGCGAGCTGGTGATCAGCCCGGCGACCGCGGCCAGGCACGTCGCCAACATCCTGGCCAAGCTCGGCTTCAGCTCGCGTACACAAGTTGCCTCATGGGCCACCCGCCACGAGCCGCCCGCCTGACCGTGATGTGCACATGTGCACACGAAGCCGGTTCGTGAGCCAGGCAATATGCACACCGGAATACACACTTCGGCGCATGTGCAGCCGGCCGCCGCACCATAGCGTTCAACTGTCGCTATCACACGGTGGCGGCGGGTCCTGAAACCCGCTGCCGGCCGGGTTCCCAAGGGGGGGTGGGAACCGGCGAACCCGCGGCAGCGGCCGGGCGGGTCCCGGCGTTACGCCAGGACCCGCCTGCTGTAACACCCAGGCTGGGAGGTTCTGGTGGAACGCGGCGTCAGTACCGGGGAACGCACGGAGGCAGACCCGCTCATGGTGAGCGCGGGCATGCCGGACCGCGCGTTGACCGAACGCATCCTGGAGGTCGCGGACGAGGCAGGCTACCGCGCTGCCCTCGTCGACGCCACCGACGGTTCGGTGACCGCGTGGCCGCGCTTCGCCCGGATCGTCCGCGCGGCGGCGTGCGGGCTCACCCGGCGCGGCCTGGCCGAGGGAGACACGGCAGGCGTGTTCGTCCAGGACGCGGTCAGCGCGGCCATCGCGGTCAACGCGATCCGGGCGGCGGGCGCCGTCGCGTGCCTGGTCCGGTCCGACGCGGACCCGGCGGACGTCGCCGGCCAGCTCAACGCCTGCGGCGCGCGGTTGCTGATCACCTCGGCTCCGCTCGCCGAACTCGCCGCCGAGGGCGCGGACCGTTCCCGGGTGCGGCAGGTCATCGCGTTCGGCGAGGCGGCGGGCACGACCCCGTTCAGCTCGCTACTCGAATCGGGCCGGCCCGGCCAGCCTGATGTGTACGCGGCCGCCGAGCCCGGCCTCGTGGATCTGCCCAGTGTCGTGGAGGAGTCTGGCCGTCCGGAGGGGAATGGCCTGGCTGATCAGCACGACCTGGCGGATTCCGGCGGGCCGGACCTCGGCGGTGAACTGACCTACCCGGATGTTGTGGTCGCGGGACCGCCGTGCGGCGACGGGCGGGCCTACACCTCACTCCTCGACCTCACCCTGCTGACCGGCGCCACGCTGGTGGCGGCGCCGGTCACGCTGGTCACGGCCGCGATGCGGGTCTACAAGGGCATCGCCGCCATCGTTCCGCGCGGCACTCACGTGCCGGGCGTCCCGCCCTCCCGGGTCTTTCCCGTCGCCTAGGAGGCGACGGCCTCCTCCTGCTGCCGCCGGGCGGGTGCCGGAGCTGACGTGAGCCGCCTGGTCCTGATCAAGGTGATGATGACCAGCAGGCTGCACACGTTGAGGATGGCGGCGAAGCCGAACGCGGTCGCGATGCCGTGGGTGAGCGCGTGCTGGGACTGGGCGAACGGTGTCAGGCCGGCCAGCGGGTGGCTGGCCGCGTGCCTGCTCGCGGTGCCGTACACGGCCACCAGCACCCCGAGGCCCAGGGCGCCGCCGACCAGCTGGAGCATGTTCACCAGGCCGGACGCGGCCCCGGAGTCGGCCGCGGGCACGCCGGCCAGCGACGCGGTGGTCAGCGGCACGAACACCAGCCCCATCCCGAGGCCGAGGAGCAGCATCGGGCCGAAGATGCCCGACCAGTAGCCGGTAGCGGGCGTCACCCGCGACAGCCAGGCCATCGAGGCGATCGCGGGCACCATCCCCGCGATCATCAGCGGCTTCGCGCCCAGCCACGGCATGAGCCTGGGCGCCGCCCGGGACACCGCGAACAGCGCGAAGGTCATCGGCAGGAACGCCACCCCCGCCCGGAGCGGGCTGAAGCCCATGATCTTCTGCAGGAACTGGGTGAGGAAGAAGAACACCCCGAACATGCCCGCGATGAGCAGCAACCGGGCGATGAACGAGCCGGCCCGGCTGACGTCGGTGAACAGGCGCATCGGGGTGATCGGCTGGCGGGCCCGGGTCTCGGTGACGACGAACAGGGTGAGAACGACCGCGGCCGCGCCAAACGCGGCCAGCGCTAGGTGGTCGCCCCAGCCGTTAGCCGCGGCCCGGATGAACCCGTACACCAGCGCGGTCACGCCGGTGGTGGCGGTCAGCGCGCCCGCCAGGTCGAAGCGGCCAGGCAGCCGCGGTGTCTCGCCGACGAACAGCGGGGCGATCGCGACCACGGCCAGGCCGATCGGCACGTTGATGAACAGCACCCACCGCCAGGACAGCCACTCGGTGATCACCCCGCCGAGCACCAGGCCCAGCGAGGAACCACCGGTGATCACGCCCATGTAGATGCCGAGCGCGCGGGTCCGCTCCCGGCCCTCGGGGAAGCTGGTCACGATGAGCGCGAGGACGGCGGGAGAGGCGAGCGCCCCGCCCACGCCCTGCAGCGCCCGGGCGGCCAGCAACAGGCCCGAGGTGGTCGCGAGACCCCCGGCCAGGGAGGCGAGGGTGAACAGGCTGATGCCGGCGATGAACATCCGCCGCCGGCCGAGGATGTCGCCGGCCCGGCCCCCGAGTAGCAGCAGGCCGCCTGACGTCAGCGTGTATCCGTTCAGCACCCAGGACAGGCTGGTCGCGGAGTAGTGCAGGTCGGCCTGGATATGCGGCAGGGCGATGTTCACCACCGTCATGTCCAGGATGATCATGAGCTGGGCGCTGAGCATGATGGCCAGGGCGATCCCGGGCCGTCCGGAACCGCGCCTCGGCGACCCCGGAAGCCCGTCACGCGAACGGTCCCCGTTGACCCCTCTGGCACCGTCAGCCCCATGCGGAGCATGCGAAGAAGACAAGATGCCTCCATGTTGTCTGGTGATGCGATCTCGCGGCCGCAACGATGGAACGTCGATGCCGTCCTGACGGCGACGATGGAACATCGATGCCGTGCTGACTGCGTAATGACGCAGCGATGCGGTCGAGGCAGGCCTCCGGTGGCTGACAGACCGCTGGCCGGGCGGTACGATCGGGAATGAAGCGGAGGTCTACTCCGGTTACTATACGGAGGCAGCCTCCGTTTCGCAAGCTATTAATCCCGGTATCCGCCGACCGCCACGACACGCCGACTGCCGAGACAAGCCCATCCCGGAGCCCGTTAACCTGAATGCAATGACCAGGACATCTGACCAGGTACCGCCGCGGCCCGCCGAGCAGTTGCGCGCCGACGCGCGGCAGAACCATGCCCGGCTGATCACCGCGGCCACGGCCGCGTTCGCGGAGAAGGGCGCCGACGCGCCGCTCGAGGACATCGCCCGGCGCGCCGGGCTGGGCATCGGCACCTTGTACCGGCACTTCCCCACCCGGCTCGACCTGCAGGCGGCCGTGTTCCGCAGCCAGGTGGGCACGGTCTGCGGGGAAGGGGAAGAGCTGATCGAGACCTTGCCGCCTGAGCAGGCCTTCAGCGGCTGGATGCGCTCACTGGCCGGTTACCTGGTGACCAAGCGCGGCCTGTCGCACGCGCTGATCGAAGCGGTAGGCATCGAGTCCGAGCTGATCTCGTCCTGCTGGATGGCGATGCGCCAGACCACCGAACGCCTGCTGGGCAACGCGCAGCGAGCCGGCGCCATCCGGCTGGACGTGGACGCCACGGACGTGATGCGGCTGGTGCACGGGGTGGTAGTGAGCACCGAGAAAACGCCGGAACGGTCCGACATGCTCCTGTCCGTCATGCTCGACGGCCTCCGCGCGACGCGCACCTAGGGACCGCGCCCGGGTCAGAGGTCGGGCGGGCGGTTCTCGTAGGGGGTGCTGAGCACGACGGTGGTGCGGGTGGAGACGCCGCCGATGGTGCGGATCTGCTGGAGGAGGTCTTCCAGCGCGACCGGCGAGGTCACCCGCACCTTGAGGATGTAGTTCTCATCGCCCGCGACGCTGTGGCAGGCCTCGATCGCCGCCAGGTGCTCGAGGCGCTGCGGCAGGTCGTCGGGTGCGGCGGCGTCGAACGGCTTGATGGACACGAAGGCCGTCAGCGGCAGGCCCACGTCGTCCGGGTCGAACACCGCGACGTAGCCCTTGATCACGCCGTCCTGCTCGAGCCTGCGCACGCGCTGGTGGACCGCTGACACCGACAGGCCGGCCTGCCTGGCCAGCTCGGTGAAGCTCATCCGGCCGTTGCGGGTCAGCAGCGACACGATCTTGCGGTCGATCTCTTCCACGTGGTCACGTTAGCGCCAACCGTTCCAGGCGGCGACTTCATCACGATATAACGAAATGGTCACGACGTTTACGCTACTGTAACATCGCCGTTCGCGTACTTATCAGCAGGTCACGCCGAAGTTACGCTGCCGCCATGGCACAGATCATCATGGATCACGTGGAAAAAGCGTACGCAGGCGGCATCAAGGCCATTAACGACCTGAGCCTTGACGTCAAAGACGGCGAGTTCATGGTATTGGTCGGTCCCTCCGGATGCGGTAAGTCCACCGCGCTGCGGTCCATCGCCGGGCTCGAGGAGATCACCGGCGGCACCATCCAGATCGGCGACCGGGTGGTCAACGACCTGCCGCCGAAGGACAGGGACATCGCCATGGTGTTCCAGAACTACGCACTCTATCCGCACATGACGGTGGAGCAGAACCTGGCGTTCGGCCTGCAGCTGAGGAAGACGCCCAAGGAGGAGATCAAGCGCCGGGTCGACGAGGCCGCCCGGATGCTGGGCCTCGAGCAGTACCTCAAGCGCAAGCCGGCCGCGCTGTCCGGCGGTCAGCGGCAGCGGGTTGCGATGGGACGTGCCATCGTCCGCGAGCCGCAGGCCTTCCTGATGGACGAGCCGCTGTCCAACCTGGACGCCAAGCTGCGCGTGTCCATGCGGGCCTCGCTCAACCAGCTGCACGAGCGGCTCGGGGTCACCACCGTCTACGTGACGCACGACCAGGTCGAGGCCATGACGCTCGGCAACCGCGTCTGCGTCCTGCGGGACGGGCGACTGCAGCAGGTCGACACGCCGCAGACGCTGTTCGAGTCGCCGGTGAACCTGTTCGTGGCCGGCTTCATCGGCTCCCCCGCCATGAACTTCGTGAACGCCGAGCTGGTCAGGGACGGCGGCGCGGCGGTCACGTTCGCCGGCTATAAGCTCGCCGTACCGTCCGAGGTGATCGAGGCCAAGCAAGGGCTCGCCGACTACTTCGGCAAGAAGGTCATCCTCGGGATCCGGCCGTCCGACTTCGAAGATGCGAGCCTCAGCGACCGCAAGTGGGGGACGATGAGCGTCACCGCCGGCGTCACCGAAGAGCTCGGCAGCGAGATACACGTGCTCTTCACCATCGACGCGCCGCACGTGGAGCACGCGAGCATCACGCAGGCCACCGAGGCCAGCGAGGACGAGGACGAGGCCACGGCGGCTCTGGCGGGCGGCAAGTCGCTGTGGACGGCGCGGGTTTCCAAGGAGAGCAGGGTCAGGAACGGGTCGCCGCTCGAGCTCGCCGTCGACACGCGCTACCTGCAGTTCTTCGACCCGGGTAGCGGCCTGTCGATCGGTCACCCGAAGGCTTCGGCCGACCTGGCGGAGCCGTCGGTCTAGGCGGCAAGCTCTCAACCCGGCGGCTGCGGCCCGGGCGCCATCCCCGGTGCCCGGGCCGCAGCAGTGCGCGGACCGTGGGAAACTGTAAGGATGGAGCGGAACCCGGAGGAACTCTACGAGCTCGGTCCGGCCGCGCCCGACATCGCGGGCGCACCGATGTTGCACTACCTGGAGGGCTTCATCGATGCGGGGACCGCGGGCCGCCTGCTCGCCGAGCACTTGCTGCGCACGTTCTCGCACGAGACGGTGGCGCGGTTCGACACCGACAGGCTGATCGACTACCGGTCACGGCGCCCGCTGATGACCTACGACAACAGCCGCTGGGAGAGCTACGAGCCTCCCGAGCTGGCCCTGCACCTGCTGCACGACCAGGGCGAGCGCCCGTTCCTGCTGCTGACAGGACCGGAGCCCGACCACGAGTGGGACTTGTTCGGCAAGGCCGTGCTGGCCATCGCGAACCGGCTCGACACCGGTCCCGCGATCAGCTTCCTCGGCATCCCGGCCGGTATGCCGCACACCCGGCCGCTCGGGGTGATCGCGCACGCCACCCGCGAGGAACTGCTGGCCGGCCACCAGCGGCTGCCGAGCCGGATCCAGGTGCCGGGCAGCGCGCCCGCCCTGCTCGAGCTGCGCTTCGGCGAGGCGGGCCGGGACGCGCTCGGCTTCGCCGTGCAGGTGCCGCACTACCTGGCCCAGGCCGTCTATCCCCCGGCCGCGCTGGCCCTGCTCGGCTCGGTGACCACGTCGACCGGGCTCGACCTGCCCGACACCGAGCTCCGCGAGGCCGCCGACCGCACCAACGAGGCGATCGAGCGGCAGGTCGACGAGTCGGCGGAGGTCGCGGAACTGGTCCGCGCGCTGGAGCAGCAGTACGACACCGCGGCCGAGAGCCAGCAAGCCGCCGCGGACGCGGCGTCCGGCCTGCTGGCCGACGGCGAGGCCATGCCCACCGCCGACGAGCTGGCCGCCCAGTTCGAGCGCTTCCTGGCCGAGAACCAGGACCGGACCGACCCGCCGGGCGGGTCCCCGGAGCGCTAGCGTCCCTTATCCCCTCACTCGACGATCACGAGTTCCCGCGGCGCGTGGTTCAGCCGCTCGTGGCCGTCCGCGGTGCAGACCACGATGTCCTCGATCCGCGCGCCGTGCGGGCCGGGATAGATCCCCGGCTCCACCGAGAACGCCATGCCCGGCTCGAGCGGCTCGCGGTTGCCGGCCACGATGTAAGGGTCCTCGTGCGCCTCGAGCCCGATGCCGTGCCCGGTCCGGTGGAAGAACGCCTCCCCGAAGCCGGCCCTGGTGATCGGCTCGCGCGCGGCCGCGTCGACCGACTCCGCGGTCACGCCGGGCCGCACCGCGGCGCACGCCGCCTCCTGGGCGTCATGCAGGACCTGGTAGTAGGCGGTGACCTCGGCCGGCGGCTCGCCCAGGGCGTAGGTCCGGGTGCTGTCCGAGCAGTACCCGGAGGGCATCGTGCCGCCGATGTCGACCACCACGACGTCCCCGGCGGCCAGCACGCGGTCCGAGACCTCGTGGTGCGGGCTCGCGGCGTTCGGGCCGGACCCGACGATCACGAAGTCCACGGTGGCATGCCCCTCGGCGAGGATCGCCTCGGTGATCAGCGAACCCACGGCCCGTTCGGTCAGCCCGGGCCGCAGCCAGCCGGGGACCCGCGCGTGCACCCGGTCGATGGCGGCGCCGGCCTCCCGGAGGGCCGCGACCTCGGCCGGGGTCTTCCTGATCCGCAGCGTGCGCAGCGCGCCGCTGGCCAGCGCCAGGCGCGCACCGGGCAGCGCGTCGCGGAATTTCAGCACCGACAGTGCCCACATCCGGTCGGACAGGCCGACCGCTGAGACATTCCCGAGCCTGGCTGCGACCCGCGCAAACGGATCGTCGGTCTCCTCCCAGGGAATCATCTCCAGGTTGAGCGAGCCGGCCGCCGAGGCCTGGGCCGCGGCCAGTTCCAGCCGCGGCACGAACAGCACCGGGTCCCCCTGGGCCGGGACGGCCAGGCAGGTCAGCCGCTCGAGCTGCTTGGCGTCGTAGCCGATCACGTACCTCAGGTCCGGGCCCGGGGTCAGCAGCAGGGCGTCGAGCCCGGCCGCGCCGGCCGCCTCGCGCACCTGATCAAGCCGGCCTGCGGGATATAGTTCGTCCGTCGTCACGCCATAGATGCTAGGCCTGCGAAACCGCGGTGACGAACCGGCCCAGCGAGGATCCGAGCCCCCACCGCTCGCCGAGCTCCTTCAGCCGGCCGGCGTCGGCGGGGACCACCGGTAGGTTCCCGTCGACTTCCGGCAGCGGAGCGTCCTCGACGACCTTGACCACGGACAGGGCGACGTCCAGGTACTCCCGGGCCTTCTCGAGCTTGTCCCGGCTGCCTCGCGGGAACCCCCCGTGGCCCGCGTCCAGCGCGGTGGCGATCCCCTCGATGTTGCCGAACGTGCGGATCAGCGCGGCAGCGGTCTTCTCCCCCACTCCCGGCACGCCGGGCAGCCCGTCGCTCGGGTCACCGCGCAGCGCGGCGAAGTCGGCGTAGGCGCGACCGGGGATGTCGTACTTCGCGGTCACCGCGGCCTCGTCGATCACGTCCATGTTCATCAGGCCGCGCACGGTGTAGACGATCCGCACCCCGCGCGCGTCGTCGACCAGCTGGAACAGGTCCCGGTCCCCGGTGACCACGTCCACCGGTCCTGCGGACCGGGCCGAGAGCGTGGCCATCACGTCGTCCGCCTCGTACCCGGGCTGCCCGGCGACGGCCAGCCCGGAGGCGTGCAGCACCTCCTCGATGACCGGGATCTGGACGGCCAAGGCGGGCGGCGTCTCCTCCGCCGTGCCGTCGGCGGTCAGCCGGTGGGCCTTGTAGGTCGGGATCGCCGCGACGCGGAAGGCCGGCCGCCAGTCCGCGTCCAGGCACGCGACCAGCGCGGCAGGGTGCCTGGCCCGGACCAGCCGGCTGATCATGTCGAGCAACCCGCGTATCGCGTTGACCGGGGTCCCGTCCGGGGCCCGGACAGTGTCCGGCACCCCGAAGAACGCGCGGTAGTACAGCGACGCGGTATCAAGCAGCATCAGCGAGCCCACCCCACCATCCTGCCAGGATCCGTGATCGTGTGCCGTTGGGCGTCATTTTCTGGTGCCCTTTGGCACATGATGACGGGCGGCGGGGGCTAGAGCAGGAGGACGTTGCCGTCGACGACCTTGATCTGCTTCGCCGGCAGCGGGCTGGGGGCCGGCTCGGTGATAACGGCGCCGTTGGTGATCTTGAACTGGCTGCCGTGGCAGGGGCAGTCGATTGTGCCGCCGGTGACCGCGCTCATGATGCAGCCCACGTGCGTGCACACCGCGCTGAAGGCCTTGTACTGGCCACGGGCCGGCTGGGTCACGACGACCTTGGCCGCGGTGTAGATCTTGCCGCCGCCGACGGGGATCTCGCTGGCGGCGCCGAGCACGGTGCCGGTGGGCTTGGCCTTCTTCTTCGGCTTGGCGCTCTGCATGCCGCCGCTCTGCATGCCGCCGCCCTGGGCGCTGCTGGCCGGCGCCGGACTGGACTGCATGCCGCCCGGGCTCGACATCGCGCCCGAACTCGGCATCGCGCCCGAACTCGGCATGGCGCCCTGTGCCATGCCGTTTGGTGCCACTCCCGCCTCGTTGGCGTCGTAGGGCACGGCCGCGGTGCTGCAGCCGGCCAGCGCCCCGCCCAGTCCGGCCAGGCTTACCCCCAGCAGCACGCCGCGTCTCGTCGGGCGCGGGTCCTGATCGGCGCCGCCGCTCCTGGATTCGCTGTCCCGCGTGGATTCGGGAGTCATCGACCGCCCTTCGCTCGTCTGCGTCCGCCCTCGAGACACCGTCTTAGGGGAGACGGGCCGGCGGGCGCCCGGCGATGGCAGGATCTGTAAGAGTCCGGTAACCGTGCCGCACGGCCTGCAGCGACGGTACGCCGCCACGGCCGCGGCCGCGGCGGCAATGCGGGATTCCGGCCGCGCCGGCGCCGTGGATGCCGGAGCCGGACCGGCTGCCACCAGGGCATCAGCCCGGACCGTTCGGCGCCTTATGACTCTTCCCCGTCCCAGTCGGCCGCGAGCGCCGAGATCCGCCCGGCCGCGTCCGGCAGCGCCAGGCCGCGGCCGACCGCCACCCCGACCAGATAGGCGGTGAGCGGCGCGGCGGGCCGGGCCACGCCGTGGGCGACATCGCGGGTCAGGTCGAGCACGGCCCGCAGGTCGGCGGAACTGGGGTCGAGTCCGAGATCCGCGCAGACCGCGGCCGTCCACTGCTCCATGGTGCTCATGAGAAGAAGCCTACGGGTCAGGACAGGAGGCCGCCGTCGGCGGACAGGTTCTGGCCGCTGATCCAGCCGGAATCGGGGCCGGCCAGGAAGGCCACCACGGCGGCGATGTCCTCCGGCTGGCCAAGCCGTCTGAGCGCCGTGTGCGCCACCTCCTCCTCGAACGTCGCGCCCGGGTTCGCGGCCCGCAGCATGTCGGTGTCGGTGGCGCCCGGCGAGACCACATTCGCGGTGATCTGGCGGCCGCCGAACTCGAGCGCCGCCACCGCCGTGAAGTTCTCCAGCGCGCCCTTGGCCCCGGTATACAGCGCCCCGCCGGGCGGGTGGACCCGGGTGTTGAGGGTGGAGATGGCGATGATGCGGCCGCCGTCGCGCAGCGCGCGGCCCGCGTGCTGGATCAGGAAGAACGGCCCCTTGGCGTGCACCGCCATAAACCGGTCGTAGGCGTCCTCGGTGACCTTGTCGATCCTGCCCGGCAGGCCGCCGGCCGCGTTGATGACCACGATGTCGAGCCCGTCCAGGTGCTCGTCCGCCTGCCCGGTCAGCCGCCGCAGGTCGTTCAGGCTGCCCTGGTCGGCCCGCACCGCGAAGGCCCGGCCGTCGGCCTCGGCGACCTCGCGGACCACGGCCTGCGCGGCGGCCTCGTCCTGCAGGTAGCTGAACACCACCGCCGCCCCGTCGGCGGCCAGCCGCTTCACGATCGCCCTGCCTATCCCCCGTGACCCGCCCGTCACCAGGGCACCCTTACCGTCCAGTGTCCCCACGTCGCCTCCCGCCGGTATTACCCGTCCCTGATCGGTGAAGATATCGTCAGATGGTGGCGGGAACTAACCGGCATGAGCACGGCCCGGCCTCCGGTGCGGACGCCAGGTGGCTGTCCGGTGCCCTGGCGCTGATCCTCGCCTTCATGGCCGGGGAGGTCATCGCGGGGGTGGCCGCACATTCCCTCGCGCTGATCTCCGACGCCGCGCACATGCTGACCGACGCCGCGTCGATCGCGCTCGTGCTGGTCACCGCGCGGCTGGCCGCCCGGCCGCCGGGCGGCGGATACACGTACGGCCTCAAGCGCACCGAGATCATGTCCGCGCAAGCCAACGGCATCACGCTGGTGCTGCTCGCGGCCTGGCTGGCGTACACCGCGATCCGGCACCTGGTGACGCCGCCCGCGGTGACCGGCGGCACGGTGCTCGGCGTCGCGCTGGCCGGCGTGGCGGTCAACGTGGCGGCCACCCTGCTGATCGCGCGGGCGGGCGGCGGCCACGGCGCCCCGCGCAGTCTCAACCTCGCCGGGGCGTTCCGGCACATCGTCACGGATCTGTACGCGTTCGCGGCGACCGCGGTAGCCGGAGCGGTCATCCTGGTGACCGGGTTCGCCCGGGCCGACGCGATCGCCACGCTGGTCGTCGTCGTCCTGATGGTGCACGCGGGCGCGGGGCTGATCAGGGAGTCCGGGCGGATCTTCCTCGAGGCGGCGCCGGCCGGGCTCGACCCGGCGGCGGTGGGCGCGGCGATGGCCAGCCGCCGACACGTCACCGAGGTCCACGACCTGCACATCTGGGAGATAACCTCGGGCATGCCCGCCGCCTCCGCGCACGTGCTGGTCGCGCCGGGCGAGGACTGCCACGCGGTCCGCGCCGACCTGGAGGCCTACCTGAGCCGCGAGTACGGCATCACCCACGCCACGCTCCAGGTCGACCACGCGGGCCTGCCGGCCGCGCCCGGGCTGATGCAGGTCAGCCCGGAGCAGCACTGCGACGACGCACACGGCCCGGCTTACCGCCCGGGCGACGGCCGGTAAAAGGGCTCCGTAACCGCCCAGGTGCCCCGCGGCGCTAGCCGCCCAGGTGCCCCGCGGCGCTAGCCGCCCAGGTGCCCCGCGGCGCTAGCCGCCCAGGTGCCCCGCCAAGAAGCTGAGCAGGGCAGCGCCCGGCGGTCGGCCGAACCACCGGGCGTGCCCGATCAGGTATTCGTAGGCCAGGTCGGCGTGGGCCGTCGAGACCGCCACGCTGGTGAAGTAGTCCGCCTCGGACAGCGCGTACTCGACGTGGACGATGGGCAGCAGCAAGGGCAGCGCGACGGCTTCGGCCCCGGTCAGCGGCCGCACCGTCTGGTAGCCATCCAGGAAGAAGGCCGCGGCGGCGAGGTCGGCAGCGGCGGTGCCGGTCTCCGGCAGGTCGAGCCAGCTCACCACCGCGCGCTCGAGTGCCAGGGCCAGGTCGTGTACGGGATAGGTCCGGTTGGCCAGCCCGAAGTCGAAGATCCCGGCCACCTGCGCGTCGGGCGCGGCCGAGGTCCAGGTGAGGTTGGACGGGTGCCAGTCGCCGTGCGCCCATTGCGGGCGCAGCGCGGCCAGCAGCGGTGCGGCGCGCCGGATCGGCGGGGTCAGGACGTCTTCGAAGTCCGACGGCCAGCGCCGCCGGGCCAGGTAGGCGGCCAGCGCGGGCCGCGCGGCCACCAGCCGGTTCGCCGCATCGAGCGGGTCGGCCGCGGCGATGACATGGCAGGAGTTCATCAGCACCGCGGCTGGCCGGGCGGGCAGCCCGAAGTCCGCGGCGGCCAGGTGCAGGCGGGCCAGCGCCGCGCCGGCCGCGTAGGCGTGACCCAGGTGAGCGTACGGCGACCAGCTGACCGCGTCGCGGTACAGGTCGACGCCGTCCGCGACCTGGTGAGCCTCGTAGCAGAAGTCCCCGCGGCGCAGCACGGACTGCCCCTCGGCCAGTTGCAGGACGGCCGGGACCGGCAGTCCGCGCATCCGCAGGTGGGTGGCGAAGGCGTGCTCGGCCGCGAGCTGTCCGGGGGTGCGGACGCTGAGATGGTGGCGCTTGACGAAGACCGTCGCGTCGCCGTGCCGGACCAGCGCGGCGGCGGACATCGGCCGCGGGCTGCGCCAGGTCACCACCGGCTGGCGGCCCAGGCCGCCGGGCTCGCTTTGGCCCAGGACGCCGCGCAGCTCGTGGTCCGAGAGCGGGAGCCAGTCGGGTTCGGCCAGCTCGTGGCCCATGCCGTGCACGGCGTGCGCCCCAGATAGCCCGGATTGGCCTTCGCTCAACGTCTGCGCCAGCGGAGAAGGAGACCCGTCAGCAGGGTGATCGTCGCGGCGACGGTGAAGGACAGGATCGAGGCCGACATCCAGCTGGCCGAGGTGAAGCCGATGTCATGGCCGAACGACGTCCACGCCGAGGCCCACCAGGACACGTAGCCCGGGTTGATGAGCTGGTAGGTGACGAAACCCGCGGCCCACGGCAGCAGCATCAGCCACCGTGAGCGGGCGGCGGGCGACAGGTCCCAGCGGCCGCGGGACACCACGAAGTAGTCCGCGATCAGGACCGCCGACATGGGCACGAACACCGAGCCGATCAGTACGAGGAAGTTCTCGTAGTCGGCGATGTTCAGCCACAGCGCGCCCGCCGTGGCCAGCGCGGTGATCGTGCCCGCCAGCACCCGGCGGTCCCACAGCGGGCGCAGGTTCTGGATCGACACCGCGGTGGAGTAGACGTCGGCGAACGACTGGTCAAGCTCGCGCGCGGCCAGGATGGCGAAGCCGAGCAAGCCGACGGGCAGCGCAATGAACGCGCCGTAGATGTGGTCCGGGTTGCCGTGCGCCACGGTGACCAGCGCGAGCAGCCCGATGACGTAGCAGAGCACCTGGGTGACGCTGTAGCCGACCAGCGCTCCGGCGAAGGCGGCCCGCTGGCTGCGGGAGTGCCGGGTGTAGTCGGCGACAAGCGGGGCCCACGAGACGGCGACCGCGACCACGGTGTCGGTCGCCGCCCAGTACCCGGACCAGGTGCCGTGCGTGAACCCCGGCAGCGGGTGGCGGATGAGCTGGACGAACAGGTAGATCATGACAACGATCACGGCGCCGGTCGCGTACTTGCGCAGGACCCTGATGGCTCCGAGCGGCCTGATCGTGAGCAAGGCTGTGGCGACCCCGGCGATGAGCACATAGCCCGCCTTCGGCAAGGCTGGCGCCACCGTGTGCGCGGCTGTCGCGATGGTGACCAGCTCGAACACGCCCCAGCCGACGCACTGCAGGATGTTCAGCACGGTCGGCAGGTACGACAGCCGGGCGCCGAACAACCCGCGCAGCAGCACCATGGTCGGCGCGCCGGTCCGGGTGCCTGGCAGCCCCGCCAGCGCGACCGGCAGCGTACCGAGCAGGGTCCCCACGATGATCGCGGTCAGCGCGGCGGCCAGGGAGAGCTCCGGGGTACCCGTGCCTCCCGGGTGCAGCACGAAGATCGCGCCGGTGAAGCCGAGCAGGCTGACCCCTAGGTTGCCCCACAGCCCGAATTGGTCGAGCAGGCTCAGCGCCTGCGGCACCGGCTCGGCGAGCGTGCGCGCCACCTCGGACCTGCGGTCGCCGGGGACGGTGACGAAGGTGTCCTTGGAGTCTTTGGTGGTCGCCGCCATGGCAGCCTCCCTACGCCGGCATTACCCGGACAGGTTCCGACGGTCGGTGGCGCGAGGAGCCACCCTCTCAGCCCGGTCAGCCCGAGCTCCCGTGCGTGTTCAGTTCACCCCGATGGTACCGGTTGTCCGGCCCGGGGCAGGCCGGCGCTAGCCCCCGATCGCGGACATCGGGCGGTCGGGCTGCAGGAACGAGGGGTCGTTGATGCCGTGGCCGGGCAGCTTCACCGCGACGGCGCGCCGCCACGCCTGGGCCAGCTCGGCGTCGCTCGCCCCGGCTCGCAGCGGGCCGCGCAGGTCACTTTCGGTGCGGGCGAACAGGCAGTTCCGGACCTGGCCGTCAGCGGTCAGCCGAACCCGGTCACAGGTCCCGCAGAACGGCCGGGTGACCGACGCGATGACGCCGACCCGGGCCGGGCCGCCGTCGACCAGGAACGCCTCGGCGGGCGCGGATCCGCGCTGCCGCGGGTCATCAGGGGTGAGGGTGAACTCGCGGCCGAGCGCGGCGAGGATCTCCTCCGCCGTCACCATCTCGGTCCGCTTCCAGCCGTGCTGGGCGTCCAGCGGCATCTGCTCGATGAACCGCAGCTCGTAGCCGTGGTCGAGGCAGAACCTGAGCAGCGGCGCCGCCTCGTCGTCGTTCATCTCCCGCATGAGCACGGCGTTGACCTTGACCGGGCTGAGGCCGGCCTCGGCCGCGGCGGCCAGGCCGTCGAGCACGTCGGGCAGCCGGTCCCGGCGGGCGAGCTTGCGGAACGTCTCCGGCCGCAGCGTGTCCAGCGACACGTTGATGCGGTCGAGGCCGGCCTCGCGTAGCGCCGCGGCGCTGCGCTTGAGGCCGATGGCGTTGGTGGTGAGCGAGATCTCCGGGCGCGGGCGCAGTTCCGCCGTGCGGGCGATGATACTGACCAGCCCGCGCCGCAGCAGCGGCTCGCCGCCGGTGAACCTGACCTCGCGGATGCCGAGCAGCTCGACCCCGACCCGGACGAGCCGGACCACCTCGTCGTCGGTCAGCTGATCGGGCGCGGGCAGCCAGTCGAGCCCTTCGGGCGGCATGCAGTACGCGCACCGCAGGTTGCACCGGTCGGTGAGCGATACGCGCAGGTCCGTGGCGATTCGCCCGAAGGAATCAGGCAGCATCGTCCCAGCCTACGCGGGATGACAACAACCTAGTGGTTCTCATGGCGTCTCCTGTCAATAGCGCAGAAGCCAGGCTTTGCCTAGCGCAACCGCACCTTGCGTTCAGTCAGCCGCGGTGAACCATTCCGTAGGCCCGTTCGGCCCTCAGCCGGACGACCAGGCGCCGGTCGCGGACCATGGCTGCCCGGTAGTCGTCCCAGTCCGGGTGGTCGCCCTGTACCGCGCGGTACAGGTCGATCAGCTCTTCCACGGCCGCGTCGTGCGGGTCCCGGGCCACCGCCGACAGCTCGGCGCGGCCGTCCACGACGACGTAGGACCAGAAGTCACCGCTGGTGACGTGGAAGCTGACCCGCGGGTCGCGGCGCATGTTGCCCGTCTTGGCCCGGTCGTCGGTGGTGGAGACCTTGATGGTCTGCTCCCCCGCGTACCAGGCGTAGTTCACGTTGGACAGCTGCGGCCACCCGTCTTTTCTAAGGGTGACCAGTACTCCCTGCCGCTGCCCGGCAATCAGCTCAGCAAACCGCCCCTCGATCATGCCCCAAGAACAACCGCCAGCGGCCCGATGTTCCGCTCGTGCCGGGGTCGGCCCAGATCGTGCCCGGGTCGGCCCAGAAGTCTGAGAACCCGCGGCGCCGACACGGACCGTGACCGGCGATCGCAGGTCAGCGCGGGGTTAACAAGGCCGCCGATTACTATATTGATCTCCTCGGTCACGCGTGGTACAAGGATAGTGCGCGCGCGTTTCCACCGTCCTTCCAGGTCCCTATGGGGTGACTCGTGGGTATTTCCCGTGTCATTTTCAGCGCGGCAGTTGTTGCTTCCTCCATCGGCCTGGTCACCGCCGTGACCGCAGTGCCGGCCGCCGACGCCGCGTCCTCGGTCAGCTATGTCGCGCTCGGTGATTCGTACAGCTCCGGACTCGGCGCCGGGGACTACATCTCGTCCAGCGGCAGCTGCGACCGCAGCACGAACGCCTACCCGGAGCGGTGGGCCGCCGCCGAGTCTCCGGTCTCGTTCGTCTCGGTGGCCTGCGCGGGCGCGACGACCGCCGACGTGCTCAGCAGCCAGGTGTCGGCGCTGAGCGCGAGCACCACGCTGGTCAGCATCACGATCGGGGGTAACGACGCGGGCTTCTCCAGCGTCATGGAGACCTGCGTGCTCCGATCGACCAGCACATGCCTGAACGCCGTCTCGGCGGCCAAGGCCTTCGTCACCAACCCCAGCCAGCTGCCGGCCCTACTTAACAAGACCCTGCAGGCCATCCGGGCCCACGCGCCCAGGGCCAAGATCGTGGTGCTCGGCTACCCGGACCTGTACGACCTGTCCAAGTCGAGCACCTGCATCGGGCTGAGCACCCAAGACCGCATCGCGCTCAACGGAGGCGCCGACGCCCTCGACAACGCCCTGCGGGCGGCCGCGGGGGCCAATAGCGACACGTTCGCCGATGTCAGCCCCAAGTTCGCCGGACACGAGATATGCGACTCGGACAGATGGCTGCACTCGGTGGACATCTTCGCGCTCAGCTCGTCCTACCACCCCACCGCGTCCGGCCAGGAGCATGGCTACCTGCCCGTGTTCGCCGGGGCCGCCGGGTGATCTGAGGCCAGCCGGGCCTGCTCAGTCCGGTGCTCGCGCGGGCACCTGTTCGGCCACGGGCGGGGCCGAACTGGTGCCGGCCGGCAGCCGGCGGGTGAAGGCCAGCGCCACCAGGGCCACCGCCGCCGCCGCGGCGAACGCGGCGGTGATGCCCAGCCGGAGATCGCTGCCCGCGGTGGCCGCCACGGCCGCGCCGCCCACGCCGATGCCGATCGCGGTGCCGAGCACGTCGGTCAGGTTCAGCGACGCCGAGGCCCGTCCCTCCTGCCCGGGCGGCGCCTTCTGCAGCATCATCAGCGACAGCGGCGCGTACGCCAGGCCCATCCCCAGGCCCGCGACGGTCCAGGCCGCCAGGCCCTCGGCTACCGGCACGGCCGGCTGCAGCATCAGGACCATCCCGGCGATTCCGGCCAGGATGATCACCAGCCCGATGCGGACCAGGCGCCGTCCTTCCCAGACGTCACTGAGCCGGGCCTGCACCCAGGCGCCAGCCGTCCAGGCCACCGTGGCGCCGGTGACGGCGAGGCCTGCCATCACCGGGCTGCGGTGGCGCACCGCCGTCACCGCCAGGGTCACGTAGGCGTCGGCGCCGAAGAACGCGAACGTCAGCAGGCCCCGGCTGGCGATCGTGGCGGGCAGCCCGGGACGACCGGTCAAGGTCCCGGGCGGGACCAGGCGGCGTAGTGCGGGCAGCCCGGCGACGCCGCCGACCGCGATCAGCGCAAGGCCGGCCACGATCGCACCGGACCCGGCCACGACAGGCCCGGCCGCGCCGGACCCGGCCGCGCCGGACCCGGCCGCGAGGCTGAGGCCGGCCAGGATCATCGTCGCCCCGGCGGCCGTGCGGAGGCCGTCGGTCAGCCGGTGCTGCCGCGCCTCGGAGGCAGCGGGCGGCCCGAGGCGAATCAGGGCGGGCACGGCGATGGACCCGGCCACCGCGACGACCGGTAGCAGGCCCAGGAACACCCAGCGCCACCCGAACAGGCGCGCCACCTCGGCGCTGATCGCCGGCCCGGCCAGCCCGGGTGCGACCCACGCGGTCGACAGGACCGCCATCATCCGGGCCCGCAGCGCCTCGGGCAGGCTGCGGCCGATGGTGGCATAGGCCACCGAGGGCACCGCGCCGGCGCCCAGGCCCTGCAGCACCCGTCCCGCCACCAGCACGCCCATCGAGGGCGCCAGTCCCGCTACGGCCAGCCCGGAGCCGAACAGCACCACCCCGGCCACGAACGGCGCCGCGGGACCCCGCCGGTCGGCCTCCCGGCCGGCCGCGACGATGCCGACCACGCTGCCGAGCATGAAAGCACTGAATACCCAGCCGTACAGGCGCAGCCCGCCCAGGTCGCGGGCGACTACCGGCATGACCGTCACCACAGCCAGCGCCTCGGACGCGACGAAGGTGATCGTCAGGACCAGGCCCGTAGTCAGCGCCCGCCGCTGCGGCGCCCACAGACCCGGCAGCTGGCCCTCGCCCATCGGCTCTCCCTCCGCCCCCGGCCGCTCCCCCGAGCCTAAGCGCCCGAGCCTTAGCGCAGAGGCGTGGGTGTCAGCGGTCGCGCCTGAGCCGCCTGCGGTAGACGATGCTCCCGGCGCCGGCCAGTATCGCCGCCGCGCCTAGCCCGAGGAGCAGCGTGTCCTGCAATCCAGCCGTGCCCCCGCCGCCGGTGACCGGGGCGGCGCTCGGGATCGGGCTGGCTGACGAGGTGGCCGTAGCGGTGGCCGTCCTGGTCACGGTCGCCGTCGCCGTGGCTGTCCCGGTCGCCGGGGAGCTTGAGCTCACGCCGGGCGTGCCGGGCGTGCCGGACCCGGCGGTGCTGCCGGGCGAGGGCGAGTTGCCGGAGGAAGCGGACGCCGTGACCGATCCCGTGGGCGAGGTCACGGACGGTGAGAAAACGGCGGGCGGCGTCGAGGACGGGGTCGATGTGCACGCCGAAACGGCCACGGGAGCGAGCAGGGTCAGGGCCCCCCAGCACGTGGCGGTCAGCCTCGCGCGGAGCGGCGTTCCCGCGATCGTTCTGCGCACCTTCATGGACCCTCCTCATGCGCCGGGCAGATGACGACTGTTTTTCCCGGTCCCGGCGTCAGAAACCGGCATCGGAAGGGAAAACGCGTGACCGCTCTGGTCGCCGCTCGCGCCGCCACAGGCAAGTCCAGAAAGCGCCGACGGCCATAAAGCGAAGGCCGGTGGCCGGCGCAGACGCGCAATGGCTTGTTCACCATCGGAATATTAGGCTAACGGAGTAGCACACCATGAGGAAGGGACGGCGACATTGCCGGACTCGGCGTGGCGGCGTGTTGCCGGGTTCCGTGTGGTCGTCTCCTGGCCGGAGGCCGGGTACGCCCCGCCGCCTACCGCCCCGAAGAGCCTGCGCGCCCGGGTGGCCGGGTTCGCCGGTGTCCTGCTCATCATGGCCGGCACCGCCGCCGTGGGTGTCGCGGTCGCCGCCCAGGTGCACGCGCCGCAGCCCTCGCGGTCGGTAGCAGGCATTACCGGCTCTGCCCGCGGGCCTTGGCTGCCGCGCTCACTGCCGGTGTCGGTGCACATACCAGCCATCGGCGTGGACTCGAGCCTGCTGCGCCTGGGAGTCAACTCCGACGGCACGATCCAGGTGCCTTCCATCCGGACGAGTTCCGGCGTGGCGGCCTGGTACAAGTACTCGGCGACGCCCGGCCAGATCGGGTCATCGGTTATCGAAGGTCACGTCGACAGTCTTCAGGGTCACGCCGTCTTCTTCCGCCTCGGCGCCCTGCACCCGGGCGACGCCATCGACGTTACGCTCGCCGACGGGATCACGGCCATATTCCGCGTCACGGGCGTCCGCGAGTACGCCAAATCCAGTTTCCCTGCGAAAGCCATTTACGGCGCAACCGACTTCGCCGCGCTGCGCCTGATAACCTGCGGCGGCGCTTTCGACTATGCCACCGGCCATTATCTCAGCTCCACGGTCGTCTTCGCGTCGCTCACCTCCTCCCGGCCGGCCCACGGCCGAGGCCGGGGCCGGTCATAGCAGGGCCAGCTGCCCTCGATGTCCGGCCGGTGTTTCCTCAGGTGGCGCCACTGCCGCTGGCCGCCTGGGTCAGTCATGGTGCAAGGTCAGGCTCCCGCCGCCGCGGCCAGCGCCCGCCCGGTCAGCACCCGGGCCAGGTGCCGCCGGTAGTCGGGTGCGCCGTGCAGGTCGCCCGGCGGGTTCGTGCCCTCGTCCGCGCTGGCCGCCGCGGACCGCAGCGCGTCCCGGCTGGCTTCGGCCCCGGCCGCGGCGCTTTCCGCGGCCGTGGCCCGCAGCGGCGTCGTGCCCATGTTGGTGAGCCCGATCCTGGCCTCGGCGACGGACCCGTTGGACCGCCTGACCAGCGCGGCCACGCCGACGGTCGCCCAGGCCTGCGCGGTGCGGTGGAACTTCTCGTACCGGTAGCCCCACCCGGATCCGAGCTTGGGCACCCGGATCGCGGTCAGGATCTCGTCGGGCGCCAGGCTGGAGGTCAGGTAGTCGACGAAGAAGTCCGCCACGGGAATCTCCCGCTCACCGCCCGGCCCCCGGACCACCATGGTGGCGTCCAGGGCCAGCGCGACCGCGGGCAGGTCCCCGGCCGGGTCGGCGTGCACGAGCGCGCCGCCCAGCGTGCCGCGGTGCCGGACGGCGGGGTCGGCCACGGTGCTGGCGGCCTGGGCCAGGAGCCCGCAGTGCTCGGCCACCAGCGGGTCGTGGACCAGCTGGTAGTGCGTCGTCCGTGAGCCGATCACCAGCGCGTCCCCGGCGTCGCTGACGCCGCGCAGCTCGGCCAGGCCGCCCACGTCGACGAGCAGTTCCGGGTAGGCCAGCCGGAGCCGCAGCAGCGGGAGCAGGCTCTGCCCGCCCGCGATGACCTTCGCGTCGTCGCCGCCGCCGGCCAGGGCCCTGACCGCCTCGTCCACCGAGCCGGGGCGGACGTAATCGAACTTCGCCGGGATCATGCCACGCCTCCTTGCGGGCTGTTGCCCTGGGTCTGGTCGCTCTGCCGGGCCGCGTGCTGTTCGGCCGCGCTGGCCTGATGGCCGCCCCGGGCGTCCTGGATGGCCCGCCAGACCCGCTCGGGGGTGCAGGGCATGACGACGTCGTTGATGCCGAACGGCCGCAGCGCGTCGACGATCGCGTTGACGACCGCGGGAGTCGAGGCGATCGTGCCCGCCTCGCCGACGCCCTTGACGCCGAGCCGGTTGGCCGCCCGGCTCTCGGTCCGGCCGGTGACATAGGACGGCAGGTCGGCCGCCGACGGGACCAGGTAGTCGGCCAGCGTGGAGGTGACCAGGTTGCCGTCGTCGTCGTAGACCGCCTCCTCGTACAGGGCCTGCGCGATGCCCTGGGCGAGGCCGCCGTGGACCTGGCCATCGACGATCATAGGGTTGACCACCGCGCCGATGTCGTCGACGCACACGTACGAGCGGATCTTGACGAAACCGGTCTCGGTGTCCACCTCGGTCGCGCACAGGTGGGTGCCGTGCGGGAAGGAGAAGTTGTCCGGGTCGTAGGTGGCATCGGCGTCGATGGTCGGCTCGACGCCGTCGGGCAGGTTATGCGCCGCGAAGGCGGTAAAGGCGATCTCGCCGATCGTGACGCCCTTGTCCGGGTCGCCGCGGACCGCGAACCTGCCCGGCGACCATTCCAGGTCGTTAACGGAAGCCTCGAGCATGCCCGCCGCGATCACCTTGGCTTTCTCGATGACCTTGTCGCAGGCCGAGACCAGCGCCATGCCGCCGACCGCCAGGGACCGGGACCCGTAGGTGTCCATGCCCTTGGGCGAGACCTGGGTGTCGCCGTGCAGCACCCGGATGTCCTCGAACGGCACGCCAAGCTGGTCGGCGACGATCTGGCTCCACGCCGTCTCGTGCCCCTGTCCGTGCGCGCTGGATCCGGTGACGACCTCCACCTTGCCGGTGGGCAGCATCCTGATCGACGCCTGCTCCCAGCCGCCTGCGGCATACGCGAGTGAGCCGAGCACGCGGGACGGGGCCAGCCCGCACATCTCGGTGAAGGTGGAGATGCCCAGTCCGAGCTGCACCGGGTCACCGCTGGCTCGCCGCCGCTCCTGCTCCTTGCGGAGCTCGTCGTAGCCGAACAGCTCCATGGCCTTGGCCGTGGCCGCCTCGTAGTTGCCCGAGTCGTAGGTCAGGCCGGCAATGGTGGTGAACGGGAACTCCTCGTGCTTGATCCAGTTCCGCTCCCGCACCGCCATCGGGTCGAGGCCCAGGTGCGCGGCGAGCTCGTCCACCATCCGCTCGATGCCGAATGTGGCCTCGGGGCGCCCCGCGCCGCGGTAGGCGTCCGTCGGCATCTTGGTGGTGAAGATCCCGGTGCACTTGAACGAGTAGGCGTCCATCTTGTAGATGGCCGGGAACATGAAGGCGCCCAGCAGCGGGACGCCGGGCGTGACCAGCATCAGGTAGGCGCCCATGTCGGCGAGCAGGTCCACGTCGAACCCGCGGATCCGGCCGTCGCTGTCGGCCGCGAGCCGGAGCCGCTGCCACTGGTCGCGGCCGTGGTGGACGGTCATGTTGCCCTCACTGCGGGACTCGGTCCACTTGACCGGCCGCCCCAGCTTGCGGGCGATCAGCACGGCCAGCACCTCTTCGGCCGTGACCTGCAGCTTGGATCCGAAGCCGCCGCCCACGTCGGGCGCGATCACCCGGATGCTCTGCTCGGGGATGCCGGTCACCAGGGCCAGCATGACCCGCAGCACGTGCGGGATCTGGGTCGCCGACCAGAGGGTGAACTCCCCGCCGACGCAGGAGCAGACCACCGCGCGCGGCTCCATCGCGGCCGGGATCAGCCGTTGCTGGCGGTAGGTGCGCTCGATCACGACCGGGGCGTCGCGGAAGGCGGCCTCCATGTCGCCGTTGGCGAAGACCCACTCGAAGCTCTTGTTGCCCGCCTCGTGGACCTTGGGCGAGGCGTCGTCCAGGGCCGTCCTGATGTCGAGCACCGGCGGAAGCTGCTCGTAGTCGACCTCGATGGCGGATAGGGCGTCGGCGGCGGCGTAGCGGTCGCGGGCCACGACGCAGGCCACCGCCTCGCCGACGTACCGCACCTCGTCCACCGCCATCGGCGGGTGCGCCGGGATCACGATGTCCGGGGTGACCGGCCAGGCGCAGGGCAGGCTGCCCTGCTCGGCGGCGAAGTCCGCGCCGGAGTAGGCGGCGATCACGCCCGGCTCGTTCCGGGCCGCGCTGACGTCCACCGAGGCGATCCGGGCGTGCGCGTACGGGCTGCGGAGGAAGGCGATGTGCAGCATCCCGGGCAGAGTGATGTTGTCGGTCCAGTTGGTCTGGCCGGTGATGAGGCGCTCGTCTTCCTTGCGCAGGCGGGCCTTGCCGAGTTCGCCTGCCGTCGCCTGAGGGGCCTCGGTCTGCGCGGTCATTCGCTCACTCCCGCCTGGGCGGCGCGCCGTACGGCGCGGACGATGTTCTCATAGCCCGTACAGCGGCAGAGGTTGCCTTCTAGGCCCTCGCGGATCTCCTCGTCGCTGGGGTGCGGATTCTCCCTGAGCAGGTCCGACGCCGCCATGATCATTCCGGGTGTGCAGTACCCGCACTGCAGCGCGTGCTCCTCGTGGAAGGCACGCTGGAGCGGGTGCAGCCCGCCGTTCGCCAGGCCCTGGATCGTGGTAATTTCGGCGCCGTCCACCTGAACGGCCAAGACGGAACAACTCTTGACTGACTGTCCATCTAGCAGCACCGTGCATGCGCCGCAATTTGACGTGTCGCATCCGATGGGGGTCCCCGTCTTGCCCACGACTTCTCTTAGGTAGTGGACAAGCAACATCCGAGGCTCGACGTGATCCGCATACTTCACGCCATCGACGGTGACGGTGATCTCTGCCATGCGATCTCCTCCCCTGACGAGCAGGACGTATTCCTGATGCAAACCTAGGACTACCAGCCTCCACTGCACCAGTACCAAGGAGGGTCCTGATTTTAGACACGCGAAACTAACGCAAGCTCAGGACATTCGGGCCGGGAAAACGCGCCATCCGCAAACGGTGCTTGCGCTGGTAAATTGTTAATTGCTCCTGACGTTGTCTTGACCGCCAGTTAACGCGCCATCTCCGGACCCGGGCGGCGCCCGGGCCGCGCCCGGGCGGCGAAGCCGACGCCGACGCCGGAGCCGTCCGCGCCGACCGGAATCGCGGTGCGAGCAACGCGGCCTGAACAGGGGCTGAACCGCCAGGCCGTTCGGTACGTAATTCTTAACATATGAGTATTCCCCGCTGCGTACGGCCAGGAAGGTCGGCATGCTATGCGAGGCAGTCCTGAACCTCACTGCTCAGCCGTGAGCAACGCCGCAGGTCCGCCCCCCCTGACCTGCTGGAGGGAGCCCGGCTGACCGCCTGGCCGTGGCCCTGCGGGTCACGGCCAGGCGCCCTTGAACCTTGATCGCGGCCAGGCCGTTGCACGGGTAATGGCGGGAGACGGGCCACGTCGAGCGGCCCGGGGAAAGAGGCAGCATCATGTGGCGCGTCGTGCTCGTCGGCGTCGGGTTCCTCCTCACGCTGGCCGGAGTCGTCTTCACGCTGCAGGGCGTGGGTGTCCTCGGCGGAAGCGCCATGTCCGGCGTCACCTTCTGGGCCGTGGCCGGCCCGGTGATAGCGCTGGTGGGCCTGGCCCTCGCCGCTATCGGCCTGCGCGACCGGCTGGCCTCCTAGCCGCAGCGGCCCTAGCCGCAGCGGCCGGTTTATTACACTGGAGACATGACTGGCATGGCGGCACGGCGATTTTCTCGCCTCCCGGCCCGCGACGGGCTGCCGGGAGGCGATTTGCCGCGTTACACGGCGACTTCGCTCAGGTGAGCTCGGAGGCCGGGAGGGAGTCCCCCGCCGGGTTCACCTCAGCCAGGAGTCACCGTGTCCAGAGCAGTTCCTCACCTGAGTCCACCGCAACTTCGGGCCGCTCTCGGCCTCCGCGATCTCACCGATCCCGGGGAAGGTTCACACGCCATCCAGATCCTCATCGACCGGGCCGTGGCGGCACTGTCGCGCGCCTGGTCATGCGAGGTCCGGTGGTGCCGGGGCCCGAAAGTCGTGGCGCCCGCCGACAACTACGACCGCCTGGGCTACGCGGCCGGCGCGATCACCAGGGAAGCTCGTTACACCCGCTACGTGAGCGCCAGGCGGATGCTCCGCAGCCATTCCAGCGCCATGATCCCGCCCGCGCTCCGGCAGCTTGCCCGGGACCAGCGGGCCCGCGGCCCCGGGCGCGACGGCGTCCTGCTGGTCTGCCCGGGGATGGTGTACCGCCGGGACGCCATCGACTGGCAGCACAGCGGGACTCCGCATCAACTCGACCTCTGGCTTATCACGCGCCGGGCCATGACGGACGCGGACCTGGACGAGATGATCTCGACCCTGCTCGGGGCGCTCGTCCCGGACCTGCCGTACCGCCAGGAGCCGAGGATCCACCCGTACACCGAGCACGGCCGCCAGGTCGACGTGCGGCAGGACGGCCGCTGGGTGGAAGTCTGGGAGTGCGGGCTCGCTCATCCCGGCGTGCTCGCCGCCGCCGGGCTGGCCGGTCATAGCGGCCTGGCCCTCGGCATGGGCCTTGATCGCATGCTGATGCTGATCAAGAGCATCCCGGACATCCGCCTGCTCCGTTCGGCCGATCCCCGGATCGCGGACCAGATGCGCGACCTCGCCGCCTACCAGCGGGTCTCGTCCATGCCCCCGATCACGCGTGACCTATCGGTCGCGGTGGTCGACGAGGAGGACGAGGAAACTCTGGGCGACCGGGTCCGCGACGCCCTCGGCGGTGACGCGTCGTGCGTCGAGGAGGTTCGGGTGCTTTCCGCTACCCCGTGCGAACGGCTGCCTGAGTCGGCGGCGCGCCGCCTCGGGGCCGGGCCGGGCCAGAAGAATCTCCTCGTCCGCGTGGTGCTCAGGGATCTCGAGAAGACCCTGACTAACGAGGCCGCCAACGCGGTCCGCGACCGGATTTACCTGGCCATCCACCAGGGAACGCAGCACCACCAGTGGGCGCGCCGGGCCGCACCGGCCGGTGCCGCGTGAGCTGGCCGCCGGCGGTAACTTCGTCATGTCCGCAAGATCACCCAGCGTCCGGCTCGGACGCTGCTGACCGCATCGTGAGGCCCTAGTGACCGCCGTCCTTGACCACCTCGCCATCGGCACGCCGGCCCTGGGCGACGGCTGGGAGCTGTTCGGCGGCGTCCTGGGCGGAACGTGGGTCCACGGCCTCGACTCCCCCGGGTACTGGTGGGGCCAACTGGAGTTCGCCGCCGGGCCGAAGATCGAGCTGCTGACCCCCACCGGCGGCCCCGACGCGGCGTTCCTCGAGCGCTTCCTGGCCGCCCGCGGCGCCGGACCGCATCACTTCAACTTCATCGTCACCGACATCCAGGCCACGCTGGCCCGGATCCGGGCGCTCGGCATCGAGCCGGTTCAGGTCAACCTGACCAACCCGAACTGGCAGGAGGCGTTCCTGCACCCCCGGAGCGCGCATGGCATCGTTATCCAGGTCGCCCAGCAGGCCGGTTCGCCGCCCGCGGACACGCCGCCAGGCGAGTTGCCCGAGCCCGGTCCGCCGGCCTCGTTCGGCCTTATCGAGCACCATGTCGGCGACCTGGCCGGTGCGACGCGGCTGTTCACCGAAGCCCTGGACGGCCGGCTCGAAGCCGCCGACGACAACACCGCCGAACTGACCTGGCCCGGCGGCAGGTGGATCAGGCTGGTACGCGAGGAGGGCCTGCCGCTCGGCGGGTCGCTGCACCACGTCCGGTTCACCCGCGCCGAAGGCGCCTTCAGCGCTCAGGACCGGGAGCGGGCGGACCTGCTGGCCAAGCGCCTCGGCCTGACGGTGGAGCTAATTAGTGATTCTGCTGCGATCCCATCGCCGTGACCACTGAAGGTACGCCACTCTCCGGCATCTACAGACATCATGCCAGCAGACGGGCAGACGCCGAGAAGATCCTGCAGACGGCACGGATCTACCGCGAGCAGGCGCACACGCTTACGGGCACGGCCGCCGACCAGGAGATGCTCAAGCCGGGCCGCGACGTGCTCGCCGACGTCCACTCGATGTTCCTGGGCAGTGAGGTCGGGTTGCGCTGGGCAGCGCTGGCTGACCGGTTGGCCGGCCGGATCCCCGAACGGTGGGATGCTGCGAGCGCCGACGCGGTGAGCACGCAACTGCGCGACCTCGGCGTGCCGAGCGTCGTGGTCAAGTCCGGCGGAGCGAGCGCGCGAGGCTGCCGCAAGGCCGCCGTCGAGTCCGCGATGGGCATGAGGTAGCGCGGTGAAGGCGCTCGGGGAACATCGGAACGGCCAGTCACGCTAAGCGGCTGAGTTGGTCTTCCTTACGGCGCTTTCACGGGTCGATCCTGAGCGGACCTTGGTGCCCACGGACGCGGCAGCCTGAGGGCCGGACACCGTACGCTCTCTGTCGTGGCGGATGATCCCCCTGGTGTCAGCTATCCACTGCGCGCTGAGCTGATCGCCGATATGTGCCGCGTGCTCAAGGCAGCACGGCGGCCGTTGACCGGCGAATGGAAGCGCTTCGACCTGGATCCCGATGGTTGGAAGCTTCTCGAGAAGTTGACCGACCGGCTCGTTCGTCACATGAGCTTCGAGCATCTCGAGCGCCCTCAGCTCCGTGGCGCGCTGCGTGACGCCGTGCGACGCTACAAGGACCCTGCGAACGGGAGACGATCTGCCAGCAGGCAGTTTGCCGCCGAGATCCTCGACGGCCTGGCGCAGGAACCGATGCGGCGCACCCTCTATCTCGGCATCCAACACCTGAAGTTGCCGCATGGAACTACCGTCGGCGGCGTGCGTTTTCTTCGTCTGCCCGAGGATGACGTGCTCGCCGAGAGCTTTGCCTGGTTCCGGGACTCGGCGCCCGAGCTGGTGTGCGAGGTGGAGGCGATAGGCGGCACAAACGGTCTGGTGCTCGAGCGGGCACGCAAGACCGCCGAACGTGCGCTGGCGCTCGTGCGCCAGCAGATCCTGTTCGGCTTCATGTCCAAGATCTACCTGGACCAGGTCATGTTCGGCCTCGACGGCAAGTACACATGGCGCGAGGGTTCCGACGTGGCCAGGGCCGGGTGGTGGAGAGACCCAGCGCCGATACCCATGGACTTGACCGGTCCCGCGACTAGCGACTGGCGCGCCAAGCTCGACGGCCTGTCTGATGACTACTTGGCCGTCGCGCCGGGACTTCGCGAAGGCGTCGATACTTGTGTCGACTGGCTCGACGTTGCCGCACGGAGTGATCGCTGGCCGAACATTATCCCGGCGACCTTCAGCGCCATGGAGGCGATCTTGGTCCCGGAAAAGTCGGGGCTCAAGGCTGGCGTCGTCACCGTCCGCAGCGTTGCGGTCCATGTTGCCGTCGGCGAAGGATTCTTCGATCCGGGGGACGTTATGGCCGGCTATCAGCTGCGCAGCGATCTGGTCCATGGCACGCCAACGTCTGACGTGCTGGACAGGGAGGCGACTGACTTTGCGGAGTTCACGCGGCTGTGGGCGTTCGACGTCTTCCGCGACTACCTGAAGTTGGCGAAGACCATCAGCGCGGGAACGGTCACCGCGGTCGCTGGGCACCTCGACAGTGGGCCCTGCAATGACGTGTGCTCCTGGCTGGAAGAGTACGGTGGGTCATCCATCGTTGCCGAGTACCGAGAATTGCTGGCGGCCCGGGATGACCGGGGTTAAGCCCGACCGGTCAGAGACCTGACGGCACTCAGCCGCCCGGGAAGCATCGCAAGCGGCGCGGACGGCACGCCAGGCCGAAGCGGCGGGGCAGGAGCTGAGGACCTCAGGTCTTTTCCTACTGGTCCAGGTAGTTGCCGCTTGAGAGACGGATGCACGTCTCTCCGTTCGGGTTCTTAGATTCCGCTGTGCCTGGCGTCCAAAAACGACCGTTTATGAGACGCCGCCCGGCGAGGCCCGGTGACCGGCGTTGAGCGCACCATGGCCGGCCTGGCAGCCGCTCGCGCGCAGGGACGCCACGGCGGCCGCCCCATCGTGATGGACGTGGACAAGCTGGCCG
>WNGJ01000174.1_pt1 | contig 52691 bp, 63 predicted proteins | sample 5400611 | NCBI WGS metagenome assembly WNGJ01 (sample SAMN13153375, study PRJNA577476) | soil metagenome | isolation source: 40 cm soil or saprolite under Garry oak tree replicate 1 | place: USA:California | collected 2016-06-15 | reverse complement strand
TCTGTTGGCTTCGCTAGGCTTACGGGCGGGGAATAAATCACCCGGTCCGGGGTTTCGGGTGCCTGGAGTTGCCGTACGACCTCCGCAGGCGTGGAGCCCGTCGCCGCCTGCCCGCGCCCCGTGGTGCCGCCGCCACAGTGAGCGAGCGTACAGCAGGCAGCCGCGATCTGTGCTGCAAGCCATATGCGCCGGTTGCGCTGCATGGTTCACTCCGCGCTAGTGGGGGCCGCATCGTCCGACGGCGCGCCGCGGGCGAGCCAGTCGCGAAACGAGTCGGCGTCTCGTGCCAGGCGCCATTCCTCGAAGATCGACAGCGCCATGGCCCGCACTCCGCCGTCGCCCGGCCCCGCGGCCACGCACTGCTGGTGCAGCCAGGCTTCGAACTCGTCAGGCTCAGGGTCGGCGGCGGCCGCTCGCTCCAGCAGCTCGCGCTTGATCGCGAGGCCGATCGCGTCGGGGGTGGTGTCACGTTTGCGGCGTCGGCGTTTTCCCTCCGACGCCGCGAGGGCGGCGAGCAGCTCGCGACAGAGGTCGCCTGGACGGATCGGTACGCCGTCGCTCACGCGCCGCTCCGGGCCCGCCGCGCGAGCGAGAGGAGCGTGCGGCGCTGGGCGGCGATCCGGGCCTCGAGAGCGTACCCCGGCCGCGCGGGCCGATGGTAGCCGCGCTCCAGGGCGGCGACGTCGAGATGGACCGTCATCAGGTCGTCCAGCAGAATCGCCCAAGGGGGCAGGGGACGGACGGTCGTGACCGCCTTCAGGTATCCGTGGCAGGTCGCGCAGACCTCGACCTTGCGCATCTGCTCCCCCTCTTCAGGAGTCAAGTAGCCGAGGTTGTCGTGTTGGGTTTCATCGCAAAAGACGCAGCGCAGGATCGGGATCGCCCATCCCGTGCCGCAGCGCCCGCAGCGCAGTTGGCGCTTGCGCTCGAGCCCGGTGTATTCGGCGAGCGTGGGCCAAGCCCCGCATACGGGACAGTAGCCTTCCCACCACGCTGCCGGCACGTCGGGCGCCAGGCGGCGACCGCACGCCTGCAGCAGGGGCAGGGCCGCCATGTGCGCCACCACCCGTACTGACTTTGGGTCCGCTCCCGCGGCAGTGGCGAGCGCGTCGCAGCGCGCGTCGTCCTGGCATATCGCGGCCTCGATGAGCGTAAGCCCGTCGAGCCCGCGCCCGAGCAGGCGCCGTACCCAGCGCCGGGCGGTCCGCTCGTCGAGCGCTATCTGCACGTGAGACAGGAGGGGCGCCTTGACCGGTCGCTCCGCCGCGGGCTCCGGGACGGCGGCCTCCCACACGGCGCCGCCTTCCGTTTCACCCAGGGCCGCCTCCAGGAGCCCGAGCCAAGCCTCCGATTCGGGGCTGTGGCCGCGGGCCTCGGCCAGGCGTTGTTGGACTTCTAGGTTCCGGGCGCGCCGGACGCGGGGCTTGGGCCAGAGCATTTCACTTTTACGGTGCGGCAGGGCGTTCGGTAGTACATCTTCGCACCTGCGTGCAGCTGGGGGACGGCGTCGTGGTTGCCCGGGTCGCCGCCGGGACCGCCGCCGCGCGCCCGCTTCGCTTCCGGGCTGCCGCAGCCCACACTCACCAGGCCGGTCGCGAGGACCAGCGCCAACCACCCGGGGCGCGAGGCGATCACGCTACATCCCCGCCGCGACCCGATAACGGTCGATCCCTTCCGAGGCGAGCATCGTGGCGAGCCGCAGCAGGAAGCCGCCCACCAGTACGAGCTTGGCGGCGTTCACGAGCGGCCGCGCGCCGAGCCCGCCGAACCGCGCCGGCGCGGCGTGCAGGCCCAGCGGGACGAGGATTCCCAGTCCCACGACGCCCACGAACAAGAGCAGCCCCCAGAAGCTCACCCAGACGCGGTTGACCGAGCCGAGCGATCCCAAGAACAGGCCGAGCACGACCAGCTCGACGACGAGGGCCTTGCTGTCCAGCGCGGACAGCCGCTCGAGCGAGCTTTGCGTGGCGCCGCGCGCCGGAGCGAGGAGGATGAGCGTGGCGGCGCCCGTGGAGGCGCCTGAGGCGATGAACAACGCGCCCAGCCATGGGCTGTCCGCCCAGATGGGGCGGTTCGTCACCGAGAGGAGGACGCCGGTGTAGCCCGCGACGAAGAACCCCAGCAACCCCGCGATCGTCCCGATCAGCTTCGCCGGCCTCACCTCGAGGCTCGCGAGCACCGCGAACAAGCCGAAGCCCAGGATCGCCCACGCCCCGAACGAGATAGGCGACCAGGGCTTGAACATGATGGCGGGGAAGTGGGCGGATTGGAGCAGCATGTGCCAGAAGCGCAGCGGCCGGCCGAGATCGATCGTCAGCAGCAGGCCGGAGAGGATCGCCCCCCACGCGGCGACCGAGTAGCCGGTACGGACCACCGGACGATCGTCCGGTCCGCCGACCCAGTCCAGGACCGCCGCGAGGAAGCAGGCGCCGCCGGCGAGCCCGCCCACGAAGAAATAGGGGATGATGAACCAGGTCCAATGGGGCGCGCCGCTGAAGAAGGTGTCAGACATCGGGCGCTCCCGCCGCGCTCTGCTCATCCATGCGCCGTTTCCGCAGGCCGACGAGGGCCAGCAGGCCCAGCACGGCGCCGCTCGCCACCGAGAAGCCGGCGCTCCTGGGAAGGTTGCGGGTCGGCAGTTGGGGCCGGCGCGGCAGCCCGTACACCTCCGGCTCGTCCACCAGCAGATAGAACGAGTTGAGGCCGCCGAGCGGGCCACCGGGGTCGGCGCCGTACAGCTCGGCCTTGGTGCCCTGCGCCTTGAGCTGGTCCACCCGCTTTTGGGCCCGCGCGCGCAGCTCGGCGATCGGGCCGAACTGGATCGAGTCGGTCGGGCACGCTTTCGAGCAGGCGGGCTCGAGCCCCACCTTGAGCCGGTCGTAGCACAGGGTGCACTTCTGCGCCGTGCCCGCAACGGGATTGATGTCGATGACGCCGAACGGGCAGGCGGCGATGCAGGCGCGACAGCCGTTGCAGACGTCGGATTGGATCACCACCGTGTCGAACTCGGTGCGGATGATGGCGCCGGTGGGACACACCTCCAGGCACCCCGCCTGGACGCAGTGCTTGCACACGTCGCTCATCATCAGCCAGCGGCCGTCGTAGGGGCCCTTGAACTGCTCGATGAAGCGGACGTGACGCCAGTGGATGCCGTCGAGTCGGCGGGTGTTGTCGTAGCTGTCCCCGGAGAGCTCGCGCAGGCCGCCGTTCTCCGCGGGGAGCTGGTTCCATTCCTTGCACGCCACCTCGCACGCCTTGCAGCCGATGCACACCGTCGTGTCGGTGAAGAACCCCATGGCCTCTGGCATATCAGGCCCTCTCCACGTTGCAGACGAACGCCTTGCCTTCGTGGATCGACACGTTGGGATCGCCGACCCAGGAAGTGAGGTCGTTGACGACGTCACCCGTGGAGAGACCCATCCACCCCCAGTGCCACGGCATGCCGACGTGGTGGATGCGCTTGCCGGCGATCTGCATTACGCCGATGCGATCGGTGACGAGCGCCTTCGCGCGGATGCGGCCGCGGGGTGAGGTGACATAAACCCAGTCGAGGTTCTTGATCCCCTTCTCGCGGGCCAGGGCCTTGCCGATCTCGATGAACAGCTCGGGCTGGAGCTCGGCGAGCCAGGGCAACCAGCGGCTCATCGCGCCCGCCAAGTAATGCTCGGTCAGCCGGTAGGTGCTGATCACGTAGGGGAACTTCGGGTCGCCCACCGAAGCCAGCGTGTTCCACGGCTTCCCCGGAGACCAGACCTTGTGGACCGGGCTGGTCTGCTGCTTGTACAGCGGGTTCTGGATCGGTGACTCGTGCGGCTCGTAGTGCGCGGGCAACGGCCCATCCACGAGACCCGCTGGCACGAACAGCCAGCCCTTGCCGTCCGCCCGCATGATGAAGGGCTGAGTGCCGGAGAGGGCGTCCAGGCCGATGCCGTCCGGCTTGGCTAGCGCGTCCGGGGCCTTGGTCGCGCCGAAGTCGGGAACGTCGTAGCCCACCCACTTGCCGCGCGGCACCAGCTTGCCGGTCTTCGGGTCCGGAGGATTCACTACGCTTCCGTCCCACCAGACCCAGCGCTTCCGCTCGCTCCAAGGATTCCCCTTCAGGTCGGCGGAGGCGCGGTTGTACATGACCCGGCGGTTGGCGGGCCACGCCCAGCCCCACTTGAGGTGGGCGCCGGGCACCCCCGGGGGATCCGGCTCACGCCGCGCCGTCAGGTTCTGATCCCAGGCCGGGAAGCAGCCGCAATAGATCCACGAGGCGCAGGTGGTTGAGCCGTCGTCCTTCAGCTCGCCGAAGCCCTTGAGATGCTGCTTGGGATCGGCCGTCTGGTAGCCGTTGATCTCACGCAGCACTTTACGGGCGCTGATCTCACCGGGGTACAACGGCTCCTCACCCGGATCGGGGTCGAAATCCCAGCTGACGTTGTTCCACCCCTGGTCGCGCGGCAGCTTCGAGCCCGCGTACGCCTTCTTGAGGCGCTTCGCCAGGTTATGGTAGAACCAGCTGTCGGTGCGGCAGTCCCCCGGCGCCTTCGCGGCGAAGGAGTGCCACTGCAGCATCCGCTGCGTGTTGGTGAAGCTGCCGTCGTATTCGGCGATCTGGGTCGACGGGAAGAAGAACACCTCGGTCTTGATGTCCGCGGTTTTCACCTCGCCGCTCTTCACTTCGGGGGCGAGATACCAGTACGTGGCCGTCTCGGTGAGCCAGTTATCCTTGACCACGAGCCACTCGAGCTGGCGCAGCGCCCGCCGCGTCGCCGCGCCGTTGAGCGAGGTGGCGGGGTTCTGCCCGACGCAGGACATCCCCTTGACCTTGCCCTCGGCCATGGCGGCGAACATCGCGATGTGAGAATGGTCGCCCAGGATCTTGGGGTGCCAGTCGTAGCCGAAGTCGTTCTCCGCCGTCGCGGCGGCGCCGTACATCGACTTCAGGTACGAAACCAAGAACTTGGGCAGGTTGCCGTAGTAGCTCGTGGGACTGGTTTCGGCCGCCATGTAGTCGCGCAGCGTCTCGTGCGGCCGCAGTGCCGACGGCGCATTCATGTATCCGTGGATGCTGTGGTACAGCGTGGGCACGTCGGTCGAGCCCTGGATCGCCGCATGGCCGCGGAGCGCCATCACGCCCGCGCCCGGTCGCCCGATGTTGCCCAGCAGCAGCTGGAGCAGCGCACAGCAGCCGATCATCTGCACGCCATAGGTGTGCTGGGTCCAGGCGACTGCGTAGGCGAACGCGCTGGTCCGATCGCGGCCCGAGTTCTCGAGCAGCAGCTCGGCGACCTTGATGAACTTCTCCTTGGGCGAGCCGCAGACCTGCTCCACCATTTCCGGGGTGTAGCGGCTGAAATGCTTCTTTAGGATCTGGAACGCGCAGCGTGGGTGCTGCAGCGTCGGGTCCTTCTCGGCGGGCCCCGGCTTGAGCGAGCGCACGAGGTCGTCGAACGGCGGGCCAACACGCCTGGCGATCAGATCCTTGGTGACGGGGCCCGGGGGCTTCGGCCCGCGCTTGTATTGCCAGCTGGCGTTGTCGTACACAGCCAGGTTGCCGTTCTCCGGCCAGAAATCCGGTTCCTTGAAGGCCTTGAGGCCCGAGAACACGCCGTCTAGGTCTTCGGTGTCCTTGAAGTCGTCGTTGATGATGGTGGCGGCGTTGGTGTAGTTGACCACGAACTCCTTGAAGAACGGGTCCGAGTTCCAGCGCTTCGAGTTGATGACGTAGTGGATCAGCCCGCCCAGGAACGCGATGTCCGAGCCGGCGCGAATCGGCACGTGCAGGTCCGCGACGGCGCTGGTGCGCGTGAAGCGAGGATCGACGTGGATGAGCTTCGCCCCGTTCAGCTTCGCCTTCATGGGCCAGCGGAACGCCACAGGGTGGCACTCCGCCATGTTCGAGCCCATGATGATGAAGCAGTCGGTGTGCTCGAGGTTGCGCGGATACAGGGTCGCCGCGCCGCGACCGAACCGTGTCCCCAGACCGGGGACGCTAGAGCTGTGTCATATCCTGGCCTGGTTCTCGATGGCGACCACCCCGAGCCCGCGCCAGAACTTCTGACACACGTGGTTGAATTCGCTGTCGAGCGTCGCGCCGCCGAGCCCGAACATGGCGGGCGTCATGTTGACGAGCTTCCCGTTCGGAAGCTTCTCGATGAACGTGTCGTCGCGGGTCTTCTTGACGAGCTCCGCGACCCGATCCATCGCCCACTCGAGCTCGACCACCTCCCAGTCGCTCGCGCCGGGTTTGCGGTGCAGCACCTTGGTCGCCCGGTTGGGATTCATGTGGAGCTGGTAGATCGCCGCGCCCTTGGGGCACAACGTCCCCTCGTTGTGCGGGCTGCGCGGATCGCCCTCGATGTTCACGATCTTGCCGTCGACGGTGTGGATCAGGGTCGCGCAACCCACCGAGCAGAAAGGACAGATGCTGGGCGTCGTCTTGGCGTCTTTGATCCGCAGCTCCTGCGCGCGGGCGACCGCCGGCGCCAACGTCACTCCCAGCCCGGCGAGTCCGCCGATCGCCGTTCCCGCTCCGGCGCTCGTCGCCAGCTGCAAGAAGTCGCGTCGACCGAGCTGCATACAATCCTCCCCGCTAGAAGAGTGGGATCGGGCGAGCCGTTGGCTGCCGCTCGCGCAAGATGCCCTTGCGGGCCTGACGTGGCCTGGGGGAAAGACGAGGTGTCACGACGACATCAGACATGGACGCCCTCGGCGTGCCGATGCTGTCCGCGACGGCGCCGGGTCGGGAAAGCCGACCCGGCTGCCGCATGATATAAGAGTGCTGTTCGGCCGCCGCAACCCCCGCGCGTGGGGCTAGCGGCACGCCGTTTCCTGTCCTACCGTCCCGTGGTGCTGGAGCGCCCCGAGCTGACGGCTGATGCCTTCGAGATTCTGGTGGTGCGCGAGCTGCGCAAGGCCGGTCTGGAGGTTGCCGCGCTCAGCCTCCATCGGCGCACGACGTCGCCCAAGTCCGAGCATGGGCTACTGCTCGAGCTCGAGGGTGTGCTGAGCCGGGGACCGTGGCGTCGGCGCATCTTGATCGCCTGCCGGCGGCAGCAGCAAGCCATCGGACGCGCCGAGGTCGAGTCGCTCGAGGCCCACGTGAGCGAGGCGGGCGCTGAGGCGGGGCTGTTGTTCGCCACTCCCCCTTTCGAGTCGGATGCGCTGCGAGCCGCCGCGGATGGTTCCCTCGCCCTGCTGCGGGTGACCGATGGGCGGACGGCCTTCGACACCGGCGGTTGGGGCACTCCCGGCCATTACCCCGCCTGGCTACCTGCTTACTGCGCTCAGGTCGTGATTCGCGATCCGCTCGGCCAGGCGCACTATCAACTGCTCGAAGCGGGACAGGCGGACCTCATTCTGAATCAGCTCGAGCCGGCGCGTGGGGCCGGCTTGAGTCCCCGGGTCGCGCCCCCTGAGGAGCCGGAGGAGGACCGATGAACCAGGCCGAGCAGCGATGGCAGAAGGACGCGATGGACGTGCTGCAAGCGTGGCTCGACGACTACAACACCTGTGCCCGCCCGGCGATTCCGCTCGCGTCGGGCGGAGAGGCGGGCGGAGCCCAGCTGCGACTGAAGTACAGCCCGGCCGCGGGCGCGGTTTCCATCCTCCATATGGTCGCAGTCAGCAGGGACGGGCGTGCCGGCATCCTGGTGCGGCGGTTCGAGGGGCCGGCGGCCGAGACGGCGGTGGAGGCGGGGATGTGGGCCAGCTCGCAGCTCGGACGCAGGCCCGCCGTGTGAGCGCGGCCGTCGTGGATGTCCGTAACCTCGGCACTTTGGGCGGTGCCGTGAGCCAAGCCAAGGCGGTGAACCGGCAGGGCCATGTGGTGGGAACCAGTCAAGACGCGCTGGGCCGGACGCGCGCCTTCGTCTGGCGGGATGGCGCGGGAATGGTCGATCTCAGCCCGCTCGGCGGCGTGCACACGTCGGCCAACGACATCAACGACTTGGGCGCAATCGCGGGGGGCGGGGACACGGGCTTCGGCGAGTTCCACGCCTACCTGCTGTCCGACGAGACGAGCTTCGACCTTGGCACTCTGGGCGGGGGCGAGAGCGAAGCGCTCGCGCTCAACCGTCTGGCGCACATCGTGGGACGGGGCCGCATTAGCGGGGGAGGCGCCAGGCACGCCTGGCTCGTTTCCGAGCCGGGTCGGATGGTCGACCTCGGGACGCTCGGCGGCGCGAGCAGCGTCGCTCACGACGTGAGCGACCGGAGCGAGGTCGTCGGCTTGGCGGAGACGAATGCGGGCCAGGCTCACGCCTTTCTCTGGACGGCGACGCAGGGAATGCGCGACCTGGGAGCGCCGGGCGGCGTCGCGAGCATGGCACTTGCAGTGAACAACCGTACCGAGATCGTGGGCGGAAGTGGTCACGCCTGCCTGTGGCGCGCGCTGGACGGCAGCGTCGACTTGGGTACGCTCGGCGGGCGGACCAGCTGCGCCTACGACATCAACGACCTCGGCTACATCGTGGGGGTGAGCCAGACCGGCGCGACCGACACCCGAGGTCAGCCGGTGAGTCACGCCTTCCTGCGAGCGCCGCAGGGGGAGGGAGACGGGGAGGGGGGGACGATGCTGGACTTGGGCACGTTGGGAGGCGCGCACAGCGCGGCTGCCGCAGTCTCGGAGGAGAGCGGCGGCATGCTGTGGGTCGCCGGGCATAGCCACGACGCGGACGGGCGCGTTCGGGCCGTCTTGTGGAGCGTCTGCCTGCGATGAACTCGGCGCCATCGGGGTTCGACCCGACACGCGACCTGGCACCGGGCCTCTTCGAGTTCCTGACGTCGCTGCATCGTGAGCTCACGCCGCGTCAACAGCGGCTCGCGGCCAGGCGGAAGGAAGTGTTGGCGCGGGCCCATGGCGGTCAGTTGCCGGACTATCTCCCCCCTTCGGAGGCGACGACCGGCGCATGGCGAATCGAGCTGCCGGCGTGGTGTCAGGACCAGCGCAACCAAATGACCGGTCCAGCGGATGACGCGGAGCTGGTGGTGAAGATGCTCAATTCCGGCGCGCCGGGCGTCATGCTCGACTTGGAAGACTCCTTGGCCAACGAGTGGGAGCACCTGACCCGTGGCATCGCCAACACGGTCGCGGCGCTGCGCGGGGAGCTCACCTATTTCGACCGGAAGCGCAATCGCACGATCGGCATCCAGCCGAGCACGACCGTCGTCTGGGTGCGGCCGCGCGGTTTGCATATCAGCCAGGCGGGGATCTTCCGCGACGAGGTCATGGCGGCGGCGTTGTTCGATCTCGCGAGCGTGTTCTACGGGATCGATCCCGGCAAGCTGAAGCATCCCCTCGCGATCTATATCCCGAAGTCCGAGTCGGCCGAGGAAGCCCTGTGGTGGCGCGACGCGTTTCGGGCGATGGCGCGGACGCGTGGCTTGCCGGAGGACTACATCAAGTGCATGGCGCTCTTGGAGGCGCATCCGTTGGCGTACGAGATGGAGGAGTTTCTCTACCACCTGCGCGAGCACTGTCTCGGGTTGAATATGGGTCGCTGGGACTATATGGCGAGCCTGATCCACTTCACCTTCGAGCTGCCGGCGTGGGTGCTCCCGGATCGGAACACCATCCCGCACGATGTGCCGTTCTACCAGCGGTTGCGGGAGCTGCTGGTGGACGTTTGCCACCGGCGGGGCGGGCTCGCCATCGGGGGCATGACGGCGCTCTTCCCCAGCCGCGAAGATCCGGAGCTGAACGCGCGGGCGCTCGCCGTCCTGGCGCAGGACAAGAAGAACGAGGCGAGCTGCCTCATGGACGGCGCCTGGACCGGTCATCCGGACCAAAACGAGATCGCGGTGCGGCAGTTTCCCGAGCCGAACCAGCTCGGGCGACGGCCGGCGCTCGAGCGTCCGCACCCCGATCTGCGCCCGCTCCCCACCGGCGTGGGAACGAAATCGCTGGGCGGGACGCGCGCCGCCGTGCGGACGGTGATTCGCTACCGCAACGGCGTGCTGAACGGCAAGGGTGCGAGCCTGCTCGACGGGTACATGGAGGACCTGGCGACGGATCGCATCTACCGTCTAATGATCGCGCAGCGACTGCGGCACGGCGGGGGCGGGGCGGCCCAGATCGTGGACGACGCGGGGAAGCCGGTTCCCCACACACCGCAGCTCATCACGAAACTCTTCGACGAGGAGCTGGCGCGGATCCTCCGTGAGGTGCCCTCCATGAAGGATCTCGGAACGGCGGAGACGTTCCGAAGCGCGCGGGCGATCAGCGAAGAGATGATCTCGCGAGGCACGTTCGACCCGGTGTAAAGGCGCGAGGCGCCCCGCGGGAGCTGCCGCGGGGCGCCTCGAGGGTGAGAGGGTCAGGCCCGGGCCCGGGCGCGAACTTCTGTCGGCGCCCAGATGCTGATCTTGCGCGTCTCCGGCATGAGGAACAGGCTGAGCAGGAACGCGATCGCCGGAACGATGATGGGATACATCAGCGCCGTGCTGAGGCTATGCGTTGACACGTACGCCGCGGTCGTGATGACGGGCACGAGGCCCCCGCCCCAGCCGTTGCCGATGTGGTACGGCACCGACACCGAGGTGTACCGGATGCGCGCCGGGAAGTATTCCGCGAGGAACGCGCCGATCGGTCCGTAGACCATTCCCACGTAGCACACCATGATGGCGACGATCACGATCGCCAGCGGATAGTTGATGTTGGCCGGATCCGCGGCCTTGCCGAGGGCGGTGTAGAGGGGGTAGTAAGTGACCGCCGCGAGCAAGAAGCCGGCCAGGATGATCGGCTTCCGACCGATCCGGTCCGACAGCCACCCGAAGAAGATGAGCGACGGCGTGGCGACGAGCAGCGCGATGCCGGTGATGATGGCGGGGCGGATGACGTCCGGCTTCATCACTTGCTGCAGGAAATACAGCGCCCAGAACTGGCCGCTGTACCACACGACCCCCTCCCCGATCACGACGATGCTCGCGATCAACACGTACTTCACGTTCTGGCTCCAGAACGCCTCGCGCCAGGGATTGGTCGAAGTCTGCTGCTTCGCCTTGATGGCCTGGAAGATCGGCGTCTCCTGCAGCTGGAGCCGGATGTAGATGGCGATCGCGACCATGAGCAGCGAGAGCAGGAATGGGATGCGCCACCCCCAGGCGGCCCACGCTTCGGTGCCCACGACTTCCCGCGTCACGAGGATGACCGCCAGGGACACGACGATGCCGAGCGTGGGCGACGTCTGCAGCCAGCCGGTGTAGTAGCCGCGTTTCTCATCCGGTGCGTGCTCCGCGACGTACGTGATGGCGCCGCCGTACTCGCCACCGAGGCACAGTCCTTGGATCAGGCGAAGGACCAACAGGAGGATGCCCGCCAGCGCGCCGATCTTCGCGTAGCTCGGCACGAGTCCGATCAGGGCCGTCGACAGGCCCATGCCGCTGAGCGTGATCAAGAACGTGTACTTCCGGCCCACGAGGTCGCCGACCCGGCCGAAGACGAAGGCCCCGAACGGGCGTATCAAGAATCCGGCGGTGAAGGTGCCGACGGTCTTGATGAGCGCCGCCCCCCCTGCTCCCGGAGCGAAGAACTGGACCGATAGGATCGCGGCCAGGCTGCCGAAAATGTAGAAGTCGTACCACTCGATGACGTTCCCGACTGCGGCGGCGATGACGACCCGGCGCAGTTCCTTCACGGAGAGCTGGGGCGCGGTCATGACTCCCTCGAGCCGGTGGTGGAGGCTCCAGTGTCCGGGCGAAACGGCCCCTTGTCAAGTCTGCTCTGTTGCGCAGGCGCGACGCGACTTGACGCTTCCCCAGCCAATCCTCAGTCTTCGTTGCGCAAACTTGGAGGCGCGTCGTTGAAGACGGCCATTGGCATCGCGGCCGCGACCCTGTCACTGACTGCCGCCTGGGAGGGGCGAATGGGGCTCTCGCTCACTAGCACGGCCTTCACCGAGGGCGCCGCCATTCCGGTGAAGCACACGTGCGACGGCGCCGACGTCTCCCCCCCGCTCGCGTGGAGCGGCGCGCCGCCGGCGACGGCGGCCTTTGCCCTCATTGCTGACGACCCTGACGCTCCCGCCGGCACGTGGGTCCATTGGGTGCTGTACGACGTCGCCCCGACGTTGAGCGCTATCCCAGAGAACGTCGTGAAGGTGGAGACTCTCAAGGAACTGGGCGGCGCGGCGCAAGGCAAGAACGACTTCCGGCGCCTGGGATATGGCGGACCGTGCCCGCCCCCAGGGAATCCGCATCGCTATTTCTTCAAGCTGTACGCTCTCAACGCCAGGCTCGGGCTCGCGCCGGCCGCGACGAAGACCGACGTAGAGCGCGCGATGGACGGGCGGGTGCTCGCCACGGCCCAGCTCATGGGGACATTCGGGCGCCAGCGGCGCTGATCGACCGCACGTCGGCGTCGAAGACTCCCGTCAGAATCCGGCCGTTTCGCTTGACTTGTACCCATAACCGGTATGGCCCCGGCTGGGGGAAAGCGTAGGGGAAGGAGACGACGTGGGGCGTCGGCCGCATCGGTCGCATTGTCCGTTCGGCGGCCGTCAAGCGTCTGCCGAGGGACCCCCGGAGCGTGTCGCCCGGCTGGCGCAGTAAGAAAGCCTCTTGCGACGCGAGCGAAATGGTCCCCGCCGGATGCAGGTGAACGAACACCGCGCCGTCGAAGCGAGTGAGCATCAAGTGGCCGGGCATCCCCATGTAGGCTTCGAGCGCCGCGGGCGCGCCGCCGGGCGTGCGGATCTCGAAGCGGAGGGAGGCATCGCGGTCCGCGACGATGGGTCCTGCGCCGCGCTCCCACGTCATCGTCGAGCCGTCCGACAGGCGCACCGCGGCCTCCGGTCCTGCGCCTTGCGTCCAGGCATCATCCGGGTCCGACGGGCGCCAGGCGCGCCCCCCGATCGCGGTGGGGGTGCCCACGTCTACGCTGGCGCTCATGGTCTCCGCGAATCCACTCTCGTGCACGATGTCGCCATACACGCGGTAGCGTCCCGCCGGGAGGGGCGGCAGGCGGGCCTCGAACGTGCCCGAGTCGCGGGGCAGCGGGTGGAGGTGGGCGAACGCGTCCAGGCTGGAATCGCGAATGAGGAACAGGTGGACGAGGTGGCCGTGGTCGGGGATGAGCGGGGTCCACTGTCGATTGGAGCTCGTCCACGTCGTATCGTCGATCGCGAGGCGCAGCACGCTCGCCCCGCCAGCCGTGCGCGCTGTCGCGGTGGCGTGGAGGGGCCGGTAGAGCCCACTCCGGTACGCCGCGTCCACGGCGTGCCACCACGCCCGCGCGCCCACGAGCAGCAACGCGAAGACCGCGGCGCTGGCCGCCATCGCGATGCGGGCTGTTTTGATGCGCCGTGGGTCGGGCACGGCGCCGGGCTCGAGCATGCTCTCGCGGACTGCGGCGCCCACCGCGGTGATGGCCCCGGCGACGAGCAGCGCGCCCAACGCGACGAGGAGTGCGGCGGCCGGCCCCTTCAGCTCGAGCCGCCGGGTGGCGACGGCCTGGACGGGCACGAGCGCGACCCCGGTCCCGCGCGCGCCCTCCACCGTCACCTGCACGCCATACGAGCCTCCGCGCATGAGCCACAGGGCGGCGTTGTAGAGCGTGGAATCGCCGGGGACCCGTCGGGCGACGTCGGGGGGTGGCGGGGCAGCGGTGCGGGGGTCCCAGTACACCGGCAGCACGAGCACGCGGCGGACCGGCAGCGGGGCGAGCAGGCGCACCGTGACGTCGGCGAGTCCCGGCACCACACCCGGGCTGCGGACGATTACTCTGACCGGATACGCCCCGGCGGCTCCCTCGAAGTACGTATCCGGGCTGCCGACGTGCGCTGCGGTCGCGAGCACGACGGCCGCGAGCAGCGCGACGCGGCCGAACGCCCTCACCGTCTGACCTGCGCTACCCAGTTCCCCGTCCACAGGCCGACCCGCGCGGACGTGACGGCGAGGAGCAGGGCGATGGCGAGCCCCTGCGGCGTCACCGGGTCGGCCCGGAGACGCCAGAACTGGGAGCGCCAGGGTCCCACGAGGCTCGAGTAATCCCACTGATCCACGCCGAAGAAGAAGTTGCGGGCGTGCGGCGAGAGCAAGAACTCCGCGAAGCGCCATTGCACGACGAAGCATACCGCGAGGAATGCGACGCCCGTGACCGCGGCGAGCCGCCAGTCGTGGCCCGGGCCCGCTCGGCGGAGCAACACATCGATGGCGAAGGCGGGCGCGACCAGGAGTAAGGGAAAAGGCGCGGGCACCATGTGGGTGACCGGGTTGAAGACGGGCGCCAGCTGCGGCGTGGCGGGGAAGAGCTGCAGCACCCAGATCATCACGAGGGACATCGCCATGTACGCCGCCGCCGCGGTGGTGGCGGGCCACGCCAGGCGGGCGCTACGCCCGGCGGCGAGGAGAACGAGCGGGAAGACACCACCCGCAAACTCGTAGTAGAGAGCTGTGTGGGCGGTGTTTGCGAAGCCGACCTGCTCGATCCCCAGGGTGGCGAGGTGCTGCAGCAGGATTCCGGCGAGGCAGGCGACCATGATGCCGTAAGCGCGCCGCGCGCCCTCAGTCGCCCGATGTTGCTGTGCGACGGCGAGCAGCAGCGCACCGAGCAGCATGCCCCACATCCCGAGGGCGAGAAGTGTGTGTGGCGGCGACAGCACCTTCACATCGAGCCCGTAGGCGTTGTGCCACCAGTTGTCGAGGGGGGCGGAGGTGAGCATGGCGAGCGCGCCCCAGATGCACAGCCACGCCCCCAGCGGTCCGCGGAAACCCCAGAAGTGCACGCCGGCCTCCCGCTCCGCGGCGCTGCCGGCGAAGGTGGTCCGGAGTACCAACCATCCACACGAGCCGCCGGCGAGCACGCCGCCGAGGTAGATGGCCAAGTGGGCCGGGGTCCAGAAGGTGTCCCGGCCGATGGAGCGGTGCCAGGAGATATCCCAGATGACGCCCACCACGGTGCTGGTCGCCGCGGCGAGCGTAATCCAGGCGTAACGGTGGAGCGAGGCGCCGCTAATAGGCCTTCTTAGTCAACAGGCCTCCGGCCCAGTCGGCGACGTAGCCCACGACTGCGCCGATCACGAACGACAAGCCCAGCTTGATGTTGGTCGGGGCATCGAATATTCCGATGGGGCCTCCCGCTCCGATGATCGCCACGCCGCACAGGCCGGCGGGAATGAACGCGAGCAGCGGCACCTTGGCCTCGATGACGATGATGAAGACGGCGATGCCCAATGCGATCCACTCGAACTGCGGCGCGCCGGCCCTGAGCACGAGGAATTCTGCCACTGCCACCCAGAACATCCCTGCGACTCCCCCGGCAATCGACTTCTTCAGCCCGTTCATCTTTCCCCCGGCTGCGGAAAAGCAGGCCCAGCCGAGGACGCCGACGTACCAGAACATGCCGGCCACGCTGGTCACCTTCACCCACACCGCAAGCAGCACTGCCGCAGCGATTGCCAGAGCCGTCAGCATGTTCATACGCTGGAGCCTCCTAGGGTTGACAGGGGAGAAGCAGAGCGGCGAACGCCGCCCCACGCTAGGGTCGCCGTGGGACCCTGTCAAGCCGCTGCCGGTCGCTGCACAGTAGATTGCAAAGCCGCGCCAGTAGGAAGGGTTTGCCAGGGATGGGACCAGCATGACCAGCGTGACCAGCAGCTTGTCGCGGGAGTTCGCCTACCGCGACAGGAAGCTCGGGGACACCGAGGCGATCACCGTCGCCACCGCTTCCGACGTCTTCTATCCGACGTCCACCACGACATTGTTGCTGCGGGCCGCGCGGCGCGCCCTCGTTCACCGCCCGCGCTCGGTGCTCGACCTGGGGTGCGGCTGCGGCATCGTGGCCATCGTGCTGGCGAAGTGTGTCGCGAGTGGCGCCCTAGTCTGCGCCTCGGACTTGAGCGCGGGCGCCGTACGGCTGGCACGCCACAACGCCAGCCGGACGGGGGCGGTGGTGGATTGCCGGCGGGGAAGCCTGTTCGAGCCGTGGGGCGGGTGGTCCTTCGACCTCATCGTGGACGACGTCGCCGGGGTCGCGGAGCCGCTGGCCCGAGCGTCCGGGTGGTATCCCGCCGCGGTGCCGAGCGGGGCTGGGCGGGACGGGACGCGGTGGATCCTGGATGTGCTCGAGCAGGCGCCCGATTATCTGTCCCCTGGTGGACGCCTGCTCTTTCCAGTGCTCACGCTGTCGCGGGAGGCAACGGTGTTGGAGCGCGCGCGCAGCCGGTTCGCGGCGGTGGAGCTGGTCGAAGAGCAGTGGTATCCGCTCAGCGAGGAGCTGCTGGCGCACGGCGCGCTGGTGGAGGAGCTCGCTCGGGACGGTAGCATCACCCTGGAGCAGCGCGGCACCCGGTTGTGCTGGGCGACGCGGGTCTACACGGCTAGCGGCCGTGCGCGAACCTGAGGGCCGCTTCGGTGCGGTTCTTCACGCGCAGCTTGGAGAAGAGGTGTTGGACGTGGAACTTGACGGTGTTGTCCGAGAGGCCCAGCCGCTGGGCGATCTCCGGGTTGGTCAGGCCCGCCGCCATGAGCGCCCACACTTCGCGCTCCCGCGGCGTCAGGTCGCCGGGGGCGCCTGCGCCCCGGCCTTCGATCCAGCGCCGCGCGGCTTGCGGAAACACGAGCTGCCCGGCGTGCACCTGGCGGATCGCGGTGAGGGTCTGCTGCGGTGATTCCGTCTTGAGCGCGAGCCCGTCCGCTCCCGCGTCGAGCGCCGAACGCAACGCCTCGCCGTCGGTGTAGGCCGTGAGTACCAGCACCTTGGGAGGGTCGGGACGGCCACGCAGCGCGGCGAGCACCTGGGTGCCCTTCATGCCGACGAGCTCCAGATCGAGGACGAGCACGTCGGGCTTGTGCTGCTCGACGAGCCGCGTGACTTCCGCTCCGTCGGTCGTCGCGGCGACGACGCGGATCCCGGGCTCCCCGTCGAGCAGCGCCCGGAGGCCCTCGAGCACGATAGCGTGATCGTCGGCGAGGAGGACGCGAATCACGGGGGGCGGGCTCATCGCGCGGGGAGCGTGACCATCAGAGACGTCCCCCGACCCGGCGCGCTCTCGAGCGCGAAGACGCCGCCCAGCATGGCGACCCGGTCCTGAATGCCTCGCAGTCCGAAGTGCCCGCCTTCGACGCCGACGTCCGCCTCGCGGGCCAGCACACCCTTGGGATCGAAGCCGCGGCCGTCATCGGAGACTGTGAGGGTGATGGTCCCCTCGCGGCGTGCCACGATGACGCGTTGCTGCGTGGCGCCGCTGTGCCGGTGGCCGTTGGCCAGGGCCTCTTGCAGGATGCGGTAGATCGCGATCTTCGCCGCCAGCGTGCAGTCGCCCAGGTCGTCCGGGACGGACAGCTCGACCGTTTGGTTGGTGAGGGACTCGTGTTGGACGGCGAGCCCTTCGATGATGGCGCCGAGCGCCCGCCGCTCGAAGCCGGGCGGGCGAAACGCGCCGATGAAGTTGCGGATCTCGCCCAGGGCGCGTTCCAGCAGGCCCATCGCCTGCCGCGCGCGCTGCTGCGCGGGCGGGTCGGGCGCGAGCGCGCGCTCGAGCACCTGGAGCTGGGACAGTGCCGCGAAGATGTCCTGTACCGGCCCATCGTGCATGTCGAGCACGATACGCTGCAGCTCCCGCTCGCTGGTGGCGAGCATGCGCCGAGAGGCGGCGCGGGCGTCGGCGTCCCGCCGCTTCACCACGTCCCCTTCCTCCTCCCTCATCCCCTCCAGCACGCGCTCCACTTCGAGCACGGGGCCAGCCTGCGCTCGTCGGAGGGGGTCAACCGGAGTTCCTGTCGGCACTTCCGGTCGAACCTAGACCGCACGGGGGGACGTGTCAACGCGTTGTCAGACCTTGACCTCGATCGTGGCGCCGCGCTTGTGATCGATCGGGTTCTCGAGCGAGCTCGCGAGCGCGCCGATCTGGGTGCGGAGCGCCTGGCGGATGCTGTCTCGCTGGGCGCCCACGGCGGCGGGTCGGTACGCCGGATCGGTGCTGTTGGCCATCCGGCGCCAGACTTCGAGACCCGCGTTGTAGCGTCCGGGCGGCGCGGGCGCCGCGGCTCACCGTCGCCCCCGCGTGCTGCAGCGACGCGATCAGGTCGAGGCCGAAGATGAGGGCGACGACGAGCGCGGCACCGAGAAGCGCGGCTCAGGGGTGGTCATGACGCGGCCCTTGTGGTGGAAGTGAGCGGAGGACAAGACGCTACGCGCGGCGAACCGAGGTGTCAAATCTCCCACCCCAACGGCGCCGCTTGACGCGACGCCCGATTCCCCCAATATGTAGGGCGCGCCCCCCCTACAGTGGCAGTCCCGAGACCCGCGGGCCGGCAGTGTTGGCCGCCCGCATGACCAGTCGTGCAGCGATCGGGAGCGTGTGTGGGCAGACCTCAGGCTGGCGACGACGGCGGCAGGCGGGAAGTATTGCGGCAGGCGAGCGTGGCGTTGGGGGGCCTCCCGGTGACGTTGTGGGAGGTCTCGGCCAAGGCCGAGCTCGATCCCAGACTGTCGAGCGACGCCACCCCCGCGCACCACGCCACCCACCTCGACGTGAATACCACTCTGCGGCGCTGGCACCTCCCCATCGTGCAGGGCAGCCGGTGGGTGGGCTGTCGCCTCGATGGCGAAGGCCCTTGGGTGATCGCCCCCGTGCGCACGCGCCCCGCCGCGCCGCCGCCTGGGGGACAGGAGCGCCGTAGCACGACGCGTCTGACACTCGAGCTCGCCGGGCTCTGCCTCGGGCTCATCGAGCGCCGCGAGGCGGCGAGCGTGCAGAACCCCCCCGAGGCTGGGCCGATACGCGACCTCACCAATCTACCCGGCGTGATGGCGCACGAGCTCGGCAACCGCCTCACCACCGCTCGCGCGACGCTCCAGCTCGCGATCGCGTCGCTGGGGGGTTGGACCGACGTGGCGGCGGGACGGCGGCTCGAGTTGCTCGACGATCTGGGGCAGGCGCTCGAGGACATCGACCGCGGCGTGCAATTCGTACACGCCGTGCGTGATCGCGCCCGCGGCGCACTCGCGCGCTCGGAGCGGTTCGACGCCGTACGGGTGGCGCAGTCGTGCTGCACCCTGGAGGGCCGCGTCTTGAAGGACCGTGTGCCGGTCCAGTTCACCGGTCCCCTCGACTCCGTCTACCTCCTCGGGGACCCGAACGCCTTGTACGACGCCCTCGTCAACGTGATTCGCAACGCCGCCGACGCCGCGGCCGGGCGGTCCGACCCGGTGTCGGTCGCCGTGGAGCGCGTCGGCGAGTCGCTGCGCCTGACAGTGGAGGACCGCGGCGTCGGCATCCCAGGGTACAACCTCGATCGGATCTTCGAGCCGGGGTTCACCACCAAGCGCTACGGTGAGGGTACCGGAATCGGGCTCGCCATCGTGCAGGACGTCGTGCGGACCATGTTCGGTGGACATGTCTCCGTGAAATCCGCCGTCGGCCTGGGGACCACCGTCACCATCAGCCTGCCGGTCCCCCCCCAGCGCGCCGTTGACCCCCATCCGCCCGCCAGCGAGCCGACCGCAACGCGCGTCGCGTAGTCTCAGGCTTCGGTGAGCAGACCGTCCAGGTCGAGCGGCAGCGTGCGCATGACAAGGCCGCCCTCCGGGGTGCGGGGCCATTCGCTGCCGGGCCGATCCCGATACAGCTCCACGCCGTTGCCGTCGGGGTCGCGGAGGTAGACCGCCTCGCTCACGCCGTGATCGGACGCGCCCTCCAGTGGGACGCCGTGCTCGAGCACGCGGCGCACCGCGTGCGCGAGCGCGGGCCGATCCGGATACAGGATGGCGAAGTGGTACAGCCCCGTGGTGCCGGGCAGCGGTGGCGGCGCGCCTCGGCCCGCCCAGGTGTTCAGTCCGATGTGGTGATGATAGTCGCCCGAGGAGAGAAACACCGCATCGCGCCCGTAGCGGGCGCTCACTCCGAAGCCCAAGACATCCTGATAGAAGGCGAGGGCCCGGTCGAGATCCGAGACCGTGAGGTGCACGTGGCCGATGCGGGTGCGGGGGTCGATAGCCATCACTTCCTAAACGCCTGAGTGTTCCTGCCGCACGACGCACGTCGCCCGCGGTGCGAACCCTCGTGAGACGCGCGACGTGCGACGTGTAACGAACTAGATTTCCGTCTATGCACGCCATCCCCAAGCTCCCCACGCCCGTCAACGAGCCGGTGCTGTCCTACGCCCCCGGTACGCCAGAGCGGGCGGAGCTGAAGCAGGCGTTGAAGGACCTCGCGGCGCGGCCGCTCGAGATCCCGTTGGTCATTGGCGGCAAGGAAGTGCGCACGGGAAGGACCGCGGATGTCGTCATGCCGCACTGTCACCACCACGTGCTGGCCCGTGTGCACCAGGCGGGACCGGAGCACGTGGCCGACGCGATCGCCGCGGCCTTGGAGTCGTGGCGGGACTGGTCCACGTGGTCGCTGGACGCGCGGGCGCGCGTGTTCTTGAAAGCCGCCGACCTGCTCGCCACGCGCTATCGGCCGCTCGTGAACGCCGCCACCATGCTGGGCCAGTCGAAGACGGCGCATCAGGCGGAAATCGACGCCGCCTGCGAGCTCATCGACTTCTTCCGGTTCAACGTACACTACGCCGAGCGCCTCTACGGCGAGCAGCCCCTCTCGATCGCCGGCGGAGGGGCGTGGAACGCCATGGACTATCGGCCGCTCGAGGGGTTCGTCTACGCGGTCACGCCCTTCAACTTCACGTCGATCGGCGGGAACCTCCCCACCGCGCCCGCGATCATGGGCAACGCCGTTGTGTGGAAGCCCGCGGGGACGGCGGTGTTCTCGAACTACTACGTGCTCCAGCTGCTCCAGGAGGCCGGGCTGCCGCCAGGCGTCATCAACTTCGTGCCCGGGCCGTCGGGAACGGTGTCGGAGGCGCTGCTCGCCGACCGCCACCTGGCCGGCATCCACTTCACCGGCTCCACGGAAGTCTTCCAGCTGCTGTGGAAAGCAGTGGCGGGGCGCCTCACGGGATATGCGAGCTACCCTAGGCTGGTGGGTGAGACGGGCGGGAAGGACTTCATTGTGGCGCACGTGAGCGCCGACGTGGACGCGTTGGCGGTCGCGATGGTGCGCGGGGCCTACGAGTACCAGGGACAGAAGTGCAGTGCGGCGTCGCGCGCCTACGTGCCCGACACCCTCTGGCCCATCCTGCGCGAGCGGGTGCTGGGCATGCTCGCCGAGGTCCGCATGGGCGATCCCGCGGACTTCCGCAACTTCATGGGGGCGGTGATCGACCGCAAGGCGTTCGACAAGATCGCGGCGTACGTCGCTGCGGCCAGGGCCGGTCCCGGTGCCGCCGTGCTGTTCGGCGGCGACGCGGACGACCGCGACGGCTACTTCATCGCGCCCACGCTCATCCAGGTCGACGACCCTGCGTACCGCACGATGTGCGAGGAGATCTTCGGGCCGGTGCTGTCGGTCTACGTGTATCCCGAGGCCCGCTGGGCCGAAACGCTGACGATGGTGGACCGGACGTCCCCGTACGCCCTGACCGGCGCGATCTTTGCTCAAGACCGGCGGGCGGTGAACGAGGCGCAGGCCGCGCTGCGGTATGCCGCCGGCAACTTCTACGTCAACGACAAGCCCACCGGTGCCGTGGTCGGCCAGCAGCCGTTCGGGGGGGCGCGCGCCAGCGGAACGAACGACAAGGCGGGGAGTCTCCTCAACTTGATTCGCTGGACCAGCCCGCGGGCCATCAAGGAGAACCTCGTTCCCCCGCGCCGCTGGCCCTACCCGTTCATGGCGGAGCAGTGAGCGGGGCTGCACGACCCCCGATCCTGGTGCTCGTGATGGCCGCCGCCTTCGTGTTGCTCCTCGCTGCCTTGCTCATCGGCTCGTTCACGCGTCCGGAGCTGCCGCCCTTCCAGCTCACCGCGCCGCACCCGGGGCCGGTGGGCGACACCCTGCTCGGCCCCGCGACCTACACCCTCGACGCCTCGTCCACCGATGAATGGCGTCGCTTCGACTTCGGACGCGACGCCGTCGTGGATTCGGGACCCTGGGACATCGCGTTTCGGCGCTTTCATGTCATCGTCGCCCCGGGAGGCGGTCTCCAGGATCTGGGTGTCGTCCCGTTCGACTCGGTCGCGGAGCTGCCATCCGACGGCTACCTCCCCAACACCGCGGGGCCGGATACCACGAATCCCGGCGTCGGCAAGTGGTACCAGTACAGCATGCTGACACATCTTCTCACGTCGAAGCATCACGTCTATGGCCTGCGCACGCCGCGAGGTACGTACGGCAAGCTCGAGCTCCTGGCCTACTACTGCAAAGACGCAGGGACGGCGTGCGTCACCTTCCGCTATGCCTATCAGGGGAACGGCAGCCGGCGAGTAGCGAAATGAAAGGAGCCCCCCGGCTCAATGCAGCCGGAGGGCTCCGCAGCAGTCTTCCCGTTCGCCGGATGCTACTTGGGCGGCAGAATCTTGAACATGCCCGTTCCGCACACGGGGCACACGCCCTTCAGCGCCGGACGGCCGTTGGCCATCTTGACCTGCTGGGCGTTGGAGATCTTGCGCTTCGCTTTGCACTTCACGCAGTAACCTTCATCCGCAGCCATCGGCGTCTTCCCAGCCTTCGCCATGTCATGCCTCCGTCAGTGGGCCGGCGGGCGGGGGTCGGGCGGGCTGCGCGGTACCCCCCTCCCCGGACGGTCACAACATAATACGGCTCCCTCGCGCCGTGCGAGGCGGACTAGCGTGCCGGGGCGTCGGAGAAGCCGATCCGTTTGTGAGTCCCGTCACAAAACGGCTTCGTCGCCGAGCCGCCACAGCGGCACAGGACAACGACTTCCGCCGGGCGGCCGTCCTTGCGTGGGGGCACCGGGATCTCTACCCCGTCGGGCGTCAGGACCCGCACCGGCCCCTGGACGATCAGGGGGCCGTTGGCTTTCGGGGTGATGGTCGTGGGGGTTTCGCTCATGTGAATGAAGCTAGCGTCGCACGTCCGAGCGCGCACGAGCGGCGCGCGGGATGCGGGAACGGCCACCTGACGGCACGGGTATCTTGAAGCGCGCCCACCCATGCGGCCCTTCCATCCCGCCACCCTCGTTTCCCTCTGCACACTCGCGTGTGTCGCGGAACGTGGTCCGCTCACGAACGAGATGAAGCAATCCGGCACGCGCTACCTCGAGCGTGCCGCCCGGCAGCCGGTCGGGTGGCAGCCGTGGGGCCGTGAAGCCTTCAGGCTGGCCGCGCGCCTCGATCGCCCGATCCTGCTGTACGTGGGCGCCGACGAATGCCGCTGGTGTGCGGTGATGGATCGCGAGGCCTACGCCGACATCGAGCTCGGGGCGCTCATCGACTCGCTGTTCGTGCCCGTGCGCGTCGATCGCGACGAGCGGCCCGACGTGGCGCAGCGCTACGGGGTCGCGGTGCAGCTGCTCACCGGCCTGCGCGGCTACCCATTGACGGTCTTCCTGACCCCCGAGGGGTCTCCCTTTTTCGGCGGCACCTACTTTCCAGCCGACGACCCGATGACCGGTCGCGGCATGAAACAAATCCTCCCCGAGGTGGCGCGTACCTTCCGGGAGCAGCGGGCCTTCGTGCGCCGTCAAGCGGCGGTGCTGCGGCAGCTCGCACACACCCGGGAGGCGGGGGCGCGTGGCGTGCTCGAGCCGCGCGCCGTCGCCGCAGCGATCGACAGCGTGCGCGCGACGATCGACGGTGCGCTGCGGGCGCGCGCCCCGCTCGGGAGCCTTGTCTACACGCAAGCGGCGGCGCTGCTGCTCGCCACCGCCGCCCGCGGAAACGACTCGGGCGATCTCGAGGTCGCACGGTCGGTACTCGATGCCGTAGCTGACTCGGGCGAGGCGGCGGCAGCCGAGAGCGACCGGGACGATCCCCCTGGTCTGGTGCGCGCCGGGATGCTCCGCAACCTCGCCGTGGGGTGGGCGCTGACGGCCGAGCCGCACTATCGTGAGGCCGCGCGCCGGCTGGTGCGCTCCCTGCTGCGCGACTTGAGCGCGACCGAGGATCGAGTCGTCTTCTCGGATCGCGAGGCCTACGTGGTCGGCGCGGTCCTCGAGGCGGCGGCCGCGACCGCGGACTCCGGTGCGGAGCGGAGCAGCCTCGCGGCGCTGGACGCTCTGCTCGCGCGCGCCTATCGGCCGGGCCGCGGGGTGCGTCACGTGCCCGGCCGACGCTCTGCCGCACCTACCCTCATGCAGGACCAGGTGCAGGTCGCGGGGGCGTGCCTCGCGGCGTACAACGCCAGCGGCGAGCCCCGCTACCTCAGCGTGGCGGAGGATCTCGCCGCTCTCTTCGAGCGCGACTTCGCGGACCCAATGGGCGGCTACTTCGACGCGTCGGGCGCCGATCCCGCAGCACCGGCGCTGGCCGACCGCACCAAGCAGGTGCTTGACGACCTGCTTCCGGGCGCGAATGCCTGGGCCGCCCGGGTGCTGCTCCAGCTTGCCGATGCCACTGGCGATGCGGTGTACCGCAGGCGCGCCGAGGCCACCCTCGAGGCATTCGCCGGCGTGCTCCCGGCGGAGGGGGTGCGGGCCTCGAGCTACCTCACCGCCGCCCAGGCTGTCTTTTCCCCCCACTAGCTCGCCGCTGCTCGTTCCGAAGCCCCTAGCGCGCCGCGCTGCCGCCGCTGTAGCGTGACGCCCTAATCCCGATGCAGGTCTCATGAATGCAGGCGGTACGCCCTCCGATGCGGAGGTAGTGGCCCAGGTCTTGAGCGGCGACCGGGAAGCGTTCGGAGTCGTCATCCGGCGCTACGAGCCGGGCCTGCTGCGCTATGCGGCGCGCATGCTCGGCAGCCGGGATGCGGCTGTGGACGCGGTGGCGGAGGGCTTCGTCCGAGCCTACCGCCACCTGGCGAGTTGTCGCGACCCGGCGCGGCTGCGGACATGGCTGTATCGCATCGTGGCCAACCGGTGTAAGAGCCACTTGGCCCGGCGCTCGCGAGCGGAGGTTTCGCTGGACGAGGCTCCACCGGTCGCGGACCCGGGCGACAATGAGGCAGCCGTGGAGCTAGCCGAGCAGGTGGCCCTCGTGGAGCGGGCGCTCACGACGCTGTCGCCCGAGAAGCGGGAGGCGTTCGTCCTCAAGCACGTCGAGGGGATGACCTACGAGGAGATGGCTGCGGCGACGGGGGAGCGGATCCCCACGCTGAAGATGCGCGTGCATCGCGCGCGGGAAGCGCTGCTGCTGGCGCTGGAGGACTACCGATGAGCACGATCGACCCCCGAATCCATCAGGCCCTGGACGGTGAGATCCCCCTCGAGACGCTGCCGCCCGAGCTGCGGCGCCAAGCCGAGCTGCTCGAGGCGGCGGCGGCGCTCCTCGCCGCGGCTCCTGCGGCGGAGAGTGTCGCCGGGCGCGTGATGCAGACCCTCGACCATCGCGCGGTCACTCGGCGGTCGCGCCTCGTGCGGTGGCTGGTCACGCCGCGTGCCGTGGTGCTGCGGATGCGACCCGTCTGGAGCCTGGCGCTCGCCGCGGGGGTGCTGCTCGTCGCATTGCTGCCCCTGCGTGAGCCCCCCTCCATCGCCGCCGTGGGTGAGGAGGAGGGGATCGCGCAGTTCGTGGCGCGCTTCCCCGGGGCGCGGTCGGTCGCCGTCGTCGGTTCGTTCAATGACTGGCGCGCCGGCTCGATCGCGCTGGAGGATCGGGATCACGACGGCGTGTGGCGTGGTGTGGTGGTGCTCCCCGCCGGGACGCACGAGTACATGTTCGTCGTGGACGGGGAGCGCTGGGTCGCCGATCCGCTGGCGGGACGCTACGTGGCCGACGACTTCGGCCGCGAGAACTCGCTGCTGATCGTGCGACCCGTCAAGCTATGAAGAGGTTGCTGCTCGCCTACGTCGCATGCAGTGCGCCGCTCGCGGCCCAGTCGGTGCGCGGGCGACTGGAGGGACGGGTCCCCCCCGCCAGCATCTCAGTGCTCGACTCCCTGGTGCAGGTCGCCGCTCACGAGCACCTGCCGACCGAGCCGCTCCTCCAGAAGGCGATCGAGGGTGGCGCCAAGCAGGTATCCGGCGAGCGCATCGTCAAGGCGGTGGTGCTAAACCTGGACCAGCTGCGTCGCGGGCAGGCGCTGCTGCGCCGCGCCGGCGACACGCCCCCCGTTACGCCCGGGGAAGTGGTCACGGTGGTGTGGGCGCTGAAGCGGGGCCTCCCCGACTCGGTTGTGGAACAGGTGGTGGCCGCGCTCCCCGGCGAGCCCCGCAGCTCGGCCCTGCATGCGATCGCCGACCTGGTGGTGCATCGCATCCCAGCGGATTCGGCAGCCGGCCTCATCCTCGAGGCGGTGCGCCAGGGTGTCCGGGGGCCGCGCTTGCTCGACGTTTCGGGCGCGGCGGTCCAGGAGCTGCAGCGCGGCCGTACCCACGCCGAGGCGCTGGCGGTGGTGCGCCGTGAGCTCCCGAACGTGCCGCCGCCGCCGCCGCCGGCGCGGGCTACCGTGCTCCGGGCCCGCCGGCCGGGCGGGGGCGCGCCTCAGGTGCCCGAGCGGTAGGTGTCAAAGTGAGACGTCCGGAGGGGTGGGGGCGCGGCGTGACGGGTGGGCGGCAGCGCGGGTCTCAGGGAGTGAAGCGGGCCGGGTCGGCCCGCCATTTCCCTCTGGGAGGTTCACTCACATGATCCGTCGTATCATCCTGACCGCCGCATTGCTGGCAGCCCCGGCGATCATCGTGGCTCAGCAGGTCGCTCCGGCGGCCGTGTCGGCGCAGCAGGACACCTCGAAGGCTAAGAAGGCGACGCCGAAGAAGAAGACTGCTGGCAAGAAGAAGACTGCGAAGCCCGCGGCCAAGGACACCACGAAGGCCAAGATGTAATCAGGACGTATAGTCGGCGTTGATCCGGACGTAGTCCGGCGTCAAGTCGCAAGTCCACACCACCGCCTCCGCTCGACCTGCCCCGAGGTCGAGCCGGAGGCGGATTGTTTTCTCCTGGAAAATGGCGCGGGCGCGCGCCGGGTCGGGGTTGGCGGTGGCGCCGCCCGTAGCGAGCGTGAGCCAAGCGTCGCCCCCCCCCTCTCCGGCTTGCAGCGTCAGGCGCTCGACCATGAGCGGGATCCCCGCGGCTCCGGCGGCTGCGAGCACGCGCCCCCAGTTGGGATCGGCACCGTAGATAGCGGTCTTGACGAGCGTGGAGCGGGCAATCGCCCGGCCCACCTCGCGCGCCGCCTTTTCGCTCGCGGCGCCCACGACCTGGACTTCGAGCACCTTCGTGGCGCCTTCGCCGTCCTCCACCACGGCAAGGGCGAGGGTGCGAGCCACGCGCTGCACGGCCTCTTCGAACTGCTTCCAGACGGCCCCGTCACGAGCGGGGTCCACGCCGGAGGCGCCGTTGGCGAGGAGGAGCACCGTGTCGTTGGTGCTGGTGTCTCCGTCGACCGAGATGGCGTTGAAGGAGCGGTCGGTGACGCGGTGCAGCAGGGGGGCGAGCGTGGCGGGCTCGGCGACGGCGTCGGTCGTGAGGACGGCGAGCAGCGTCGCGAGGTCGGGGTGGATCATCCCCGCGCCCTTGGCGATGCCTCCGACGGTCATGGCGCCGCTGGGCGTGTCCAAGCGGACGGCGCAGTGCTTCGGCCGAGTGTCGGTGGTCATGATGGCGCGGGCGGCGTCAGGACCGCCGTCGGCGGAGAGCCGCCCGGCGGCCTCGCGCAGGCCGGCGGCCACCGCGGCGCCAGGGAGCGGCACGCCGATGACCCCCGTGGAGAGCACCAGGGCCGTGCGCGGAGGCAGGCCCGCCGCCTGCTCGGCCGCCTGGGCCATGGCGCGCGCCGCCTCGAGGCCGGCCGCGCCGGTGCAGGCGTTGGCGACGCGCGCGTTCATCGCTACCGCGCGAATCCTGCCGGGCCGCTCGCCCACGAGGTCGGCGTCATAGACGACCGGCGCCGCGCGCACGGCGTTGCGCGTGAACACGCCCGCGGTGGCGCAGCTCGTCCCGCTGACGAGAAGCGCGACGTCAGCAGCGCCGTCGGGCTTCAGGCCGGCATGCGCCGCCGCGGCTGTGAATCCGCTGGGCGAGGTGACGGAGCCGTTCGGGAGGGAGGTGAACGTGGCGGTCATCGGCGGTCAAGATAGCGGGTCGCGCATCGCTTGTGTAACCGGACGGCGTTTCTTATCATAGCACAACCTTCCCGGGAGGCCCGTTCGATGTCGGAACCGTTCCTCAGCTCCGACGACTACGACGAACGCGCGCATCAACTCTACAACGACGGACAATACGACCAAGCCCTCGAGAACCTGCGCGAGGGGCTCACGCGGTATCCCCATGCCGTCGAGCTACACGTGGGCATGGGCTACGCGCGTCTAGCTCGGGACGAATATCTCTGGGCCCGCCGAGCCTTCGAGGAGGCGTTGGGACTCGATCAGGGGCACGAAGACGCGCTCGCGGGGTTGGGGGAGGTGCTGCTCAAGTTCGGAGAGCGGATCACCGCGGTGGCGTGCTTCGATCGAATCCTGGCGCTAGGGTTTAGGGACGATCACGACCTGATGCTGCAAATCGGCCGCGCTCTGTTCCGCGAGGGCGTGCTCGATCAGGCGCGCCGCTTCTTCGAGATCGCGGTCGCGGCCCACCCCGACTCGGCCGAGGCGGCCGCCAGCGTCGGCTACGCCACGCATCGCCTGACGGACGAAGGCGGGGCGCTGTCGTGGCTGCGGCGCGCCCTGGAGCTCGATCCCTCCCACTCGGAAGCCCGGGTGTACCTGGCGAACCTGCTGTACGAGCGGGGCGAGTACGAGGCCGCCCTGTTTCACCTGGAGCGCACCGAGCCGGACGAGCACTTCGACGGACTCGCCATCTGGCGGCTCGTCGACCTGAAGAAGAGCGTGTACCGCCTCCCCGACGATGACCCCGAGCTCGCGCCCTGGCACCTGCGGCTGGAGGAGCTGGCCGGCGAAGAGGGACCCGACGACCTACTGCTGGCCGAGATCGAGGCGACCGGCCCCGACGGCCAGGTGCGCGACCCCCGGCAGCTCGAGATGTTCGGCACGCTGCTCACCCAGCTCAAGGGGATGCGGACGCGTCCGGGAGGGGGCGGCGGGAGCGGGGTGGAGATCCATCGGGTGAGCACGCTCAGGGGCGTGACGTACGTCGGGACCTGGGAGGAGATCGTGCGGCAAATGAAGGACGAGGCGGCGGAATGGGCGGCCGGCTCGCTCGAGGCGTACATGCTCGCGAGCGCGCGGCGCGGGCGCAAGCAGACGGGCGTGGTGATTCCCACCACGGATCCCGAGAGCTTCTTGAAGGGCAGCGCGGACGCGGGGCTGTTGCGGATATTGGGCTAGTTTGGGAAACGGGAAACGGTCCCGCGAAGCGACTGCGTCGTTTTGTCGCGGAGAGGGACCGTTTCCCGTTTCCCGGTCTCAGAGCCCCCGCTTCAGCCCGATAGCGATGCTCAACGGTCCGTCGCCCAGCGCGACCAGTGTGATCGCCCCCGCCAGGAGCAGGCTCTCCAGCTCGAACGAGCTGCCTCGCGGCACCTGGACGGCGAGAATCGCCACCACCATCTCGACCGCCATGCAGGCGGCCCAAAACCGGGTGAAGATCCCGAGCAACACGCATGCCGCGCCCACCGTCTCGACCGCGATCAGGACGACGGCCCACAGGGTGGCGAACGGCACGCCCACGCCGTGGAGGAAGCCGGCCACCGCCGGGACGCCGTTGCTCACCTTGACGATGCCGTGGCGCAGAAACACGCCGCCGACGGCGAGACGCATGAAGAAGGCCGCGTATGGGCTCAACCGGTTCATGCACCCTCCGAGCTGGTGGTGGGCTGTATGGCGGTACCGCGCCGGCGCCTGTCGGTTCGGATCTGGCGCGCCCCGAAGCGCCGGGTGACGACGTCGAGACCTCGCTGCAGGTGGACCCGCCCCATCCCCGTCACGTCCACGTAGCAGACGCCCGCTTCGGGCACGGCGTGCAGCACCACGTGGCCGCCGTGACACAACAGGACCGCGCCCACGCCCCGCGGACCGATCTTGACGACGGGAGGGGTCGCGGGGTCGAGACCGGCGGCGTTCGCGGCCGCCAGCAGCAGCCCGGCGAGGTCCTGCGCGTCGCTGAAGCGGCTCGCCGGGATGCCGTCCAAGTCGGCGGCCAGTTGCTCCAGCGTCACGGCATGCACGGGGCGGCCCTGCCGCCTAGAACATCGACATGGCGAGGAACGACCGGAGGTTGTCGTTCGTCACCCGCAGCCTCGCCGACAACAGCCGCACCACGGACCAAAGCACCTTGTAGGCGATGTCGCGGTTGAAGTCGAGGAGCAGCTCGAAATCGGAGCGTGAGATGGTGATCAGCGTGCAGGCGGTGTTCGCGATGGCGTCGGTCGAGCGCTCCGAGCGGTCGAAGATGGACATCTCGCCGAAGCAGGCTCCCGGCTTCAGCACGGCGAGGGCCTCTTCGCCGGAGCCCGGAATCGTGCGGGAGATGCGGACCTCGCCTGCGGAAATGATGAAGAGCCGGTTGCCCGGCTCCCCTTCCTTGAACACGTGCTGTCCCAGGGTGAACTTTTGCTCGCGGCATACCTCCGACACCCGGGCCAGCTCGCCCTCGTCGAGGTCCTGGAAGATCGCGGCTTGCTTCAACAGACCGAGGTCCACGGCGTGAAGCTATGGCGCGTGGGAGGGAGGGGCAAGTGAAACCGTGGGTGACGCGGGCCGATGTGCTGACGGCGCTGCGCGTTCCCCTCGCACTGTTGTTTCCGTTCCTGCGCCACCCCGCGTGGCAGCTCGGGGCCGTGGCCGTGGCGGCCGCGTCCGACTTCTTCGACGGCGTGCTGGCGCGGCGGTTCGGGAGCTCGCGCGCAGGGGCGTTCCTCGATCCGGTGGCCGACAAGCTGTTCATGGCGGCGGCGTTCCTCACGATCGCGCAACGCGGCCTGCTGCACCTGATCGAGGTGATCGGGGTACTTACGCGCGACCTGGTCGCGGTGCTCGGCTTTCTGGGCAGCGGGCTGCTGCGGCGGCCCGTGGCGCTTCCGGCGCGCGCCGGCGGCAAGGCGGTGACGGTGGGACAACTCCTGACCCTGGTGGCGGCCATCGCGCAGTCGCCCCTGGTGCGGCCGCTCGCGTGGGCCACGGCGGCCATCGGACTCTATGCCATCTGGGACTACGGGCGGGCGGCGGCGCGCGCAGGCCCGCAGGCGCCGGGGGGAGCGGGAGGAGCGAGGGAGTGACGTGAGGACTCTCAGGCTGGTGACGCTGGCTTCGACACTGGCGGTGCCGCTCGCGGCGCAGGCTTTCAACCCGCCGCGCGGCGGCCCCGCGCGATCAGGGGGCACGCAGATCGGTCTCCTGGGGTTCAGTGTGCGCGCGGGCGTCGACGTGGCCGGCAACGGGCAGTTCGTGGCCGCCGTCGCCCTCGACATCGGCAACGTCGGGCTGGAGCGAGTGCGGCTCCGCCCGGCGGCGGAGATCGGGATCCTCAACGGCGCGAACACGTACGCCGCGAGCTTCGATGTGCTGTACCGGTTCGCGGACGACAAGCAGGCGGTGACGCCGTATGCCGGCGCGGGGGTGGCCCTCGCCGGGCACGCGGCGTGCGGCTCCGATCCCGGCTGCCCCGGGGTGTGGGTGAACGCCGCCTTCGGGGTGGAACTGCGCTACCGCTCCACGTTCAACTGGGTGGTCGAGTACCACCCCATGGACCTGTTCCGACACAATCGCTTCTATGTCGGCCTCACAACCCGGCGCGGGAGCTGACGGTGGCGGACGGCGGGCGCGCGGTTACGGTGCGGTGGCGCGAACAGCTGCTGTTCGAGGGCGGCGCGGCCGGCAAGCCCGCCGTGCTGGTGGACGGGGACGGCGCGGCGGCGACGAGTCCGGTCGAGATGCTGCTCGTGGCCGCGGCCACCTGCTCCGCTGCCGACGTGGTCTCGATCTTGGTCAAGCAGCGCGTCGTGCTGCGCGCGCTCGACATCGAGGTGCGGGGGACGCGGCGCGAGGAGCATCCGCGCCGCTACACGACCATCCACCTCGCCTTCACGATCGCGGGTGCCGGCGCCGACGAGGCGAAGGCTCGCCGCGCGATCGACTTGTCGCTCACGAAGTATTGCTCAGTCGTGGCGTCGCTCGCCCCCGACCTGTCGATCACCTACGCCGTCGCGATACGCTGAGGCGTGGCGCTGGGCCGCCGCGCTCGTGCTGGCTACCCTCGGAGCCGCTGGGACCGGGGGGGCGCAAGGCGCGCAAGGGCGAGTGGTCCGGGAATGGCACGTCGGCTTGACGGCCGCACTGGCGCAGCGTGACTTCTGGGGAGCGGAGCTGGGGCTCGGGGTCCGGCCGGGGCGGGCGGGGGCGGGACAGACGCGGTTTGCCGTCGCGGTCGCCGCAGGCGATGCCGAGGGCACCGCTGGGGTGCGCGTGGCGGGATCGGCGCAGTTCGTGCTTAGACCCGCTGCGCGCGCCGGCGCCAGCCCCTACGCCGGGCTCGGCCTCGCATTCGCGGGCGCGCGCGGTGTCAGCGGCGGGGGGTACCTGGCGGCGCTGCTGGGCGTCGAGGCGGCGCCGGGAACGCAGCGTGGATGGTTCGTCGAGCTCGGGGTGGGTGGTGGCGTGCGCGCCGTCGCCGGCGTGCGCTGGCGCCGCCTCCCGTCCTAGGGGTGCAGCGGCTCAGCTCGTGGCGCCGACCGGCGCGACCCGCGCGACGACGGGCTGGCAGTAGCGCTCGCCCAGAACGCGGAGCTGCGCGAGCTGCGCGTCGTCCAGACCGTCGTAGCGATCACGCAGATAGAGGATCGTGTCGTCGAACCATTCCTTCTGATGCTCCAGCAACGCTTCCAGGACGCCACAGCGAAGGATGTGGGAGAACAGCTCGTCGCGTGCTTGGTCGAAAGGCGTGGGGGTTTGGCTGCGGCGGGGTTCGGGACGCTGTTTGCCCATGCAGGATGCTCCCTTCGGCGAATTGGGGTGGTTACGGCGATCGGCGGCCGCAATGTAATACCGAGCCGCCGGCCGTGCCAAGGGCCGACGCGCTCCCGCGAGTCGTGGTATAATCCCGTGTGACCGTCCGGGAAGGGCGGACCCGATGGACGTGTTGCAGAGAGGAAGGGCAGGCGCATGAGTGAGGGTCGAGAGCAGGACGAGGTGTACGGTCCCGAACGCGCCGAGCGGTTGGTGGCGCTGCTGCGCGCGCTGGCCGAGCGCATCCAGGATCTGGACCGGGGCAGTCGACTCCTCGAGGCGGTGCCGGAGATCCAGCGGCTGCTCGGCGACGCGCGCAGCGAGCTGTTTCACTACGAGGTGCGGCTCACCTACGATACGCCCGAGGTCGCCGAGAGCCGCCGCATCGTGGAAGAAGCTGAGCGGCGAACTGGCGACCTGGAGTTCGAGGGAAGCGGGGGTGGAAGCGAGGGCGACGACGACGAGCCATGGTTGGGGGGAGGGGGGGGAGGGGGGCTCGACGAGTGAAAGGGTTCTACATCGGGCTGGCGGTGGTGGCTGTGGCGGGCGGGGGTTGGCTGTGGTACTCAGCGCGCCACGCTTCCGGGGACCGGGCCCCGGGCGCCTTGGGTCCCGCGGCCCCAGTGCCCGCCGTGCCGGCGGCGGACGCATTCCGCGGGTTTACCCTGGGCAGCGATTCGGCAGCGATCGAGGTCACGGAGTACTCGGACTTCGAATGCCCCTATTGCGCCCTGTTCGCGACCGTGCAGATGCCGGTCGTGCGCCAGCAGCTCATCGCCACCGGCAAGGTGCGCTGGCGCTATCGCGAGTTTCCCTTGTCGATGCACAAGTACTCCCGTCTCGCCGCCCTGGCGGGGCAGTGCGCCGGCGAGCAGGGCAAGTTCTGGGAGATGCACGACCAGCTTTTCAATCACCATGAGTGGGCGCAGACCGGCAAGGACCCGGCCGGGCGGTTTCACGACTTCGCGAAGGACATCGGTCTCGACCTCGCGAAGTACGACGCCTGCCTCCAGAGCCAGCGCTACACCGGCCGCATCGAAGCGAGTTATGAAGAGGGGGAAGCGCGCGGCGTTCAATCGACGCCGACGTTCTTCGTCGACGGGCGCAGGTACCAGGGCAACGCGACGTCGGACGCTTTCAAGGCGCTGGTCGACAGCCTGCTCCGGGCGCGCCGTTCGCGTTGATGCGGCGGCGCCAGATGATCACCGTGCTCGCGCTCGCGGGCTGCTTCGTCGCGCTCTACCTGTGGCTGTACAAGCTCGGCGTCATCGGTGAGCTGCGCTGCGGCACCGGGGGCTGCGAGGTCGTGCAGGCCAGCCGGTACGCCGAGTTTCTCGGGCTTCCGGTGGCGCTGTACGGTGTGATCGGGTACGCCACGCTGTTCCTCGTCGGTGTCGCGGGCGCGCGGCCCGCGGCCGCAGGGCGGCGCGCGCCGGACATCATGCTCGCGGCACTGGCGTCGCTCGGATTCGCGTTCACGCTGTACCTCACTTCCCTCGAGCTGTTCGTGATCCACGCCATCTGCCGATGGTGCGTCGGCTCGGCCGCCATCATGACGGCGATCTGGGTTCTCGCGCTCCTGGGCGTCCGTCCCCCGCGCGCACTGTGACCCCGCGCTCGGACGCCGCGGCCCAACCGAGCGGCCGCTACCTCGCCACCCTCGCCCTCGCCGCGCTGGGCGTCGTGTACGGCGATATCGGCACCAGCCCGCTGTACGCGCTGCGGGAGTCGTTCTACGGGACCCACGGCATCGCCGTCAACCCGGACAACGTCCTGGGCGTGCTGTCGCTCGTGTTCTGGTCGCTGTTCCTCGTGGTCACGATCAAGTATCACATCGTTATCATCCGCGCCGATAACAAGGGGGAAGGCGGCGTGCTCGCCTTGATGGCGCTGGTGAACGGCAGCCGCGTGGCCCGCGGGCTCTCGCCGCGCCGCATCATCATCCTCCTCGGCATCTTCGGGTCCGCGCTCCTGTACGCCGACGGCGCCCTCACGCCGGCGATATCGGTGCTCTCCGCCGTCGAAGGCCTGGAGATTGCGACACCGGAGCTTGCGACGTGGGTGATTCCAGGGACGCTCGTGATCCTGGTTGGCCTCTTTTTCCTGCAGAGCCGCGGGACGGCGCGCATCGGCGCGCTGTTCGGTCCCGTGATGCTCGTCTGGTTCGGCACCATTGGGATTCTCGGGTTGAGCGAGATCGTACGCCAACCCGCGGTGCTGGCCGCGATCTGGCCCGCCCACGCGGTGCGTTTTTTCGCGGCGGACGTGAGGCGCGGCTTCATCGTGTTGGGGGCCGTGTTCCTCGTGGTCACCGGCGGTGAGGCGCTGTACGCAGACCTCGGTCACTTTGGCCATCGCGCCATCCAGATCGCCTGGTTCAGCACCACGTTCCCATGCCTGCTGCTCAACTACTTCGGACAGGGGGCGTTGCTGCTGCGGGATCCCGCCGCGGCGGAAAATCCCTTCTACCACCTCGCCCCGAGCTGGGCCCTGTACCCCCTGATCGCCCTCGCGACCGCGGCGACGATCATCGCCTCGCAGGCGGTCATTTCGGGCGCCTTCTCCCTCACCCGACAGGCCGTGCAGCTCGGGTACAGCCCACGGCTCAGCATCGAACACACCTCGTCGCACGAGATCGGCCAGATCTACGTCCCCGCGGTCAATTGGGGTCTGATGGTCCTCACCTGCGTGCTGGTGCTCGGGTTCCGGACGTCGAGCAACATCGCCGGCGCCTACGGCGTGGCCCTTTCCACGTTGATGCTGATGACCACGCTGATGTTCTACGTGATGAGCCGCGAGGTGTGGGGCTGGAGCTTCATGAAGGCCGCGGGCGTGGCCGGCATGTTTCTGTGGTTGGACGTGCTGTTCTTCGCGGCCAACGCCCTGAAAATCCGTAACGGCGGCTGGGTCCCCCTCGCGATCGCGGGCGCCGTGTTCACGCTGATGACCACGTGGAAGCGCGGCCGCGAGATCCTCTCCAAGCGCATGCTGGAGAAGACGCTGCCGCTCAAGATGCTGCTCGCCGATCTGGCGGCGGAGCCGCCGATCCGGGTGCCGGGGACCGCCGTCTTCATGTACGGCACCGCCGACGGCACCCCCCCAGCGCTGGTGCACAATCTGGCGCACAACAAAGTGCTGCACGAGAAGATTGTGTTCCTGACCGTGGTGACGCTCGACGTCCCCCACGTGCCGCCCGCCGAGCGGGTGGTGGTGAAGCGCATCGGAAAAGGGTTCAACAGCGTGGTCGCGCGCTACGGATTCATGGACGATCCGAACATCGAGGACGTCCTGGCGGGCTGCCGCATGAAGTCACTCGACATCCGGATGGAGGGGACGACGTTCTTCCTGGGCCGCGAAATCCTGGTTGCCTCCGAGCGGCCCGGGATGCCCGAGTGGCGGGAAAAGCTGTTCGCGTTCATGTCGCGCAACGCGCAGCGGGCGACCGTCTTCTTCAAGATCCCGGCGAACCAGGTGTTCGAGGTAGGGGCGCAAGTCGAGCTCTAGCAGGCGAGCGGTCAGAGGCCCCACGAAGCGACTGACCGCTCGCCTTGCGCTACTCCACTTGGCCGAACTTCGCGATGTCTTCCGGCAATTCCTCGCGCGTCGCTACCACGTCCTTGCCCTGCACCAGGGTGCGGATCTGCTCGACCACGTCCGGGTTCGCAAGCGTCGTCACGTCGCCGACGTCTCGGCGATTCGAGATCGCCGCGAGCACGCGGCGCATGATCTTCCCCGAGCGCGTCTTGGGCATGTCCGGCACGATGTACACGTGCTTGGGTCGCGCGATCTTGCCGATCACCTCTTCGTTCGCCCTGATCACCCGGTCCACGATGTCCTGGCTCGCCTGCACGCCCGGTTTCACCGCGATGTACACCTCGGGCACGCGCCCCTTCACCTCATCCTGGACCGGGACGACGGCGGCCTCAGCCACTTCCGGCACCGTGAGGCAGGCGGACTCGATCTCCTTCGTGCCAAGGCGGTGCCCGGCGACGTTGATCACATCGTCGATGCGGCCCAGGATGCGGTAGTAGCCATCGGCCGCCTGCACGGCACCGTCGCCGCACAGGAACGGCCAGTCGCGCCAGTCTTTGCTGCGGGGATTCTGGTTGTACTTCGCGAAGTACGTCTTGACGTAGCGGTCGCGGTCGCCCCAGATCGTCTGCATGATGCCCGGCCAGGGATTGCGGATGCAAATGTTGCCCGCCCGACCGGACCCCTTCGGGACCTCGGTGCCGGTCTCGTCGTAGATGACCGGGTGGATCCCCGGCGCGCCGGGACCGCAGCTCCCCGGCTTCATCGCATGAATCGCCGGCACGGTGGTGCCGAGAAAGCCGCCCGTTTCAGTCAGCCACCACGTGTCGGTGATCACGGCTTCCCGCTTGCCGACCTCGTCGTAGTACCAGCGCCACGCCTCCGGCTCGATCGGCTCGCCCACCGTGGTCATCGACTTGAAATGGTATTTGTACTTGCGTGGTTCTTGCGGGCCGAGCTTGCGCAGCATGCGAATGGCCGTCGGTGCGGTGTGGAAAATGTTCACGCCCAACCGCTCGGCAATGCGCCAGGGGCGCCCCGCGTCGGGAAACGTCGGCACGCCTTCGTACAGCACGCTCGTCGCCGCGTTGGCGAGGGGGCCGTAGACGATGTAGGAATGGCCGGTGATCCAGCCGATGTCCGCCATGCACCAGTAGATGTCCTCGGGATGAATGTCGAGAATCCACTTGGCGGTGGCGGTGACGTACGACAAGTAGCCCGCGATACCGTGTTGCGCCCCCTTGGGCTTGCCCGTCGTGCCGCTCGAGTACATCAAGAACAGGGGTCCTTCGGACGGCAGCGCCACCGGCTCCACCTTCTGGCCCTTGTATTCTTTCAGCAGGTCGTTCATGAAGAAGTCGCGATCCGGAACCATCGGCGTCTTGGCGGAATATTTTCCCGGATAACGCTGCCACACCAAGACCTTGTCGACGTCCTGCCCCAGGTCTTTCGCCGTCCGCACCGCGATGTCGGCATTCGCCTTGTGATCGATGAGCGTGCCGCTGCGCCAGTAGCTGTCCATCGTAATGAGGACGCGGCTGCCCGAATCCTGAATACGCGAGCCGCACGCCTGGCCGCTGAACCCACCGAAGACCTGCGAATGGATGATGCCTAGCCGCGCACACGCCAGCATCGTGATGGGCAGCTCCGGGACCATGGGCATGTGGAAGGTGACGCGGTCTCCCGCCTTGAGTCCCAGACCGCGCAGCAGGGCCGCGAGTTCATTCACGCGATCGTACAACTCCTGATACTTGATCACCACATCAGGCTCTGCTTCCGGCTCGGGCACGAAAAGGAAGGCTGCTTTGTTCCCGTACTTGGCCAGCTGGCGATCGACACAGTTGTAGCACGCGTTGATCTTGCCCCCGACGAACCATTTCCAGAACGGCGCGTCGCTGGTATCGAGGACGGTGCGATATGGCTCGAACCAGGTCAGCATGTTCGCATATTCCTTGAAACAGTCGGGAAAATTGTCGAGGCCGAACTTTTCAAGGATGTGCGCATCTCGCATGTTCGCTTGTGCTTTGAATTTCTCGGAGGGCTGGTAGTAGTCCTCTTCCTTCCAATGCACCGCGATCTGCGCTTCGCTGACCTCGGTCTGCTCCTTCGTTTGCATCGTGTCTGCCATGGGATTCGCCTCCTACCGTAAAGGTAGGCTATACCCGCCGGGCCTTGCAATCTGCGCCCAGGCCCTCGGTCTGCGGCGACGGCGCGCGTGAGCGAACTCACCGCCGCTTTGACAAGCGGTTGATCGGACGCAGCTTAGCTCTGTGGCACCGGAGTCGCACTGCAGGCCGCCGGACCTTGCAGGAGTGGAGCGTGAAGGAGCCGATGGCCATGACGACGCGACCGACGGAGAAGGTGCTCGCCGCCCCGGCGACGCTGGGCCTCGAGTCGCGCACCGCGTTCCGGCGAGCCGCCGGGGAGCTGCTCGACCAGCTGCCCGAAGGCGCTGGGCGGCTCGTGATCGATCTGTCAGCGACGCGGGCGGTGGACAGCGCGGGGCTCGGCGCCCTGATGCTGATCCAGCGCAAGGCAGCCGAGCGGCGGCTCGGCGTCTGCCTGCGCGGGACGAACGAAGAGCTGCGGTTTCTCCTGGTGCTGACCAAGCTCGACGACCTGTTCGAGCTGGAGAGCGGCGGGCGCTAGGCTATATTGCGCTCCCATGGAGCGCGCGGCGACCCGGCGGAAGGTGCTGTTTGTCGAAGACGAGCCGCTGATCCGCTCGAACTACGAACGATACTTCGCGTCGCAATACCAGATGGCGTTCGCCGGCTCGGGCAGCGAGGCCCTGCAGCGGCTCGAGAAGTTCGAGCCGGACGTGCTGGTGCTCGATATGCGCCTCCCCGACACGGACGGCGTCGCCCTGCTCCAGGCGATCCGTGCGTCGCACCCCGGCCTTCCAGTAGTCGTGACCACCGCGTACGCCAGCATGGAGCCGCTCATCACCGTGCTGGACCTCGGGCATAGCGGGTACTTGATCAAGCCCTTCGACATGGACGATCTCGCCGCGCGCATCGATGCTGCAGGCTGAAGGCCTGCGGCACGCCTTTGACCGGGTGCGCGCCCTCGACGGCATCTCGTTCACGCTGTCAGCGGGACAGACGCTCGCGCTCTTCGGCCCGAACGGCGCCGGGAAAACGACGCTCCTGAAGGTGCTCGCAGGGCTGATTCGGCCGCAGCAGGGGCGGGCAGTCGTGGAGGGAGGTCGTCGCGCGGTGGGGTGGATCGGACACCAGTCCCACCTGTACGGGCATCTGACTGTGCGAGAGAACCTGTTGTTTTGGGGGTCGCTGTACGACCTGCCGGCGGCGGAGCGCCGCGCGCGGGCCGATGCCCTGCTCGGCCGTCTGGCGATCGCCGATCGGGCGGACGTCCCCGTGCGCGTGCTGTCGCGCGGCCAGATGCAGCGCGTCACGATTGCCCGCGCCCTGATTCACGACCCGCGCGTGCTGCTGCTCGACGAGCCGTTCACCGGCCTCGACCTGGCGGCGGCGGCGGAGTTCCGTCGCCTCCTGCGCGAGCTGGGAGGTGGGCGGATCGTGGTACTGGCGACGCACAACGTGGACGAGGGCGTCGAGCTGGCCACGGACGTCGCGTTCCAGGCGCGCGGCCGCTTCGTGCACTTCGCTCCCCGAGCCGGGCGCGGTGGCGCCGAGATCGCCGAGGCGTATCGCGAGGCGGTGGCCGGTGCGTGAGGTGCTGCGGCACGCCTGGGCGATCGGGCGCAAGGACTTGCTGCTCGAGTTCCGCTCCCGCACCGCCTTCGTGTCCGCCGTGGTGTTCACCGCCCTCGTCTTGACCGTATTCAACTTCGGCCGCGATCCCACGGCGGTGGCGACCGTGGACTTGGCGCCGAGCATCCTCTGGGTGACGTTCACCTTCGCGGCGATGCTGGCGTTGAACCGCGCCTTTCAGCTCGAGCTCGAGAATCAAGCGCTCGACGGCCTGCTGGTGTCCCCGGTCAGCCGCACCAGCATCTACTGGGCCAAGCTCTTCGCGAACTGCGTGTTCGTGGGCGTGGTCGAGTGCGTGGGGCTTCCCTTGTTCGTGCTGTTCTTCGACGTGCCCGTGGGCGCGGTGCTGGCGCCCCTCGTCGGGGTCATCGCGCTCGCCACGCTGGGGTTCGTGGCGGTGGGAACCCTGTTCAGCGCGATGGTGATCCGTACCCGCTTCGCCGAGCTGATGCTGCCCGTGCTGCTCCTGCCGTTCATGATCCCGCCGCTGATCGGCGCGGTGCAGGTCACGGCCCGGCTGCTCGCGGGGCGCCCCTTGAGCGAGGTGACCGGCTGGCTTAGGTTGCTCGCCGCATTCGACATCGTGTTCCTGACGCTCGCGACGATGTTGTTTCCAACGACGGTGAACGAATGAGCCTTGCGCAACGCGGTCGCTGGCTGACCTGGGTGAGCCTGATCCTGCTGGGTGGTGTCTACGTGCGCGCCCTGGCGTTCACGCCGCCGGAGCGCTTTCAGGGACTGGCGCAGAAGATCTTCTACGTGCACGTCCCGGCCGCGTGGTCGGCGATGCTGGCCATGGGACTCGTGGGGCTCGCGAGCATTCTCTTCCTGGTCATGAAGGACTATCGCTTCGACCGCTTCGCTGCAGCTTCGGCGGAGGTGGGGACGGCGTTCTCGCTCGTCATGCTCACCACCGGCCCGATCTGGGCGAAGCCGATCTGGGGCACCTGGTGGACCTGGGACGCGCGCCTGACGCTGACCCTCTTCCTATTCTTCCTGTTTGTCGGCTACCTGCTAATGCGGGGCGCGGTGACGGAGGCAAGCTTGCGGGCCCGCTACTCGGCGGTGCTCGGGATCTGCGGCCTGGTGCTGCTCCCCTTCATTCATCTCAGCGTGTATCTGTTCCGCACCTTGCATCCCATGCCGATCGTGCTGAAGCCGAGCGCGCCATCCCTCCCCGGCAGCATGCTCGTGACCCTGCTGCTCTCGTTCGGCGTGTTCACCCTCTTGTACGTCGGGTTCGTGATGCAGGTCTACGCCCTGGAGGGGGCGGGGGCGCGGGACGCAGTGGGCGATGCCTGAGGGGCCCGCCAACGGCGGGTACATGGTGGCCGCCTACATCGCGGCGGCCGTCATCCTCGTCGCCTACGCGCTGTTCCTCTACTTCAGGAGCCGGAAGCTCTAGCCGCCGCGCTTCGGCTCGCGCAGCTCCGCGCGGGCCGCGGCGAGGCGCTCCATGCCGTCGGGGACCTGCGTGGCCCAGAGGCTCAGCGCCTCGTCGGCCGCGCGCGTGTCGCCGGCTTGAAACAGGGCCTGGGCATTGGCCCAGAGGGCGGCCGCCCCGCCCCCGGCTGCGTAGGCCCGGGCGAACCGCGCCGCCGCCTCGGCGGCTTGGCCTGCTCTGAGGTAGAGCTCGGCCGCGGCCATGGCGGCGTCGGCCCGCTCCTCGAGCGCCAGCGCCTGTTCGTAGGCGCCGAGCGCCTCCTGCTGGCGGAACACCATCTGGGACGCCTCGCCCAGCAGCATCCAGGCGTCGGGATTCCCGGGGAAGCGATCGACCGCGCTGCGCGCGGCCGCGAGCGCGCCCCAGCGGTCCTCGAGGGCGCGACGCAGGTGTACCAGCGCCGCGAACGGCTCGGCGAACGTCGGGGAGAGCGCGCAGCCCAGACGGAGCCAGAGCGCGGCGCGCCGCGGCGCGTGGCGCTGGCAGGCGGCGGCGCGCCGGACGGTGAACCGTGCCAGCGCGGTGCGTGCGAAGCGTACCATTGCTTGATAATGGGTTTTGGCACGGTGAAATTGCAACCAGCTATGGCCCAGGCGTCGCGGCCGCTCGCGGGGCGGCGGATCGTGGTCACCCGCGCGCGGGAGCAGGCGGGCGACCTGGCGCAAGCCCTCGCAGCGCTCGGCGCCGACGTCGTCACCGCTCCCACGATTCGCATCGAGCCGCTCGCCGATCTCGCGCCGCTGCGCGCCGCGCTTGCGGACCTCACGCGCTACCAGTGGATCGTCTTCACCAGCCAGAACACCGTCCGTGTGGTGTGCGATCGCCTCCCGGAATGGGGCGTGTCGCCGCAGGTGCTGACGCGCATCCCCGTCGCGGCCATCGGCCCCGCGACTGCGGAGGCGCTGGCGCAGCGGGGTGTCACGGTCGCGCTCGTGCCCGCGCGGTTCGTGGCCGAAGCCGTGGTGGAAGAGATGGTCCGCCGCGGCGACGTGGCGGGGAAGCGCATCTTGGTGCCGCGTGCCCTTGAGGCGCGTGACGCGCTCCCGGAGGGCCTCCGGGCCCGAGGCGCCGTCGTGGATGTGATCCCGGTGTATCGCACGGTGGGGGAGGGGGGAGAGGGGGGGGGGAGAGACGGGAGCGCCCTTGCGGCTGAGATTATGGCAGGGCGCATCGACGTGGTCACCTTCACGTCGTCCTCCACCGTGCGCCACTTCGTGGATCTCGTGGGACCGGAGGCGGCGCGGTCGGGCCGCTACGCAGCGGCGGTGATCGGTCCCGTCACGGCGGAGACGGCGCGGGCGTTCGGCGTGGGAGGCCGCGTCCTGGAAGCCGACGAGTACACGGTGCCGGGGCTGGTCGGGGCCTTGGTACGGCACTTTACGCGTGATGCGGGAAGCGGGATGCGGGAAGCGTGAGCGCACTGCTCAAGATCGGGACGCGGGGCTCGAGGCTCGCTCTCTGGCAGGCCGAGTGGGTGAAGGGGCAGCTGGCGCGCCACGGCGTGGAGACCGAAGTCGTCATCATCAAGACGCAAGGCGACGCTGAGGTCGACCGTCCGCTCCAAGAGCTTCCCGGCAAAGGATTCTTCACCAAGGGGATCGAGGACGCGCTGCTCGAGCAGCGCATCGACGTCGCCGTGCACTCTCTCAAGGACTTGCCCACGACGCTGCCGGGCGGTCTGGCCCTGGGCGCGGTCCCCGAGCGGGCCGACCCGCGCGACGTGCTCGTGGCGAGGGAAGGGGCGATCGCCTCGCTCGCCGGGCTCGCCCCCGGGGCCCGCCTGGGGACCTCCAGCCTGCGGCGCGCGGCCCAGGTGCGCCATCTTCGAGCTGACCTCGAGATCCGACCGTTGCGCGGCAACGTCCAGACCCGGGTGCAGAAGATCAGGGACGGGTCCGATTTCGACGCGGCGCTGCTCGCTTATGCGGGACTGCTGCGGCTCGCGCTCACGGACGCGATCGCCCTGCGACTCGATCCGCTGGAGGTGATGCCGGCCCCAGGGCAAGGAGCGCTCGGGCTGGAGATACGCGCGGATGACGCGGCGGCGGCGGCGGCGGTGCGCCCCCTGGACCACGCCGAGACGGCGCGGCACGTCGCGGCGGAGCGGACGCTGCTTGCGGCACTCGAAGGCGGGTGCCAGGCGCCGGTCGCGGCATACGTGGAACCGGGGAAAGGGGAAGGGGGAAGGGGGAAAGGGCGGCTGTACGGCCGGGTGACGGCGCCGGATGGGTCGGTGCAGCTCACGGCGTCGGCCGACATCGAGGGAGACCCGGCGCGCGCCGGCATTGCCGTCGCCGACTTGCTCCGCGCCCAGGGCGCGCTAGAGTTCCTCGCACGATGAGCCAGTTCCCGGTCCGCCGGATGCGCCGGCTGCGGCGCACGCCTGCCCTGCGCCGGCTGGTGCAGGAGACCCAGCTCGTTCCCTCGCAGCTCGTGTGGCCGCTGTTCGCGTGTCACGGCCAAGGGGTGCGCCAAGAAGTGAGCGCGCTGCCGGGCGTCTATCAGACCTCGGTGGACGAGCTGGTGAAAGACGCCGAGCGCGCCGCTCGGCTCGGCCTGGGCGGGATCATCTTGTTCGGCTTGCCGGCGGCGAAGGACGCCACCGGGTCCGAAGCGTACGACGAGCAGGGGATCGTGCAGCAGGCAACGCGGGCGGTGAAGCGCGCCGTGCCCCAGCTCCTCGTGATCGCCGATCTGTGCCTGTGCGAGTACACCGACCACGGGCACTGCGGGGTGATCGCGGACGGCGACGTGGACAACGACGCCTCGGTGTACTTGCTCGGCAAGGTGGCCGTGACTCAGGCCCGCGCCGGCGTCGACATGGTGGCGCCGAGTGACATGATGGACGGCCGCGTGGCGGGGATCCGCAAGGCGCTCGACGCGGCGGGGTTCGCGCGGCTGCCGATCATGTCGTACGCGGCGAAAATGGCTTCGGCGTTCTACGGGCCGTTCCGGGAGGCGGCGGGCTCGACCCCGCAGTTCGGCGACCGCCAGACCTATCAGATGCAGGGCACGAACGGCGACGAAGCGATGAAGGAGATCGAGCTCGACGTCGCGGAAGGCGCGGACATCATCCTGGTGAAGCCGGCGCTGCCCTGTCTCGACCTGATCCGGCGGGCGAAGCAGCAGTTCGGTGCGCCGCTCGCGGCGTATCAGGTGAGCGGTGAGTACGCGATGATCAAGGCCGCGGCCGAGCGCGGCATGGTGGACGAGGCCCGCGCCATGTGGGAGACGCTGTACGCGATTCGCCGCGCCGGGGCCGACATCGTGCTCAGCTACTTCGCTCCCTGCGCTGCCGAAGCGCTCGGCTAGCTAGCTGCTCGGGCCACGCAGTGCGGCCCGCCACACCCACCCCGCCGCCGCCGCTCCGAGGAGCGGACCGATCCAGTAGACCGCCTGCGCGTGCATGTCGTGCGCGACGATCGCCGGCCCCAGCGCCCGTGCGGGGTTCATCATCGCGCCGGTGAGGTTCCCGCCGACGAGCGCATCCACGAAGATCGCGAGGCCGATGCCGAACCCGCCGATCTTCGGCGCGTCCGGCGCCACGGCCGTCCCGAACACGGCGCTGACGAGGAAGAACGTCAGCACGGCCTCGATCCAGATGCCCTGCGCGAAGGTGACGCTGCCCCCGAGCTGCGGGGTGCCGGCGAGGGTGGCGTTCACCGCGCCGGCCGGCAGCAGGGCCTTCACCAGCCCGGCGCCAAGCAGGGCGCCCACGAGCTGGGCGACCACGTAGGCGCCCGCGCGGCGCCAGTCGATCTTTCCGGCGAGCGCGATGGCGAATGTGACGGCCGGATTCATGTGGCCGCCGGACATGCTCATGGTGGCGGAGACGATGATCGCCATGCCGACGCCGTGCGCCAGGGCGATGCCCAGCGGCCCGGGCGTACCGCCGGTCGCGGCGGTCATGACGATGCTCCCCGCCCCCAGGAACACGAACAGCAGCGTGCCGATGGTCTCGGCCGCGAGCGGCCGCAGGAGTTTGGGATTCATGGGGCCAATCTAGGCGCGTCTAGGCCCGTCGCAACACCAGCGACGCGTTGATCCCGCCGAAGCCGAAGGAGTTCGACAGGACCACGTCCGGAGCGGCGGCGCGCCCCTCGTGGGGGAGGCAGTCGAGGTCGCACCCGGGGTCGGGGTGATCGAGGTTGAGGGTGGGTGGCAGCCAGCGGCGGGCCATCGCCAGGGCGCAGATGGCGGCCTCGATGGCGCCGCTCGCGCCGAGGGCGTGCCCATAGTAGCCCTTCGTGCCGCTCACCGTCAGACGATAGGCGTGATCTCCGAACACCTGCTTGAGGGCGGTGGTCTCAGTGGTGTCGTTCAAAGGTGTGGAGGAGCCGTGCGCGTTGACGTAGCCCACCTCGGTGGGTGCCACGGCGCCGTCCGCCAGCGCCAGGCGGATGGCCCGCGCCGCCTGCCGTCCGTCCGGGCGCGGCGCGGTCATGTGATACGCGTCGCTCGTGAACGCGTAGCCGACCAGTTCGGCATAGATCGGCGCGCCCCGGGCGAGCGCCCGGCCGCGCTCCTCGAGCAGCAGCACCGCGGCCCCCTCGCCCATGACGAAGCCGTCGCGGCTCGCGTCGAAGGGGCGTGACGCGTGAGGGGGATCGTCGTTGCGGGTGCTCATCGCGCGGATGACGCTGAACGCGCCGAAGGTCATAGGTGCGAGCGGCGCTTCCGCCCCGCCCGCGAGCATAACGTCGGCGCGCCCGTCGCGGATCGCGTGGAACGCCTCCCCCACCGCGATGGTGCCGGACGCGCAGCTCATCGCATTGGTCGAGTTCGGGCCGGTGAACCCGAACTCGATGGCGATGTTGCAGCTCGCGGCGCCGGCAAACACGGCGAGCGCGAGGCTCGGGTTGAGCCCGCGCGGGCCCTCGCGGCGGAACTCCTCCACCTGGGACTCCGCGAACGCCACGCCCCCCAGCGCCGACCCCATCATCGCCCCGATCCGCTCGGCATCCTCGCGCGCAGGGATCAGCTCGGCATCGGCGAGCGCGAGGCGCGCGCTCGCCACGGCGAGCTGCGAGAAGCGGTCGAGCCGCTTCGCCCGCCTCGCGTCGAGGTGGTCGTGCGGGTGGAAATCGGGGATCTCGGCCGCGATGCGGCTCTTGAACGGCGCGGGGTCGAACCGCGTGATCTCGCGCACCGCCGAGCGCCGCGCCACGAGGCCCGCCCAGAGGCCGTCCGCCGCCGTGCCGATCGGCGTGACCGCCCCCACCCCGGTGATCACCACACGGCGCTGCCCGTTCACGGCTCCCCTCCCTCCAAGGCGGAAGTTGGAGCGCGGAACGCGGAACTGATCGGACCGTCGTCGAAGCTCGCCGTGGTCGTCGTGGCTCGAACGTCTCTTTCGGTTCCGCGTTCCGCCTTCCGCGTTCCGCCTTCGGGTTCCGGCATTACAGTCCGTTCTCCAGCACGCGCTTCATCCCCGCCAGGGTGCGCGACGCGATGCCGTGGACGAACACCGGTCCGATGACGAGCTGGGCGATCACGCCACCGACGAGCGGCCATGGCAGCCCGGCCCACGTGTGCTCGACCGCGACCTCGGCGCCCGCCTCCCCGCTGCCGTCGCGCGCGGCCAGCCGCCACACAACGTCCATGCCGCGCGTGATACCCCTGAGGTGATTGTAACGGATCTCGCGCGCCGGCCGATCGATGGTCATGCGCGAGACCCACCACGCCGGGTAGCGGACCGGACCGAAGGGGCGCCACGCGGCCATCTCGACGACGCCGCCGCTCGGCTGGCGCTCGAGAAAGCGCACCCAGCGGTAGTGCGGCAGTAGCTCGGGCCAGCGCTCGACGTCGGCGGCGACCTCGAATACGCGCGCCAGCGGGGCTCGGATGGTGATGCGGTCGACGGTGAGCATACTGGCAGCTCTCAGCCGTCAGCTATCAGCAGACAGCTGATCGCTGATAGCTGACGGCTCCCAGACCGCCACCACTCTGAACCCCGGCCGATAGCGCGCCACCGCCGGCACGCCGGCGGCCCTGAGCAGCGCATTCATCTCCTCGCGCGTGTAGCCGCGCCGCAGGGACAATACCGCGTCGTGTCGCGTCACCGCGCCGAACCCCAGGGGGAAAGACGCGAGCCACACGCCCGTCATCGCGAGGCGGCTGCGCCGCAGGTCGGCGATCACCACGGCCCGCCGCGCCAACGCGGCGAAGGTCGCGATCCACCGCACCGCCACGTAGGGTGCCAGGTGGTGCAGCACCTGACTCGCGATCACGATGTCCACCGAGCGGGAACGGAAGGGCGGCGCGCCGCCGTCCCCCAGCACCGGGACCAGCGGCACGTCGTGAGCCGCGTGCCGGGCGCTGCGCGCCGCCGTGCGGTTCACGTCCAGGCCCACGAGTCGCAGGGTGATCCCGTGACGGCGCGCGGCCAGGGCTGCCGCCCGGGGGATGTCGCCGAGCCCGGTGCCGATGTCGAGTAGGGTCCACGTCGTACGCTTCCCGCTTCCCGCATCTCGCTTCCCGGCCTTCAAGAACGGCTCGAGGGCCTCTACCACGGCGCGGGTCCCACCGAACCGAGCGTTGAGGCGCGCGATGTCCTTGAGCTCACGCTCTACGGCGAACGGGTCGGCGTGCGGGTCGTCGAGCAGCTCGGTGCCGATCATGCGCCGCGCAGGGAGGAGTAGCCGCCGCGGTAGTAGAGCAGCGGCGTGCGGTCCGTCACGGCGCCGCCTGTGACGAGCCCGAAGAACACCGTGTGGTCGCCTCCCGCCACCTCGTCCTGCTTCTGGCATTCGATGCTGGCGAGCACACCGTCGAGCACCGGCACGCCGTACTTGTTGTCCCGGTACCCGACGCCCGCGAAGCGGTCGGGGTGATCAGCGGCGAAGCGGCGGGACAGGGCCTCCTGATCGGCGGCAAGCACGTTCAGCGTGAAGTGCTTGGCGGCGAGCAGCGCCGCGTGCATCTCGTGCTCGTGACTGACCGAGACCAGCAGCAGCGGCGGGTGCAGCGAGACGGACGCCACCGAGCTCGCCGTCATGCCAACCGGCCGGCCTTGGGCGTCGCGGGCGGTGAGGACAGTGACGCCGGTCGCGAATCTGCCGAGCAGCTGGCGAAACAGGGCGGGCTCGACGCCGTGCATGGGCTACCAGACGAATTGCGTGAGGAGGCGGGGCGCGAGCACGCGCCGCGCGGGCACGAAGTTGCCCGTCGCTCCGACCAGAAGATCCGCGAGGTCGGGGCGGCGCGCCAGGCGGCCGACGACCCGGTCGGTCAGGGCGGGCCATCCCACGCCGAGCCCGATGAGACGCTCGAGCACCCACTTGCCGGCGAACGCCGCGCGCCGCGCGGCGCGGTAGGGCGCGAGGACTGGCCCGGTCAGGGGGTGGGGCCGTGCGAGCGCACCGGCGAGCGCCGCGGCAGCGAGCTCCGCGCCGCGCAGCGCGCTGTAGATCCCCTGACCCGTGAAAGGATCGAAGAAGTCGGCGGCGTCGCCTACGAGCAGGGCGCCGCCGCCCGGGCTCACGGCGCGCCGGGTCCAGCGCGCGAACGGCCCGGTGACGAGCACCGGTCGCACCAGCCGCCGCGGGTCGAAGCGCCCGCGCAAGCCGGGGAACCGCTCCAGCTCGTCGAAGAAGCTCGCGCGCACGTCGCGCGTGTGGCCCGCGCGGCGTACCGCGGCGAGGGGGAGCACCAGCGCCACGGTGGTGACACCGCCGCCGATCGGGCCCAGCCCCACGTATCCGCACCCGCTCACGTGCAGCTCGCCCACATCTGCCACCCCCGCTACATCGGCGACATGGGCGCTGAACGCGATGCGGCGCGGTCCGGCGCGCCGGGCCAGACCGAGCCGCCGCGCCACGACCGAATTGAGACCATCCGCTCCCACGACGACCCGGGCCCGCAACGCTTCCCGCTTCCCGCCTCCCGTCTTTGCCACCACTCCCACAACGGCGCCATCCTCCAAGACCAGGTCCAGGACGGCGACCCCCTCCCGAACCACCGCGCCCGCGCTGGCCGCCGCCGCTACGAGGATGGCGTCGAAGGCGGTGCGGGGAAGTGCAAAGCTGTAGGGGCGGGGAGCGGAAAAGCCGTGCCGGGCGGCGAACGTCCCCTGCATGGCGGCGCCATTGGGCGCGACCACCTTCATCCCGTACAATCGTGCGGGCGCGGCGCGCTCGACTGCCTCGAGCACGCCCTCTCCCAGGCGCTCGAGCAGCCGGGTGGTCTCCGGGCTCAGGTACTCGGAGCACGCCTTGTCGCGGGGGAACCGGGCGCGGTCGAGCAGGAGGACGCGAGCGCCGCTCCTGGCGAGGTGCAGCGCCGTGGCCGCTCCCGCGGGGCCGGCACCGACGATAATTGCGTCCCAGGCGGTCATGACGCGACGAGCACCGTTCCGGCGCCCGCCAGCGTCGCCGCCAGGTTCACCGCGTCGTTGTCGAGCCAGCGCCAGCCTCTGATCAGGCGGACCGGCTCGTGGCACACCGCGTCCCGGGCTTCGGTCCGGGCGCCGCATGCGGCGCATTCGTAGACGCCTTGCAGCGTCGCCCCGAGCGCCGAATCGACGAGCATCCCCGCGACGCCGGCGGCGCCGAGCACGGCGAAACGGGCGTGAGAACCCTCGGGGGCGAGCAGCTGGCCCAGGGCGGCGAGCAGCGTTGCTCCGGCGACGCCGCCGAGCGTGCCTAAGGCGGTCACGCCTCCGGAGACACCGCGGGCCACGGGTGCCCAGGTGGTGATCAGGCGCGGCGGCAAGGGTGAGAAGGCGCCCACCTCCGTGGCCCAGGTGTCGGCGGCTGCGGCGGCGAGTGCCGCCGCGGCGACCGGCCAACCCCTCGTCCCCCCGCCGAAGAGGGCCGCCACGGCCGCCACGCCGCCGTTCGCGACCACCTGTCGCGCGGTGCGCCGCGCGCCCCGGCCGGTGGCGAGCCGCGTCCACACGCTCCCAGAAATGAAAAAGGCGAAGAGCAGTATCGCTCCTCGCCACCCCAGCCCCCAGTACACCGCGGCGCCCACGCACAGGGCCGCCGCCAGACCGTCAGCGCTGAGCCACGTCACCCGCCGAACAGCTCGTGCAGGATCCGGCGCTTGAGCTCGGGCGGGGCGCAGCGAGCCCGGCAACGGGCCTGGAGGAACTTGAGAAAGGCGTCTTCGAAATCGAACTGCTCGAGGCAGGGCCTGCAGTCGTCCAGGTGCTGGCGCACCGCGCGCTCGACGTCCGGCGTGAGCTCCTTGTCCAGGTACTCGTACAGGTGCTCGACCGCCTCGCGACAGTTCATGTGCGACTTCCTTTGATGTAGCCCATGCCGACGGCGTACTCGTACAGCTTGGCCTGCAGCAGGCGTCTCGCCCGGAACAGCCGGGACTTCACGGTGCCGATCGGCACGGAGAGGATCCGGGCCACTTCCTCGTAGCTCATCCCCTCCACGTCGCTCAACACTATCGCCTCCCGGAATTGTTCCGGCAGCTCGTCGATCGCGCGCAGGACCTCGTCGTCCACGATCTGGTCGAAGAACCGCCCCTGCGGGTCCTCTTCTTGGAGGTCCTCAAACACGGCGAACGGCTCGATGGCGTCGAGGTCCACCGTCTCGGGGTGGCGGGTGCGCCGCCGGTATTCATTAATGAAGGCGTGGCGCAGGATGGTGAGCAGCCACCCCTTGGCGTTGGTCCCCTGCTCGTACTGGTGCCAGGCGCGGTAGGCCTTGAGCATCGTCTCCTGCACCAGATCGTCGGCGTCCGCCGCGTTGCCGGTGAGGCGTAGGGCGACCCGGTAGAGGGCGTCCAAGTGCACCAGGGCTTCGCGCTCGAAGCTCTGGCGCTTCTCATCGACCGGCGTCCCGGGAGGCTGCGGGGGAGGGGGAGGGGGAGGGGGGGCAGCGGGACCGGGCATCGTGCCAGGAAGCTTCCCTTGGACTCCCGAGTTTCGCAATGGGGTGATAGGTTTCGCGCGCCGTGGTGCACAGCATCCTTCCTCTCGCCGTCCTCGAAGCCGTCAGGAACCTCGACACGCCGGTCGAAGACGGGTTGACCGAATTCGCCGAGGAGCTGCTGAGCAAGCGCTTAGGGCTGTCGCCCACCGTGGCCATGCAGCTCGCGCAGTACGAGACGCTGGTGCGGCGCGACGCGCGAGTGGAGCGGGCTCAGGTGGAAGCGTTGCTGCGGCTGGTGGGCCGCCGTCCCGACGCCGACCTGGTGTTCGCGGAGGCAGGGCGGCGCGCGGCGCGGCGCGCCGCGCGCCGCCTGTTCGGTATCTCGCGCTTGGCGGCGCGGGCGGCGCCGCGCGTGTTCGGCTTCGGGGCTGCCCGGCGCGCCGCCCGCGCGGTACTTGGCGCCGAGCTCAAGCGCGAAGCGCGCGTCCCCGTAGCCCGCGTGCCCGACACGCTCGCCATCAGCGCGACGCCGGACGGCGCCGCCTGCACGCTGTACGCGGCAGGCGTCTCCGAGCTGTTACGGCTGCTGGCGGGGATGGAGGGCGCGATGGTGCACACCGCCTGCCGCGCCACCGGCGCCGACCGCTGTGAGTGGCGTGCGGCCGCGCCCGACCCGCGACATCAATAGATGCCCCCGCTTGACGGCTTCGACTTCACCGCGCTCGGGCGCGCGCTCGCCGAGCTCGGCGCCGACGCCTGGCTGCTGTTCGACTTTCACCGCATCAACCCCGTGGTGGGCCGGCTGCTCGGCAACAGTGCGGTCGGCATGGCGACGCGGCGGCTCTTCGTGCTATTGCCCTCCCCTCCCGGCCGGCCCGTGGCCGTCGCGCACCGCATCGAACAGCACGCGCTCGCGGGCTTCCCAGGCGACCTGCGACCGTACTCGGCGTGGCGCGAGCTGCATGCGGAGCTCGCGCCGCTCGTGGCGGGGAAGACGGTCGCGATGGAAGTGTCCGCGGGCGACGCGGTGCCCTATCTCGATCGCGTGCCGCACGGCGTCGTGGACCTCGTCCAGTCGCTCGGTGGGCGGGTGGTGTCGTCGGCGCCCCTGGTCACGCAGTTCGCGGCGCGGTGGAGCGGGGCCGAGCTCGCCGGTCATCGCCGCGCGGCGCAGGTGTTGGCCGAGGTCGCGGGCGACGCGCTGCGCTGGGCGGGCGCCGAGACCGCGCGCGGGGCGGAAGTGCGCGAGGTGACGGTGCAGCGCCGCGTGCTGGACGCGCTCGAGCGCGCCGGGCTCATCACCGACGAGCCGCCGATCGTCGGCTTCCAGGAGCATTCGGCGCTGCCCCATTACGAGCCGCGCGAGGGGAAGGACAG